>OMCG01000001.1_pt1 | contig 352615 bp, 292 predicted proteins | sample 1674071 | NCBI WGS metagenome assembly OMCG01 (sample SAMEA103958139, study PRJEB25191) | human gut metagenome | biome: human-associated habitat [ENVO:00009003]; feature: intestine environment [ENVO:2100002]; material: feces | place: Germany | collected 2013/2015 | reverse complement strand
TTGCTGAAAAAGATATAACTTTTTTCTTATCCCCCGCAGATGAGTGCGTGGATAGTATTTTCTTCATTGGCAAATTGTGCAATTGACTCCACAGGCTTTCGCGGGGTTAAATAATGCAATATTAGGGACGTATTTATAATAGGAATTAATAAATAGATATTATGCTTTTTAGGAATTTATGCAGTGTGTTCGTGTTGATTGCCGTCATGCTCTTGTCGTCATGCAAAACCCCGAAGGATATTGCATATATGCAGGGATTTGACCAGGGAGATGTTCAGGCCGTTGTGTCGCAACGCCGTATTACGCTGCAGCCTGATGACAAAGTGTCTATCGTTGTCAGTTCCAAAGATCCGGAGCTTGCGCGAGTATTCAATTTAAGTGTTGCTCAAGTAAGAGTCGGGCAGGACAACGTAAGCTCGCTTACAAGTAATTCTCAGGTATCGGCCTATACCGTGTCTCCGGATGGTAATATAGATTATCCCTTATTGGGTTCGCTGCATGTCGCTGGAATGTCTCGCATGGAAGTTGCCAAAATGATTGAGGCCAAGTTGTTGAAAGATGGTTATCTGAAAGATCCGGTCGTAACCGTAGAGTTTCTTAATGCTACAATATCAGTACTTGGAGAGGTTAATTCCCCGGGTGAATATCCCATTTCACGCGACAATATGACTTTGTTGCAGGCTTTGGGCAAAGCCGGCGACCTGAAGATTACCGGAATGCGTAAAAATGTGCTTGTGGTCCGTGAAGAGAACGGCAAGGATGTGGCTTACCGATTGGATTTGACAGATGCAAAATCTCTCATGGAGTCTCCGGCCTATCATCTACAGCAGAATGATGTTGTGTATGTGGAGCCCAACGACTATGCGAAGCGTCAATCAGTTGTTAACGGTAACAGTATTCTTACTCCGAGTTTCTGGATTTCAATTGCATCATTCTTGTCAACTATAGCTGTTTTGATAACCAAGTAAGTAAATCGCACGTTAATTATAAATATGGAAGAGCCCACAGAAAACACACCCCAGCAGTTGTCAACGACTCAAGTCAAGATCAGTGATGTTATTTTCATAACACTCAAAAGATGGCCGTGGATTTTATTGTCATTGGCCATATGTGTCGGTTGCGCAGTACTGTACGTGCTTCGTACGCCGTCTATGTACACACGTTCTGCTTCTATTGTCATTAAAAGCAGTTCTCAAGGCGCCTCAATATCCGATATCAATACATTTGCCGAGATGGGGCTTGTCCAGACAAATTCTAATGTGAATGATGAAATCAGCAAGCTCCAGTCACCCGACATAATGTTTGAGGTCGCTAAAAGGTTGAATCTTGATGAGACTTATAATGTTGACGGATGGTTTCACAAGGATTTGCTATACGGCTCTTCACTGCCCATTGATGTGAATTTCTCAACTCTTGCCGATGAAGAGAGTGGCTCCGTTACAGTGAAAATCAATAAAAATGGGTCAATAGTGTTGAGTGATTTGGTGCTCAATAACATTCCTGTTGATTTGCCCAATGGAGGTGTAGCGGTTGCGGGTGACACCATACGCACGCAGTCGGGTAATCTTGTCGTGAGTCTCACCGGACGCGGAAATCCGTCAGGTATGACTATTTACGTGACAAAGATGCCTTTACAGGCTGCCGCTTCAATGTTTTCAGGACGTCTTACTGTCGCCTTGAAGGAGAAACTTGGTAACACAATCAATTTGTCTGTTATGGATTATTCTCCTGAAAGAGCCGTGGACTTGTTGAACGGAGTGATTGCCGTGTATAATGAAAAATGGCTTGCAGACAAAAACCAAGTGTCAGTTTCTACTGCGAACTTCATTAACGAGCGTCTTGCAGTGATTGAAAATGAACTCGGCCACGTGGACAGTGACATTGCTTCATATCAAAGTGAACATCTGATTCCTAACGTACAGCAGGCTGCAAGCATGTACATGACCGAGAGTCAGGTTGTATCTACTCAAATGCTTGATTTGAACAATCAGCTGCAAATGACTCGTTATCTGCGTAATTATCTTGGAAGCGAATCATCGCGCAATCAACCCTTGCCGGTTAATGTGGGCTCCGGTAACCCGGCTATCGAATCGCAGATTGTCCAGTATAATGACGCTATGTTGGAACGCAATCAGTTTGCTGCTAACAGCTCTCATACCCATCCTATGGTTGTGGATATAGATAATCGTTTGGCAAGCATGCGCTCTACCATCTTGTCGTCACTTGACAACCAAATCACGACACTTGAAACACAGATGCGTAACCTCCAGTCAAGCAAGGCCGGAACCACCGCCCGTATCGCAGCCAATCCCACGCAGGCCAATTATTTGCTGTCGGTTGAGCGTCAGCAGAAAGTTAAGGAGTCATTGTATCTGTTCCTTCTCCAAAAACGTGAGGAAAATGAATTGTCACAAGCATTTACAGCATACAACACCGAAATTATCCAGCGACCCACCGGTTCGCCTTCTCCTACCACTCCTGTGAGATCACGAATTTTGATGATAGCGTTTGTTCTTGGTCTGGCACTCCCGTTTGGGGTTACGTTTGTTATGGAGAGTCTTGACACCCGTGTGCGCGGGCGTAAAGATATTGAGAGCCTAGACATCCCGTTCATGGGCGAAATTCCTAATGACAAGCCGGCTAAGGGTTCAAAATCCAATAGTCGTATTGTGGTGAAGCCGGGTAAGAGAAACGTGATCAACGAGGCGTTTCGCGTATTGCGTACCAATCTTGGGTTCCTCTCTCAAAAGGATAAGGGAAACGTGTTGATGGTTACATCATTCAATCCCGGTTCCGGTAAAACTTTCATATCAATGAACATGGCTGTGAGCCTTGCGATAAAGGGTAAACGTGTGCTTGTGATTGACGGTGACTTGCGCAGAGGTTCAACTTCAGCGTATATTGATTCTCCTGAAACGGGATTGAGTAATTATCTCGTTGGAGAGGTGAACAATATCAAGGATATCACCGTATGCGATACTCTGATTAAGGGCCTTTGTGTGATTCCAGTGGGAACCATACCGCCCAATCCCACAGAACTGTTGGAAACCAAGCGTTTTGCCGAGCTGATTGAAAAAGTAAAGGATGAATATGATTACATATTGGTTGACTGTCCTCCGGTTGAGATGATGGCTGATGCACAAATTATTGAAACTTTAGTTGACAGAACAATATTTGTGATCAGGGCAGGCCTCTTTGAGCGTTCCATGCTTCCTGAGCTTCAGAACCTTTACGACGAAAAAAAATATCGCAACATGTCAATTGTGCTCAATGCCACAATGGCCGAAGGTTCACGCAGAGGCTACAAATACGGTTATGGCTACGGCTATGGATATGGAAACTATTCGCATTACACTTCTAATAAATAATAGGTTAAAAATAAGTAAACACACAAAAGTAAATTATGAATCCTCTTAAAAAACTCATTACTTGGTATTTTTCCCGTAGGTCTTTGCCATATTGGAGTATCTTTATAGTAGATTATCTTATTGTTCTGATTTCAGGAGGGGTGTCGTATGCATTGAAGTACGGTGCAATGAATACGCTTTCGATTTTCTATCAATTGCTTGGGACTCTATGTGTTTACTCATTGTTCTACGTAGCATGCTTCAGGATATTTCATACATATTCGGGGGTAATGCGCTATTCCTCATTTGTTGACTTACGCAAACTCGGCCTTACTGTAGTCATATCTACGATTATGATTATCGCAAGCCAGTATCTCCTTCATTTAAGTAGATGGCTTGTTCCGCTGAGTTACAGTCGTGTATTGCTATGGGGATTGCTTGCTCTTGTAGGCATGTGGACCGTGCGTATTTGGGTCAAGTCATTATATGAAATCGCTTTGCGTAGCCGGCGCAATATTAATGTATATATATATGGTGTGCGTCAAGGTGGCATATCACTGGCAAAGAACATTAATTCTCAGCCATCTTCACCTTACATTCTGAAAGGTTTCGTTTCCGATGGGTCTGATATAGTGGATTATCGTCTTATGGGAGTGAAAGTGCATCCCAATGATGAGCATCTTGTGGATCAGATGAGGAGAGAAAATATCTCAACCATTATTGTCTCTCCTTTGAAAATCAATGCTCTAAGACACAATGATGCAATGGTGAACAGCCTCATAGAAGCCGGAATAAAAATAATGATTATTCCCACGGCTCAGGAATGGGATGGCAAGAGCGAAATCAGCTATAAGCAGCTCAGAGAGGTCAAAGCCCAGGATTTGCTTCCGAGAGATAAAATTGAGATAAATATGGAGGCGGTAGGAGAGCTGCTCAGAGGCAAATGTATTCTCATTACAGGAGCCGCCGGAAGCATCGGTTCTGAAATGGTGCGACAGATTGCACCATTTGAGCCTATGTGCCTGGTGCTTGTGGACCAGGCTGAAACACCGCTCCATGACATAAGGTTGATGATGATGAAGGAATGGTCCTCATGCAATGCGCATACTATTGTTGCCGATATTTCCAATAAAGACAGAATGGAGGACATATTCCGCCATTTCAAGCCGGAATATGTGTTTCATGCAGCGGCATACAAACATGTGCCCATGATGGAGGACAATCCGTATGAAAGCATAATAAATAATGTAAAAGGCACTTGCATTATAGCCGATTTGGCTGTAAAATACAATGCTGATAAGTTTGTGATGGTGTCAACCGACAAAGCTGTCAACCCCACAAATGTTATGGGTTGCTCCAAACGCATATGTGAGATTTATGTGCAGTCGCTTGATAAATACATAAAGGAAGGCCATATAGAAGGCCGCACCAAATTTGTCACTACACGATTTGGTAATGTCCTTGGCTCAAACGGTTCGGTTATTCCTCTGTTTGAGAAACAGATAGCCGCAGGTGGACCTGTTACGGTCACTCATCCGGATATTATACGTTTTTTCATGCTTATACCTGAGGCATGCAAGCTGGTGCTTGAGGCCGGTACTATGGGAAAAGGCGGCGAAATATTTGTGTTTGACATGGGTAAGCCCGTGCGTATTGCTGATCTTGCACGCAGAATGATTCAGATCAGCGGCGCAAAAAATATTGAAATTAAATTCACGGGACTTCGCGATGGCGAAAAACTCTATGAAGAAGTGCTCAACGATAAGGAAATTACTTTGCCGACTTTCCATGAGAAGATTAAAATCGCCAAGGTTCGGGAATATGATTTTATTGAGATAAAAGAAAATATACAGAATCTTATTAGTATATCTGCCGGTGCTGATGATATGACAATAGTGCGCCATATGAAGAATCTGGTGCCTGAATTCAAGAGTCAGCATTCTAAATATGAGGTTTTGGATAAGCAATAGAATTGCGTTATTAACAATCACGTTATTAGATTATAAAATATACCGAAATTTAATTATCCTTCTTTCAATAGATGAAACATAGTATGAAACAGTTCTTTCTGAGAGGCTTTTTGCTGCTTGTCATGTGCATATGCGGGCAATCCGTATTCGCTCAGCGACTCGCTGTCAGAACAAATGCTCTTGACTGGCTAATCCTGACTCCAAATGCATCGTTGGAGTTGCGCCTTAACAGTCGGTTGACATTGGATGTTGGGTTTGCGGTGAATCCCATAAACCGAACTATCCATGGAGCAAAGTGGAGAAATTTTCGTTTTCAACCCCAACTGCGTTATTGGTTCAATCGACCGATGGCACGTCATTACCTCGCGTTTTCACCCTTATTTATGGATTATAGCGCTCAGTGGAATAACCGCAAATATTCCGGAGATCTATTGTCTGTAGGGTTTACCTACGGCTATGCCCTCGTGCTCAATCGTCATTGGAATATAGAGTTCAGCGCAGGAATAGGCATAGGTAAAACAAGATGTTACAACTATAGCATCTTTGATGATTGTCCTTCGGAGCCAAATTACAGCAAATGGATTCCCGTTCCTCAGGTCGGCGTCTCATTTGCTTATTTGTTTAAATAATCTTGGCAAGTTTGACTATGAAACGATATTACAAAAGCATAAGATTTTTACTTGCAATTATATTTGCGGCTTTCTGTTTGCAGCTCTCGGCACGAAATATCAATGTTCGAGGCAAAGTAATTCAGGATGGAACCAACGAACCGTTGTATGGCGTGGGTATATACAATGCAGCAAACAATAAATTTATCGGTGCCACCAATGATGAGGGCCGTTATACGGTAAATGTGCCTGACGACGCCACTCTTGTGTTTAAAGTGATGGGAAGCGAGGAGCAGACAGTGGATGTGAACGGTCGCATTACACTTGATGTTATTCTTGCACCCAAGGCCAAAACTTTGGACGAAGTGGTTGTGCAGGCAAAAGCTATTACCAATGCACTTGTGACCGAGCCAACAGAAATAGAGGTTAAAGGCAACTATCTGTTCATGAACACTCATGTCAAGGTTCCTCATAAACTGTTTTCATCAAGCATGCGAATGATCATACAGCCGTCAATGTATAACATCACTACCAAACGCAGAGTATATATGAAGCCGGTAGTGTTTGACGGACATCGCTATGCTATTACTCAGGAACGCATGTATGACTGGAAGCCGGAAACGGATCCGTTGATGCCGTATCAGAAAATTAAAAAAACCGGTGGTAGAACGGATGACATTATTCCCCTGAAGGACTCTGTATATACCAGAAATCCTAATCATGATTTCAGATTGGATATCATGACTGCTCTTGAAACGTACAACAGTATAATATATGCCGACACGATTCAGATAGCGCGAGGCACTGTAAATCCGTTGCGATTCCTTTCTTATTCTGTGAAAGGCTCTCCCGTGGTTGATGAGCGGTTTTTCCCCACGCCTGAAATGCAATTGCGAGATACCAAAGGTGATGTCAGACTGACATTCCCGGTGGGTAAGTCCAAACTCAATATGGAGCTTGGAGACAACCGGGCAGAGATGAATCGCTTATTGGCTGGACTGAAGGAGATTGAAAATAATCCCGATATGGCAATCAAGAGCTTCACAATTTCCGGTACTGCATCCCCTGAAGGAAATTACAATTCCAACTTAAGGCTGTCAAAAGAGCGTATGGAAGCTGCTATGGATGTTATCCTTCAGGGCCTTTCGCCTGCTACACGAAAAAGCATTGATGTGAAGACAGAAGCTTCGGTTGCTTCATGGAGTGATGTAGTATCCCTGTTGAAAGCTGACGGCCGAAACGAGGAAGCGGAGGCTGTTGCTGAAATAGTGTCAAAATATCCCAAAAATATCAGTCGTCAATCAGCTTTGATTGCTGCGCTTCCGTCCTACGGTTTGATTAAGAACACCTATCTACCCCGACTCCGTAATGTGCAGTATGAATTTGTGACTTCACGCTACAGATATCTCACTGATGATGAAATCAAGCAATTATACGCAACAAACAGCAAGGATATGTCCAGATACGAATTCTGGCGCTTATATACTCAAGCTGCTGATACAACCGAGCGTGAAACTATTATCCGTAAGGCATTGGAGGTGCATCCCCGTTTCCTTGTCGGTGCTACTGACCTTGCTGCCATACTTTTGGATCGCGGCAAAGGTGATGTAAACCTCATACAACCCATTCTTGAGAAAGCCAAAGGTGAAGTGCCTGATGAATCAAGGTTGAATCAGGGTATAGCATTCCTCGGCGACGGACAATATACAAGGGCTGACTCAATCTTGTCACTTCTCCCTGATAAGGAGATGTTCCATAAAGCAAAAATTTATTCAGCAGCCCAAAACGGCCGTTACCTTGATGTAATGCAGGAGGTATCGGAAGATTCTCCTCTAAACGAAGTGCTGTTGCTTATGGCAATAAAAGCAAATGATGAGGCATGGGAAAAGGCCAAAAAGCTTGGTAATTCAGCTGTGGAAGAGTATGTCAAGGCTGCTGCGGCCAATCGTGTTGACCAATATTTGGCGGCTATGAACCATATGGAGAACGCATTGCGTTTAGATCCGTCCTTGATAGAGATTGCAAAGGTTGACGCTGATGTTGTGGACCTTGTTAGTAATGAGGATGATTTTTAACTGATTTTGAAGTGAAATTTATGGCAACAATAAATATGATATCGCGTTATGCAGCTCTGTTGATTTCGGCTGCAGGCGCATTATCTTCAGCTGCTCAGTCAGAGATAACTGAAATAACGGCAACTGAAATAGTGAAAACCGATTCAACCGGTTACACTACTGTTGGCTTTAATGCCCTTGATTACGTGCTTCAGAAGCCCAATCCCAATAGATATTTTGAAAATAAAAAATTCGGGGACAGATTGTTCTTGTCAGTAGAGGGCGGTGCCGCTTGGTTTATGAACCCGGTAACTACCTTCACATCATCCGGCACGGATTATCGTGTAGGCATATCTGTGGGCGACTGGATAACTCCAGTACATGGCTGGAGATTTGGACTGAATGCAGGACGTCATCATTTGGGCTATTCTCATAATCCTGCTTATGGTGGCGTGTCATTAGATTATCTCGCCAATCTTTCGGGGCTTGTGCGTGGGGCCAATATGTCACGAAAATTTGAAGTTATCGCTTCTGCAGGTGTGGAATATCAGCTCAGCCGCCATTGCTATCACAACAACAATATTTTTGGCGGACGCGTGGGTCTTCAGGCACGGTGGAATTTTGCCAGAAACCTATATGCCTACGTTGAACCCCGTTTGGGAGTATATTTCGGCCCGGGCATATATAAAGGTGTTCCCGGCACCAACAATTTCCGCTATCGCATTGAGCCGTCTCTTATGGTAGGTCTTGGCTTCCGTCGCCTTACCGCAGAAGAGAAAGCATTATATTCCGATCCGTTTGAATCGCAAAATGCTGCCGAAAATATGTTTTATGAGCTTAGCGGAGGATGGAACCATCTCCGTGAAGCATATCACAAGTTGTCAAATGGCAGATCAGGATTGTTGAGCGATCACTATTTGACATTCTCATTTGCCGGCGGTAAATGGTTCTCGCCTTATTCTGCTGTGCGTTTTACTGTTTCATATGGCAAAATGGCATATTCCCATGATTACATTATGGGTGGCATTGACTATGTATGGAACATTACCAATGCCATTAGCGGATATAAAATCTACAAGCCATTTGAACTTGACCTTGCGCTCGGATTTGCGGCTGCATATGTTTCGCATGTGAAAGAAAAAGTGTATCCCGGATTTGAGTTCGGTGTAAAGGCAATGTATAATATCAATTCCAATTGGGGTATTTTCGTAGAACCTCAAGGCCGTATATTTGGCAATGGATTCCGACAGGATGTTGCAAACACTCGTCTGTATGCATCGCTGAATTTAGGTGTCCGCTATACCATCGGTGATTATAAATATGACTATGCGGAAAATCTTGCTAACTTCAAGTCTGTGGATTCCAAGCGTCAGTTCCTGACTCTTAATGTCGGTCCGGCAAAATACAAGCAGGGTGCCTATGGGGTAGGTTATGCTATGGAATTTGGCTATGGCCGTTGGTTCTCTCCCATGTCGGCATGGAAAGTGGGCATTGACGCGCAGATATTCCCTGAATCGAGAGACCATTTCCGCAACATGTCATTTGGCGGAGATTATATCCTGAGTATATCTTCTGCTATTGCAGGTTATAACCCGAATCGTTTCTTTGATTTTTCAGGCTCGCTCGGCGCATATATCGGCTTTGGCCATTGCGATGCAACTTCGGATAAATATTCAACAACTCGTTTCACCGCTTCTGCTAAGGCATCTTTCATAGGCACGTTCCGCCTGTCCGACCAGTTCGGACTTCAGGTTCAGACTCAGTCAATAGGTGCATACTTGCCTCAGAGAAATGGAGGTCGTGAAATGCGTCCAGAAATGCGTCTCATGGTTGGTGCAAGATACCAGTTCTAACAATATATATAATCTCTATATATGCTAAAGGAGTCCTCATGCGGGGACTCCTTTTTTTGAATTACTATTTTTGATGCAGATTAGATTCCAACCTCATCACGATGCTTTTTCATGGCATTGGAAACGAAGTTGGTGAGATATACCGTGAACAATGGGAATATGATCATACCTGACACGGGAAGTACCACCGCGACTATTTTGCCTGCAACTGTGACGGGCGATATGTTGCATCCCACGGTTGACATGTTCATGGCCGACCACCATAATGCCGTCCAGTATGTGTTTACTTGCGGATTCACAACGTGTTCGCATTGGAAAAATATCAGCGAGCAAAAATATGCCACAAGTATCATGATTACGAGATAGGACATGAACAGACTTGTAACTGCATTTGAAGACAGATAACCTATGACTATAGACATGGCAAGTGCACCACGGGCCAAAGGTATGAATCTCACGAAATATAAAGCTTCGGGATTGAGAGTTATATGCGCTATATTGATTATGTTCAAATAGGGGATAGACAGAAGCAGAAATGCCAAACGGCGAATAAACATTCGCCATTTATTTTCTGCATAATGCAGCTCTATAAAAAAGTCAATTATAAAAAACACGCATACCCAAAACTGAAACCGCATGTAAGAATGGTTCTGCAGAAAATCTATTTCACGGAAGGTGTCAAGAGATATCCATGTTATCAGGGCCACTGAGAGTGCAAGGATGATAATGTTCATAACCGCACTTATCATGGGCTGTTTGGGCTTTGCCGATGTATTTGGGGCTGTTGCAGACCTATTTGGGATATTCATAATGTGTGAATAAAAAACCGGGGATTTATAACCCCCCGGCATGGTTATATATTGGGGTTTGTTTACAGCGATGTAAACCGTTTAAGCATCATGGACAACATGATACGGAATATTCCGAATGCTATGAGCGAAATACCGATCCACAACCATACGGCTACACCACCGGCTATAGGATTGGAAAGGAATATGACAGCAAAAATTATAGTTATCAGAAGCATCAGAATCATCCACACAATTCCGGCTCCACTGAAGGATGATAAGAAGCAAGCCTCAGCTATGGAGTTTATGGCACTCACGAGAATCAGTATGCCTACTGTGAATATAAATGCTGTTGTCAATACCGGTTCCGGAAGGAAAAACAGCCATGCGCCGGCCACGATTTCCAATAGCCCGAGTGCGAGACTCCAGCCCCAGTTGGAACTGAATGTGGATGTAAAACCTGCATAGCTTATATTGCAAATGCCGGCGACTGAAACACACGCGGCAAATATATAAGCGAATACTGGCAATGATGTTGCAGGTGAGCAAAGACACCATACGCCGAAAGCAATACAAAGTAATCCGGTGATAAGTGGCAAATACCAAAGTCGTGACACACCGGTGCTGAATGTTGATGAATAGTTTCTCATACTTGATTATGTTTTATATTATAACCAAGCAGGAATAAATAATGTTTAGCGAATATTAAGCAGTTTATGGGTTTGCAATGATAAGCGCCAATGTGGGTGGGATAGAATGTATTCTGTGGTAGCTTCTGTCGAGGAACTGCCATCGGCGTAAGTGCACGGCTGTAAAAAGAGGTGCGTCGGTGAGAACGATGAGGCTATGCTCTCCACATCTTTGCCCGGCTCATACAAAACCTTTAGTTCATCCACAACGGTAAGATACCATGGCTTATCTTTGGGTGAGCAAGTAATCCAGTCTATGGAAGCAGGCAACGGAAGCGAGCCGTTAGTTTCCACAGATATGAAAAATTCTTTGTCATGAAGTGCATTGATTAGCTCGTCATCGGCCTGTAATGCAGGTTCCCCACCGGTTAAAACAAGATGCCGCGCAGGGTATTTGGCTGCGATACATGCTATTTCATCAGCAGACATAAGCGTGTGGGCAGAGAAGTCTGTGTCACAGAAACTACAATGTCTGTTGCACCCGCTCAATCGCACGAACACAGCCGGAGTGCCGGTGAAATATCCCTCACCCTGCAGTGAATAAAATATTTCGTTTACCTTATATTGTTTGCTCATCTGTTTCGTAAGCTGCGATGTTTCCCTCACTTTCCTGCACATCCACGCGATAGCAGTGCGGAGTTATGGAGCATATCCAGTATGCGATATTTTCAGCAGTGGGATTAAAAGGTAGCACTTCGTTAAGGTCAGCATGATCGAGAGCCGACATTATGCGCTGTTTGATATGTGTGAAATCTGCCACCATTCCGTTATTGTCAAGCTCTTTGGCGCGGCAATGTATGGTGATTATCCAATTATGGCCGTGACGGCGCGTGCACTTGCTCTCATAGTCAAGTGCAAGAGAATGACATGCTGATATTTCAAGTCGTTTGGTAACGTAATACATTGTTAGTTCATAGGGGTTAAACCAAGCTCTTTAGCTTTTCCAATCATAAATTGCCATGCTGCTGTGCGTTCGTTTGGAATTACACCATCAAGAATGGCATCTTTTATTGCATCCTTAATGAGTCCTACTTCGCGGCAAGGTTTGAGATTGAACATCTCCATGATTTCTTCGCCTTTGACGGGTGGCTGGAAATTGCGAATGTGGTCACGGGCTTCCAGTTCAGCCATTTTCTCACGCACATGGTCAAAGTTTGCAAGATGACGGCGTACTTTTTCAGGATTTTTTGATGTTATATCTGCCCGGCACAGTGTCATAAGATCTTCAATGTCGTCACCGGCATCATGCAGCAGCCGCCGCACGGCTGAATCTGTCACGCCGTCTTCCACAAGGGCAATCGGACGCATATGCAGCTCCACCATTTTGCTCACATATTTCATGTGATCGTTTAGTGGAAATTTCATGGCTTTGAATATTCTCGGAATCATTCGAGCACCAATGAAATTGTGATTGTGAAATGTCCATCCTATTTTGTCATCCCATCGTTTGGTGACGGGTTTGGCTATATCATGAAGAAGCGAGCTCCATCGTAGCCATACATTTTCGCTGTTGGCCGCCACTTTATCCAGCACTTCAAGAGTGTGTTGAAAATTGTCTTTGTGGCTGCGTCCATGCACTGTGTCCACGCCTCGCATGGCATCTAATTCGGGAAATATATATGACAGCAGGCCGGTGTCAGCAAGTAGTCCCCATCCGATTGACGGCTTGGATGAATTCATGATTTTCATCAGTTCGTCCATAATCCGTTCGCGGGTGATTATGGATATGCGAGCTGCATTGCGCCTGATTGCATCAAGCGTATCGGGATGAATGGTGAAATTAAGCTGAGTGGCAAAGCGTATGGCACGCATCATGCGCAACGGGTCATCGCTGAATGTTATATCAGGATCGAGAGGAGTGCGTATAATCTGGGCTTGCATGTCGCTCAGTCCGTTGAAAAGGTCTATAAGCTCACCGAATCTTTCGTCGTTAACGCATACTGCAAGGGCATTGATGGTGAAGTCCCGACGCGACAAATCATCGGTAAGGGTGCCGGTCTGCACAATCGGATTGCGTGAGTCGGGAGTATATGATTCTTTGCGTGCTCCCACAAATTCCAGCTCGGTGTCACCACGTTTTACTTGTGCGGTGCCGTAGGTGCGGAATACGCTCAGGTGCGCTCCTTTACCAAGTTTGTGTACCACATTTTTGGCCAGTTCAATGCCGGACCCAACGGTTACGAAATCTATGTCTTTTGAATGACGTTTCAGGAAAATGTCACGCACATAGCCTCCCACCACATAACATTCCAAATTGAGCTCATCCGCGGCGATGCCTACGGTGTGCATTACTTTTGTGTCTATTTTTTCTTTAAAGAATTGATCCATCAATTGTTTAGATGAGTTCAATGAGTTGTTCCTGAAAAGGAGTTAGACATTTCAGACCCTCCGGAGTTACAGTGTAGGTATTCTCAATGCCCACAGCTCCGACCTTGGGGATTACGAATTTCGGCTCTAAAGCCAGCACATTTCCTTCTTGAAGTATATCCCGGCTGCGTGGAGCTATTACCGGAAGCTCGTTGATTTCTATCCCTACACCATGACCTATGAATGACGCATGCTGTCTATGGCCCATGAAATAGTTCTCAAGATGCCGTTCGCGAACCATACGCTCTGCCTCCTCATAAAGGAGTTTGGCCGGAGTACCCGGTGTTCCCATACGTTCAAGTGCCCGGCATATGTCAATTGAGCACTGATGCGCATCTCTTGCCTCATTGCTTAGATGCTCAAGATAATACGTGCGCGTCATGTCGGTCATATATCCGGTGTAGTTGCCGTTGACATCCACCATCACACTGTGCCCATCGGATATCACACTCTCGTCTGCGCCTACCGGTAGCGACGGGTCAACGCCGCCTCCGCCCATGGCAAAATCATACGGACATGGGGTGTCCGCATTATCTCCGGTCAGCACATTGCCCATGAACAGCTCCATGCTGTCGCCTGATATGCGGAATTGTCCGAGGCATCCTTCAAGCCTTGAGCAGCGTTCAATCTCTATCTGCAATTCAAGGTCAGTCATGCCATCCTGATAAAGTCGTGGAATGCGGGCATATACTCCCATTTGTTTTACACCCGATTGCTGTATCAGATTCAACTCATAATCAGTCTTTACCGACCGTGCCATGCGGAGCAATGGCGAGGCGTTGGCATATCTTGTGCCGTCACCGAACACTTTCATCAGTCGCTGAGTCTGGGAATAGCTCAGAGCATCCATTTCCAGTCCCAAGTTTTCAGGGATGTTAAGTCCAAGGGACTCCGGAATAAGCTCCGGCTTATGGATATACACTGTCCCGTCACCTTTAAGCTCTACCGGACGATGAATAAAATAAATGGGCATACCATCAACGGGCAGGTACACATAGCCTGAAAATACCCTGCCGGTGAGGTAATATATGTTGGCATTGTCGCTTACCAGTATAGCTGATATTTTTGCGGCGGCCATTAGTGAGCGCACTCGCTCAATACGTTTTGACTGTTCCTCGTGGGGAAGAAGTACTGTCTGATATTCAAATTCTGATTTCATAATACATATATGCTTTATTATTATGAAAGGAAAAAACGGGCCAAATGTTCTATACTTGAGGCTCTATAATCGGCATTTTGTGCTGTGCCGAACCCCCATTCGGCATGCATCATGGGAATGCCTGCAAGATGTGCGGAGGCACAATCCCCTTCAGTATCTCCCACATATATGGGAGCCTGCAGATTGTAGCATTGTCTTAATAAATCAATGTTGCCATCTTTTTGCAGTTTTGTCTGGCAGTAGGTGAGTGTGTCAAGAAAATAGGGGGTAAGTTCCGTGAACCTAAGAAAATTATGCAGCCCGTCACTACCGCAGTTGCTGACCATAAACAGTTTGTATTGCTGAGCCAATTGGGGTATCCACTCTCTCGCACCCGGATAAAGCACCCCGCCAAGATATGGCATCATATACATCTCATTATATTCCAGCTGCTTGAGAAACTCCTTTCGGTGTCTGTCGTCATTCACCAGACGGTTGTAGATTGTGTCAATCGTCTGTCCCATGCACTCTATTAGTTGTTGTCGTGTCACGGTTCCCTCAAGCCCCAGATCCTTAAAAGTCTGTAGCCACACCTGACGGTAGGAATCAACGGCATCCCAAAGGGTACCGTCCATGTCAAATATTATGCTGTCAAATTTTTTGCCTTTCATTGCAATGCAGGGGCTATGGTTATTCCTATCTGCTCCACTCCTACAAGCGTATCCACGCGCATGATATGGCGCACGGATATGCGTGATGTGTCTCCAAGTGGGAGCGGAACGCCTACAGGTGTTTCATATTGGTATGAAGGCCCGAATCCTGTCCCATGCCATCGTCCATAAACATCGGCAAGTTCAATATTCAGGGTGTCCACTCGTTTTTGAGACATGGTGCTGGTGGTGACTTCAAGCCATATGTTTTGATACGGATATGCATTGGAGTGCCGCACGGTGAGCAGCAGTGAGCGCTTTTTTATGGAATCAAGTCCTGTTGGCCTAAACTTCAGCGACGAGCCATAAGCCCACCCCGACGGATTAATGTTTTTGAACTCAGCCACTGAGGAATGTTTGTCACTGCAAGCTGTCAGTGCCGCCATTATGATAGCGGCACTGACTAATATGCGGTGTATTGATGAAGGTGAAAACATTGTTATTGTGCTTCGTTTCCCGATTGAGAATCGTTTTTGGGCTTGTCTCCGCCATTATTGTTTTTGGGACGCGGTTTTTGAGGCCGCTCTCCTTTGGCTTTTTGGGGTTTGTCGCCCTTAGGTTTCTGTGGGCGGTCAGCTTTGGGGGCATTGGCTGCGGAAACACCATTGTCCTGCTCTGTTTTCTGAGGCTTGGGCTTACGCTTTTTCTTTTTCTTATCCTTGTCAAAACGGTTGATGGAGTCTTGGCCGAGAATGTCGTTGAATTTTTTCTTGGATTCTGATGGCTCTTCTCCATCACGAAGCAACGATAGCGGTTTTTCGCCTCGTTTGTTCATGTTCATGACTTCAAATGCGCGCTCGGCATCAATCGTGACAAGATTGGCAGGCACGGATTTGTCGGTGCTGTATGTGATTTCGCGCTTGAACACATCGTATTTGAAGTGATAGTATGTGTTGTCAGCGGTTTCAAGTCTCACATCTTTTCCCGGCATCCGTTTTATACTTTCAACGTAAGCGTCCACCTCAAAATTCAAGCAGCATTTGAGCTTGGCGCATTGTCCTGCAAGTTTTTGGGGATTGAGTGATATATCCTGAAAACGTGCGGCGGCAGTGCCCACGCTCACAAAGTTTGTCATCCAGCTTGCGCAGCACAACGGACGTCCGCAAGGTCCTATTCCACCAATGCGACCGGCTTCCTGACGGGCGCCGATCTGCTTCATCTCAATGCGTATTTTGAATGTGTCGGCCAGTACTTTTATAAGTTGGCGAAAATCCACACGCTCATCGGCAATGTAGTAGAAAATAGCCTTGTTGCCATCGCCCTGATACTCCACATCACCTATTTTCATGTTAAGGTTCAGGTCGGCAGCAATTTTGCGTGCACGAATCATCGTGTCATTTTCCTTGGCTTTTGCCTCTTCAAATTTTTCAAGATCAGCAGGCTTGGCGATGCGGAAAATACGGCGTACTTCGGCATTGGGCTTCACATTGGCCTTTCGCATTTGCATGGCAACAAGTCGTCCTGTCAGTGTCACGGTACCTATGTCATGTCCCGGAGATGCTTCTACTGCCACCATGTCGCCAATGGCAAGCGGCAGATGAAGGGAGTTGAGATAAAATCCCTTGTGGGTGTTTTTGAATGTCACCTCCACCATGTCGAAGTCGGCCATGCCTCCGGGCACATCAGCCAGATAATTGAAGCTGTGCAGCTTGCCACGGGGTGCCTCCTTGTGACATTTGCCGCAACAAGCCGCTTTGGGCTGCTGTGATTCCGGCTCTTCCTGTTCGGAAGGTGTGATATTATTGGCGTTATCGCTACTCATGGCTTGTATTACTTGGCAAAGCTTACTGAGCGGGTTTCACGAATCACGGTTATTTTCACCTGTCCGGGATATGTCATTTCATCCTGGATGCGTTTTGCTATTTCTGCTGACAGCTTTTCGGTTTCAGCATCGTCAATCTTGTCAGCACCCACTATCACGCGCAGTTCGCGGCCAGCCTGAATGGCATAAGTCTTAAGTACGCCGGGGTAGGAGAGTGCAAGCTGCTCAAGGTCATTGAGACGCTTGATGTAAGCCTCGACTATTTCGCGGCGCGCTCCGGGACGGGCACCTGATATGGCATCGCACACTTGTACTATAGGTGCAAGCAGTGAGGTTTGTTCTATTTCATCATGGTGAGCACCGATGGCATTGCATATTTCAGGCTTTTCCTTGTATTTCTCCGCCAGTTTCATGCCGAGGAGTGCGTGTGGCAGTTCCGGTTCTTCATCAGGCACTTTGCCTATGTCGTGCAGCAGGCCGGCGCGACGTGCCTTTTTGGGGTTTAGACCAAGCTCCGAAGCCATTACGGCACACAGGTTGGCAGTTTCACGTGAGTGCTGCAGCAGATTCTGACCATAGCTGGAACGATATTTCATCTTACCTACAAGGCGAATCAAGTCGGGATGCAGTCCGTGGATGCCGAGGTCAATAGCTGTGCGTTTGCCGGTTTCTATGATTTCTTCTTCTACCTGTTTGCGCACTTTTGCCACTACCTCTTCAATGCGGGCCGGATGTATGCGGCCGTCAATGACGAGCTGATGTAAAGCGAGGCGTGCTATTTCACGGCGCACGGGGTCAAAACCTGAAAGCACTATGGCCTCAGGAGTGTCATCAACAATAATCTCTATGCCGGTAGCAGCTTCAAGAGCGCGGATGTTGCGCCCTTCACGACCAATAATGCGTCCTTTGATTTCATCGGAGTCAATAGGGAACACAGTCACCGAATTTTCAATAGCGGTTTCTGTGGCCACACGCTGTATTGACTGCACCACGATGCGTTTTGCTTCTTTATTGGCGGTCATTTTGGCCTCATCCATAATGTCGTTGATATAGCTGGCAGCGGCAGTTTTGGCTTCATCCTTTAGACTTTCAATGAGTTTTTCTTTAGCTTCTTCCGATGACAGTCCCGACACTCTTTCAAGCTCTTCCTGAGCATGACGCTTCAGTGCCTCAAGCTCATTCTGCTTGACCTCATTTTTTGCTATCTGGTCTTCAAGTCGGGCGCGGATGGCTTCATTTTCATTTTTAGCACGCTGGTTCTCGCTCTGCTGTTGGTTGAGTTGGAGTTCACGCTGTTTGATGCGTCCTTCTGCACTCTGAACGCGGCTCATGCGCTGATTGGCCGCATTTTCAGCTTCGGTTTTGATGCGAAGTTCTTCTTCGCGGGCTTCCAGCAGTTTGTCTTTTTTGATTACTTCGGCCTGGGCTTTAGCCTCTTCAATAATGGCGGCAGCTTTGCCGCGTGCAAGATAACGCTGTATTGCCATAGTTATTGCCGCACCTAAGGCAAGTGCCACTATAGCTATAAGAATTGAATATACAAAATCCATATTAGGTAGTTATTAAGGGTTTTAGTTGATGGGTTATTGAGTTATTAAATAAGGGTTAATAGTTTATTACAAATTAAAAAAACAGCACTTGCCTTATGCCGGTGCAATAAGCAACTACGGCTTCAAGCGAGTGCAGGAAACGATTCACATATCGGTGCATAGAGGCACAGTATATGCCGTAAGTCACAAGGCAACTCTTTGCCCTTGGATGTCAGATATCAGCCTCGGCAGAGGTGAGAAGGTTGGGATCCGGAAGCAATAACTGATCCAGCTCCGCTTCAAATTGGGCAAGAAACTTTATGGTTTCAGTATTGCTGTCGGTTGCCGTAACGTATCCTTTGGCAAACAGAAGCGCAACCATAGCCATAATTTCCGAGGGATCTTTGTCGTCAAATCGCTTCACGAAGCCATCCCACGCATGATTCACTTGTTTGGCAGCTTCTCTGAGAATTTCTTCCTCATTTCTGTGCACCCCAAGCGATAGGCTAACATTGCCCAAGCGTAATGTTATGTCGAGTATATCTTTCATTGCATCAATCGGTTAATTCGGCGATGCATTTGTCTATGTCCCGCACTAATTGGGTTAATACGACCCGACTCTGCTCCAAATCTGCTCCTTGCACTGCAAATGGAGTTATGACCCTCATCTGCTCAAGCTGCTGCTCAAGAAGCGCTATGCGCTCCTGCTGGCGCTTTACGGTGTGCTGCAGTTGCAACACTTCGTTGTCCTGAAGCTGCTTATGGCGCAGAAGCGTTTTGTATCGCTCCGTCAGAAGCTTAGCCTTACTTTGCAGGCTGCGCAAGCGGGATTGGAGTTCATCAGCCATTATTACACCAAATTTTTACAAATGTACGCACTTTTCCCTAATCTCCCAAATTAATTTAACTTTTGAGAGGAAAAAATATGCCTGATACTGGTGTTAGAAGGCTCGTGTCAGAAGCTTTTGGAGAATGAAAGCATCGGTATAGCTGTGTCCGATGCGAATCCATGAGCGGAGTTTGCCTGAAATAGTGAACCCTGCCGACTTGAATGTGGCAATTGCAGGGATATTGTTTACGGCGCATACGCACCATAGCTGATGTAGTCCCAGCCTATCTTCGGCATATCGGGCGAACGCTTCAAGAGCAAGTTTGGCAATACCCTCGTGCTGATGCTCTTGGGCCACCATAATTCCCACTCCCGCTCGCCTGTGTATGGGGTCAAGTTCATACAGGTCAATTGTTCCCACTGCCATGTCGCCATGGCATATCATCAGTCGCAGTTGCCGGTTGGCAAACACATCATCGGTATAATTATCAATATATTGCCGTATCTGGTGCAATGACAACGGGGCCTGTGTGTTGCCGTATTGCCACAGATTTGAATCGTTTTCCCACATGAAAATCAGTGTGGCATCTTCAGGTTCAAGGGCGCGAAGGTATATGTCGGAAGTAATGGTCATGAATTAAAGCTGTCGGAAAACAAAGTGCGCTGAAGCAGTGAGCGGCCAAGAGTTACTTCATCGGTGTATTCAAGGTCGTTGCCTATGGCCACTCCACGTGCCAGCTGTGTGATTTTCAGACCGCTGAATTCTGCCAGGCGGCGATAGAGATAGAAGTTTGTAGTGTCGCCTTCCATCGTGGCTCCGAGAGCCAGTATTATCTCAGTCACATTGCCTTGTTTAACACGGTCAATAAGCGATTGTATCTGCAGCATGTCTGGTCCGATACCGTCCATAGGTGAAATGACACCACCAAGCACATGGTACACACCTGAATATTCTCCCGTGCGCTCTATGCTCATTACGTCATTGACATTTTCCACTACGCACACAATGGAGTGATCACGTGTTGGGGAGGCGCATATAGAGCAGATGTCACCCGGAGAAATGTTGTGACATTCGCGACAATACTTCACATTGTTGCGCATATTTATTATGGCCATACCAAGTGCATTCGCTTCCGCCGCATCGCGACGCAGCAAATGTAGTGCGAGTCTCAGGGCTGTTTTTCGCCCCACCCCCGGTAGTCGCGACAGCTCTGTTACTGCAGTTTCAAGCTCTGGAGATTGAAATTCGTGGTCCATTACCAAAATTTATTGTTGTCAGCCGAGTATTCAAATCCGGCTTCGGCCAAGCGTGCCTCAAGAGTCGCACGGTCAATTTGCAGGTCGCTGCACATGGTGTCAAGCCCCTGGGGATAATTGTCGCGGAGCTTGGTATTGACCACGCTTAGAAGCATGGCCGGATCGGAAGGAAGTTGGTACATATGATTTGTTCAGAAAACTATATTGCAAAATTACGAGTTTTTTAATTAAAACCGCTACATTTGCACCATAATCAGAATCGCAATATGGCTAACATGCAAAAATACAAGGAGGTGGATCTTGAACGCGATCGCCGTGTGCTTGAGCTCCTTTCCCAAACATTTCCAAATATAAGCGCAGCCAGTACCGAAATAATAAATCTTGAAGCCATTCTCAACTTGCCAAAGGGCACCGAACACTTTGTGGCGGATCTGCATGGCGAGTATGAGGCATTCGGTCACACTTTGCGTAATGCTTCAGGCAATATCAAGCGTAAGGCCACCGAACTGTTCGGCTCAACCATGCGTGATAGTGAAATCAAGGAGCTTTGCTCGTTGATTTATTATCCGAAGCCAAAACTCGAGCTTATCAAAGAAACTGAGAGCGATTTGAGCGATTTTTATAAAATCACTCTCAATCAGCTTGTTAAAATGGTGCGGTCGGTATCGTCAAAATATACGCGTTCCAAAGTACGTAAAGCTCTCCCCAGAGAGTATGCCTATATTATAGAGGAGTTGCTGCATGAAACTCCGGACGACACCAAGAAAACGGCTTATTTCAATCGTATTATAGAAACCATTATCCTTACAGGCCGTGCCGAAGATTTCATAGTGACGATGTGCAATGTCATTCAGCAGCTGAGTATCGATCAGCTGCATGTGCTTGGAGATATTTATGACAGGGGCCCCGGCGCACATCTGATTATGGATTTGCTTTCAAGTTATCCGAATTTTGACATACAGTGGGGAAACCATGACATAGTGTGGATGGGCGCGGCAGCTGGCAATGCTTGCTGTATTGCCAATGTGTTGCGCATGTCGCTCCGTTATGCCAATATGGCCACTCTTGAAGACGGATATGGCATAAACCTTGTGCCATTGGTTACATTCGCTATGGATACTTACAAAGATGATCCATGCCGGCAATTTCAGCCGCGTCTTGACGATGATAACGATAATGGTTACTCCCATCGCGATTTGCAGATGCTTGCAAAGATGCATAAGGCCATAAGCGTCATTCAGTTCAAGCTTGAAGGTGCCATGGCGGAAAAACACCCTGACTGGGGTATGGAAGGTCGCCGTCTGCTTCATCTGATAGATAAAGCTTCGGGTACTATTCGCTTGCCTGAGGGTGTTTTTGAGCTTGTTGATGCCAATTTCCCGACTGTGGATCCTGCCGATCCCTACAAGCTGACGGCCGAAGAGGATGAGATAGTGAATAAGCTTGTGCACTCTTTTCTTGTAAGTGCCAAGCTTCAGAGTCATATGAGGGTACTGATAAGTCATGGTGCTATTTATGGCGTGTATAACGGCAACCTTTTGTATCATGCTTCCATGCCGCTTAATGTGGATGGTACGCTCAAACAGGTGAAAATCGGCGATGAGACATTTTCCGGCAAAAAACTTTTTGAGCGTGTGAACACATTGGTGCGTGCTGCTTTCAATGATGACACTGATTCAGAAGAAAAAGATTTTGCTGTGGATTATTTCTGGTATTTGTGGAGCGGAGTTGATTCTCCACTTTTTGACAAATCCAAAATGTCCACGTTCGAGCGTTATTTCATAGCTGATCCCGTTACACACAAGGAAATCAAAGGCCATTATTATACTTTGCGCGAGAATCCTGAGATTTGCGACATGATTCTGGATGAATTTGGGGTTAAAGGCCCGCACAGACATATTATCAATGGCCATGTGCCGGTGAGGGTTGGCAATGGTGAAAACCCGATTAAGGCCGAAGGCAAGCTGATGGTGATAGATGGAGGCTTTTCAAAGGCATACCATCACACTACAGGTATAGCAGGCTACACGCTTGTGTTTCACAGCCGTGGGTTTGAGCTTGTGGCGCATGAACCGTTTACAACAGCCAAAAATGCAGTTCTCTATGGCACAGATATTGTAAGCACCAATCAGATAGTGGAGATGAGTGCTCACCGCATGCGAGTGCGCGACACCGACAAGGGTGCAGTGTTGCAAAGCCAGATTGACGAGCTGATGGAGCTGCTTTATGCCTATCGTCGCGGGTACCTGCATGAGCGTTCGTCCAATTAAATGTCATTTATGAAGTGATTTCATAATTTCATATCATAGTGTGAAAAGAATTATTTTGTAAATTTGCAGCCGAAATATTTCATTAAGCTAATATGAAAGTGTTACGTACTGTCGGCGAGTTGCGCAGCGCCATGGATGCTGCCCGCAACGCCGGACAAACTATTGGTCTTGTGCCTACCATGGGCGCATTGCATGCCGGACATATGTCTCTGGTAGATACAGCCCGACACCAGAATGATATTGTGGTGGCAAGCGTATTTGTCAATCCCACACAATTCAATAATCCTAACGATCTCAGCACTTATCCTCGTACGGAGGAGGCCGATTGCGCTCTCCTTGACGAACATGGTGCAGACTATGCATTTATCCCCTCGGTAGAGGAAATGTATCCCGAACCCGACACCAGAGTATTTGATCTTGGTGAAGTGGCGGCGGTAATGGAGGGAGCCATGCGTCCCGGACATTTCAATGGGGTGGCTCAGGTAGTGAGCAAGCTCTTTGATATGGTGCGTCCTACCCGGGCATATTTCGGAGAAAAAGATTTTCAGCAGATAGCAGTGATTCGCAAGATGGTGCAGCTGGAGGGTTTCGACCTTGAAATAGTGGCTTGTCCTATTAAACGTGAGGCTGATGGACTTGCATTGTCGAGTCGCAATGTGCGCCTTACCCCCGAAGGCCGTAAACAGGCTCCGGCAATACACCGCATACTGGAACAAAGCCTTTCACTGGCTGCAACCAAATCTCCCGATGAGCTGAAGCATTGGGTCAAAGAGCAGATAGATGCAGTGCCCGGTCTTGAAACAGAGTATTACGAAATAGCCGATGCTCTTACCATGCAGCCGGTACAGAATTGGGATTCCCCCAACGGCACGGTAGGATGCGTGACAGTATATTGTGGCGATGTGCGCCTGATTGATAACATCTTATATACACAGCCTAAGTAATAAGCCATGCAGTTACAGATGCTAAAGTCTAAAATTCACCGCGTTACGGTGACTGAGGCTAATCTTAATTATATAGGTAGTATAACTATTGATCAGGATTTGATGGATGCTGCCGATATTTTGCCGGGCGAGAGAGTGTTTATTGTTGACAATAACAACGGTGAGCGGTTTGATACCTATGCTATAGCAGGCGAGCGCGGAAGTGGTATGATTTGCCTCAACGGCGCGGCTGCACGCAAAGTACATCCCGGCGATGTGGTGATTATAATGGCATATGCACTTATGGACGCTGATGAAGCGCGCACATTCAAGCCGAGTGTCATATTCCCTGATACCGAAACCAATAAATTAGTGTAAATAAAATCCTTACTATAATATGTTTGAAAATCTTTCAGAGCGCCTTGAACGCAGCTTCAAAATTCTAAAGGGTCAAGGCAAAATCACAGAAATCAACGTGGCGGAAACCCTTAAGGATGTGCGTCGCGCTCTTCTGGATGCCGATGTCAATTATAAAGTTGCGAAGCAGTTCACCGACACCGTAAAGGCCAAGGCGCTGGGCTCGCATGTGCTCACTGCCGTGAAGCCCGGTGAAATGATGATCAAGATAGTTAATGATGAACTCATCAGCTTGATGGGTGGTGAAACCGCTCAAATCAACCTGTCAGGCAATCCGACTGTAATACTTATGTCGGGCTTGCAAGGTTCCGGTAAGACTACTTTCTCAGGCAAGCTTGCTCGCAAGCTGAAAAGTGAAAAAGCCAAGCGCCCTCTTCTTGTGGCATGCGACGTGTATCGCCCTGCTGCTATCGAGCAGCTTAAAGTGTTGGGTGAACAGATTAATGTGCCCGTTTACACTGAAGATGGCAATACTGATCCCGTAGAGATAGCTAAGAACAGTATTCAATACGCCAAGAATCATAATCTTGATCTGGTGATTGTGGATACTGCCGGTCGTCTTGCCGTAGATGAGCAGATGATGAACGAGATTTCGGCCATCAAACAGGCCATCAAACCTCAGGAGACCCTGTTTGTGGTTGACTCCATGACCGGTCAGGATGCTGTGAACACCGCCAAAGAGTTTAATGACAGACTGGATTTTGACGGCGTAGTGCTCACAAAACTTGACGGTGATACCCGTGGCGGTGCCGCTCTCACTATCCGTGCAGTGGTAACCAAGCCTATCAAGTTTGTAGGTACCGGTGAAAAACTTGATGCCATAGACCTCTTCCACCCGGCACGTATGGCTGACCGTATTCTTGGAAAAGGTGATATAGTGTCACTTGTGGAGAAAATACAGACTGCGTATGATGAGAAGAAAGCTGGTGAGCTTGCCAAGAAGATTGCCAAAAACCAGTTTAACTTCGATGACTATATGTCGCAGATTCAGCAAATCAAGAAGATGGGTAATCTGAAGGATCTTGCTTCCATGATACCGGGAGTGGGCAAAGCCATCAAGGATGTGGATATTGATGATAACGCATTCAAATCAATTGAGGCCATAATACAGTCCATGACTAAAAAAGAGCGTGCAAATCCCGAAATCATAAATGCAAGCCGCCGTCAGCGCATAGCCAAAGGCAGTGGCACAACCATAGTTGAAGTCAATAGAATGATGAAACAGTTTGAGGAAATGCGCAAGATGATGAAGATGGCCCATAAGCTGCAAGGAATGAAAAATCCCATGCAGATGCTTCGTGGCAAAGGCATGCGTCCGCAGTAATTTATTTCCAAACACATTTCTCACTCCAAAACCCATAGATTATGCTTATTGACGGAAAGAAAATATCTGACCAGATTAAAGAAGAGATAGCCGCTGAAGTTGAAAAAATGATAGCCGATGGTGGCAAACGCCCTCATCTTGCCGCCATACTTGTGGGGCATGACGGTGGCAGCGAAACTTACGTTGCAAACAAAGTCAAGGCCTGTGAGCGTTGTGGCTTCACTTCTACTCTCATACGCTATGAGGACGATGTTACCGAGCAGGAGCTTCTTGACGCGGTGGAGCGTCTGAACAACGACCCTGAGGTGGACGGTTTTATAGTTCAATTGCCTTTGCCGCGCCATATAAGCGAGCAGAAAATAATAGAGGCTATTGATTACCGCAAAGATGTGGACGGTTTTCATCCCGTGAATGTAGGGCGTATGTCAATAGGTCTTCCTTGTTTCGTGAGTGCTACTCCCGCAGGTATAATGGAACTTCTGGCACGATATAATGTCCCCACCAAAGGGGCGCGTTGTGTGGTGCTTGGCCGAAGCAATATTGTTGGCAAGCCCGTTGCAAATCTCATGATGCAGAAACATCAGCCCGGCGATGCCACTGTTACTGTATGTCATTCATCAACTAAAAACATCAAGGAAATATGCCGTGAGGCAGATATAATTATTGCTGCTCTCGGTCACCCCGGTTTCGTGACTGCCGACATGGTGAAGCCCGGAGCCGCCATTATAGATGTAGGCACTACTCGTGTACCTGACTCTTCTCGCAAAAGCGGATTCCGCTTGTGTGGTGATGTGGATTTTGCCAATGTTGAGCCTTTATGCTCATTCATCACACCTGTGCCCGGTGGGGTAGGTCCTATGACAATAGTGTCGCTGATGAAGAACACGCTTCTCGCAGCCCGTCACGACATCTATCCGGCATGATTAACTGTTTTACTCTCCTCTTTGTCTCACTTGCATCTTTGCTCATGCCCGCAAGGGCTGAGCTGGTGTTTGTGGGAGATGCCATGCAGCATCAGAGCCAGCTTGACGCTGCCCGCACGGCAAGTGGAGCGTATGACTATTCCGGCTATTTTTCAGCTGTTGAGCCATATATCAAATCGGCTGACTTTGCTGTGGCAAACCTTGAAACGCCTCTCGGTGGCAAACCATATTCCGGCTATCCGATGTTTTGTTCTCCTGATGCGTATGCGAGGGCTTTAAAAGATGCTGGATTTGATTTTCTGCTCACGGCCAACAATCATATGCTTGACCGTCGCGACCGTGGATTGAAGCGCACTGTTTCCACACTTGATTCACTGGGTATTCCGCATGTGGGGGTATATGCCAATTCAGCCGAAAGGAATAAGAAACTGCCAATGATTGTGAACGTGAATGGGTTCAGGATTGCAATGCTCAATTATACCTACGGCACAAACGGCATCAATATACAAGGCGATGTGGTAGTGGATTATATGAACTACCCTGACATAGAACGTGATGTTGCAGAGGCACGTAAGGCAGGAGCCGAACTTGTGTGCGTGTGTCTGCATTGGGGCGAGGAATACCATTTGCTTCCCACCGTCCAACAGAAACGCCTTGCTGACAAACTCACCGATTTGGGCGTTGATATGATAATAGGTGGTCATCCTCATGTCATTGAGCCGATGGAGATGAGGCTAAGCAAGCGTGGCACTCCCGTGTTTTTGGTATATTCCCTCGGAAACTTCATATCCGGTATGCGCACTACCGACACACGCGGTGGCGCTATGGTGCGTGTGGTATTGGAGCGTGATTCACTTGGGGTAGCCAAAGTGAGTGACGCTACATATCGTTTGGTATTTGTGGTTCCTCCCGGACATGGAGAAAGCAACTATTCGCTGATTCCCGCAGAAGCCTCCGGCCCTAAAAGTACGGAGGCATGGCGTAAGGGATTTTGGCACAATGCCAAAAAAATATTTGACAGACACAATGTCAATGTCCCTATTGACACATTGCCCATTGATTCTTATGCTTCCAGCGGTGAATTGGGAACAAAATGGCCGAAAAAAATACGCAAAACCGTTTGCAGATTAAAAAATAAGTAGTACCTTTGCACTGTTCAAAACGCAGCACAGCTGTAGAACATTAACACGGTGAGCATAGCTCAGTTGGTTAGAGCGTCGGATTGTGGTTCCGAAGGTCGTGGGTTCGACCCCCACTGTTCACCCCATCATCATCATAATCATAGCATCGGGCAGCATCCGTGAGGACACTGCCCGCTTTCTTTATCCTATTTGTTACAAAATTATCTACAAAGCTTGTTAGGAGTGGGGTTACAGAGAGGCTATTGCTGCTTCAAAGTTTTCGCGGTCAATGGCTCGGTTGCGGAGACGGTTACGGTAGGCATAGACTGTGTTGATGCTGTAATTCAGTATCTGGGCTATGCGGCCACTCTCGGTTATTCCAAGTCGTATGAGCGATAGTATCCGTAGGTCATTGTTCAATAGTTCTCCTTCAGCCAACGTAAAGCGACATTCCGGCAATAAAAGCTCATTGACCTTCTCTACAAAATGCGGGTAGATGTGGATAAATGCATTGTCATATACCTCATAGAAATCTTTTGACTGGTTTTCTATGAATTTGCCTGATTTGGTCAGACGGTATAGCTCGTCCACATTTCCTGTGGAGATTTTACGCTCCGCAAGACTGCAAAACTGATTCAACTTGTCCATATATACTGAGCACAGATTCAGAAATTGGCTCATATACACCTCTTTGACATGGTTAGTTTGTTGCAGATGCTCCTGAAGTCGGTTCATCTTTTGGATATGTACCCAGCGTAGGTATAACGAGACAAGAAGCACAACCAATAGTATCGCCATTACTATCATAACCAGATAAATTCGCCGTCTGGAGGCTGCTAATTCGGCTTCATGCACAGATTGGATAAGCGGTACAGCCTCACTTACGGCAAGCATACGGGTTTCAGCATGGCATTCAACTGCATTGCGCAGGGCATGATACAGATAGCGGTGCGCACGGTCCACTCTGCCATAACTGTGCATTGATGCTCCGAGATCTTGCAACGATGTGATTTCAAGGGTGGCACCTTTTATATCGGAGATTGCAGATAGAGCAAGAAAATATATATGGTCATTGTCGCGATGCAGTTTTGCGGCTATAGAAGACAGCATGTGTGCAGCACGGGCATATATATTGTTATTTTCCGGCACTATGACAAGGAGTTTCTGAAGCAATGCCTGAGCCTGTGCATAGTTGCCGAGCAGATAGCTCCGTTCTCCGTTGTTGAGTAGATACAACGGACTGTCGGGATGAAGGTGGCTAAGCAGCTTGAGCTGCGCGTCCATTGCCAGTGAATCATAGCGCAGGTGAGCTTCCGGAAAAGCATTGTAGAAGGAACTCAGATAACTGTACATTTGTCGGCCATTACTGTAGTATTCACAAAGATCGTTCGTGGACATAGATGTGGTGTCAATGGCCAGATATTCTTTCTCGCCTTGCGACATGAAGCCCCCGAGCGGAAGCAATGCGGCTCTCCTGATTCTATATAATGTGGCGAGAGAGTCCTGATTTGCAGCCAAGGCAGCGGTATAAGCCCGGCTGTATGCCACCAATGCCGAATCATTGTTGAACGAGGTGTATTCCCTCGCCAACTCGCCCATTGTTGTATAGTCGCGATGCGCAGTTGCCAGATGTGCGAGCGAGTCAATGCGGTGTTGCCTGCGTTGCTTGTATTTTTCTGCGTGTGTCAGCTCTTGGTCAAGGCGTGTGAGCATCTTCTCCACATCGCTGTAGGGCATAGAACCGGCAGGCGAACCCCATACATTGAGCACGCACAGCAGAGTAATACATGCAGCCAAAACGGCAGCTCGCATATTGCTTAATTTTTGGAAGATATGGCGTTTACGGCCATGCGCAGAGTGGTGAGATTACGCAGCAGCTGGGGCATCTTGTCAAGAGCAAGCATGTTGGCTCCGTCGCTTTTGGCTATCGCCGGGTTCTGATGAGTTTCCATGAACAGGCCATCTGCACCCACTGCTATTCCGGCTCGGGCTATTGTCTCTATAAGTTCGGGCTGACCTCCGGTTACCCCGGCAGTTTGATTGGGTTGCTGAAGCGAATGTGTAACATCCAAAATTACAGGACAATCGAACTCCTGCATCTGAGGAATACCACGGTAATCAACAATCAAATCCTGATACCCGAAAGTGGTGCCGCGCTCTGTAACGGCCACATCATCGTTGCCTGCATCGCGCACTTTCTGGACAGCATGCTTCATGGCTTGTGGCGACAGGAATTGTCCTTTCTTGATGTTGACTGCTTTTCCCGTCTTAGCGGCAGCTACCAGCAGGTCGGTTTGTCGGCAAAGGAATGCCGGAATTTGTAGCACATCAACATACTCTGCCGCCATTTCTGCCTCCTGAGGCAAATGTATGTCGGTTACTACCGGCACACCAAATTCATTGCGCACTTTAGCAAGTATTTTCAGCGCTTCGATGTCACCGATGCCGGTGAACGAGTCAATGCGAGAGCGGTTGGCTTTACGGTAGGAGCCTTTGAATATATATGGTATGTTTAGTTCTTCAGTGATTTTTACCATGGTTTCAGCTATTTCCATGGCCATTTTTTCGCCCTCGATTACGCAAGGACCGGCAAGAAGAAAGAAATTATTTGTGATGGATGGTTTGAGACAATTAAACATAATGGGGGATTATTACTCGTTGTATTGGTCAAGAATGTGAAAAGTGTCGCATGCCACCAAGGCGGCGGTTTCAGTTCTGAGACGGTTGTTTCCAAGGCTTACCGGACACCATCCGGATTCAAGGGCTGATTTTATCTCTTCAGGTGCAAAATCACCCTCAGGTCCGATCATGATTACGGCGTTTGTTAACGGCTTATACATTTTCGCAAGCATATAGCGGGGAACGGATTTGTCGCAGTATGCCATGAACTTTTGGGCATCGGCGTAATCTGAAATGACTTGCGCTATTGGGGTCATTGGCATGATTTCAGGCACCACAGTCTTTAGAGATTGCTTCATGGCTGAAACGGCAATTTTCTCCAATCTTTCAGGCTTTATTTCTTTGCGTTCCGACCGTTGGCAAAGCAGGGGCACAAATCTGTTTACACCTATTTCCGTAAGTTTCTCCACCAGCCATTCCATGCGGTCAAGATGCTTTGTCGGGGCCACGGCTATTGTAATATGTTGGGGCCAGCATAAAGGTATATCCTGTTTTGCTACAATCTCAACTGTAGCATGCTTGGAGTGAGCATTGTCAAGGCGGCATGTGAACCTGTGCCCTTTGCCGTCAATCACCTCTATTTCATCGCCCTGCTGCATCCGCAGCACACGCACACAGTGCTGCGAGTCGCTTTCAGGTAGCGTGAGTGTGATTTCTATGTCCGGAGCATAGAACTGTATCATAATGCATCAACTTCTACGTTGTTATGGTCAATGGTGGCATCCACACTGATTTTAGGCTTCTCGTCGTCCTTGAACATTAGCCAGAATGATACTGCCACGGCCAGTGCATAAGCGGCAAATATATACCATGATGTATGCCATCCTGCCATAGATTCCGTTACCGATAACTCAGGATTGAATACATAATGATTCACGACAGCCCCTGCACCAAGAGTGCCTACAGTGGCTCCAACGCCGTTTGTCATGAGCATGAAAAGACCTTGTGCGGATGAGCGGACCGAAGGATCTGTCTGCTTGTCAACGTATAGTGAGCCTGAGATATTGAAGAAGTCAAATGCCACTCCGTAAACTATCATGGAGAGGACGAACAACCATACGCCGGAGCCGGGATTTCCAAGTCCGAAAAATCCGAAACGAAGCACCCATCCAAGCATGGCTATCATCATCACTCCTTTGATTCCGAATCGTTTCAGACATGACGGAATGAGAAGAATACAGAGCGTTTCAGAAATTTGTGATAATGAGATAAGTGCAGTTGCGTTACGGGCGCCCCACGTTTGGGCATACTCAGCTATTTGCTCATATGCGCTGATGAAAGTTGTGCCATAGCTGTTGGTGATTTGCAGCGACACTCCCAGAAGCATTGAGAATATAAAGAATATGGCCATCTTTTTTTGCTTGAACAATGCAAAAGCTTTGAGGCCCAGAGCATCCATAATGGATGAGGATGCACCTTTGTTGACAGGACAGCTCGGCATCGTAAGAGCATATACGGCCAGTACAAGGCTGAATATACCGGATGATAGCATCTGGAAATATGTTTTTTGCATCGACACTCCGTCAATGGTAATGAAGTTGGTAAGCAGCATGGAGCAGATGAATCCGACTGTGCCGAACACTCGTATTGGAGGGAAATGCTTTACAGTGTCAAGGCCGGCTTTGCCAAGTGCGGTATATGCCACCGAATTAGCCAACCCTATGGTAGGCATAAAGAAAGCCACCGATATGGTATAGAGAGTGAAGAGTGGAGCATACTCTACGGTCTCGGTGGTATAGCAGTAATAAGCGGCCGCACACATGAACAGTCCTGCCATCAAATGGCAAAGGCTGAGCATCTTTTGTGCTTGGATCCAGCGATCGGCCACAATTCCTACAAGAGCCGGCATGAATATTGACACAATGCCTTGTACGGTATAAAACCAATAAATTTTGTCGCCCAGATTCACCGAGGCAAGGTATATGCCGAGAGAAGTGAGGTAGGCACCCCAAACCGCAAATTCCAGAAAATTCATTGCGGCAAGTTTCACTTTTATAGTTTGCATGGTATGGTGAATTTTGATTATTTTTTCTTTTTGTTGCGGAGAATTTCGCTGACTTTTGCAGCCTGTTCGTACTGCTCGGTATCTATCAGTTTTTTGAGAGTGCGTTCTAGCTCTTCAATCGAGTACTGCTCAAGGCGCGGCTCGTGGTAACGGTCGTTGTTTTCAAGGTCCGTATCCGTTTCTTCAACAACGATATCGTTTTCTTCGGCGTTACTATGTTCGTCAGTATCTTCTTCGGTATTCTGAACCTCCATTACAAATCCTGTTTCCTCCACTATTTCCGGTGTCGTATATATGGGGGCAGAAGTGCGCATGGCAATCGCAATGGCATCAGAGGTGCGCGAATCAATCACAACTGTGCGGTCTCCATCGCTGAAAGTAAGTTCTGAGGAGAATATGCCGTCTTCAAATTTGTATATGAATACTTCTTTGAGTTTGACTCCAAATGCATGTGCAAAGCTGACAAACAGGTCATGCGTCATTGGACGGGGAGGGGTTATGCTCTCCATTCTCAGAGCTATAGATTGGGCTTCGGCCGCTCCTATTACCACCGGGATACGATAGGGACCATTGACCTGTGCAAGTATCAGCGCATAAGCTCCGGTCTGTATCTGGCTATAGGAAATGCCAAGTACTTTGAGCTTTACTCGCTTATGACTTGGATTGTGGCTGTCGTGATTCATGATGCAGACAAGTGTTTTATTTATGGTTCAATTGGACGGCCTGTGATGATGCCGCTTCCAAGGCATATTTCATGCTCGCGGTCGTAAATTACACAAAACTGTCCGGGTGCTATGCCTTGCACCTTGCGTTCACTCTCTACCACATAGTCCCCTTCAGGCAAACGTGTGAGGGTGGCCGGGAAAAATTCCGGTGTATGGCGGTTCTTGAATGTTATCTGTGCTTTGCGGCATTGCTCACCCCATGGATCGGTAGTAATCCAATGCATTTCATCGATATGCAGAGTGTGCCCGTACTGTTTTTCAGTGTCGTACCCTTTGGACACATAAATTACATTCTGGTTTACATTCTTCTTTACCACATACCATGGTCCCCCGCTCAGACCAAGCCCTTTGCGCTGGCCTATGGTGTGGAACCAATATCCGTGATGGGTGCCGAGTTTCCGTCCTGTTTCAATCTCTACAATCGGGCCGGGTTTCTCTCCGAGATGACGGCGTATGAAATCATTATAGTTTATTTTGCCCAAAAAACAGATTCCCTGACTGTCGCGCCGGAACGCATTGGGCATACCTGACTCTATGGCCAGCTCACGTACGGTGCTTTTGGGCAGGTCTCCTATTGGGAACATGAGGTGGGTCAACTGCTTGTAACTGATGCGGGCAAGAAAATCTGTCTGGTCCTTTACCGGGTCAACGGCAGTGCCGAGCCATGTGAGTCCGTCCTTATGTTTTATGGTGGCATAGTGTCCTGTTGCCGTGCGGTCAAACTCATGACCGTATCGCTCCTCAAAATAGCCGAACTTAATGATGCGATTGCACATTATGTCGGGATTAGGGGTGAGACCTTGTTTCACGGTGCGCAAGGCATACTCCATCACGTTGTCCCAATACTCCTGATGCAGAGATACTACATCAAATGGCAGATGAAATTTGGCCGCGATGTATTGGCACATCTCAATGTCTTCTTCTGCAGAGCAGTCACCTTCGTCAGTGTCAAGCCCTATGCGTATATAGAACAGATGCAGATCGGTGAAACCTTGCTCAAGGAGCCGGTAAACAGTTACAGCACTGTCAACGCCACCGGAAATGAGTACGGCTATCTTCATGGATTATACTTCTTCAAGCTCTTTTTTCTCATCCTTGTTCTGACGGCTTATCAGAAATAGAGAAATAAAATAGTCAAGTGATATTTTGCCCGGCCCGGCAAGGAGAATGAACAGGTAGATGCCGATGAACATTATAGGCAGATAACCGGGCTGTACGCTGTCAAGACCGTAGGCCGACACATTGGGGAGCATGTCGTGCAGTATGTAGTATTCGGCTGCCACCATTGATATGATTGGAGGAATTGTCGCCAGACGAGTCAGAAATCCTACCATGATAAGCAGTGAACACACTATTTCTATGATTATCATCAGTATAAGACAACATTCATGGCTCCATCCGAAAATCGTGGGAAAATCAAGGCTCATGACACTGTAGTTCACGAGATGACGAATTCCGAATTGCATAAACATCACACCCACAAAAAGGCGTATGAACAATCGGGCCATATTGCTGTATGTATAGCCTGTAAATCGTATGAACGTGGTGGCGCAGAATTGCTGAAACTTATTCATAGCATGATCGTTTAGTGGGTGAGACGATACATTACATCAAGTACACTGTTTATGTTTGTGTTCTTGACTAATATCACATGGTCATTGTTTATGAGATAGAAAGAAGGAGTGGTGAAGAAATTATATTTGTCATCAAATGTGTCACTTGCTCCAACCACCCATTTTTCGGGATAATTCTTTACCGCATCTCTCCATTGCGGAGTCGCTGCCGATGGCGTTATGGACACTATTTTCAATAACCCCTTGTCAATGAGCTTTGTGGCGTTGATGTCGGCGTCAAGTCTTATTCGGGCCATGCGGCAATCCTCACACTCGGGGTCGCTTATCATCAGTACCACAACTCTTGCTGTGTCGGAATCAAAATTGCGGGTTTGTCCGTTGCGGTCAGTGTAAACAAAATCGGGGGCTTTGTGACCTACGCGATTGTTTTCAAGCAGCTCGGCATGGCGCACGAAACGTGCTCGCGAGACCCTGTCAATTTTTTTGTTTTGTGCCACTGCCTGTGCAAACATAAGGTAAAGATTCTCGCCGGAGAATTCGGCAGAATCAGTGAAAAGTGAATTTTCAGCTTCTCGGGCAATGAACAACAGGTCGTTGGGCTGTTTTTCAAGCGATTTCAGAAATTTGGCCACAGAAGCGTGTGACACTTCTGCAGTGGCATAAGGCATAAATGACAGATATGTATTGAATGATTCTGCCATTTTAGGCTTGGATGAGAATGCTTTTTTCAAATCACAGAAATCCCAGTAATGCTCCACGAGGTAATCTGATCTTTGCTGCAATGTTTTGAGAGAGTCAGGCACAAGTGGCACAGGGAAATATGGCTGTGCGGATGATTGCGCAAACGATTTTGGGGCAATCATCAGAATGGCTGTTAAAATAAGCAGTATATGTATATGTCGTGTCATATTTTTATGCTGAATTCGGGTTTGGCATAAGCTTTGTATGCTACAAAGGTAGCTAAAACCCCACATTTACACAACCATTATGGGGGGATGATTGTTAAAAGATATAGAAAAAAGTCTAAACGAATTAACCGACAATACTGAAATATTATGAATTTCAACAATTTCACTATTAAATCGCAAGAAGCGATACAAAAAGCCGTGGAGATTACCCGCTCATCAGGCAGTCAGGCCGTGGAGCCTGTGCACCTGCTCAAAGGGGTGATGTCTGAAGGCGAATCGCTCGTGAAATTTATTTTCGCCAAAATCGGCGCGAATATCGGTATGGTCACTTCCCAAGTGGACCGCGAGATCGCATCGCTGCCCAAAGTGTCAGGCGGTGAACCGTATCTTAGCCGAGAGAGTAACGATGTGCTCCAGCGCGCGCTTGATGTTGCCAAAAAACAAGGTGATGAGTATGTGACACTTGAAGCATTGCTTTGCGCTTTGTTTGAAATAAACTCACCTGCATCTAAAATTCTGAAAGATGCCGGCTTGAACGCTGCCGAATTGCAGAGTGCCATAGCCGAGCTGCGAAAAGGCAAGAAAGCTACAGACCAGAGTGCCGAGGAAACCTATAATTCCCTTAGCAAGTATGCTATCAATCTGAATGAGCGTGCGCGTCAGGGCAAGCTTGATCCGGTGATAGGCCGTGATGAGGAGATTCGCCGTGTGCTTCAGATTCTTAGCCGAAGAACCAAGAACAACCCAATGCTGATTGGTGAGCCGGGAACCGGTAAAACCGCTATAGCCGAGGGCTTGGCACAGCGCATCGTGCGCGGGGATGTGCCTGAGAATTTGCGCAGCAAGCAGATTTTCTCACTTGACATGGGTGCTCTTGTTGCCGGTGCCAAATACAAGGGCGAGTTTGAGGAGCGTCTTAAGGCTATAGTCAACGAAGTGACTCAGAGCGATGGCGAAATAATATTGTTCATTGATGAGATTCACACTCTCGTTGGTGCGGGCAAAGGTGAGGGAGCCATGGATGCTGCCAATATATTGAAGCCTGCTCTTGCCCGTGGTGAGCTAAGAAGTATCGGAGCCACAACGCTTGATGAGTATCAGAAATATTTTGAGAAAGATAAGGCTCTTGAGCGTCGATTCCAGAAAGTCATGGTCAATGAGCCTGATGAAACATCTGCCATTGCCATTCTCCGTGGTCTGAAGGAGCGTTATGAGAATCACCACAAAGTGCGTATCCGTGACGAGGCGATTATTGCAGCCGTCACTTTGTCAGAGCGTTATATTACCGACCGTTTCCTTCCCGACAAGGCCATTGACCTTGTGGATGAAGCAGCTTCCAAGCTCCGACTTGAAATAGACTCCGTGCCGCAGGCCCTGGATGAAATAACAAGAAAGATAGCTCAGAAAGAGATTGAGCGTGAGGCTATAAAGCGCGAAGGCGATAAGGAGCATGTTAAGGAGATTGAAAAAGATCTTGCCGCCATGCGCGAGGAGGAAAAAGAGTACACCGCCAAGTGGCGTGCCGAAAAGGATCTTATCAACCGCATCCAGCAAAATAAGATTGATATAGAGCAGCTCAATTTCGATGCAGAACGTGCCGAGCGCGAAGGCGATTATGCACGTGTGGCCGAAATACGTTACTCCAAGGTGCAGCAAAAAGAGAAAGAGAATGCTGAGATTCAGGAGCAACTGAAAATGATGCAGGGCGAAAAGGCTCTTATCAAAGAGGAAGTGGACGCCGAAGACATTGCCGATGTGGTATCGCGCTGGACCGGTATTCCTGTCAACAAAATGGTGCAGAGCGAAAAAGAAAAACTGCTGCATCTTGAAGATGAGTTACATCGTCGTGTAGTTGGTCAGGATGAGGCTATTAGTGCAATCGCTGATGCGGTGCGCCGTTCAAGGGCAGGTCTTAATGACCCGCGCCGTCCTATCGGATCATTCATATTCCTCGGCACAACCGGTGTGGGTAAAACAGAGCTTGCCAAGGCATTGGCCGAATATCTGTTTGACGATGAGAACATGATGACACGTATTGACATGAGTGAGTATCAGGAGAAACACACCGTGTCAAGACTTGTCGGAGCGCCTCCGGGATATGTGGGCTATGATGAGGGTGGCCAGTTGAGTGAGGCCGTGCGCAGAAAACCATATTCAGTAGTGCTGTTTGATGAAATTGAAAAAGCACACCCTGATGTGTTCAATATACTGCTGCAGGTGCTTGATGACGGTCGTCTTACCGATAACAAGGGTCGTCTTGTAAACTTCAAAAATACTATCATCATCATGACTTCCAATATGGGGTCTTCCGTGATTCGTGACAATTTTGCCAAGATGACTGCCGATAATCGTGAAGAAACCATTGAAACTACCAAGGGTCAGGTGATTGAGATGCTTAAACAGACTATCCGTCCGGAATTCCTCAACCGAATTGATGAGATAATAATGTTCACCCCGCTCAATGAAAAAGAAATTGAGGAGATTGTTGGCCTGCAGATTCACAGTATTCAGAAAATGCTTGAACGCAACGGTGTGACTATGGAGGTTACTCCTGCCGCACTCAAGTATCTCGCAGAGGAAGGTTATGATCCTGAATTCGGTGCCCGTCCTGTGAAACGCGTTATTCACCGCATGGTGCTTAACCGGCTCAGCAAGGATATTCTGGCGCAGAAAGTGGATAAGGAGCGTCCGATAATCATAGATGTTAAAAACGATGAGCTTGTATTCAATAACTGATTGCAACGCTACATTATAGCAATACTTTAATTTGGTCTCTTAATTATTATGAAAATACTGCGTTTACTTCCTTTGATGATGGCTTTGGTCATCCCCTCATTGGCGCTGACATCGTGCGATGACGATGATGATTCTGATATGCCTGATGTCACTATCTCGCTTTCATACGGTGAGGGTGCGGTGGCTGTGGACCATCAGGTGTATGTGGTCAAGGGCAACGACCTTACGGTCACGGGTGTGTACGTTAGGGCAAATCGTCCCGGCAAGACTGCTACCCTCGGACCTGTTACATACACTTTCAATGGTGTTGTGGTGGGGTACAACCCGGTAGCTCCTTTCGGCATAACTTTACCAACCGCTTCTCTTGAGCCGGGACAATATGTCCTGACCTTGAGTATGACGGTCGCAGAAGTTCATTGCGAGCTTGCTCAGGGCATGGCCAGTGTGCCGGTGAATGTAGTGGACAGCGAATCCGACATTCTTTCCAATCCCGACAATGATGGCGGTAACACGCATGAGGTGAAAATTTCGCTTCAACAATAGCGTAAGCCATTACAGACAAACGCGCCGGTTTCCAAACATGGAACCGGCGCGTTTGTCGTATTGGTTAGGGAAGCAAAGGCTTGTTGAATTCTCGGCGTTCCGCATCATTCAGCCATCCCCATTTATTGAAGTATTTGATCATGTTGGAGCAGTGGGTCCAAAGCATGCGCATCGATGTGTAGGATGCACGTTTGTGCGCGTGCGTGATTTGTGCTATCGGACAATATACAGTGCGCCAGTGCCGATGCATGCGTCTTGTCAGATCTATGTCTTCAGGATACATGAAAAACTGTTCATCAAATCCGCCTGTTTGCCTTAAGGCTTCCATACGCATAAGCATGAAGCTTCCCTCTAAGTAAGGCGCGTTAAAAGGTTGTGAATGGTTAATATGCGTTAGAAGATATTTCTTGCGGCGGTTAGGAAATAAGCTGTTCGGAAGGAATCGGCGCAAAATAAGGTCAAATGGGGTTGGTACAAGTCGGGCTGTAGGTTCAAGTTGACCTTCGGTATTTACGATTCTTGGTTGTACCATCCCGGTATCTTTATGCGTTTCAAGATATTCCAGCAATTTGGGAACAACCTCTTTGCCGAATTTCACATCTGTGTTTAATACAAGATGATACTTTGCCCCGATTTTGTCGGCACGATTGATTGCCGTGTTGTGTGCCGTGCCGTAACCGGGGTTGGGAAGCGCAATGTATTCGGTGGGAATCGGGGCGTTGGCGGCGAACTCGCGAATACGTTGTTCCTGCCCGTTGTCAACTATATATAATTTTGACACATAGCCTGAAGACGCTAAAGAATTAAAGCATTGCTCCAATTCTGATGACGGCGTGTGGTATGTGACTATCGATGCGGTGAGCACGTGTATTATTTGGCTTTCTTGAGTTCAAAACCGGCACAAAGACCGTCATAGCTTGACAGCACGTTTGACAGCGTCTTGACCGAACTGATGTTGGTTACGGCACTTACTTTGCTCACGAGAGATATGAGTTTGGAGATGTCAAACATTATGCTTATGGTACCTGTGGCACTGCGTTGCACGTAAGTATCCATTTTGCCAAGGCTGATTTTGCCTGCTGCTTTGAAACTGAACACAAAATTTGCTTGCGAATTTGAGCCTGTTGCAGGTTGTATGGTTCCTTTGAGCGTGATTTTCTTGATCTTCATCTCAAAAGTATTGTCGTCATTGACCACGAGAGTCAGGCTTGTCATTCCAAATTTTGAATAATAGCTCGCTAATTGGCCTTCTATGGTTTCGGAAACAGCGGCACCGCCGGCTTTTTTCAGTAGGTTGTCACTTTTGAATGTGACGGCAGGAGCCTTGTATGCCCATGATCCGTGAAGTGAGGTTATGTCAATTTTGTCACTTGACAGTAACGATCCGGCCAAGCCGGCCAGCTTTTCAGTTGTGGAGCTGCCGTTACCGCCTTTTTTTACTCCATTGAGTATGTCTTTGATGTCAAGAGAGGAGGCCGAGATAGCCATTGCTGAAACTATGGCAATGGCAATTGCGCAAATTCTTTTCATTGTATGGTTTGTTTTTTGATGCGCAAAAGTAATAAAACTTTTCCGTGAAGCCGGTTCTAAAAATGCTGTTAACTAATTTTAAAGAGGTGTTGCATGGTTCGGATAGATAAAAAGTATTAACTTTACAAAATATTTGGTAAACAATGGCATTGAGAAAAAGTAATATTGCAGGTTATTTACTGATATTAGTGACCTTGGCGTTTGGTATATCGTGCAGCAACGAGGACTATGCTGAACATATAGGTTCTGCACTGCTTCATCCTCAGGTTTCTGTAGATGCTTCAGCTGTAGCAGTGGACGGTACTGTTTCCACTAACCTTGTGAGCCCTGTACCCTCGGTTCAGCAAATGGGTCTCAAAGTGACAAACATGAGCACCAGGCGTGAGGCTCAGTGGGAAAGTGTGCTTGATTATCCTATGGATAATTCCTATTTGCCGGGGAAATATTTTGTGGAAACTGCATATGGCGATAGTATAACAGAGGGATTTGAATGTCCTTATTTTTATGCGAGTGCCGTGGTTGACCTTTCCAACGGGGCAGAAGTGGATGTGCCGTTGGTGGCTAAGCTTGCAAGCAGTATGGTGCAGGTGGAGTTTTCCGAGTCATTCCGCTCTTATTTCTCGTCATTTTCTGCCGTCTTGCATTCTGAAGGAGGAAGGTGTGTGGAATATTTTCCGCAGGAATCGCGGCCCGCATATCTTCATCCGGGCAATATCTCCGTTCAGCTATATCTCACTATGCCTTCGTCAGGTGAGAAAGTGATGTTTGAGGCGGCACGTCTTCCTGAGGCTTTACCCGGATATGCATATGTGGCCACTGTGGATTTGTCCCGGCAAGGGGGAGTTCCGGCTGTCATTGTTTCATTTGACAACAAAGTGCAAACCGATGATGCCGTTACGGTTCTTTCAGAAGAGTTTCTGAATGGCTCGGCTCCGGTGATTCATTGCACCGGCTTTACTTCCGGCACGCCATTGGAATGGATAGAGGGTAATTCGGCCTCAACTCAATATTCTATGAGCGTTGAATCCGACAATCTTGCATCACTGACTCTTACTACCCGAAGCACATTGCTTTGTAGTGAGGGATGGTTGCCGGGCGTGGATATATTGCGATTGACAGGTGCTCAGACCGATGTGATGCGTAATCTCGGACTGGAAATATTGCGTAATGATGATGTGATTACTATTGATTTTTCGGGGGTGCTGAAAAATTTACGTTATGAGGCAGGTGCAATGTCCACCTTGTTCACGCTTGAGGCCGTTGGCAAAAACATGCGCCTGAACGCTCCTGTAAGTCTTGAGGTGGTGCCTTTGCCGGTGGATCTGAAGGTGGTAAGCGCATCCGACATAGTTGCCGGTGTCAACAAAGGCGAGATAATAGTGGAGAGCCCTACGAGTCAGCTTAATGATAATCTTCAGATGCTTGCATTCATCGGCAACAAGTGGGTAGAGATGCCGGTTTATGAAATTGAATCACGCTCTCCGGGTTTGTACGCGTTAAGGTTTGATGCTCCTGATGGCACTGAAGCTGTTCGCACAAAAATAATGTATTGCGGCATGCAGAAAGCAGAATTGATTCTGAAACGCGTGTCACCCAAATATACAATTGCAGTAGATGCGTATGCTCTTAAAGCAGTGGTTAAGGTTATACCTGAGGATGAGAATTTGACTTCGGTTATTACTTCAATGCTCAGGGTTTATGGCAATGGATCTGCTCTTCAGGTTATTGATGTGGATGCCGAGCATGGCATTCTTGTTATTGGCGGACTGTCATCCTCTACCGATTACTCAATTAATGCCACAGTAATGCAGTCTCCTTCCGCAACTGATTTTTGTCCGGCTGTGAATGTGCACACCGAGAATGTTGCGGGATTTGCGAATGGAAGTTTTGAGGACAGAGAAAAAGATTTTGAATACAAAGACATGAATAGCGGCGGACGGTATTCTCAAAATATCGTACCGATATTTAACCAGCAGAACAGACGCTCATTTGAGATTTATGTACCTGAAAAATGGGCCACTACCAATCCCAAGACCGCATGCCTTGATGCCCGTAACATAAATACATGGTATGTTGAGCCATCGGCTCAGATAGTTGAGGACGCATATGCCGGTGCATATGCTGTGATGCTTCAAAGTGTGGGGTGGGATGTGAATGGCGAGGCTATTCCTGATTATCTGCAGCCTGACGGCAATTACACCAAATACAGCTGCAACGTGCCCAATATAGCTCATCGAGCTGCCGGGCGTTTATTCCTCGGTGATTATTCTTTCAACCCTTATAATGAGAATGAGCGATATGACTTTGGCATAGATTTCGGCTCACGCCCGTCCGCCCTAAACGGATTCTATAAATTTGTGCCTTCTGTGTCCGATCCTTCCGACAGGGGTGTGGCGCTTGTGGAGGTGCTGGGCATTTACAATAACATGGAAATTGTAATTGCCCGAACCGAACTGCAGTTACGGCCGGCATTGACATACACCGCATTCACAGTGCCGCTTTCATATCCTCATTTCGGCGTAAAGGCCACTCGGCTCAGAGTCATGATGGCATCTTCAAGCCGATACGGTTCCATCGCCGAAGAAAGTGTCAGTGTGCCGGTGAGCAACAATGTGGAAATTGCAGCCGCTTTAGGCAGCACACTTTGGGTGGACGAATTGTCATTGTCGTATTAGTAAAAACCAGAATATAAACCAATCAATAATAATATGAGATTTAAGCCATTCACCTACGCGTTTGTACTGTTGGCAGCTTCGTTCTGTTGCAATCAGGTGCAAGCTCAGGAGCAATTCAAGCGCGATTTGGAGCAGGTGTCGTTTATTCCCAAAGGGCAGTGGATAGCCGGTGTGTCGGTTAACTATGCCCAAAGCAATCAGAACAATTATCAGTTTCTTATTCTTGAAGGTGTGTCCGGCAGCGCCCATACCTTTAAAGTCAGTCCCACCGCTTTGTATTGTTTTAAGGATGATCTTGCGGCCGGAGGCAGATTCAGTTTTGAGCACTCACGAGTGAAAATGGATGATGGTTCGTTGAAAATCAGTGAGGACACTCATTTTGATGCGGATAATCTATATAGTATCCGCAGCAACTATTATGCCACGGCACTGTTTCGTAATTATTTTTCTTTAGACTCAGGCAAGCGTTTCGGTTTCTTCAATGAAGTACAATTGTCGCTTGGTGGAGGCCGCTCCAAGTTGAGCAATGGTAGCGGTGATACCCTTACCGGCACTTATGAACGCAACTTCTCTCTTGACATAGGTCTCACTCCCGGATTCATCATGTTTCTGAGCAATTATTCTGCGCTGGAGGTAAATGTGGGTGTGCTCGGGTTTGGTTATACACACACCAAGGCTGTGACAGACCAGATTTATGTGTCTCATCGTAATTCAAAACACGCCAATTTCAAAATCAATCTGTTTTCGATTTCCTTTGGCGTGATGTTCTATATTTAATCCTCTGTCATTGTTATGAAACATAAAATATTTGCAGCAATTTTGGCTATATGTGGTGCTGCCACAGCATGGGCAGAGCCGGGAGCCACTCTCTCGTCAAACAATGATAAGCCTCTTGACATGCTTGATGAAAAGGTAATTGTGGGTAACGATACCGTGAGCATAATTATACCCGAGCGAAATTACAGCCGGTTTGATCGCGGATTGTACAACTATCTTTTCACACCCAAAGGACAATGGATGTTTGGGTTGACCGCTTCTTACGGAGAATTCTCCGCCGATGATGTTGAAGTGCTTCAGGCTATCAGCGACCTTGATTTCAAGGGCAAACAGTATTCTATTCGCCCTACAATAGGATATTTTATTCGCAACAATCAGACTGTTGGTGTGAAATTTGCCTATACGCGCGGCGAGGCCGATCTTGGTTCTATAGGCTTTAATGCCGGTGAGGACCTGAGCTTCAATCTTCATGACATATCTTATTATTCATCCAAATACACCATCGGCGTATTTTATCGCAATTATGTGGGCCTTGGCCGGTCAAGGCGTTTTGCGGTATTTAATGAGGTGAGTCTGGATTTTGGCAGTGGATCTTCGCGATTCAAGCGTTATTATGGTGAACAGCTCTATGACACCCGCACCAATATAACAGAGGCAAGTCTTAATTTCAGTCCCGGTGTGTGCGTATTTATAATGGAAAATCTGAGCTTTAATGTGTCGTTTGGTGTCTTCGGTCTGCATATGACCAAGGAAAGTCAGATTACAAACGGCGAGGACGAAGGCTCGCGTTTTTCTTCCGGAGCAAATTTCAGATTTAATTTGTTTAATATCAATTTTGGAATCGGTGTCCACATTTAATATGAAATATAGTAAATCAGCTATGCGCATATGTGCCTTGGCTGCGGCTTGTTGTGCCGTTGTGACTTCATGTATTACTAATGATTTGCCTTATCCGCACATTCAGCCTAATTTTTTGAGTTTCGAGGTAGATGGGCAATCACGTGCTGCAAACATTGATTCAGCTTCGGCAACTGTTACCGTCTTTCTCCCCGAGGAAGTGAACATACAGGCATTGAATGTGGAGAATTACGCAATTACTCCCGGCGCAATCATAAGCGATGCTTCTGCTTCTCTGTTGAGCGAACCCTTGGATTTAAGTGAGCCAAAACAAGTGGTACTCTCACTTTATCAGGATTACACATGGAATATATGTGCCATTCAGGATATTAACCGTTATTTTACCATTGAAAATCAGATTGGTGTTTCGGAAATTGACGCCGATGCGCACACTGTTAGCGCGGTGTTGCCCGATGTGGTACCTTTGTCGGATGTTAAGGTGCTTACTATGAAGCTCGCCGGTCCTAATGCCACATATTCACCTTCTATCGTTGGTGAAACTGTTGATTTTACTAATCCTATTACTGTAGATGTCACGGACCACGGCAGAACCACAACATGGACCATAACTGTGACCCAGACTGCTACCACAGTGTTTATTGAGCCGGTGGATGCATGGACCAATGTTGCATGGCTTTACGGCTCGGCTGAAGCAGGAAAGGATAATGGATTTGAGTATCGTGTTCAGGGAGCTCAAGACTGGATTGAAGTGCCTGAAGACTGGATAACGAACAATGGCGGTTCATTTACCGGCCGTCTCATACATCTCTTGCCTCAAACCACTTATGAGGCTCGCAGTGTGAGCGATGGTGAATACAGTATCATAGAGACATTCACAACCGGTGAAATTCTTCAGATGCCTAATTCTCAATTTGAAGAGTGGTGTTATGTGAATAAAAAGATGTGGTGTCCGTGGGCCGATGCTGCTGAATCCAACGGATACTGGGGTACAGGTAACAAGGGCGCTACTTTGCTAAGCACCATAAATGTCACCTCGCCTATCACCGACATAATGTCTCTGACCGGGTATCGCGGCGCTCATCTCGAATCAAGGAATGTAGTGGGAAAATATGCTTCAGGAAATATATTTGCCGGTGAGTTCAAAGGAATTGACGGTACTGACGGTATTCTGAGTTTCGGTCAGCCATTCTCCCAGCGTCCTACGGCATTAAGTACCCGAATAAAATATAAGACCGCGCCTATTACTAAGGTAAGTTCAAGCAATCCCAACTTTACGTACATGAGAAATGAGCCTGATACCTGCATTGTATGGTGCGCGCTCATTGATTCAGATGAACCGTTTGAAATCCGTACCAAGAAAAGCGATCGACAGTTGTTTGATAAAAATGGCGATTATGTTGTGGCTTATGGCGAATTCTGCTCCGGCAGCGACATTACCGATTATGTTGACATAACCATTCCGCTTAATTATAAGAGCTATTCGCGCAAACCAAAATATCTTCTGGTAGTGGCATCTACATCCAAATATGGAGACTATTACACAGGAGGACCCGGTGCTACCCTTGATATTCTACATTTCACGCTTGAATACGACTACTGATAGTATCTTGCTGTGTTACCGATATTGCATCCCGGGGTCATGTGCCTCGGGATGCTTGTTTTCACAACCATCTGTAACGGCGGAGTGTTATAAATCAAAGGGATTTGTATCGCTTCTATGTTTCAGTTAGGAAATATCATACTTCGTATTCGTAAAAGACTGAGGACAATCGGCGTAAGTGTACACCGATTTAAAGTCCACAGTGCCGCTACATTACGTTTTACCGGACTTGCCGTTGAACTCTTGGCTGTATTGGCCTCGGTGGCATGTATCGTATGTATGCTTGTCCTCATGGGATACGATCAGTCAATGGCGCATCGCGAGGAATTAAAATATATCGTACGATGCTGTCAGGTGATGTTTGTGGTTAATGTGGCATATCACATGATATTTGAGTTTCATCAGACTTGCAGGTCCAACAAACCGATAAAATGGATTCTTGATACTGCCATAATGATAAGTGTTGTGCCCTTGGTATGGCATCAGCCTGATCATCCGTGGATTCCTTGGTTGAGCGATTTGTTGTATTCACGATGGTTTATATATCCTGTACTGCTGGCTTATTCGGTAATCACTTTGAGCTATAGCATTATAAAAGCTATAGGCAAACGCACCAATCCATCACTCCTGCTCTCCGGTAGTTTTATTGTAATAATACTGGCCGGGAGTCTTTTACTTCAATTGCCAAGATGCACCTATGCGCCATTGGAGTATTGCGACGCTCTGTTCGTGAGCACAAGTGCGGTATGTATCACAGGCTTGACGCCGGTGGATGTGTACAGCACCTTTACTCCGCTCGGGCAGCTTATATTGTTGGTTTTAATTCAGGTAGGATGTTTGGGGTTGATGACTTTCACGAGTTTTTTCGCGCTCTTCTTTAGCGGAAGCACATCCATTTATAGCCAGCTGATGCTTAAGGACATAATATATTCCCGAAGTATGAATGCCCTGATACCCACCCTCCGCTATATATTTGCTTTTACTGTAGTGGTTGAGGCTATAGGTGCCGGATTGGTATATTTGTCGGTTGAGGGCACAATGGGGATGTCGCATGCCGATGAATTATGGTTTAGCGTGTTTCATTCCGTTTCATCATTTTGTAATGCCGGATTTTCGGTAATACCGCACGGTCTTTCCAATCCGTTGCTAATGAAAGGCAATATATCAATATATTGGGTGACCTCTTTGATGATTGTGGCAGGAGCCATAGGTTTTCCCATCCTTACAAATTTCAAAGACACTCTTATAGAGCACATACGTAAATTCTGGCACCGGTTAAGGGGCAGGGGAGCCGGACAAAGAATAGTGCATAATTATAATATGAATACCCGAATAGTGCTCACCACTTTCGGGCTGCTGTTCGCATTTGGCAGCGTGGCTTTTTTTGTGCTTGAGTATAACAATACGCTTTCAGGGATGAGCCTCGTTGAAAAAATCACCCAATCAGTGTTTAATTCCGCCACTCCCAGAAGTGCAGGCTTTTCTTCTGTAAATCCCGTCGGATTTCTTCCCGCCACATTGATAGTGGTTATGTTTCTTATGTGGATAGGCGGAGGCTCGCAGTCCACTGCCGGCGGTATAAAGGTTAATACTTTTGCGGCAATATGCTTGAATCTTAGGTCAATAGTCTCCGGCCGGTCATCTGTAACCGCTTTTTCGCGTACCATTGCGGTGGGTTCAATCCGCAGGGCAAATGCTGTGGTGGCTCTTAGCATAATCAGTTATTTTCTGTTTGCTGTTACGCTGGTGCTTCTTGAACCCCATCTACCCACCAAGGATCTTTTGTTTGAGGCTCTGTCAGCCTTGTTTACTGTCGGTTCATCGCTCGGTATCACGCCACGCCTTGGAGCGGCATCGGAAGTATTGCTCTGCTTCGCTATGTTTCTGGGACGAGTGGGAATCATATCTCTGCTCATCGGTATCACTCCCCAGCAGCATGATGGTGGTGCGAAATTCCCTAACGATGTTATAATAATAAGTTAATAAAACCACAACATATGAGATATCTGATTATAGGTCTTGGAATATATGGCAGCAATCTTGCTGTTGACCTTGCTAATATGGGTCATGAAGTGATAGGTGCGGATATTAATCCTGCTCTTGTTGAGGGCATAAAAGATAACATCTCTACTGCCTATATTATTGACTCAACAGATGAAACATCACTTTCGGTGCTTCCCCTTAAGAATGTGGATTTGGTTATTGTGGCCATTGGTGAAAACTTCGGAGCGAGCATCCGCACCGTGGCTGTGCTTAAAAAATTGCGTGTGCCTCATATTTTCGCAAGAGCCATAGACTCGCTTCATGAGTCCATTCTGCGTAGTTTTGATATTGACCGTACTCTGACTCCGGAGCAGCGTGCGGCAAAGGATCTTATGTATGAAATGGAGTTGGGATCACAGATAGCCTCGCTGAAAGTGGATGAGGACCATTATATATTGAAATTCAACGCGCCATCGGAATTGCAAGGTGAGTCTTATGCTCAAGGTGATTTCGTGAAAAAATATGATTTGAAGCTGATTGCAGCAGCACGCCCCAAGGAATGTCGCAACCTATTGGGCATGAAATGCACAGAATTGAGGATAATGGATATAACTTCCGACTCAGATGAGAAAGTGACTCCGGGTGATGTGCTCACATGTCTGGGTACTGAAAAAGGTTTTAGGGAGCTATTCCGTGATTTGAGTTAGGAGCGGACTTCAAATTCTTCCCTCATCTGCATACGAATAGTAAGAGTCGGCACATACTATTATATGGTCAACTACTCGTATGTCAATGATTTCGCCGGCTTGTTTCAACCGTTTGGTCAAAGCATCGTCCTGAGCAGATGGATGATTGTTGCCTGACGGATGGTTGTGGCATAATATTATGGAAGCTGCCATATTGTCAAGCGCACGCTTCATCACCATTTTGGGGTCAACGTAGGTGGCAGCCGTACCACCACGGCTTATACATTCGGCACGTCTGATATGGTTGGAGCGTGACAGCACTATAATCCAGAATTCTTCTGCATCAAGATGTTCCATATAGGGGCGGATATATTGATAGGCGTCAGCTGATCCGCGCACTTGGGTCACATTGGCTTCATCTCGCTTGGCTCGTTGGCCTAATTGCAGCGCAGCTGAAACAGTCACGGCTTTGGCAGGACCTACGCCGTTAAATCGGCGCACCATCTCCATTATAGGCATTTGGGCGAGACGACCCACGTTGTTTGAGCATTCTGCAAGAATTTCCCGAGCCAGATCAATAGCTGATTTGCCCTGTTGCCCGGACCCAAGCAGCAAAGCCAGCAACTCTGCATCGCTGAGCGAGCGTATGCCGTGTGCTATTGCTTTTTCACGTGGTTTGTCATCATCACTCAGATTAGCGATTTTCGTATGTGAAAGCATCACATCGGGGCGGTCGCTTTTCAACGGTTTCTCACTGTTCATATCCCTTTGCGCATTGTTATTTCCTGATTGATGTCACGACCTTTGCCAAGAATTATTTTTGTGAAATAGGCCCTGATAAATCCACATCCATATCCGCATATCTGAATGGCTGATGCCGGAATGGCAAGAAACGCCACTTTAAGGCTCCCGGTGGAACTGAGAGCCGCAATAAATATTGCCAGTGCATATATCGCGAGCGGCAGCAGGAACCATGGAGATACAAATATCCCCATTAAAATCAGGAGCGCACCTATTATAACAGCCAGCGCCGGAAGGGTGTGGACAAGTTTCATAGAGTCGGGATAAAGAAGCTTGAGCGTGATGCGGCTCATGCCGAACACATATACCTGATGCCAGAATTTCTTTAGGTCAATGCGGCGTTTGTGGAACACGTATGCCGGGCGTATCAATCCGATAGAGAAACCTGCCTGACGGATTCGGGTACTCATGTCTATATCTTCAGAAAACATTTCTCTGAACCCCCCGACCTTTTGCCATACTGCTCTTGAATAACCCATGTTGAACGACCTTGGTACAAATTTCTCCATCTGCACTTTTCCTCCTCGGATACCTCCTGTGGTGAGAAAAGATGTCATGGCAAAATTTATTGCTTTCTGCATTGGGGTAAACGAGTCGTGTGCCGCGTCCGGCCCACCAAAGCAGTCCAATGGCGTTGTGTCAAGCTCATGAGCAAGAGTGCTGAAGTAATCTGTAGGAATTACACAGTCGCTGTCAAAAAACACGAGGTAGTCGCCGGTGGACCGTTCTATTCCATAATTGCGTGCTATGGATCTTCCTTCGTTGGATTTATAATAATACTGCACATCCAGTCCTTTGGCTGCATACAGTTCAGCAATGTCACGACATGGCAGCGTGGATCCGTCTTCCACAAGGATTACTTCAAAATCCTTGCATGATTGTTCCATGAGACTTTTCAAAAGGTCTCTCACTTCATCTACTCGGTTGTAAACCGGTACTATAACTGAAAATCGTGGCATTAGTCCATTCGTTTTAAGTAATCTTCAAAATCATATTGGCGCAGGTACTCGCATTTGCCGTCGGCATGCTGCAGTATTATTGCCGGATGCTGTATGCCGTTGAACATGTTGGTTTTAACTGTTGTATAGTGATTCATGTCCTCAAGAGTCAGTCTTTCGCCGGGTTGCAGTTCGTGATCAAAGAACCATGGACCGGCAAAATCACCGCTGAGACAAGAGTTCCCGCCCAGACGATAGGGGATAAGTCTCGGTGCTTCTGGCTTGCTCTCCGTTATAGCGGGCGTGTAGGGCATCTCAAGTGTATCAGGCATGTGACAAGCAAAGGATGCATCGATTATGGCTGTGCGCACTCCCTGATTGCAGACAGTGTCAACAACTGAAGTTATCAGGTCGCCCGTGCGCCATGTGAATGCGCTGCCGGGCTCAAGAATAACCTTTAGCCAAGGGTATCGCTGACGAAAATCTGTGAGAAGTTTCACAAGCAAATCCACATTATATCCTTTTCTTGTCATAAGGTGGCCGCCACCCATGTTCACCCATTTCAGGTGCGGCAGATATTGGCTGAACTGAAGCTCAAATGCCTCAAGGACTTTTTGTAAATCTTCAGCGCCCGATTCACACAGGGCATGGAAATGAAAGCCTTCCACAAATTCCGGCAATTTCCCGTTGAGGTCTTCGGCGGTTACTCCGAAGCGGGAACCCGGCAATGCGGGGTTGTAGATGTCGGTATCTATTACCGAGCACTGTGGATTGACGCGAAGCCCCGTGGACACTCTGGCTTCCAGTGCAGTCTTGCCAAAGTGCTTGAGCTGGCTCAATGAATTGAATGTGATATGACTTGATCCGGCGATATACTGCGATATTGTCTGGTCGGTATAGGCCGGGCAATAGCTGTGGGCCTTGGCATGAAGGTATTCATTGCCAAGTTGCATCTCATTGAGCGAAGAGGCTGTGAAGCCAAATCCGTATTCCTCTATTATATAGAATGTACGCCATAAGGCATTTGCCTTAAAAGCCATTATGATGTCAACTCCGGCGCGTTTGCGCACAGAGTCAATCAATTCAAGATTTGAACGCAGTTTTTGCTCATAAACCACGTAATATGGGGTGGGTATATGCAATTGTGTCATGGTTGTTTATTTTATGGCAAAACGGGCAAATTTTAATAAAAGTACTCTTTTCCCGGTATTGTCGAAGTCCACATGTATTCTTGCGTCAGGTTGCGAGGTGTCAACTACCGTTATTACCCCAAGACCAAATCGCGGATGCTCGATGCGCATTCCTTCGCTAAGCTCGGTGACATTGTGTATGGCTGCGCCGCTCACTTCGTTTTGTTGAAGCGGGGCTGCTGCCGGTGTCGGCTGTGAGGGTTGGGAATATTTGGCGGTTCGTGACTGCGCAGGTGATGAGGGGGAGTGATACGAGCTGCGGTAAGATGCGAAGCTCGGCGCAGGCGTGCTTCCGAGATTCGCCCCTGATGACAGGTTCAGATATTCGGGGCTTATGTCGCGCAAAAATCTGCTTGGCTGGCAAATGGCGGTCATGCCGTTGCGATAGCGCGAAGACGCATAGCTCATCATGCAATAGTTGCGGGCACGGGTTAATGCCACGTACAGCAACCGTCGTTCCTCTTCTATCTCCGCAGCCGATGACTGGCTCAATGCCGATGGTAGTAAATCTTCCTCCACTCCTACTATGAACACATTGTTGAATTCAAGACCTTTGGCTGCATGAACAGTCATAAGCGTTATCCGCTCTTCACCGGCGGTATCGGAATCCTGATCGGTGGCGAGCGATATTTCGGCCATGAAATCACTCAGTGACACTTCGGTCACACCTTCTTCCGTGCGTTGTGACACAAACTGTTTGGCACCATTAAGCAATTCGCTGAGATTTTCACGCTTGGATATGCTTTCGGGTGTGCGGTCGCTCATGAGCACAGCCATCAGCTGCGAACGGTTGATGATTGTTTCCGCCACAGCATCGGCACTTGCCTCTTTGCGGTTCAGTTCCACAAACTCATTGATAAGGGATGCAAAGGCATCAAGTTTTTTCAATGTGCCGCTGTTAAGCCCCGGGTTTTCCTCATGGAGTGTGTTAATGGCCTGCCATATGCTTATATTGCGGGTCATGGCACTGCGCATCAGTTTGTTCAGAGTGGTTTCTCCGATGCCTCGTGAGGGATAATTGATTATACGTTTCAACGCCTCATCATCATCGGGGTTGAGAGCCATGCGAAAATAGGCAACGGCGTCTTTCACTTCTTTACGCTGATAAAACGATAATCCTCCATATATGCGGTATGGAATATTGCGCTTGCGCAGGCTCTCTTCCAGTACGCGGCTCTGGGCATTGGTGCGGTAGAGAATGGCAAATTCCTCGTAGCTGTCGTGTGTGCGCATTTTCACCTGAGATATGCGGTTGGCCACAAGATACCCTTCCTCAAAGTCACTGTAGCTTTGTACCACATCTATGCGTTTGCCCACGGAGTTTTTGGAAAACACTTGCTTTCTTATTTGCTCCACGTTTTTTTCTATGAGCGAATTGGCCGCATTTATGATGTTTTGGGTAGAACGGTAGTTTTGCTCAAGTTTGAAAATCTTTAGCTCCGGATATGAGTTTTTCAGATTGAGTATGTTTCGGATATTGGCTCCGCGAAATGAGTATATGCTTTGGGCATCATCGCCCACCACACATAGCTTATGGCTTTCGCTGCACAGCTGCGATACGATGACATGCTGCGCAAAGTTGGTGTCCTGATACTCATCCACCAGCACATATCTGAAATACTCCTGATAATGATGCAGCAAATCGGGATTGTCGCGAAGCAGCAGATTGGTATAATAAAGCAGATCGTCAAAATCCATGGCGTTGGCCGCAAAGCAGCGGTCGCGGTAAGCACGGTATATGGCGTATGTCTGTGGCCGCCGAGCCTGTCGGTCAGCTTCGCGCACATCTTTCAGCTCGGCATATCTTTCAGGCGAAATAAGCATGTTCTTGGCCGAGGATATTGCATTGAGCAACGCCGATGGCTTATAGACTTTGTCGTCAAGGTCCATATCCTTTACGATACTTTTCACCAAACTTTTTGAATCGGATGTGTCATATATCGTAAACGAACTTTTGTACCCTATTCGCGTGGCATTGAGACGGAGTATTCTGGCAAATATAGAGTGAAAAGTCCCCATCCATAGTTTCTGGGCAGTGTCGGTGCCCACAAGCTGCTCAATGCGTTCACGCATTTCCCGTGCGGCCTTGTTGGTGAAAGTGAGAGCAAGAATACGCCACGGTTCGTATCCCTGATAAAGCAGATGCACAATTTTGTAGGTGAGCACGCGGGTCTTGCCTGAGCCTGCACCGGCAATCACAAGTTCCGGTCCGTCGGTGTATAGCACTGCTGCCCGTTGTTGCTCATTGAGTTGCTCTATATATTGTTCCATTTCTTATCTTTTCCACCTCAAAGATACGAAATAATGTGCAAACGCTCTGATACGGCTCTATTCTTTTTCGCTTAGTTCAAGCCATCGCATCTCTTTTTCATCAAGCTGAGTTGAGATTTCATTGTAGCGTGCCGACAGCGATGCCACATCGGTGAGTGTTTGGCCGGAGGCAAACAGCGCGTCAAGCTCATTTTTCTCCTTGCTCAATGCATCTATCTCTTCGGTGAGGGCATTGAATTCACATCGTTCTTTGAATGACATCTTTGGTGCTTTTTCGGCACGCGGCTTTTCTGTCTGATGCGCTTTTTCTTGTGTGGTACGGCTTTTGTCGGCAGCGGTTTTATCTGCCATCCATTGACGATATTCAGTGTAGTTGCCCGGGAAATCCTTTATTTGTCCATTGCCCTGAAATACAAAAAGGTGATCCACTACATTGTCAAGGAAATAACGGTCATGGCTTATAACAATCATACACCCTTTGAAAGTGGTCAGATACTCTTCCAGTATGCCCAATGTCACTATGTCAAGATCATTGGTCGGTTCGTCAAGAATAAGGAAGTTGGGCGATCGCATGAGCACTGTTGCCAGATGCAGGCGGCATTTCTCGCCGCCACTGAGAGTGTGTATGTATTTTTGCTGGTCGGCAGGGGAGAAAAGAAACCGGTTCAAAAATTGCATCGGTGAAAAATGCCTGTCACCTCCATCAAGCACAATATCTTCGGCAAGCTCCGTTACTGCGTCTATCACGCGTTTGTTCTCATCAAACTGTATGCCGTCTTGAGAATAATAGCCGAATTTCACCGTCTCTCCCAGATTCCACTCCCCGCTGTCGGTAGGCACAAGTCCTTGAAGCAGTTTTATGAACGTGGATTTGCCTGCTCCATTATTGCCTATGATGCCGAGACGCTCATAACGGGCAAATGTGTATGTGAAATCCTTGAGTATAACCTTGTCGCCAAAGCTCTTGTTGACACCACGGGCCTCAAATATTTTTGAGCCGATATATGATGATTTAACATCAAGTTTCACATGGCGCTCGGAGTAATCAGCGCGTGCTTTTTCCTTTAGGTCATAGAATGCGTCAATGCGATATTTGGCCTTTCCCGCACGAGCCTGAGGCTGGCGGCTCATCCATTCCTGTTCGCGCCGCAGCGTGTTCTTCACCTTTGCAAGTTCTCCTTCCAGAGCCTCTATGCGTTCGGCTCTGCGACGCAGGTACAGGTTGTAATTGCCCTGATAGGTAAAGATGCTTTGGTGGTCAATCTCTATTATTTTATTGCATACACGGTCAAGGAAATAACGGTCGTGGGTCACCATGAGCAGTGTTACCCGTTGTCGTGTGAGATAGTTTTCAAGCCATTCCACTATCTCTATGTCAAGATGGTTTGTCGGTTCGTCAAGTATAAGAAGATCAGGCTTTTCAAGCAGCATCCTCGCTATTGCCACACGTTTGCGCTGTCCTCCGCTGAGCGTTCCCATTTTAGCTGACAAATCGGTGATGTTGAGCTGGCTGAGCATTTGGCGCATCATGTCCTCGTGGTCCCATGCTCCGGCTCCATCCATGGCCTGGGACGCTGCCAGTATCTCGTCTGCATCCCCTTTTGCCAACGCACATTCGTAATCTGATATAATTTTGAGCGTAGCCGTATCTCCGGTAAGACATGCTTCGGCCACTGTAGCCTCCGGATCAAATTCGGGCAATTGGTCAAGCATCCCTACTTTTAGTCCCGAACGGAATGTCACAGTACCGCTGTCAGCACTCTCTTTGCCGGCTATGATATGAAGCAATGTGGATTTTCCTGTACCGTTTTTGGCTATTATGCCTATTTTGTCGCCTTCGTTAACACCGAATGTTATGTCATGAAACAGCAGATGGTCGCCGTAGCTTTTGGTTAGATTTTCGATTTGAAGAAAGCTTGCCATGAGAATGCAGTAATAATATTGATTAACGAGCCAATGATAGATTCAGTGACAATCCATAGGCCGTGTTGGTGGTAGGGTAGGAATTATTGCTTACTATAGGGGTGTTTATCTGATGCTCGAAGTACATGCCCAATGTAATGTTGCGGCTGAGCACATAGTTGGCCGTAAGATTGAAGCTTATGGTGCGGCTGCCGGAGGTGGCTTGGGTGTAGTTGCTTTCAATTTTGCGGATTAATGCCTGATTGAGCGCATAGGAGAAATCGCCCTTGATGTTAAGGTCATTGCTTACTCCCTGTTGCGATCCTTTCATTTTGAGCACGGTGTTGAAGCCCACAATCTTATAGCCGAAACCTGCGGTTATGCCACGGGAGTTGGCTTCCACGACCTGACCGGCAGAGGTGTTGAGCGTGAGTGTGCGCTGCTCGCGATATTCGGCATTGAATGTGATGTCGTTTTGCATGGTGGCAGACACTCCTATCAGTGGGGCAAACCGTTCGTTGATGGCCACCGATGAGATATTGTAAGGAGAGCTTGGTATCGGCTGGCCTGTTATGGCATCAAGTGTGAATCCGAGATTGCTTCCGTCGGCGGATATCCAGTTGAGGTAGGATGAATACGATCCCACTGTGTAGGTACACTGGTAGGCATGGCTGAGGGTGAATGTCTTGAACACTTTGCGCAAGTTGAAGAAATCCACAAGGCCATCGTAGGTTATTCTCCAGTTCGGAAGTACTTTGGCAAATGAGGGGAACGGATCAAGCCATTGTTTGTGCGGGTTGGTGCCGCTGTAGGCTGCCATGAATGCCGGTATAAGTACATCACTGCTTGTGCGGCTAACATCACCGACTTCGGGATTGAACAAGCCTCCGGCATTGGGATGACCTTCCATAAAGCCGCCGGTAGGATAGTAGAGTCCGCTATATTGGCTTCTGATGCGGTTGGTAATGATAGGTATGTATTCAATGAATTTATTGAATGTGGGGCTGTCATAACCGTTTTCCGGTTTGGAACTTTGCAATGCTGTGGCTATGGCGCAGTGTGTCTTGGTGTAACTGCCGGAAAGAGAAGTGGGCATGTCATCATACATGAACTGTACCTGACGGGTGCGGCTGTCGGTGCGGTTGGCAGTCAATTGAATCTTTAGGCCACGCACAGGTTCTAAGGTCAGTTCAATGTTCAGTTCATTGGCATGGGTGGATAATGCGGGCGATGACTGACCGGTGGAGGTCATAAGCCATCCGCGTTCCATGGCAGTATTTATATACCCTTCATCAACAAATCCGAACGCAAAATCAAGACCCGGTGACATGGGACCGTAACTGCGGCTTTGGCCGAAAATATTGCCTATCTCCGGCGCAAACAATGGTATGTTCATGGATCTGGTGTCGCGCCAACGTATAGACGCGTTGCGGGGACTCATAAGGAATCGTGACGCATATTGGGCTGCCTCGGTCCAGAAGTTTTTAGTCTCTTTCAGCACCTCGGTAACTGTGAACTTGATGTTCTGTTCGCCTCGTGTCAGCACCTCCACTTTGTTGGCGTCCACGACTTTTGTTTTAACGGCAAACGGTTTGTTTTCCGGCACGGTGCGTGCTGTAATCTTTACTTTCTTGGTGCGAAGATTGTGCTCAATCACGATGCTGCTGTCGGGCGACAGGGTGTATGTGCGCTCAAACTTCTTGGCTTTGGGTTTGTCGTCCGAGGATGATGTTCGGTTGTTTTTGTTGTTTCTATTGTTCCTGTTGTTTCGGTTGTTGCGCCGTTGTGAGGCAAATCTTTGGTTGACTTTTTTGAGATATGGTACCTTGTTGAACAGCCCTTCAAAATTGATTCTGCCGTCCACGTTCCATACCGCTTGATTGGCAATTGAGTTACCCATATTCTGACCATCAATCGTGGCTCCTCTGTCCCAACGGTATGTGGCGTTGTAGCTTGCATTGGCACTGAGGAAGTCAAGTGAGGGAATCTTGTTGAAGGGTGCGCGGTAGTTTGCCACAAAAGTTTGGTTGTAGGCCCACGGGGTGCCCATATGTAAGATTGAGCGCCATACCGAGTCGCGCCATTCGCGGTATTCGTCCGGAAATAGCTTGCGGTTCACGGCTCCTACGGGTTCGTCAATGCGCGCGGAGGTATTGGAGTTGAATGTGAAGCTCAGCGACTTGGTGAGATTCCATGTCAGTGCCAGTTGTCGGTCCCACAGGAAATTCTTGCTGACCTGTACCGGAAGTTGGAAATTCACATCCGTTTCCGAACGTGTTTGCAGCTCATGATAGAACCTTGACATAGTTGTCAGGAATGATATGGTGTTGGGCAGGGGATTTATCTCCCATTCCTTGAGGAAACGGCCGTTCTTTCCCTTACTTTTCAACTTGCCAAACGGTTTTATCGGTTTGAGGTAAGGAGAGTAGGAATATTGGAAAGATCCACGATAGTCATTGGTATTCTCATACTCGGTGGTGGGGTCGGATTTGGCCTGTTTATTGAACGAAAAATTAAATACAAAGTTGGCCGGATCCCAAGGCATAGGATTCTTGCTCTTGACATCAAAAGTGAATCCTGACAGGCTGAAGCTCTGTACGGTATTGCGCTCCACTGCATATGCCTTTATTGAATCCTCGGCTTCTTTGCTGCCGGCATCATCCAATGCATCTTTGAGCAATACATCTTGGTCCAACGGGTTGTATTTGGGCGAGGTTGTTTCCTTGGTCAAGGAGTAATAAACAGGAGCTTTGAGCTTCACTTTTTCCGGAAGGAAACGGCCCACATCACCTTGAACGGCAAATGTATAGCGGTGATAGTCGTCCATTCTTCTCTCGTTCAGGCTTTGGTCAACAGAACCGAATCCTGCGGTTTCAATATGGGCACCGAAGTTCAATTGTGCTATATCGCTGAGTGACAGGTTGGCAGATCCGTCAAGAGCCCAACCGCCGGAATTTTCAAAGTCGGTTACTTTAAGTTCATTCACCCACACTGTTCCGTCTTTTACGGTTGATGAGTTGTTGCGTACTCCCACAAGCATTACGCGTATATCGCTCAATGATGGATTACCCATCACCGAAATACGGTTGTTTTCGTTGTTCGGGTCGCGTCCAGAATAAAGTATGCCAAATCCCACGCCGTCCTGCATGGCGCGTTTTGCACGGTTGCGTTCCTTTTTAATCTCTACAAATTGTTGAAGCTCTATATCCATGAAATTGCTTTCCGGCCATACGGTGTAGCGGTCGGAAGGGGTGTCGCTGTAATGTCCGTGAGGTGTGAGACGCAAGGGCACTTCATATTCATAAAAGTTATTTTTGACATCAGTGCCGATACGGATAAATACTGAAAGTTCACCCGAATGAAGATTGGTGACATCATCTATCAGACTTTCGGCGTGGGTCCACATCTGCAGGCGCCGGTAATTGCGGAGGTCTTGCTGGGTGTTGCGGTACACGGCACGTCCGTCACCGGGTTGCAGGCCGGTAACCTTGAGCGAAAGGCTCTGCTCATTGAGCTGTACCACTTGCGCCTGTCCGGGATCGGATATGCGGCTTACTCCCGGAGGCAATACGTAGTTCACAGGTGTGCGTCCCGAGTTCTCCTCGATATTCACCACCGATATGTCAAGTTTTCCTTCAGCAGGCGCATCACCACGCTTGTTGAGGTTGAAATCATAAGGACGCCATTCGCCGCGCACCAGCTCCATTGTGGCAAAACGAAGGTGCGTGGGCATCTTGAAGCCTGTCATGAATATGCGCGCAAATCTTATGGTGGAGAAATCATTGATGCCTCCCACAGCTTTTTCGTATTCGTGCAAAGGTATCTTGAACTGATACCATTCTACCTCCAGTTCGCCTCCGTCACGGGTGCTTACCACTGATACTTGTTTGTCGGTGATATAGTTCTTGCCCACTACGAGGTCTTCCGGTCGTATTGAAACCTTGTACTGGAAGTAACGCTCATATTCATTTAGGGTGTTGTCCTGATTTATATCTTCCACATCGGGGAGTGAGCGTGATGACTGATACAGCGGGTCACTTGCATCTTCGGGCGAAAGCGAGTTGCCTTCCACTCCATTGTAGCGTTTGTAACGCTCAAGAATGCTCAGACGCTGGTCGTCATAATCATAACCGCGATAAAAATGATAGTTGTCGCCGGCAGGGTCATTCAGAGGCGAGAATGCATCCTGCTGCATCTTTTCAATTGTGGCCGCCGGTAAACGCAAACGCAGGTCGTTGAGATACTGCTGGTATGAGTCAAAACCGAACTCATCATCATTGCGAAGACCGTCAAGACCTACATCCTGAACAGGACGCGATGAGTTGTTGTTGTCAAAAGCATACGTGAGTGAATTCTGTGAGCTTACACGGCCCCAGACGGTGGATTGCATGTACTGGTCGTTTCCGTCAAATGGCACGCCGTTCTCATAACTTTTCAGTCCGTCTTTCAATATATCTTCCGAAACTTCTCCGAAGTTGAAATATAGATCGCCGCCTTCAAGGTTGTGATTTTCCGGGTCAAGGAACGGATTGAGCATCCAGAACTGCACATATTCTATGTTGCTCTGTTCAAAGTTGGTGTTGTCAAGGCGTCGCATTATGCCTCCCCAACGCTTTTCGGGAAACAGTAAATTACCGTTTTCGTCAATATTTGTGGCATCAAGGTTGTAGGGACCGCGTTCCGATGGATAAAACGAAAGGTTGAGCGTCTGAATCGTGGACGATTCGCCGTATGTAAGCTCTCTGTCCGGGAATATTTCTCTGGATGTGATTTCACGCACATAAGGATTGCTCTGTTGCTTGAAATCACTTTTTATGTAGCCCGGCGCCATGGATGAGTTCCTGTCAGTGAACATCGGGTCTATAAAATACCAGTTTAGTAGTGCGCGGTTCTTGCCGTAATCCACATTGTTGCTGAGTGTCCCTTCAGGGAACAATGCGTCTGAGCCACTTTCAGCAGGTGTGGATGCAAGGAACCATGAGTAAGGCGACCGCAGGTCAATACCTGTTTGAGCCGATTCAAAGTCATCGATATATGAACTGCCCTGTGCTGACCCCGGTTTTTGGTTGTGAGGTACAAGCTGTGCGAACTCTCCGCGAAGCGTGAGGCGTGAGGGTTGCGTGGCATTAACCGTGGGTATCTTGTTGAGCAGGTTTGTAAGCCACATGAATTCTGTGGCATAGCTGAAGTTGAATCCCCATATGGTGTTGTTTACCACCTCATCGCCGATATTGACCTTTTCTGTAAGGGCCTTTTCGCCAAAATGCATGATTGTAGCCCCGATGTTGAAATTCTTGTTGAACTGATAGTTCAAATCAAGGCCAAGCAGTGTCTTGCGTTGGGTGGAAAACATTGACTGGTTTTCAAGGGTCACGCTTATATTTTGGCCGGAGTCAATAATGCTTTGATTGGTGATGGTGATAATACCCATGGCATAATCCACGGTATAGTCACTGTTTTCGGTCAGTACCACACCGCCTGCTGTCACCACTACGGAACCTCTTGGCACATTCATTGCATTGAGGCGTATCTGGGATCCGGCTGATGCTTGGTATTCACCCTCAAGCACAAACTTGTTTTTATCGGCAAACTGTCGCGCAACAGTCAGGGTAGAGTCGTAAAGTTCTTGATAAACATATTGTTTCGCTATCTCAGGATTGCCAATCTTTTCGGCCAAATGTTTGCCGAACGGTTCCGCTACCGGGAAAATAATTTTGCCTGACGATGCAAGTACGGTATATCCCTCAAGAAAATCAAAATATCCGTCGGAATTGGTGTCTTGATTTGAGTCAAGACGGTCAAGATTCATTACCTGCAGCAATGACAGTTTGGTCAGCCCAGGTATAGGAAGATAATTTATTTCTGTTCCCGTGGTATCAGATAAATACTTGACCTGTAATTTGAATTTGTTTGATGAAAGTTGGTATGCTCCAAGAGAATACACATTTTTCATCATGAGGTCCCATATTGGTAGTGATGGTGCAACAGTGGTGCTTTTAAGCATTTTCACATACAGGGCCTGAGTTGTGCTTGTGATGTCGCTTGAAAATTCGCCTACCTGATAAACCTGACCGTTATATGTGTATTCGTATGCCACACCTACCACATCATCGCTGCCAAGTTGCGTCTTGAACGAGATGTAGCCCAATGTGTTGTTTATGGAGTATTCGCTTTCGGTCAACAGGCGGGCACTTTCCACCTTTTCGTAATCGCGTCCGCCTTGAATGCCGTAAGCTGACAATGGCGCGAGTGCCTGTGTCACTGTGTTGATGTTTCTTGCATCAGGATACTCTTCTTTGAGCACCGATAGCATATTGTTGGAGTTGTTGCTCGGATTTGGAAGCGCAGTGTTGGGTATCCAGTATTGGGATGAGAGATTCTGGTTCTCACCCATATCCATGAATGCCACGATGTTACGGCTTTGATTGAAATTGCTGTTCTTGTTGGTTACCCATATTTCAATACGCGTAATCTGGACTCCCGATGCTACAAAAGGCAGTTTGGATGCGAACTGGTCATAATTGTTGCGGAAAAAATGGGCCAAAAAGAAATGTCGGTTTTGGTCGTAATTGTCTGCTGTGATGCGGAAAGGCGTGGTCTGTACGCCGCCTTTGGTGCTCACGGAGCGTGATTCGGAATTCTGCTGCGATACGAGGGCCGTGGCCGTAAGTTTTCCGAACTGCAATTGTGTCTTGATACCGAATAAAGCTGTGCTGCCTCGTATCAGCGATGAGCCTGTGGTCATGCTCACGTTACCGGCCTCAATGTTTTTTACTATATCATCCTCTTGGCCCTCGTATTTCAGAGCTATGTTTTTTGAGTCAAAATCAAAGGTCGCGTCAGTGTTGTAGCTCATATCAAAATTGAGCCTGTCGCCAACCGAAGCCTTGATTGTGGCTTGAATTTTTTGGTCAAAGTCAAAGAAAGTTTTGCGCCGGGCATCAAGCGGCAATGCCGGATTGTCGGTCTTATTGGATTTGATACCCATGTCAAGCTGCACCGAGCCTTGCGTTTTAAGGCTTACGCCACCCGGTCCGAATATTTTTTCAAGCGGCCCGATGTTGAAGTTCATATCAAGAATATTAAACTTCTTTTTTCCGTCCTTTTTTACCAGCGTTTCACTATTGCGCTCGCGGTAATATTTCAGCATGGATTCGCGCAATTGCCAGTCGTTGTATTGCTTTTCCGAGAGCATGAATGGGGTGGCTATATCCTGATCGCCAAGCTTGGTGCGGATTACATAGCATCCGGTTTCGGGGTCAAATTCTGCGGTAGTGCGAATGTTGGACGGCGATTTCAGGTCAGCTGAAAATTGTTGACCCATAAGCTCTTCATAGCTCTGGGGCACAGTCTGCTGTACAGGAAAGGGCAGCATGACAGAGTCCAGTGGCGATAATGGGGCGGGTGCGGGCGGAGCGGGGGCTGCCGGTGGAGTGAGTTCACTCTTGTAGTATTGGGCAACTACGGGCACACCGAAAAGGGCAAACAACAGAAATGCTGCCAACGCCGGCATGATGCCGCGCGGCAGTTTTCGTAATAATGTGCTATATGATAGTTTGCTCGGTGTCACTTTGCAGGTATCATGCCTACAGGGTTATTACATCATGGCAAGGGCTTGCTTTATGGCAGCCTCTACCTTGACAGCGGGGTTGGCATCGAATATCTTTTTAAGCACTTTTTGGGTTTGTGGGCGCGGAAATCCGAGCATCACAAGTGCGGAAAGAGCTTCGTCGTAAACCTCCGAACTTATAGTAGGCTGTAAAATTAACGCATCGCCCATCGGTTTTATTTTATCTTTGAGGTCCACAATTATGCGTTGAGCCGTTTTTGCGCCTATTCCTTTCACGTTTTTGAGCCGGGCATGGTCTCCGTTTATTATTATGGACTCAAGCTCCGAAGGCTGAAATGATGATAAAATCATTCGTGCGGTGTTGGCTCCTACGCCCGACACGCCTATAAGCGAGCGGAAAAGTGAGCGTTCCTGCTCGGTTGCAAATCCATATAATGTATGCGCATCCTCTCTAATCACCTCATGTGCCAGCAGTTTGGCTTCTTTAGCCCCTTCGATTGCGCTGAATGTTGTCAGGGATATGTTGAGTAAATATCCCAGTCCGGTACAATCTATTACGGCTGTTGCCGGAGTAAGCTCAACAAGCTGGCCTTTTATATATTCAATCATAATTCGTAATATTTACATTACAAAGATACTAAATTACCTCTTTTCCTCATAATTTATTGCCTCACGCCTCAATTATAGAGATAGCAAGTTTGTTATTTGTTTGCTTTGTAAGGCATTGCAGGAGTGCACATCCCGTTTTTGCTGTAAGTTTTTACCATGTTTGATGATTTTTGTACCTTTGCAGATGCAGTCAGAAGAATCTGTTTTATATGGAGATAGTTTACGAAGACAATCATATCATAGTGGTCAATAAGGCCCCCGGTGAAATAGTTCAGGGTGACAAGACAGGTGATGAGCCTCTTGTGGAGATAGTGCGCCGTTATATCAAAGAGAAATATAACAAACCCGGCAACGTGTTTTGCGGTGTGGTACACAGACTTGACCGACCGGTAGGCGGCCTTGTGGTTTTTGCCAAAACATCCAAGGCATTGGCGCGTCTTAATGAAATGTTTCGTCTCGGACAGGTTCACAAGACTTATCGATGCATAACACGTAATCAGCCGCCTAAAATCTCTGACCGTTTGGTGCATTATATCACCACTGTGGAACGGAATAATAAAAGTTATGCGTCATCCCAGCCAAAAAAAGATGCCAAGCAAGCTGCTTTAAGCTACAGGCTCATTGGCAAAAGCGACAGGTATTTTCTTCTGGAGGTCAATCTTGAGACTGGTCGCAAGCACCAAATCAGGGTGCAGCTTGCTGCCATAGGATGCCCGATTCGCGGTGACTTGAAATACGGTGACAAACGCTCCAATCCTGATGGCTCAATTTCTCTATACGCTCATCGGATCAGTTTCATCCATCCCGTGTCAAAGCAGCTCATTGATCTTACTGCTTCCGCGCCGTCAGCAGACAAGCTATGGCATGCATTCACCCCTGTAGAGGAGCTACAAGGCGAGTAATCCAGTTGTAATATAATGTGGCAGCGTGTTCGCTCCACTGGTTTTCGGGCAGTAACTCAGGGTTGTTGTCGGGATAATAATGGTCAGGAATATGGGGATTGATGCCTTTTCGGAGGTCGCGCACATATTCGTTGTGAAGTGTCAGCGCGTTGTATTCCGGATGACCAAACATCATTATGTCGTTGCTGTCGCGTTCGGCCACCAGATATGCGCCGGCTTCCGGGCTGTATGCAAGTATTTCAAGATTTGGTTGAGCCAGTATCTCTGCTGTTGACACCACCACATGGCGGCTGTGCGGCACACGTATAACACCGTGCATATCATGCATCAGCGGATGCTCTTGATGCAGAATCATGTGATTGAACACGCCGCTTAGTTTGCTGTTTATCGGATGCTTGTTTATGCCGTATCTGTGATACAAGGTGGCAAATGCGCCCCAACATACCCATAAGGTACTTTTCACACATGTTTTGCTCCACTCCATCAGCTCGCATATCTGGTTCCAGTAGGTCACATCTTCATATTCCACGAAATCCAATGGCGCTCCGGTCACTATCATGCCGTCCCATTTTGAGTTCCGTGCCTCATCAAGCGTGTGGTAAAATTTTTTGATATGTTCTGCCGGAGTATTCTTTGACACATGTCCTGACGGCATGGCAAAAGTTATGTCAAGGCTTAATGGTGATGCCGAGAGCATGCGCAGTATGTCAGCTTCTGTTTCGGCCTTTTTGGGCATCAGATTTACAACCAGTATTTTCAGGGCATCAGGTGACGGCCGATTGCCTGAAATATTTTTGAATCCCTCATTGGCAAGTAACTCTATGGCGGGTAGCCCGTGTGGCACTGATATGGTCATGTTGTTTCGTTTTATGGTGCAAAGTTACACTTTTTCACATTCATAGAATAAAATTGATTTAAAATGTCGGGAGCAGTATTAAAGGTGATTAAAAACAAGAATTTTTCGCAATTAATAAGCACATTGTTGGTTTTAAATGTAATACATTTGTCAACAGTTAAAATTTAACAACTATCATCTTAATTATTAACATTGCATTATGAAGTTATTTGGAAATTTAGCCTTTGCCGCAGTCACAGCGTTGGCCGTTACCGCTTGCGCCAAGGCCGATAACAATGTCGCAGTTCCCACACTCAAGGGGATACCCAATAGCGAAGCTTTGGATGCTTTTACTACTGTAGCTGAAAGTTCGGTCAATTCTGTGGTAAGCATTAAGAGTTTTGCCACTGTGCGCCAACGTAACGGATACTACGGTCAAAGCGATGAGTTTTTCTCTGATCCATTCTTTGATTTCTTTTTTGGTTCTCCGCAGCGCCGCGCACCTCAGCGTCAGCAGCCCAAGATTGATCCTGATGATGAGTCGCAGCAACGCCAGCTGGGTCTCGGATCCGGAGTGATTATATCCGAGGACGGTTATATCGTCACAAACAATCATGTGATTGATGGCGCGGAACGCCTTGAGGTCACACTCAACGATAACCGTTCTTTCAACGCCACTGTCATCGGTTCCGATCCTTCCACCGACCTTGCGCTTATTAAAATAGATGCCGATAATTTACCCGTGCTGCCCATGGGCAACAGTGACGAGCTTCGTCTTGGACAATGGGTGCTTGCCGTAGGCAATCCTTTCGGCCTTAACTCTACCGTCACTGCCGGTATCGTAAGTGCCAAAGCTCGTTCCTTGTCGGCTGCAACTCATGGCCGTCCCATGGGTATAGAATCGTATATCCAAACCGATGCTGCCGTTAACCCCGGTAACTCGGGCGGTGCGCTTGTGAACCTTGCCGGTGAGCTGGTGGGCATTAACACCGCCATATATTCTCAGACCGGAAACTATGCAGGCTATTCATTTGCTATTCCTACATCTATTGTCAAAAAAATTGTAGCTGACATAAAACAATATGGCACGGTACAGCGTGCGGTGCTTGGTGTTGAGTTTACTGAACTTACTCCCAAGCTCGCCAAGGAAAAGAACATCACTGCTGTAAATTCCGGCCTTTATGTTGCCGGTATAGTGGAGCGCAGTGCTGCTATGGAAGCTGGTTTGAAAGAGGGTGATGTCATAGTCGCTATTGACGGTCATTCCACCGAGTCAAGTGCGCAGCTTCAGGAACAGATTAGCCGTTACCGTCCCGGCGATGCCATTACTGTCACATATATACGCGACAACAAGCGTCACACTGTGAATGCCACACTCTATAATACTCAGGGAAGCACAAAGATGACCAAGGCAAGCGATGTGTCGGTTCTCGGTTGCAAATTCCGGGAGATTGACGAAGACACTATGCGTTCTCTTCGTATCTCTACCGGTATAGCTGTTACCGATATTGAGGATGGCAAAGCTAAAGAGGCCGGTATCAAAGATGGATTTATAATCCTTACCATCAACAATCAGCGCATAACTTCGCCTGAGGATATTAAAAAAATCTACAATTCGGTTATAAAGAGCAATGACCCCGACAAGGTTATGTTCATAATCGGTATTTATCCTACCGGGCGTAAAGCTTATTATGTTATAGATCTTGCCGACTGATTTTCTGAAAGTTAAATATTAGTACAATATACGCTTCAAAACTGAATAATCAGCCATTTGGCCTCGTGCCGAATGGCTGTGTTTTTTTGACATTCCGGTTGTAGATGGTCGCGAATGGCTTGTATGTTGGCGTATTTGTCTATCAGTTGACAAAATAAATAATCAGGTTTTATGTATTCGGAATAATTTCATTACTTTTGCTAATGGGTTGAACCGATTGTTGATTCTTCAAAATTTTGCTGTGATTTTGCACGAAAACATCAAACCGTATTTCATTATGACGCTTGTATGCGTCATAATGATAGCCTCACTTTCCGGATGTGGCTCTCATCGCACTGTTTCTAAGTCCACACCTTCCCACACTGCTACGGTGCCTAAGCATGTGCCTGTTACCAACAGTATGGCTCAACCCACGCAGAAACTTCTTGGCGAAATTGACGGTTGGCTTGGTGTGCCTTATAAATATGCAGGCGTGGATAAAAAAGGCGTTGACTGCTCGGCTCTGATAATGAATGTATATAATTCGGCATTGGGCATCAAGTTACCCCGTAATTCCGCCAAGCAGCAGGAATATTGCAGCAAAGTATCCAAGTCCGATCTTACTCCCGGTGACCTTGTGTTTTTTTCCAATTCGTCCGGAAGAGTCAATCACGTTGGTATGTATGTCGGTTCAGGCAACATAGTCCATGCATCGTCATCGCGAGGTGTAATTATAAGCTCTCTTTCCGAAAATTACTATGTGAAGAATTTCCATTCTGCCGGCCGCGTGAACCAGTATTTTGCCATGTTGAGAAAAGCCGCCGTTCCTTCCAACAGTTCACCCTCTCAACTGGATCCGGTTAATCCTGCAGAGCCATTGCAGGCATCTGCGTCACAACAGCCTAAGCGGGTCAAAGCCCCGGTGCCTGTGGCCACAGTCTCATTGTCGGAGTTACAGTCGGTGCACTTCTCGTCCAAGACTCCTGCACCCGCCACACCTGTTTCTGTAGATGAGGCACGGCGCAAGGTTCTTGATGAGGTTGTGGAGCAGAAAGTTGACAGCATTCTGACATCTTTTTTTGAATAATGGATATGGGCGAATCTGACAGCATGGCTCTTAATCGCGTTGAGCGGTTGCTTGGCACAGAAGTGCTGGATAAAATAGAAAGAGTCAATGTGATAATTTTTGGCATTGGTGGAGTCGGTTCTTGGACCGCTGAGGCGTTGGTGCGTTCCGGTGTCAAAAATCTCACCATTGTTGATGCTGACAAAGTGGCTGCATCCAATATCAATCGTCAGCTGATGGCTCTCCATTCCACTATCGGCATGTCTAAGGTTGAGGTTCTGAAAAAGCGGTTGCTTGATATTGCCCCCGATGCACATGTCACAGCTGTTGCCCGGCTGTATAATGCTGAAATCGCCGGGGAATTTTGTCTGTCGCAATATGATTATGTGATTGATGCTATTGATTCTTTGAGCGACAAGGCATCACTTATACTTAATGCCACTGCCGCGCATACCCGGTTGTTCTCATCAATGGGGGCTGCATTGAAACTTGACCCCACAAAAATTGAGGTTGCAGAATTTTGGAAAGTACAAGGGTGCCCCTTGGCTGCCGCTTTGAGAAATAAATTCAAACGCAGCGGACAGTTCCCGAGCCGAAAATTCAAGTGTGTGTTCTCCCCGGAGTTATTGAAAAATGCTGTCAATGCACCTGACGACAGTTCCGGAGCTATGAGTTTCAATAAAGTGCGCATAAACGGTGCCTTGTGTCATATAACAGGCACATTCGGATTTATCCTGGCAGCACTCGTTATTGAGGATATTTACAAAAGTTGAGAGTCAGCTACAGCTGTTGTGTCGGTTTCTGACACTACTGTAGTGTCCTTGGGTGCCGGTGCATCATACACTTGTCCCGATGCTTCATCATACCCCGCGAGCTTGGTGCGGAAATCCTGTGAAATATCGCGCAGATTTATATCTTCATTGGCTGCACGGCTCACAGCAGCACGGAATTCATCGCCATAATTGCTTATCAGTATGTCATATACATCCACAAATTTTCGCATAGTCACTGCCTTGGTTTTGGCGGAAGAGCTGTTGCGATAAATTTCCACATACCCGTTAAGCAGGTTTACAGCTTGCTGTGGGGAGAGGTCATCGGCATTGAGTGCAAGGCTGTCAAGAACGGAAACCGGGGCGTTATGCAATGAAAAATCTTCGGTCGCAATCACCTCAGTTGCAGATGATTCATTGTTGTCGGATTTTGATGAACAGCTGCAAAAAAGGCATGTCGTTGCAGCGAATATTGTCAGAGTATAAAATAATCGGGTCATAGATGTATGAATCTTGTCGGGTGCAAATATAGCAAAAATTTATGCACAGGTGGTTGCAAATATCTCAAAAACTCGTTACCTTTGCACCCACATAAAGGCTATATGCCATTCGGGGCGTAGCGCAGTCCGGTAGCGCACCTGGTTTGGGACCAGGTGGTCGCAGGTTCGAATCCTGTCACCCCGACATTAGATAACTCGTCAAATATAAGTGATTTAAAGCTTGTTTTTGACGAGTTTCTTTATGCATGTTATTCCTAAAAATGGATCAGTAGCAAAAGGGATCAATAGTAAAAGACGGTTGAAGTATTAAAAATTATCCGAGTTAAAAGGACACAAGCCGAAATTTCGCTAACTTTGTACTATCTTATGGCACAGTTCAACTCATATCTCGACTTTTTGAACCTCTCGGCAGCCACTGACTATTGCCGGGAGAAAGGTCAACTATGTCAATATAAGAAAGGAGAGCGTTTCGTGCAACAAGGCTCAATAGCCCGTTATGCCGCTCTTGTGGTATCGGGATATTTCAAAGTTGTAACTCTTAATGATTCCGGAGATGAGACAGTGGTAAATTTTGCATTTCCGGGTCAGTTCATTACTGATTTTCATTCATCCATACATGGAAATCCTTCGCAGACATCTATAATCGCCGGTTCAGATTGCGAGATACTTAGGGTACCCCTAAGGGCTTTCAAGGAATTTCTTTCTCCTTCTCTGGTTGACGAATACAGGGCGCTGTTCAATATGGTGTTCATGCGTTTGCTTAACCTACACCGCAAGTCACCTCGTCAGCGTTATGTGGAATTGTGCGAACAATATCCTCAGATTGTCGATACAGTCACGCTGAAAGATTTGGCTTCATTTCTGCTAATCACGCCAAATCATCTCAGCCGCATCAGACGGGAGCTGTCAAAATAATCGGAATAAAATTGCGGTTTTAATCTTATATAAGGATCGGTCTATACATTTGTTACGACCGAATTCATTTTTTATGCCGAACTTTGCGAAAAATGTAATTCATTACGATTATGAAGAAAATTATTATAGCCTCACTCCTCGCAGTAAATTCGTGCGTTGCTTTAGCACAGGACATGAGCACACGCGACAGCTTAGTCATCGAACCAAAGTTTCCTCTAACGGAACTGGATACCAAATCGGGTGTTTTCTGTTACTATAACGATGAATGGTTTGCTATTCCTGCCAGTACCAATGTTGAGCAGGACTCCATTCAAGCGGCGCAGGTCAAAAACGATCAATACGGCAATCGCGCCGTGTTTTTCACCGTATCGCCGACATATCTCGCCCATCTGAAAGCTGAGGCAAGCAAAGTCTTTATCAATTTGGATCCTCGCTGTGAGTTTCCGGGCGGTGACGGTAAACTAAAAGAATGGATTCAGGATAATCTGCGCATACCCAAAGGGTATAAGGGTCGTGAAAGGGTCGTTGTTAACTTTAAGGTACACCCCGACGGCTCCATATCTTCGCCCCGCATAATTCGTCCGAGCAAAAATAAAGCTGCCAACGAAGAGGCTCTTCGTCTTGTAAACGCTTTGCCCAAATTCAGAGTAATGTATTGCGCTCCCTATCAGACTAATAAGGACTTCAGCTATTATATGCCTATCGTCTTCACCGAGCCGGGGCTGATATTTATACGTGGCAACGAACCGGCTTCAACAGAAGCAAATCCTCAAAAATAAAACTGAGTCTGCGATTTTGAAATAAAACAGCTCAATTCATATCAGACAACCTCGGCAGCGATGTCGGGGTTTCTTTGCGTTGCAAAGCGCCAAAGGCGATTATCTTTTGGTCGGTGCGACACCGTCGCCGGGCTATGCTTGTATATATGACTCAAAATAAACTCTTCCATCAATAGAAAATCGCTAAAATCACATAGCATACAAATAAAAATCATTTCTGATCCCAATTTGTTTCTTGATTCAAAGAAATTTTAGTTTAGTCCGCTAATATACAGTTTACTGTTTTATAGATTTAGCCTACCTCTCCCATGTTTTAATAACTTGCTTTTTGCATAGATTCCTAAAAAACAAGAGACAATGAATTAGTGCGATTCTTGTTATGCCCATTTTGTTCTTGTTTTGGCAATTAATTTTACAATTGGTATAATACTCCTTCTTGATATGATGAGATAAATTCTATACCTTTGCACACATTTATTAAGCTTTTGGGTGTGCCCTTGAATTTTTATCGTTATGATCATCACATTTCTTGTAATTTTTATTATCGGTTACCTTGCCATCGCACTTGAGCACCCTTTGAAAATTGATAAAACGGCTTCTGCATTGTTGCTTGGCATGGTACTGTGGGTTATCTATGCGCTGAGTTGTGACTCTATTGTCCCTCAGGTAGCTGGTGCAAAATTTCAGGCGTATCTTGCCGACAATTCTTCTTTAGCAGGGAAAAGTTTGCATGAGCAAGCTCTGCAATATGTTCTTAATGTTGACATAGTGGAGCATCTCGGGGATATATGTCAAACCCTTTTGTTCCTGATAGGAGCAATGACTATTGTGGAACTTATCGATGTGCACGGAGGATTCAGGGTCATAACAGACAAAATAACAACACGACGCAAGCGTCATCTTTTATGGATTCTGGCATTTACCACTTTTTTCATGTCGGCGATACTTGACAATCTTACCACCACGATTGTAATGCTGATGCTGCTGCGCAAATTATTGCAGACTAAAACCGAAAGATGGATGTATGCAGCTTGTATCGTGATTGCGGCAAATAGCGGTGGCGCGTGGTCGCCTATTGGAGACATTACCACCATAATGCTTTGGGTTAATGGCAATGTCACTGCGGGGGCGCTCATAGAATATACATTGTTGCCGAGTTTGGTATCAATGATTTTGCCGGTATGGATAGTTTCAAAGCGTTTGCATGGTGAATTGCGGCCTATATCCATTACCGTAAAGGAAGACCTCGGCTTTACCACAAGGGAGCGTAACACAATGTTTTATTTGGGCGTAGGTGGATTGATATTCGTTCCGGTATTCAAGTCCATAACTCATCTGCCGCCGTTTGTGGGCATTTTGTTTGTGCTTGGTGTGCTTTGGGTGTTTACCGAGATATTCTATAACACCAAGATGCTTGAAAAAGCCAAGGAACATCGCATACCCAAAGTGATAGCACGTGTTGACATGCCTTCTATTCTGTTTTTTCTGGGCATACTGATGGCTGTGGCCGTGCTTCAGAGCACAGGCATTTTGAGTTGGATGGCAGGAGCTCTTGACGAGCATGTACACAATATATATATTACCGATACGCTTCTCGGTGTAATGTCGTCAATAGTTGACAATGTGCCACTTGTGGCCGCCGCAATGGGCATGTATCCTGTGGCCGATCCCGGAGCTGTGGGATATGCAGCCGATTTTGTGGTCAACGGCACATTCTGGGAACTGTTGAGTTATTGTGCCGGCGTAGGTGGCAGCATCCTCATTATCGGTTCTGCCGCAGGTGTTATAGCCATGGGTATTGAAAAAATAAGTTTCGGCTGGTATCTCCGCAATTTCTCCGCACTCGCTTTCCTTGGCTTTATTGCCGGTGTAGGGGTGTATATGCTTGAAAAATGGATTTTTTAGGAATCAAGGGATATTTGCGATAATCTGTGCTCAAGCTCCGTGGTGTTCAGTCTGGTAGTGAGTGCCCCGTGATGTGCTACAGATATGTTGCCGGTTTCTTCCGACACTACTATCGCAAATGCATCTGTGGCCTGAGATATGCCTAAGGCCGAGCGGTGGCGCAATCCAAGTGAGCGTGGCACATTACGGTCATGACTTACGGGGAGGATGCATCCTGCCGATTTTATGCGTCCATTGGCTATGATAATTGCACCGTCATGGAGCGGCGAATTTTTGAAAAATATATTTTCAATCAGTCGGGCATTGATGAGCGCATCAATCATGTCACCTGATTTCTCGTAGTTCTCCAGCGATATTTGTTGCTCTATAACTATCAGTGCGCCCGTTTTGGTTTTGGACATATTCATGCATGCATACACTATTGGCATTACTGCCTGACGTATGCTTTCCGAATCTGTAGGCTTGGAGTGGTGAAACAGTTTGCTTAGAAACCGCCATCGCTTATGGTCACCCAGCTCCACGAGAAACCTCTTTATTTGGTCCTGAAACAGTACCACAATAATCAGCAGTCCTATGCTCATGAACTTGTCAAGGATAGTTCCTATAAGTTTCATCTCCATGAGCTGGGATGCAATTACCCATACCACTATAAATGCGAGTACGCCAAAAAATATGTTGAGAGTACCGCTTTCTTTCATTATTCGGTACAGGTAGAAAAGCAGTAGTGCCGCAATCGCAATGTCTAATATGTCTTTTATGCCGAATGAATCCATGTCATGAAATAATGTCGGGATAGGTGTTTTGCACTATTGTCAAAGCTTGTTTGGCTTCAGCCACATCATGTACGCGAAGTATCGATGCACCGTTGAGTAATGCTATTGTGTTCAGCGCCGTGGTGCCGTTAAGAGCATCTGCCGGCGTGATGTTGAGTGTGCGCCATATCATTGATTTGCGCGATACGCCCACAAGTATGGGCGCATTGAATGCTGTGCCTATTGCACCGATGTTTCGCATTAGTTCGTAGTTCTGTTCGGTGGATTTGCTGAATCCGAATCCGGGATCCACTATCACATCGTCAACGCCCATTAATCTCAGGCGGCTAATCTTGCCGCTCAGCTCTCCTATGACACCCGCTGTCACATCATTGCCGTGGTCTGAGTAATCACATAATTGCTGCATAGTGCCGGGGGTTCCGCGCATATGCATCAGTATGTAGGGACATTGCAAATCAGCAACAGTTGCAAACATATCCGCATCAAGATCACCGCCCGAAATATCGTTGATGATGTCGGCATGCATGTTGGTAATGGCCTCACGCGCCACAGATGCCCTGAATGTATCTATTGATACCGGGATGGCATTTCCTGCTACCTCTCTCAACGCTTTAAGTCCGGTTGCCAGTCGTTCACATTCCTCCTCAGGTGTCACATCTCCGGCTCCGGGTCGTGAAGAGTATGCTCCTACATCCAGCATGTCTGCGCCGTCATGCATCATTTGTTCCACGCGTCTTTTTATGTCGTCACAGGTCATAGTCCGTGATTCGGCGTAAAATGAATCAGGCGTGACATTGACTATACCCATTATTTGTGGACGGCTGATTTCTAATAGCTGTCCACAAATATTGATGGAGAATGGCTGGAATGGTGTCACAATGCTTTATTGTATGTTTTTGCGAAGTTACACACAATTGCCGCAAAAAGCAAATTACTAAGTGGAATTTACAGAAACGTGTAGAGAAGTACCAAGAGTATGAGCACCGGTGCGACAAATCTTATTATGAACAGAACCAACGGACACATCCAGCTTTTTTCAGCACCATTATTCGTCAGTTGCTTGCGCAGAATATCCTTCGGAGCGAACCATCCCATGTAAATGCACATGGCTATTGAGCCTATTGGCAGCAAAATATTGGTAGCTACCGTGTCAAGAAAATCAAAAATAGTAAGACCGCATATTGTTGCATTGCTCCATGGCCCTTGCGAAAGGGAGCAGATAGTGCTGAATAACAATAAGGGCAGTAATACTATAAGACAAGCTTTTGCACGCTTCATGTTAAACCTGTGCTGCATGAACGATACCGACACCTCCGCAATAGCTATAGTGGAGGTGATGGCAGCCACACTGAGCAGCAGGAAGAAAAGTGTGGACCATAAGCGGGTCGCAGGCATATGGGCAAATACTTCCGGAAGTGTTACGAATACCAGTGTGGCTCCTTTCATTCCTTCTCCTTCCAGTCCAAAAGATGTTACGGCGGGGAAAATTATTAATCCCATCAACACGGCTACGAGCATGTCAAGCAGCGACACGGTGGTGGCTGTGCGTGCCAGCCGCGTGCTTTTAGGAAAATAAGCTCCATAGGTTATCAGAATTCCCATTCCAAGACTGAGTGAGAAGAAGGCCTGCCCCATGGCGTTGAGTACCACCGATGGATTGAGTTTGGAAAAATCCGGTTTCAGGAAAAATTCTATTCCCTGCATCGCATCAGGCAATGAAAATGCCACTCCGGTAAATATAAGCAGAATCACAAATAATAAAGGCATCAGCACATTTGACACTCGCTCTATGCCTTTCTGCACGCCTATTATTAGAATCCCAAGATTAAGCATTATCACACCAAATGTGCCCATGAGCGGTTCCCATGTGGATTGTGTAAGTGAAATCATCTTGTCCGTAAACGCGCTTCGTTCCGATACTGCACCGTCAATTTCGTATAACGAACCGGTTATGGAATCCCACAGGTATTCGAGTGTCCATCCTGCCACAACCATATAGAAACACAGTATCATGTAGCTTGCCAGAATGGCAAGCGCGCCTACAAACCACCACCCTTTGTGGGCATGGAGGTTTTTGAACGAACCTATTGCATCACTGCCCCCTGCTCGTCCGAGCGCAAATTCACTTACCATAACCGGAATTCCCAATATTATTACGCATGCCACATATATTATCAGAAATGCGGCACCGCCGTTTGCCTGCGCTTCGGCCGGAAATCTCCACACATTTCCCAGTCCGATAGCCGAACCTACTGTAGCGGCAATTAAACCTAACTTTGATGCAAATTCTGCCTTTTTTGCCATGATAATCTTAGAAATTGTGATAATTTGACGCAAAATTAGCAATAATTATCACAATATGAAAATTATCATCAGCGCAATCCGGTTTATTGTCTCAAATAGTTAGCCACAGCATCGGCGCATTTATCACCGTCCACTGCTGCTGAAACTATTCCGCCTGCATATCCCGCACCTTCTCCGCAAGGATATAATCCCGCTACATTGATATGGTTCAGTAGCTCATCGTGGCGCGGAATGCGCACCGGCGAGGATGTTCTTGTTTCATTGCCTATAAGCACCGCCTCATTGGTCAGAAATCCGCGATTTTTTTTGCCGAAATCCTCAAACCCTTTTTGAAGACGGTAAGCTATGCCGTGAGGAAGTAGTTTGTCTATTCGTGCGGCATGTATTCCGGGCGCGTAAGATGTGGGCGGCAAAGATGTGCTTGCCCGGTTTTGTACAAAGTCTTTCATCCTTTGTGCCGGAGCATTTTGAGAGCAGTTGGCATCTTCATAAAATTTCTTTTCAATCGATTGCTGAAAGCGTATCATTTTTAGTTCGTCGGTCCCGAACTCTTCTCCCACATCTTCCGGCAACACTTCCACTACCATACCCGAATTGGCCCATTTCGTGCCTCGGTTTGACGGCGACATGCCGTTGACCACCATCTCTCCCGGAGCACTGGCTGCCGGTATTATAAAACCTCCCGGACACATGCAGAACGAATAAACGCCTCTGTCGTCAACGCGGGTGAGCATTGTGTATTCAGCCGGTGGCAGATATTTGCCTCGTCCCTGCGGAGAATGGTAACGGATTTGGTCTATGAGCGACTGCGGGTGCTCAAGACGGACTCCAACGGCGATTCCTTTTGGTTCAAGCACTATTTTATGGTCATGAAGCATCTGGTAAATATCCCGTGCCGAATGGCCGGTGGCAAGAATGACTGGGCCGTAGATACTGGTGCCGTCGGCCGTGACAACGCCTGTCACCTTATCTTTCTCAGGCGACATCAGCAGTCCTGTCACTTTGGTCTGGAATCTCACTTCCCCGCCACATCGTTCTATGGTGCGACGAATTGATTTTATGACCTCAGGCAGCTTGTCAGTGCCAATGTGCGGATGGGCGTCAATGAGCACATCTTCCTTGGCCCCATGCTGATGAAATATTTGGAGAATTTTGTCTATTGAGCCTCGTTTTTTGCTGCGGGTGTACAGCTTGCCGTCGGAGTATGCGCCTGCACCGCCTTCTCCGAAACAATAGTTGGAATCGGGATCAACTGTACCGTTCCTTGCTATCTGTGCCATATCCTTGCGTCGTGAGTCAACATCTTTTCCCCGTTCAAGCAGGATAGGTTTTATGCCAAGCTCAATAAGTCTCAGTGATGCAAACAGTCCTGCCGGACCTGCACCCACCACTATGCAAGCCGGAGCATTGTCAGGAAGCGGTTTGTACTCCACATGTTTGGCTATTTCAAGTGGCTCTATTGTGTCAAGTGCCATATTCACTGTCAGGTTGACCATTACCCGGCGCTGACGGGCATCAATGGAGCGGCGCACTATTCGCACATCCTTGATTCTGTTGGCATCAATGCCAAGCTCATTGCTGATGTGGGCTACAAGCAGCATGGGCGTAGCGGCTGTTTTGGGATCAACCCTCAGGTTTAGTGTCTGTATCATTGGTTGACTGCAGATTTTCTCTTTTGTTTATTTGAAAAATATATCAGGGTAACTATGGCAAAGACGAATGCCACGAGATCTGATGCCGTCATGCTTGCCCACACTCCGTCAATGCCCCAGTAACGCGGGAATATGAGCAGGAATGGCAGCAGAAACAGCAGTTGGCGTGTCAGTGACAGGAAAATTGATATTTTCGGTTTTCCCACTGATTGGAAAAAGTTCTGTATAACTATCTGACATCCTACTACGGGATAGAACAGGAAGTATATTCTTGACCCTCTTATGGCTATGTCTATCAATGTTTGGTCAGTGGTGAACAATTGGCTGATTACTCCGGGCATAAGCTCGGTGAGCAGCCATCCTATTGTAGTGATGCCCACACCAAGCCAAATGCCTATGTTGAGTGTCCGGCGTACGCGTTGCCATTGTCCGGCACCGTAATTGAACCCCAATATCGGCTGCATACCTTGGGTCACACCAAACACTATCATTACAAAAAACATTGTTGTGCGGTTCAATATCCCGTATGCGCCAACAGCCAGATTCCCTATATTTGCTCCGTAATCCAAAAGGGCCTTATTGATGAACACTACCACCACACAGGCGCACACATTCATCAGAAATGGCGATAAGCCTATGGCATAGACACGTTTGAAGATTTGCGGTGTCAGCCATCGGTTTTTCAGTTCAAAATGCACAAAACTTTTTGGAGAAAAGAAATGCCACAAAACCCACACAAAGGCCACAAACTGTCCGCAGACGGTAGCGGTAGCCGCACCTTTTATCCCCCAGTCAAGAGCGAATATGAATATGGGCGCAAGAATTATGTTTACGCACACCGACAGCAGCGCCGAGATCATAGCTTTTTTAGGATAGCCCGTGGCTCTCATAAGGTTATTCAGACCTATGAAGATGTAGGATATGGGGGTGCCGTAGAGAATAATTTGCATGAATTCCCGCGCATATGGCAATGTTTGCGGCGTGGCTCCGAAAAACAGCAATATCTTGTCAAGAAACACTAATGTCAACCCGCCGAACACCACTGAGTGGATGAGGCATAATATTGTAACATTGTTGACTGTGTCAGTGGCTTTTGACACATTTTTTTGTCCAAGATAAATTGATGATATTGTGGCACCGCCCACAGCTATCAGCGTGCAGAATGCTATTACAAGATTCATTAAGGGAAATGTGATCGCAAGTCCTGCTATAGCCATTGGTCCCACGCCATGTCCTATAAACATGCTGTCAACAATATTATAAAGTGATGTTGCAACGCTTGCTATTATGGCCGGAATAGAATATTGTGCAAGCAGTTTGCCTATCGGGGCTGTGCCAAGGATCATCGGTGTGGTGGATTGCTGTGCCATAACTTATCTAAATATTTTACAAAATTAGCCATAATTATAACACTCGTTAGGAGGTGAAATGTTATTTTTGCAAAAAAAATTACATACAATGGCTGAGATCGGAGTGCTTTTTGACCTTGATGGCGTGCTTATTGACAGCGAAACGACATATACAAAATTCTGGAGCGAAATAGGGCGAATTTATCCCACCGGTCTGGACAATTTTGCTATTGCCATTAAAGGCACCACGTTACCCTCAATCCTTGAATATTTTCCTGATGCTTCGGTGCGCGAAGACATAACTAAGCGACTATTGGCTTTTCAAGAGGCAATGGAATTTCCCATGTATCCCGGTGCATGGGAGTTGCTTCAGGGATTAAAGCAAGCCGATATACCCACGGCCATTGTCACCAGCAGTGACCGGCATAAAATGCAGCTTCTTTTTCGTCAGCATCCATGGATTCCCGATATGATAACCGCTATCATTGATGCATCGCAAGTCACTAAATCCAAGCCCGATCCCCAAGGGTATCTGCTTGGGGCCGAAGCCATAGGCATTCCGGCTTCGCGATGCTATGTGTTTGAGGATTCTTTGCAAGGACTGGCTGCAGGTCGTGCCGCCGGTGCCAGAGTGATAGGGATAGCCACGACTTACTCCAGAGAGCGGATTTCTCCTCTTGCCGATATGGTGATTGATAGTGTCGCTGATATTTCTGCCGAAGAACTTGTTCAGTCGTGGTGATACGGTTCGTTGCGCATTATCGTCATGGCACGGTACAATTGCTCCACGAAAAATAAACGTACCATTTCGTGCGGAAATGTCATGTCCGATAGTGATAGTTTGCCGTCAGCGCGAGCATAAACTTCATTGCTGAATCCGTACGGGCCGCCTACAGCGTAAACCACACGTTTGCATCCGCTCGTCATATGCTTTTCTATGGATTCAGAAAATTGTCGGGATGTGAGCCTTTTCCCTCGCTCGTCAAGTAGTATGAGCTTGTCGCCGGGTTGAAGCATCTGGAGCAGGGCCGTACCTTCGCGTTCTTTCTGAACCGATTCGCTTATGGTTTTAGTGGTTTTTATATCAGGTATTATGCATATTTGTACCGGGATATAATGTTTCAGTCGGTCAAGGTACATATCTATGCCTGTGCGCAGATACTGGGCGGTGGTTTTGCCTACGGCGGCGAGCACAATTTTCATGCTTGAAATATGATTTTTTTGAGTACTTTTGTGCAAAAGTACTTAATACCACCGTAACTATGAAATCAAAGGATGAACTTATTGACGATCTGCTCACCCTGGCGTTTGCCGAGGATGTGGGCGATGGCGATCACACCACTCTCAGCACTATCCCTGAAAATGAAATGGGCAAGCAGCAGCTCATTATAAAAGAGGCCGGCATTTTGGCTGGCGTGGAAGTGGCCAAAAAAGTATTTGAGAAATTTGATCCCGAGCTAAAGATGACAGTTTTCATTCACGATGGCGCACATGTAAAGCCGGGTGATGTTGCTTTCGTGGTTGAAGGCAAGGTCAGGTCTTTGCTCCAGACCGAGCGCATTATGCTCAATATCATGCAGCGCATGAGCGGAATTGCCACTACTACAGCTAAATATCAGGCTTGTCTTGACGGCCTGAAGACCAAAGTGCTTGACACTCGCAAAACCACCCCGGGTATGCGCATGCTTGAGAAGGAAGCCGTGAAAATTGGCGGTGGATGCAATCATCGTATCGGATTGTTTGATATGATTCTTATAAAGGACAATCATGTGGACTTTGCCGGCGGCATACCGCAGGCTGTGGCGGCTGCAAAAAAATATTGTGCCGAATCAGGCCGTGACCTTAAGATTGAGGTGGAAGTGCGCAATACTGACGAAATCAATCAGGCTCTTGCTGCTGGCGTTGACCGAATCATGCTTGACAATTTCACACCCGAGCGCACTAAAGAGGCCGTGAAGCTCATCAATGGCAGAACCGAGATAGAATCATCCGGAGGCATCACTCTTGACACTCTTCGCGCTTATGGTGAATGTGGGGTGGATTTCATCTCCGTGGGTGCTCTCACACACTCTGTCAAGGGTCTTGATATGAGCTTCAAAGCTTGTTAAACCATCATAAAGTCGCACATAATACCGTCGCTCACTATCCATGCTTTTTCGGTAATGCGCAAATTCCCCTCGGGAGTTAGCTCCATTGTTCCGGAGGCAAGGTGTGGGGCGGCGGTGTTGGTTATATGCAGTGCGGCTTTGGTCCCGAAAAGCTGTTTTACCTGTTGTAGGTTTATGCCGTCTGAGGTGCGCAATCTCACCATTATATAGTCATTTAGCTTTTCGTTTTCATTTTCTTCCTCACATTTGGCGATTATACCGTTTGCCGCCACATACTCTTTGAGCGATGCGGGATTGTATTTCCTTCGGTTAGTGAAACTATGGGCCGAAGGGCCAAGGCCAAGATATGGTGCGAAAGTCCAGTAGGCAGAATTGTGCTGTGATCGTTTGCCCGGCAATGCAAAATTGGAAATTTCGTAATGCTCGTATCCTGCCTCTTTTAACAAGCGGCACAAAATCTCATACATTTCTGCACTTACCTCCTGAGGGGTTTCTGTGATTTTGCCATTCTTAAGCTGCGCAGTGAGGCGAGTTCCATCCTCATAGCTTAACGAGTAAGCTGAAATATGTTCGGGATGCAATTCCAATATCCCCTTGACCGATTGTTGCCATGACTCTATAGTTTGGTACGGGAGACCGTAAATGAGGTCAAGGCTAAGATTGTTAATTCCGCTTTTGCGCAGCAGCTCCACGGCTTCTATTGCTTTTTGTGCCGAGTGTCGCCGTCCTACAGCCTGAAGTTCAGCATCTGCGAGCGATTGCACACCCATGCTTACTCTGTTAACCCCATTTTTCTTAAGCGTTGTTGCCAATTGGTCCGTAACATCTTCCGGATTCACTTCTACTGTGATTTCCGTCATTGACGGCTGCTGCAAGGTGGTTATGAGTTCCCCGAGCATATTATGAGGCAGATTTGATGGTGTGCCACCTCCTATATACAATGTGGTGACAGGCTCCTTAAGTTCATGCCTGCGCACATTCCATTCGTTCAGCAATGCTTTCATCCATGCTTCTATGTGCTGATGTGCCGGCATGGAATAAAAATCGCAGTACCAGCATTTGGCATGACAAAAAGGCACATGTACATATAATCCGGCCATCAGAATTTGGAACCCTCGCGTTGGCAAATGCTTTTGAACTCACAAAAAGTGCAGGCATTTTCTGTTTTAGCCTGTGTAAATGGTATATCCTTGCTGAATATCTCGGTTATCACTCCGTGAAGCCTTTCTTCGTACTCTGCAAGCACCTCATGGTAATCCGTCAATTCGTTGCCTCCTATTTTCAATGGATTGATTCCTTCAATGCTTATCTTGCTTAGTTTGTAGATAAGCGGTTGCACCGGACGGTCATCGTTATTGATATATCGGTACACAAGACAATAAAACAGTAATTGCATTATGCCCTTTACATTCTTGGTGTATTCGGGATCAAATAGCTTTTCCACAGAAGGAACGGATAGTTCATCGGAGCCGGTTTTGTAATCTATGAACCGGCGCGTGCCGTTTATTTCGTCTATACGGTCAATTATCATATACACGTTCACGCTCAGGTCCCGGTTTACCTTATACTGTCCCGATACTTTTTTTTCAGCCTCTATGAATGTAAACGGTGTGAGAGGTATCTCGCGTCTGAACATTGACACTACAGTTTCCAGCATTACCTTGCCCATCACGAGAGCTTCGCCTACAAGTGGGGTGAGCAGTTTGTCATCGTCAAGTTTATTGAATTCCTTGTTTACTGTTTCGGTAATAATCCGTTCAAGGAAATGTCTGTTTCCCGGTTTTATGCTCTGTTGCAGCAGTTCCGATGTGATTACCGGATGGCCTGACTCCTTGACTGACTCATAAAATTTTTGTGACACTGCATGCAGTATGGTGCCGTATGTGGCCGAATCCATATATTCGGTGATTTCATTTTCCGATCTGTATCCTTCCACATATTGTAGATAAAAGTGAAGAGGACATTCAATATAGGTATGAATGGCGCTTGGAGATAGATTGAATCCCGAGCCGGGGGTGAGAAACTTGTTCAGCATCTTCATCACATGCCCGGTTTTGGACATGATTATTTCCGGGGATGTAAATGTAGTGCCTCGGAACGTGGCTATGGAATGTGTAGCGTTGGAGCCTTTGAACAGATATAGCAGTTGCGTGAGATAGCGCGACATTTCCGAGCTTTTGGTTCCACCTACATTTCGGGCATCGTAGGTGAGCCACACATTTTTTGCACGAGCTATAAGTCTGTAAAAATAGTATGCGTATATGCTTTCCTGAAAATCGTTTGTGGCCATACCATAAGCCTTGCGCAATGATTCTGGAATGAACGATTTGGAGAATTGTTTGCGCGGAAATATGCGCTCGTTCATTGACAGCACGACAACATTTTCAAAATCAAGCGAACGTGTTTCAAGCATTCCCATAACTTGCAACCCCTTTAGTGGCTCTCCACGGAAATTGATTTTTGCACTGTGGATAGTGCGTTCCATTAGTTGGAAGAAAGTGAGGTCCTGCATCTCGATTTTGTATTCTGATGCAGCCTCATACAGTTCCATGACCGCCTGTTTATAGGCTATGATGAATTGGTGCTGTAATTCTCGGTCAGCTTGGTCTGATTTATTTATTGAAGCGTCAACGAAATCAAGCACACTGTCCAGATAGTTTTTTACCTGTTTTATGCCGCTTTTAGGCCCTATAGGACTGAAAATAAGCTCATAGCTTGGCGCAATTTCGCATAGCATCTGCGCAGGAAGCATGAACATGCGTTTGCTCGTAATGACATTAAGCACGGCCTCACATTCTTTTGGTGCTATGCCGTATATTGTGGGCATTCCTAAAAGAACGCGTACATCTTCATGAAAAAATGCCGGCATTGAGTGCACGTTGCGTACCTTGAGTTGTAGCATTATGATATTGTGTACGAGTGATGCCACAGGACTCAGGCGCATTGGAAATCCCATCGTTATGTTAAGAGTCTGAATCTTATCCTCACCCAATGGTATTGAGTGAATCAGGGGTATGAACAAAGTCTCGTCCGGAAGCACTATCGCGGTGTTTATGGCATTTTCGCGATTGGTGATTACTCCGGTCTCAATCATGTCACTGACAAATTTCCCCGCGAGTTTTGCTTGCCCCACATTTGATGGCACGCCCACAATCTTTATCTCGGGAAAACTGGTTATATCTTCTTGGTCAAGCGGATAGATTGAGGGAAAATCCTTTATGTTTTTTTCTATGAATCTCCCTGCACGGTTTCTGGGGAGCTTGAATGTGGGTGAATTGTAATCCCAATAGTAATCCGCTATACCGAGTGCTTTCATACGACTGAAAATCTGAATCTCGGCTGTACTCAGCACATTGAATCCGCAGAACACATACCGTTTGAATTCAAAATCATTTGCCGTGGCTGTGCGTAGCCGTGTGGCAGCTTCGCGATAACGCATTCCTGAAGTGGTGAGTCCCCGTTTGCGCAACTCCTTTCGGTATTCATGATAGAGCGGACAAAGTACCTCCCAAAGTTTCAGAAATTTTTTGTTGGCCTTGGCCTGTTCATCGTCATTGCTGTTTGACACGTGGCTCCAGAATTGTTCGCGGTATTCATGTGGCTTTTCATCTCCCCAATAGCGGCGTATTACGTTCAGTTGTTCCTCTGTAAGATAATTGGAGTTGATTTCCTTAAGCCGTTCCACATTGACAAACAATTGGTCGGCGTCCACCATATAGCGGTCCACATCATTGAAATCCGATATAAGCATATCGCCCCAGAACATGAAGCGGTCAAAATTACCTATCTCTTTTGACAGTTTGGCATATTCGTTGTAGAGTACAAACAGTTGTTCATAGCGGCTCGCGTCTATGCCGTCCGAAAACTCCGTCACAAATTCGCTGATAGTCATCAGCCCCGGTGCCAAATGCTCACGGTTCATGGCCGTGTCAAGATACTTGGAAAAGAATGTTGCGCTTCGCTTGTTGGGAAACACAAAGCATATCTCGCTCACATCATCATGGCGTTTGGCGTATGCCTCAGCCACAAGTTTGAGAAATGGCGTGTGCATGAGAATTTAGTTTTTGAGCAGGAGTATTACTTTGATGGCTACGTCAAGGTTCACTATTTTGGCGTTTGCATAGCCATAGATATGCTGGGCAGCGGTATCAAACACCTCTGTCAGCTTCTCTACATTGCGTTCAGTGATGAATCTTGCAAAATTGGTGCTGAATTTTTGCTCCTCGGTATTGAGATAATTGAGTGATGCCACATTGAGGTTATACACGAAGTTCTCGCGCATGAGGCGGCTGCTGTATTCGTAAAATCGGCATTGTTGCTCTCTTGTCTGGGCCGCAAGCGCATTTGCCCATTCACGGAGTTGGAATATATTGCGCTGATATGCCAAACGCATCAATTGTATGAAATTAGAAAGCATTTTGGTGTCGGCCTCGTTGCCGTTGCTGTTGTTGAGTGCCGCGCTGATGCTTCCCCCCGATATATGTGCTATCGCCATGGCATCGGCACGCTGCATATTCTTATGCTTGCATAAATAGTCGGCCACAGAGTCATCGCTCAGATGGCGCACCTCCACTCGTTGCAGACGCGAATAAATGGTGGGGAGTATGGCTCGCGAATCATTGCTCACCATTATTATTATGCTGTCGTCCGCAGGCTCTTCTATCAATTTCAGCAGTTTGTTGGCTGTTTCTTCATTCATCAGTTCGGGCAGCCACCATAACACTACTTTGTAGCGTGTGTCATGACTTGTCAGCGACAGCTTGTGTATCAGTGCCGAGCTTTCGCTGACATAATTGGCCGGTTTGGCATTCTTTTTACCGAAAGAGTCTGCCCATAGGTCATAATCCATGAATATTCTTCCCGTAAGATATTCGCGCCATTGGGTCATGAAATCATCAGCGGTTGGAGGCAAATTGCGAAACTTCTCTGTCTTAACCACCGGAAACACCTGTATTGTGTCTATATGGTTCATCGCTTCATGCTGGCGGCACGCTGCACATTCTCCGCAACTGTCTCCGTCAGGGGTGCGGTTGGTGCAATGTATGTATTGGGCCATGGCTCGGGCAAGTGCGAATTTGCCTATTCCAGCCGGCCCCTCCAGCAGTAACGCATGAGGTATGCGGTCGTTGTCAACCATGGCTCTCAGCCTTTCTTTCACTTGGGTATGTGCCGGTATGTCGCTGAATTTCATGAAACTTGTTGTTAGGACTACAAATTTACAGTTTATTCCGCGAAAAAGCAACGGTGCGCCACAGGCAATTTCCTGCAGCGCACCGCTTGTAGTGTGCTATGTTAATCTAAATTCAGGCTTTGTAGATTTCCTGCTGTTCGGGTTTGAAGTTTGCAATGAAATCAGCATGTTTTGTCACTTCGGCTTGTGCCAGTTTGTTGTAAACTTCGGCACTGTGCACAAATTCATCATTGCGGTTGGCATCACTCAGGAGCAGATAGCCCATGATGATATTGCCGGCCATTTCCACAAGGCGGCGAGCCATGAAGTCAACATATGCTGCATCTTTAGCCTCGGTCACTGTATTTACGGCCTTTTCGTAGCTTTCGGTCATCGCCATGAGATTGTCGCGCAGCCACATAAGTTCGGGTTTTACCTCTTGAGCCTGATATTCACGAATCATGTTGAGGTATGTGCCGGTGGTCACGTGGCGTATGGCAGCCACAACCTGAAGCTGAGTGGTGCCCTCGTAAATAGAAGTGATGCGGGCATCGCGATATACGCGTTCGCAAGCATAATCTTTCATGAAACCGCTACCGCCGTGAATCTGGATGCAGTCGTATGCATTCTGGTTGCAGTATTCACTGCCCATTCCCTTGACAAGGGGTGTGCAGGCATCGGCTTTCTTCGAGTACTCTTTCATCTCTTTGCGCTCTTCCGGTGTGAGGCTGCGCTCTTTGGATATATCTTCGTAGATTTTGTAGATGTCCACGAAGCGTGAGGTCTCATAAAGAAGTGCACGGCTGGCATCAAGCTTGGCTTTCATGATGGCAAGCATCTCATATACGGCAGGAAATTCTATGATTGCTTTGCCAAACTGCTTGCGGTCCTGAGCATAAGTAAGAGCCTCGCGGTAAGCGCGTTCGCTCACGCCAACGCTTTGGGCTGCTATACCCAGACGAGCACCGTTCATAAGTGCCATTACGTATTTGATAAGACCCAGACGACGGCTGCCGCAGAGTTCTGCCTTTGCATTTTTATATACGAGTTCACAGGTAGGAGACCCCTTGATACCCATTTTGTTTTCAATGCGGCGCACATCTACGCCTCCATTGCGTTTGTCATAGATGAACATTGACAATCCGCGACCATCTTTTGTGCCGTCTTCCGAGCGGGCAAGTACAAGATGAATGTCGGCATCTCCATTGGTGATGAAACGCTTCACGCCATTCAGACGCCATGTGCCGTCAGGCTGTTCGGTAGCTTTGAGCATCACGCTCTGAAGGTCAGAGCCGGCATCAGGTTCGGTAAGGTCCATTGACATGGTCTCACCCTTGCACACGCGCGGGATATAACGCTGTTTCTGGTCTTCGTCGGCAAATTCATATATTGTTTCTGCGCAGTCCTGAAGTCCCCACAGATTCTCAAAACCGGTATCTGCGCGGCTCACGATGTCGGCAGCCATTATATACGGAGTGATAGGGAAGTTCAAACCGCCAAGGCGACGGGGCATTGCCATGCCCATCAAGCCGGCTTTGCGACAAAGTTCAAGGTTTTCTTGGGTGGGAACGGCATAACTTACGCGTCCATTCTCCACTTGAGGACCCTGATGGTCCACCTCTTCGGCGTTTTCGGCTATCTTGCCTCCGCAAATTTCGCCTACCACTTCCAGCACCTTGTCATAAGAGTCCATGGCGTCGTCAAAATCCTGAGGCGCATAATCAAAAGTTTTGGCATCGGCAAAGTCGCGCTCCTTGAGCTTGACAATCTTCTCCATCAACGGATGGTTGAGGTGATGCTTGAGTGCCGAATTGTCTGTATAGAAATTAGCCATTGCTTACTTGGAATTTTTCTTGTAGTACTTGATGAGTTTGGGAATCACGTCTTCAACATTGCCGGTTATCACATAATCGGCTATTGTGTTGATGGGGGCATTCGGGTCATTGTTGATTGACAGTATGATTGAGCTGTCCTGCATACCTGCGATATGCTGTATCTGGCCCGATATGCCGCATGCTATGTATAGCTTGGGGCGAACGGTCACACCGGTCTGGCCAATCTGGCGGTCATGTTCGGTGAATCCGGCATCCACGGCGGCACGTGATGCACCTACTTCGCCGCCTAATGTGTTGGCAAGGTCATAAAGCAACTGGAAGTTCTCTTTGCTGCCCATGCCGTAACCTCCGGCTACTATAATGGGTGCGCCCTTGATGTTGACTTTTGACTTTTCAATATGACGGTCAATGATTTCTACTGCGAAATCCTCGGGGCTTACATATTTGTCTGCTTCAAGGTTTACAACAGTTCCTTTGTAGTTGGGATCAAACTCTTCTTTGCGCATAACGCCTTCGCGCACGGTGGCCATCTGCGGACGGCACTCCGGATTTACGATTGTGGCCACAATGTTGCCGCCGAATGCGGGACGAATCTGATAAAGAAGGTTCTGATATTCCTTGCCTGTTTTGGGGTCGGTGTGGTCTCCGATTTCCAGTGCCGTGCAGTCGGCGGTAAGGCCGCTGTGAAGGCATGAAGATACGCGGGGACCGAGGTCACGGCCAATACATGTGGCTCCCATGAGGCATACCTGAGGTTTGATCTCTTTGAAGAGATTTATTATAACCGATGCATGGGGTGCTGATACATAAGGGTAAAGGCGTTTGTCTTCAACTTTATATACGGTATCTACGCCGTAAGGAAAAAGCTGGTTTTCCACCCCGGCAAGATTGTCGCCAATCACAATGGCTTCAAGCTTCACGCCGAGCTTGGTGGCAAGTTCGCGTCCTTTGGTGAGGAGCTCAAGGCTAACGTCGGCTACTTTGCCGTCGTCGAACTCGCAATATACTATGAGGTTATTGTTGTCGGTCATTGCTAAATTTGTTGTAATGGTTCAACTTCGCGTTGTTTAGCCTATGGTGTGGGAGGCAATGAGTTCTTTCACCAGATCTTCTATTTGCTCGTCGTTGTTGTCAAGACGGCGGCTTTCTTTAGCGGTGAACACCACATTTTCTATCGCTTTCACTTTTGTAGGTGAACCGGGCAGGCCTATCTGATTGGGGTCTGCATCCACCATGGCTGCGCTCCATTCCTGTATGTTGAGGTAGGGACGCTCCTCAACCAGCTGCTGTGCTGTTGCCGATGCTTTGGCTTTTTCTGTGGGTGAAAGAGCATACTTGTATTTTTGCAGACGCATTGCGTTGCGCGGGCGGCATTCTGCTGCGCTTCCGTTCACTGTCACAACACAGGGGAGGGGAGATTTAACAGTTTCAACACCGTTTTCAAGGCGGCGTTTCACTGTTACATGACCGTCTTTGAGGTCCAATATCTCTTCAGCGTAAGTTACCTGAGGAATGCCAAGCTTCTCTGCAATCTGGGGACCAACTTGTGCGGTGTCACCGTCAATAGCCTGACGACCGCCGAGTATTATGTCATAGTTGCCGAATTTCTTCACTGCCTGTGCAAGTGAGTAGGAGGTGGCGAGGGTATCTGCGCCGCCAAGCACACGGTCTGTGAGCACTATCCCGGCATCTGCGCCGCGATACATTGCTTCACGTATTATTTCCGATGCGCGGGGAAGTCCCATAGTCAATAAAGTCACTGTGGAGCCAGGGTTTGCATCCTTGAGTCGAAGGGCTTGCTCAAGGGCGTTGAGGTCTTCGGGATTAAAGATGGCAGGAAGTGCGGCGCGGTTGATGGTACCGTCAGCTTTCATGGCATCTTTGCCCACGTTGCGGGTGTCGGGCACCTGCTTTGCGAGCACAATGATGTTAAGACTCATACTATTAATTTTGATAATTAGATATAATAATCAGTTTATTTAGGCCTACAAAGGTAAGAAAAATGATTGGATTTCACCTTAATAACGCCAAACTTATTTCAAAACCCGTTCGCCGGTAACACAAAATTTGTTAATAGGGCAATGAAAGCGACCATCCTTTGCCGGATAATCGCCTTCATTATTTTTAATCTCTGCCGGTACCGTCAAAACAGTGCGTGCAGATCTTGCATTTGGGTAGCCCGATTGCATCTATGATTTTTTGAATCGAACAGAATTTTAGAGATGTGAGCTGGAGTTTCTTTCTTATCTCCTCCACCATAGCCTCATATTGCGGTGTGCCTTCGGTGGCGTATGCTTCAAGGTTTGCGTTGGGGTCTCCTTCAAGCTGTTCTATCACGCGACGCGTTATCAGCTCCATTTCACTCTTGGATGCCGTGAAATTAAGATATTTGCATGGATAAATGAGTGGCGGACATGATATGCGCATATGCACTTCCTTGACACCATAGTCATACAAGTCGCTTACGTTGTCTCTCAGCTGTGTTCCACGCACTATTGAATCATCGCAGAATGCCACTCGGTTGCCTTTGAGAAGTGCGCGATTGGCTATAAGTTTCATTTTTGCCACAAGCTCGCGACGCTCTTGCGTGCCGGGTGTGAAGCTTCGGGGCCAAGTGGGCGTATATTTCACTATACCGCGTTTGTAGGGGACTTTTTTCCCTTCGGCATATCCCAACGCCATACCAATGCCGGAGTCGGGAATGGCGCTTACAAAGTCAACTTCAGTTTTGTCTTCTTTGCCCATCGCTTCGCCGCAGCGGCAACGCATGGAGTCCACGTTTACACCTTCGTACTCGCATACAGGATAACCGTAGTATGTCCATAGAAATGCGCATATCTGCATATCCTTTTCGGGCTTGCGCAGCTGCTTGCACCCTTCCGGAGTTATCTCCACGATTTCACCGGGACCTACATTGTAGCATATATCATATCCGAGATTGGGAAATGCGCATGTCTCCGAAGTGGCAGCATGTGCACCGTCTTTTTTGCCTATGATTATCGGGGTGCGTCCCATCCGGTCGCGTGCTGCTATGATTTTCCCTTCAAGCAGCAGAAGCATTGAGCACGAGCCTTTGAGTCTCCGGTACACGTTTTCTATGCCGCTCACAAGGTCATTTCCTTCGCTAATGAGTGCCGCAATCATCTCGGTAGGGTTGATGATGTCGTAGGAATGTTCGCAGAAATGGTGCCCTTTCGCCAGCAGCTCTTTTTCAAGTGTGCCGATGTTGTTGATGCGTCCCACTGTCACTATGGCGAACTTGCCCAGATGACAATTTACGATAATAGGTTGCGCATCGGTATCCGATATCACTCCTATACCGCAGTTGCCGGTAAATTGCCATAAATCCGGCTCAAATTTGTTGCGGAAATACGAATTCTCGATGTTGTGGATAGAGCGTGTGAAAATGCCGTCATGACAAGTGGCCATGCCGGCACGTTTTGTGCCCATGTGGCTGTTGTAGTCCACTCCGTAAAACAGGTCATTGACGCACGGTGTGGTTTTGGTAACGCCGAAAAAACCTCCCATATATAACTTTCTTGTTTAATGATAAAGTGGAAAAGCTGTCGGCAGTCAAATGCCGACAGCTCTTCACTATGGTTTGTACTATGCTTTTTTATGTTTGTTTTCAATCCATTTGCGGGCGTTGACAAATGCGTCTATCCATGGAGTCACATCATCATTGAGGTGACTGCTTGGATAATATGCGCACTGCCAGGGGAAAATGGCACGTTCAAGGTGCGGCATCATGGCCAGATGACGACCATCTGGCGAGGCTATGCCTGCCACTGCTCCACGGCTGCCGTTGGGATTGCCGGGATATGAGGCATAATTGTATTTCAGAACCACGTTATATTGGTCCATAGGCATCGGCAAATGGAAGCGTCCTTCGCCGTGGGCCACCCATATTCCCGATTTCAGACCTGAAAGCGGACCGAACATTACCGAATTGTTTTCAGGAATGTTCACACCCACAAATTGGCTTTCAAATTTATGGCTGATATTGTGCTCCATTTTTGCACGGCGCTCATGATCCGGATTGATGAGGTTAAGTTCTATCATAAGCTGGCAGCCGTTGCATACACCCAGACTCAGAGTGTCTTCACGGGCATAGAAGTTGTCAAGCGCACGTTTTGCGTTTTCATTCCATAGGAATCCGCCTGCCCATCCTTTTGCCGATCCGAGTACATCGGAGTTGGAGAAACCTCCGCAGAACACTATCATATCCACATCTTCCAAGGTTTCGCGGCCGCTTATGAGGTCAGTCATGTGAACATCTTTCACATCAAATCCTGCAAGATACAAGGAGTAAGCCATCTCGCGGTCGCCATTTACGCCCTTTTCACGGATGATTGCTGCGCGTACACCGCTTTTCTCGTGTTTGCCGTGAGCCAGATTGCGTGACGCAAGCTTACCGTTCCACCCTTTTGGCAGACGATAGCGCAGAGGTTGTTTCTTGTAGTTTTCATAGCGCATGGCGGCACATTTTTCACCGCTTTGCACACAATCAAGCAGATACGAAGAGCGCATCCACACATCACGCAGATAATCAATGCCGAGCATGCGTTCACTTCCCTGATGGTTCACCATCACGGCGCGTTCGTTTATCGGCGTACCGATGGCAAAGAATTTCACACCGGCCTCACGCAATGTGCGTTCTGCTGTTTCGCACTTGTTGTTGGCTATCTGCACCACAAGTGCGGGGTTTTCTGCAAACAATATCTTCACAAGGTCATTCTCACCGTTGGCCACGAATCCATCGGTAGAGAACTGTATGCCTCCGTTGGTGTTGGCAAATGTCATTTCCAGCAAGGTGGTGACAAGTCCTCCGGCTGCAACATCGTGTGCTGCCATGAGCGCACCTCGTTTCACCAGTGCTTGCACGGCATTGAATGTTGCGGCAAATTTGTCTGCATCCGTCACCGTAGGAGCCTCCGAGCCGAGTCGGTTGAGAGTTTGGGCAAGGGCAGAACCTCCTGTTTTGAGCTTGTCGCCGCTGAAATCTATGTAGTAAAGTGTGGAGTTGACACCGTTGCGAAGCACGGGGCTTACAGTTCGGCGCACATCGGTTACCTCGCCCGCTGCTGAAATTATCACAGTGCCGGGGGCAAACACCTTGTCGTCGCCATATTTTTGGGTCATTGACAGGGAGTCCTTGCCGGTAGGTATGTTGATGCCGAGTGCGCATGCAAAGTCGCTGCATGCCTCTACTGCACGATACAGCGCTGCATCTTCACCGGGATTTTTGCACGGCCACATCCAGTTGGCACTCAGTGACAATCCTTTGATGCCACGGGCTATGGGTGCACTGACAATGTTGGTGAGCGCTTCGGCCACAGCCATTACCGAACCTTTTGCAGAGTCTATCAGTGCCACTTGCGGTGCATGGCCTATGGAAGTGGCTATACCTGATTTGCCACGGTAATCAAGGCTCACAACGCCGCAGTCGCTTAAAGGCAGCTGAATCTCGCCCTGACACTGCTGGCGTGCAATCTTGCCGGTAACGGAACGGTCCACTTTGTTGGTGAGCCAGTCTTTTGATGCCACGGCCTCAAGTGACAGCACATCACGCAGATATTCGTCAATTTTATCTTCGCTGTATTCGGCATCGGCATATGTGTGGTGTACCGTAGTGTCTGTCATAACTGTTTTGGGCGAGTTGCCAAACATGTCTGCCAGTTCAAGGTCTATCGGCTTTACACCATCTTTGCGGGTGAACACAAACTTTTCGTCGGCACTCGTTTCTCCTACCACGTAGAATGGTGCACGTTCGCGTTCAGCCACAGTGCGTATGTATTCCACATCTTTTTCCTCTACTACCATGCCCATGCGTTCTTGGCTCTCATTGCCCACGATTTCTTTTGAGGACAGTGTGGGGTCGCCAACAGGCAGCGCATCCAGATCAATATGACCGCCGGTCGCCTCAACAAGTTCCGACAGCGCGTTTAAGTGTCCGCCGGCACCGTGGTCATGTATGGAAATTATGGGATTTTCATCGGCTTCAGCCATTGCGCGTATCACATTCGATACTCGCTTCTGCATTTCGGGATTTGCACGCTGAACGGCGTTAAGCTCAATGGAGTTGTCGTACTCTCCGGTTTCCACCGATGATACGGCTCCGCCGCCCATACCTATGCGGTAGTTGTCGCCGCCCATCACCACTACTTTCTGGCCCGGTTCAGGCACACCTTTTATGGCATCTTTTTTAGTGGCGAATCCCACGCCGCCGGCCAGCATTATCACCTTGTCATAGGCATAAAGGCGTCCGTTTTCGTCATGCTCAAATGTCAGCAAAGAACCGCAAATCAGCGGCTGTCCGAATTTATTGCCGAAATCGCTTGCTCCGTTGGATGCTTTAATGAGAATGTCACAAGGTGTCTGATACAGCCATACACGCGGATTCATCATAAGCTCCCAGCGGTGCTCCGGACTCATGCGTGGGTACGATGTCATATACACGGCTGTACCTGCTATTGGCAAAGATGCCTTTCCGCCTCCCAAACGGTCGCGGATTTCGCCGCCGGTACCGGTGGCAGCACCGTTGAACGGTTCTACCGTGGTCGGGAAGTTGTGGGTTTCGGCTTTAAGCGATATTACTGTGTCAATCTCTTTTACATCAAAATAATCGGGACGCTCTGGATGAACGGGCGCAAATTGTTGGGCTTTTGGCCCGGCCACGAATGCCACATTGTCTTTGTAGGCCGATACGAGTGCTCCCGGATTGGTTTGGGAAGTCTTTTTAATGAGCTTGAACAGCGACATCGGTTTTTCCTCTCCGTCTATCACGAATGTGCCGTTGAATATTTTATGACGGCAATGTTCGGAATTGACCTGTGAAAAACCGAATACCTCACTGTCGGTCAATGGGCGACCGAGTTTCTCTGAGAGTTTGCGCAGATATTCTTCCTCATCGTGGCTCAGAGCCAATCCTTCCTGACGGTTATATGTAGCAATATCTTCAATGTAAACTATGGGTTCAGGCTTGCGCTCTACTTTGAATATGCGCGAGTTGAGACCCTTGTAAACACGCTGAAGCATTTTGTCAAAATGTGGGTTCTCCTCTTTGGTCAGCACAAATTGCTCTATGCGGCTTATGCCCTCAAGGCCCATATTCTGGGTGATTTCAACTGCATTTGTGCTCCAGGGAGTAATCATTTCTTTGCGCGGACCTATGAAAGTGCCGCTTACTGAAGTGGATGCCAATGGTTTTGCGCCATCAAACAGCCAGCTGAGTTTCTGCTTCTCCACATCCGAAAGTTTGTGGTCAGTGTCAACTGCTGTTATCAAGGTGGCGCCTTTCTTAAAGAATACGACCATGTGAATTGGGAGTAGTTGGAAAAATGTTGAAAAATTTGCTGCAAAGGTAATCATTTCTCATCTCCCATACAAATAAATTTAGTCCATGATTCATCTGTATGCACTTATCTCGCGCTTGCAGTTGCGCAGGTCTGTTAGTATTTGTGTCAATATGCTTTTGACCGCGTGTTTTTGTATTAGCTGTTTATGTCAAAGATTGCATCCGGCAGGCAGGGGAGGGCGTTGTCCGGAATGATCAGTGTATATTTTTCGGTTATGGCAAGCGTATGGTTGCCGGTGTGTTCCCATTGCTTGATTTCATTCCATGCTATTTCTTTAGGCGTTTTGGGACATATGATTTCGCCGTTTTTTATTGCAGGCTCATAAATTACCGTTATGCTTCTTCCCGGCAGCACGACAAGATGCTGTGGTAAAACGCACAATGCGGCAGTGGGGGTGAGGGCTACATAGAAATATGCCAAAGACAGCAGTCCCGGAATCACTATGAATATAAGCATCAGCGCCACAAGAATATATCTGATGTCAGCAGTAAGTGCCGATGCAGCAACCAGTCCCGTTATTGCAAGGATTATTGGCGTTATCACACTCCATCTATAACGCATCAACACCTCGCCCATAGCCATATGTATGTAGCTGCGGGGCGAGGTGGTGTAGCTTAAGGTTATTATCGGGCTTGTGGTGCTCAATCGTCAAGTTTGTGAATTACAAGACCCGAACGGAGTTTCGGCTCAAACCACGTGGTTTTCGGTGGCATTATGTTGCCGCTGTCTGCTATGTCCATCAGCTGCTTCATTGACACCGGATAAAGGGCTAACGCCATAGCCATTTCTCCGGAATCTACTCTGCGTTGAAGCTCTTCAAGACCGCGTATTCCTCCTACAAAATCTATTCGCTTATCCGAGCGGAGATCGTGGATGCCCAGTATGTCGCGGAGTATCAGATCCGAGCTTACAGTCACATCAAGAACTCCTATTGGGTCGGTGTCATTGTATGTGCCCTCTTTCGCTGTCAGTGAATACCATTGGCCGGGAAGATACAGTGCAAAATTATGCAGTTTTTCCGGACGATATGCTTCACTCCCTTTGGGTGTTACAATGAAATTCTCTTTTAGTTTATTGATGAACTGTTCAGGAGTGAGTCCGTTAAGATCTTTCACCACACGGTTGTAGTCGATAATGTTGAGGTGGGATGCGGGAAAAGCGACAGCAAGGAAGAAGTTGTACTCCTCATTCCCTTTGTGGTTCGGATTTGCCTTGGCCTTTTCATTACCTACCAATGCCGCTGCAGCTGTGCGATGATGACCGTCAGCTATATACAGGTATGGGATTTTTTCAAACTCTTTGGTAATGGTGTCTATGGTTTCTTGGTCGTTTATTACCCAGAAATGATGGCCGAATCCGTCGGGAGCAGTGAAGTCATATTCCGGTTCTCCGGCGGTTACGGTGTTTATTATGTGTTGTAGCACCTTATTGTCGGGAAAAGCAAGAAACACCGGTTCGATATTGGCATTGTTGACACGCACATGTTTCATGCGGTCCTCCTCTTTATCGCGGCGTGTAAGCTCATGCTTTTTGATTTTGCCGGTCATATAGTCATCTACATTGGCAGCTATTACAATGCCGTACTGGGTGCGGCCATTCATGGTTTGGGCATAAATGTAGTAATGCTCGGTGTCATCCTGTTTGAGCCATCCTTGCTGCTGAAAGTTGTTGAAATTCTCCACAGCCTTGGTGTACACCACAGGATCATGTTCATCCGTACCCGGCAAAAAGTCTATTTCAGGCTTTATGATGTGATACAGTGATTTTTCGTTACCCTCAGCTTCGGCGCGGGCTTCTTCTCTGTTGAGCACATCATAGGGTCGTGAGGCTACCTCTGTTACAAGATGGCGCGGAGGACGAATCCCCTTAAACGGTTTTACTTTTGCCATGACTTATTTACGAACAATGGTTTGACAACGATCGGGACCGATGGATATGATTGTTATGGGTGTGCGAAGCTGTTCCTCAAGGAAACGGATGTAATTGGAGAATGTTTCAGGAAATTCATCTTCACTCTTCATTTTCGTCAGATCGGTCTGCCATCCCGGAAGTTCGGTATATATCGGTTCTATATCTACTGAGTCGATATCAAATGGGAACAAATCTGTTTCCTCACCATTGATTTTGTATGCGGTGCATGCTTTTATGGTAGCAAAACTGTCAAGCACATCGCTCTTCATCATTATGAGCTGGGTGACGCCATTTATCATTATGGCATAGCGCAGGGCTACAAGGTCAATCCATCCGCAACGGCGCTCGCGGCCTGTCACTGCACCGTATTCATGACCTAAGTCACGTATTTTTTTGCCGGTTTCATCGTGAAGCTCTGTGGGGAAAGGTCCGCTGCCCACACGTGTGCAGTAGGCTTTGAAAATACCATAAACCTCACCTATCTTGTTGGGCGCTACCCCAAGTCCTGAGCATGCGCCTGCGGTAATGGTGTTGGATGAGGTCACAAATGGGTAGGAACCGAAATCCACATCAAGCATAGTGCCCTGAGCACCCTCGCACAATACTGATTTTCCTTCGTTCAGATAACCGTTGATGAGATATTCTGAATCAACTATATCAAATGTCTTGATATAGTCCAGTGCCTCCATCCATTTGTCCTCAAGTTCCTTAAGATTTTGAGGCTCGGCATCAAGGCTCTTCAAACGTACCAAGTGACGTGCGCGGGCTGCGCTATATTTGGCGTCAAAGTTGTGGAACAGATCGCCGAGACGCAAACCGTTACGGCTTACTTTGTCGGTATATGTTGGCCCGATTCCTTTACCGGTGGTGCCGATTTTTGCGCCACCCTTGGCGCGTTCCAATGCTGCGTCAAGTAATCTGTGGGTGGGAAGAATCAGGTGTACTTTTTTTGATATTTTGAGCACTTTGCGCAAATTGACTCCACTTTCTTCCAAGGCCTTGGCTTCTTCGGCAAACAGTACCGGGTCCAGAACCACACCATTGCCGATCACGTTGATTTGACCGTGCTGAAATATACCCGAGGGAATGGAGCGGAGCACATATTTCTTGCCTTCGAATTCCAAAGTGTGTCCGGCATTGGGGCCGCCTTGGAATCGTGCCACCACATCATAACGCGGTGTGAGCACATCCACTACTTTACCCTTGCCCTCGTCGCCCCACTGGAGCCCTAATAGCACATCTACTTTCATAGCCATAAAATTGTGATAAACAGAATTTTGTATGTGTAATTAATTTGTTTTACGTTTGGGTTCAGCTTTTTTGCGCTTTGATTTACGCAGACATCGCGAGCACACTCCGTATATGTAAAGGTCGGCATATGCAGGTTGAAAGCTTGAATAGCGTCGTGATCCCAGCACTGCGTCCACTTCTGGATCCGTGACCTCTTTTATCTTTCCGCATCGTGAGCACACAAGATGATGGTGGTTGGGAGACGCTTCGGTTATCTTTTCATATTGCGCTGTCTGATTGCCGAATGTATGGCGACGCACAAGACCCGCATCCACCAGCAGCTGCATGGTGTTATAGACTGTGGCGAGGCTCACATGGTATCCGTCAGACTCCAAAAGCTGGTGCAGAGTGTCTATGATGAAGTGCGAGTTCATCTCCATAACCTTGTCAAGTATGGCATAACGCTCAGGCGTTTTGCGCAGCTTGTGTTTGGTCATGTATTGCGTAAAAGCCGTCATTGCGGCTGTTTTGGTGCGTTCCTCGCTCATCATGCCACAAAGATAGCTATTATTAATTACATGTGCCAATAAAAAGCACGTTATTTGAGATTGGAGCGCACCGATTCCAGATAAGCTTTCATGGCGTTGCTGTCTCTCTCCTCAACTATCTGCTTGAGTTGCTCGAGTGAGTTGCATATCTGGGTCAGTTGTTGGGCCGTGTGGGGGTTGAAGAGTATCTCCGACAGTAGGTAATCGTCCTCCGACATAAGCCCTCTCGCTATCTGGTGATGACGTTTGAATGTGGTGCCGGGGGCATCCTGATGTTTCATGACGCTTGCAAAAGCAAGTGTGGCCGCAAACGGAATACTGAGCGAATATGCTATCGTCAGGTCATGCTCTTCAAATGAGTAATGCTCGATATGCAGCCCAAGCCGGTTGTAGAGCTGTTCAAAAAAATCCTTTCCGGTCTTGCATCCCTCAGTTATTATTATGGCATTTTCATTGGCCAGATTGCTTAGAGATGCGAATGTGGGTCCAAACATGGGATGCGTGGAAACAAACGGGAATCCGCACGATGCATAAAATTCCGGCAGCCCTGTTTTCACCGACGCAATGTCGCTTATGATGCATTGCGGATTGTGGAGGTGGGGTAGTACTGCGTGAAAAGCCTCAATGGTATATTTTACCGTTGCCGCGTTTATCACCATATCGGGATTGAAGTCGTCCACTTCGTCAAGTGTTGAAAATCGCTCCACATTATAAGTGAACCTGAGCTTCTTTGCATCAGGGTCGTACATCGCCACTCTGTGGTCAAAAGATAGCAAATCGCTGAAAAACGAGCCCATTTTGCCGGCTCCCATTATCAGTATTTTCATCGGTTGTCGTCTTTACGGTTCAATACTTCAATCTGCTGCCGCACAGATTCGTCATGAATGGCAAGAAGTATGGTTTTGAGAAAATCTTCACCCATTCCCATCTCCACGCCTGTTGCGCAGCGTGTACGTATCACATCATTATATCGGCCGGCCTGAACCACAGGCATTTTATGCTCCTTTTTATATTGGCCTATTTCACGGGAAATCTGCATGCGTTTGGCAAGTACTTCCAGCAGCTCATTGTCTATCTGGTCAATATTGCGGCGCAGAAGGGCAAGGCTTTCGGTGCTTCGTTTCTCGGATTTCTGTACCAGCGAGCTTAAGATTACATGCAGCACTTCAGGTGTGACTTGCTGTGCGGCATCACTCCATGCGCAATCTGGGTTGCAGTGGCTTTCTATTATCAGTCCGTCAAATCCCATGTCTAATGCCTGTTGCGACAATGGCGCGATAAGCTCACGTTTGCCCCCTATATGTGAGGGATCGCATATTATCGGAAGTTCCGGATACCGTAGGCGCAGCTCAGTAGGTATGTGCCATTGGGGCATATTACGGTATATATGTTTGCCGTATGCTGAAAATCCACGGTGAATTGCGCCGATACGGTGAATCCCCGCATTGTATATTCTTTGCATCGCGCCTATCCACAGTTCCAGATCAGGGTTGACCGGATTTTTCACAAGCACCGGCACATCAACATCCATTTCGGCAAGTGTGTCGGCTATCTCCTGCATTGCAAAAGGATTGGCACTCGTTCTGGCTCCTATCCACAGCAGGTCAATGCCTGCCTCCAGCGCCTGCTGCACATGCACGCGTGTGGCCACTTCAGTTGCCGTATGCATTCCTGTAATCTCTTTCACCTCGCGCATCCATTCAAGTGCAGGAGCGCCCACGCCTTCAAAACCTCCCGGTTTGGTGCGCGGTTTCCATACTCCGGCGCGGAATATGGTAATGCCGTCAGCATGCAGTGCTTTGGCTGTGGACAGTACTTGCTCTCGTGTTTCCGCGCTGCATGGCCCTGCGATGATTAGCGGCGTGTTGTCCGGTGTATCCGGAAATCTTATTGGTTGTAATTGTGTCATGATAATCTTTCTAATGCTTTTTGAAGTGTTTGTTCTGTGGCGCAGAGCGATATTCTGATATATCTTTCGCCATTGGAACCGAAAATGAATCCCGGGGTTATGAACAGCCCTTTGTCATAAAGCAGTTCATCGGCCAATTGTTCGGAACTTGTATAGTTGTCAGGAATCTTTCCCCATAGAAACAATCCTTTTTGTCTTTTGTCAAATTGGCAGTTAAGTTTTTGCATTATCTTTTCTGCTGTTACCCTTCGCTTGGCATAAAGTTTATTCAGCTCGTCATGCCATTCTTTGCCTTGATTCAGCGCTTTTATTGCGGCAAGCATCACGGGGCGGAACTGGCCGGAATCCACATTTGATTTCACTTTGTAAATCCAGTTTATGTATTCAGGATTTGACACCACCATTGCCACTCGCCATCCCGCCATATTGTGGCTTTTGCTGAGGGAGTTCAATTCCAGTACCACATCTTTCGCACCCTCAATCTGTAATATGCTTTGGGGTTGGTCGTTGAGAATGAAGCTGTAAGGGTTGTCATGGGCTATCACTATGGAATGTTTTTTCCCGAAAGCCACCAATTTTTCAAACAGTTCCTTGGTCGGTTGGGTTCCAGTAGGCATGTGGGGATAATTCACCCACATAAGTTTGATATTGTCAAGGGGCAGTTTCTCAAGCTCATCGAAGTCAGGCATCCAGCCGTTCTCTTCGGTGAGTGAATAAGGATATATCTTTGCTCCTGCCAGCTCGGATGCCGAGGTGTAGGTAGGGTATCCGGGATTGGGCACCAATACTCCGTCTCCGGGATTGAGAACGGCCATGGACACATGCATTACTCCTTCCTTTGATCCTATGAGTGGTAATACCTCTTTGTCGGGGTTTAAGGTCACCCCATACCATTTGTTGTACCAGTCTGCCATGGCTTTGCGCAGTTCAGGCAATCCCATTCCGGGCTGATAGGAGTGCGTGTCGTTGCGTCGTGCTTGTTCCACAAGTGTTTCTATCACCTCGGTAGGTGGAGGAGTGTCCGGTCCGCCGATACCTAACGATATTATATCGTGTCCTTGCGCACGTAGCTGTGCCACTTCGCGCAGACGGCGTGAGAAATAATATTCTTTCACTCGTCCGACACGGTCTGATGGTTGTATTTTTTTATTGTTCATCTTTAAATTGTGTATATTGTCCCAGAGACCTGAAATCTGACATCAGCGGACGCACTGCGTCTATTGCTTGTAGGTAACGGGCGTATGAATTGAATGTTACATCTATGTAGAATCTGTATTCCCATTCTCGTCCTATAATCGGCATTGATTGTATTTTTGATAGGTTCATGTCATAAAACGACAATATGCCGAGCACTTTTGCCAAGGCCCCTTGAGTATGGGGAAGTGTAAATACTATTGATGCCTTGTTGAGCAGGTCGTCTTTAGGTCGGAGAGCATCGGCCTGCAATGGGTCTGCAAGAATTAAAAAACGGGTGAAATTGCGTTTGTTGGTCTCGATACTCTTCTCCAGAATATCCAGCCCGTACAGATTGGCGGCAAATTCACTACATACCGCCGCATGGCCATGTAGCGCATTTTGGGCAATGTTTTGTGCAGCTCCGGCGGTGTCAAAAGCCTCTATCATGCGTATTGCGGGATGCCTGTGCAGCCATTGCTCGCATTGCATCAAGGCCATCGGATGAGAGTGTACCTCATGTATGTGCTCAATATGTTGACCTTTCAGTGCCGCGAGCACATGCGATATTCTCATCTTGTGTTCTCCTACCACGGTGAGAGAGCTGCGGCGAAGTAACTCATGATTTTGCAACAATGCTCCGGCAATAGTGTTTTCAATCGCCAGAATACCTATGAGCGACGGATCGGAATCCAATGTTGAAAACATTGCATCAAACGATGGACATTCTACAGTTTCAATATCCGATTGTGGCTCTGTGGAGGCAAAATAATCTCTTGCTGCTGCGTCATGGTAGCATCCTGCCACTCCTTGTATCGTGATTTTCCGCTTCATACATTTATAGTAACAAAAAATCCCTCGGCTTGTTGCTTCGGGATTTTAGTATTTAGGGTTATAACATTCTGTCAGAATTAAGCACGCCAAATCCCGGTTCTATTTCCGATGAAATAAAAGCCATAATAAGAAATATAGGTGCTAAATCGTGTCATTGCTTATGATTTGTGCGCAAATTTATGCAAATATTTTTAATTTGAAATAATTTTACGCCAATTTATTTCAATTATTTATTGGATTTGATTATATCAATGGATTCTTCTACACTCACAAGCTGTTGCTCACCGGTCTCCATGTTTTTAAGCATCAGTTTGTTGTCTGCCATTTCGCTTTCGCCCACAATTGCCACAAACGGTATGGCCAATGCATCGGCTCTTCCCATCTGTTTTTTCATTTTTGCCGTGTCGGGATAAAGTTCACAGGCGATTCCCGCTTCACGCAGTTTATGCATCATTGACATTGCGGCACGTGCTTCTTTGGTGCCAAAGTTCGTGAACATTACTGTAGGACCGGAAACAGTGCTCTTGGGATAGAGGTCAAGCGCATTGAGAACATCATAAATACGGTCGGCACCGAAAGATATTCCCACGCCGGAAAGTCCGGGCATACCGAACACGCCCGTAAGGTTGTCGTATCGTCCGCCACCGGTAATTGAGCCAATCTGCACATCTCGGGCTTTTACTTCTATTATGGTACCGGTATAGTAGTTGAGACCTCGTGCCAGCGAAGTATCAAGCTCTACCTCCGCACGTAGGGGAACAATATTCAGTCCGTCTATTACTTCTTGCAGTTCCGCCACGCCTGCCATTCCGGTTTCGCTCGTAGCCAGCACCCGGCGCAATGCCTCAAGTCTGTCATCTATAGAGCCTTCTATGCAGAGTATAGGCTTAAGTTTTTCTATCTGTTCGCAATCAAGTCCGTGTTCCGTAAGTTCGTTGCACACGCACTCCATGCCCACTTTCTCTATCTTGTCGATAGCTACGGTAATGTCTGTCAGTTTATCGGGTGCGCCAATCACTTCGGCTATGCCCGACAGCACCTTGCGGTTGTTGAGTTTGATGATGATGCGTATGTTGAGGCGTGCAAATACCTCATCTATCATATGCAAAAGTTCAACTTCATTGAGCAGTGAATCCGACCCCACAATGTCGGCATCACATTGATAGAACTCGCGATAACGCCCTTTTTGGGGACGGTCGGCTCTCCATACCGGCTGGATCTGAAACCGCTTGAAGGGCATTTGCAGTTCATTCCTGTGTTGCACTACAAATCGCGCAAATGGCACTGTCAGGTCATATCTCAACCCTTTTTCGCTTACTTTTGGAGTGAGATGCACATAATCTCCGGCTTCCACCAATACGGGGTCAACATCTTTGAGCCAGTTGCCGGAATTCAGAATTTTGAACAACAGTTTATCGCCTTCTTCACCATATTTGCCCATAAGCGTGGAAAGATTTTCCATTGCCGGAGTTTCTATTTGAGCAAAGCCGTATAGTCCGAAAACGCTGCGGATGGTGTTGAATATATAATTTCGGCGTGCCATCTCTTCGGGACCGAAGTCGCGGGTGCCTTTGGGTATTGAAGGTTTTTGTGCCATTTCTATTTATTTTTTGCAAAATTACTAATAATTGCTCAATGAATATTGGGAAAGTTGATTTTTCTGACTACTTTTGACTGTACATACCATGAATTATATAGATTCAATTTAATATATATATGTTTAACCCTTAAATCAAGATTGTTTAATGGAAAAAGCTTTGTTCTGGCTCGTTCCGGTGTCTTCAGTCATTGCGCTTTTGCTTGCATGGTATTTTTATAAAGGCATGATGCGTGAAAGCGAAGGCACCGACAGAATGAAAACCATTGCCCGCCACGTGCGCAATGGGGCCATGTCCTACCTTAAGCAGCAGTACAAGATTGTCGGCATCGTATTCCTGTGTCTTGTAGTGCTCTTTTCTGTAATGGCGTACGGATTTGATTTGCAAAATCATTGGGTCCCTGTCGCATTCCTCACCGGTGGTTTCTTCTCCGGACTGTCGGGTTTCCTCGGCATGAAAACAGCCACCTATGCATCAGCACGCACAGCCAATGCGGCACGCACATCGCTCAACGGCGGTCTCCGTATCGCATTCCGTTCGGGTGCAGTAATGGGATTGGTAGTTGTGGGCCTTGGGCTATTTGATATCTCTTTCTGGTATCTGCTTTTGGATTGGCTTATAGAGCTTCCAGAAGGAGAGGCTGCCGGAGCACGTTTGTGCATGATTACCACTACCATGCTTACATTCGGCATGGGTGCAAGCACGCAGGCTTTGTTTGCGCGTGTAGGCGGTGGCATTTACACCAAGGCTGCCGATGTGGGTGCTGACCTTGTCGGTAAGGTTGAAGCCGGCATCCCGGAAGATGACCCGCGCAACCCCGCCACTATTGCCGACAATGTGGGTGACAATGTAGGTGATGTGGCCGGCATGGGTGCTGACCTTTACGAGTCATATTGCGGATCCATTCTTGCAACTTCGGCTCTCGGAGCTGCCGCATATCTGGTGCAGGGTGATGTGAACATGCAGCTTAAGGCTGTTCTTGCTCCCATGCTTATTGCTGCCGTAGGCATTCTTCTTTCCATAATTGGTATCTTCTGTGTGCGCACTAAAGAGAATGCCACCATGAAGGACCTTCTCGGCTCGCTTTCTCTCGGCACTAATCTCAGTTCCATACTCATAGTAGGCGCAACTTTCCTTATCCTGTGGCTGCTTCAGCTTCAGAATTGGGCTTTGGTTGGATGCGCCGTCGTAGTGGGCCTTCTTGTCGGCATAATAATTGGCCGTAGCACTGAGTACTATACCTCACAGTCCTACAAGCCCACAAAAAAACTTGCTGAAAGCGGCACTACCGGTCCTGCCACCGTTATCATTTCCGGCGTGGGACTCGGCATGATTTCCACTGCTGTGCCTGTGCTTGCTGTGGTTGTGGGCATCATACTCAGCTATTGGTTTGCCTCAGGATTTGATTTCACTAATGTTGCCATGGGTCTTTACGGAATAGGTATTGCTGCTGTAGGCATGCTCTCCACTCTTGGCATAACACTTGCCACCGATGCTTATGGCCCGATTGCAGACAATGCCGGCGGAAACGCCGAGATGAGCGGCTTAGGCGAGGATGTGCGCAAACGCACCGATGCTCTTGACTCGCTCGGCAATACTACAGCGGCTACCGGCAAAGGTTTTGCTATCGGTTCAGCAGCCCTTACCGGTTTGGCGCTCCTTGCTTCATATATTGAGGAAATCCGTATTGGTCTCAATCGTCTGGGCGAAACCATGATACAGATTGGCGATAATGTCGTGAACATTCACGAGGCATCATTTACCGATTTCATGGCTTTTTATGAAGTCAATCTCATGAGTCCCAAAGTATTGTCAGGCATGTTCATCGGTGCCATGATGGCATTCCTTTTCTGCGGTCTGACAATGAATGCCGTGGGGCGTGCAGCAAGTCACATGGTTGATGAGGTGCGTCGTCAGTTCCGTACCATCAAGGGCATCCTCACCGGCGACGCCGAACCCGATTATGCCCGCTGCGTGCAGATTTCCACCAAGGGTGCTCAGAAAGAAATGGTGTTCCCCTCCGTTCTCGCCATCATAGCTCCCATTGTTACCGGACTCATATTCGGTGTCCCCGGCGTGATTGGTCTTCTTGTCGGCGGCCTTAGCGCAGGTTTCGTTCTGGCTATCTTTATGGCCAATTCCGGCGGCGCATGGGACAACGCCAAGAAATATGTGGAAGAAGGTAATTTCGGTGGCAAGGGCAGTGAAACTCACAAAGCCACTGTGGTTGGTGACACCGTCGGTGACCCGTTCAAAGACACATCCGGCCCGAGCCTCAACATACTTATAAAACTCATGTCAATGGTATCTATTGTCATGGCAGGCCTCACCGTAAGCTGGAGCCTCTTCTGATTACAGAACATACTATAACTGTACACACTCCAAGAGTTGATGTAGGGCTCTTGGGGTGTGCTGTTTAATGGTGGTCATGTTCCTCTCCGTACCCACCGGTATCAATATGATTGTGTCTGTCATTCTCTTTGCCATGGGTTTTTCCGAAGGTGTAGGTAATGCCCAGACGGAGCGTCCTGCCTCCTGACCACTTGCTTATTGACTGAGTGTAGCCATTACCATACAGTATGTCGTGGGATTTCTTGGAACTGAAAATGTCTTTACATATTAGTGAAATTCTCCATGCTCCTATCTTCTTGCTTAATCCGGCATCAATATCCCAATCCGGCTCCAATGTGCCTTGTGCGGTGGCACTGCGGGAATTGTATCTTCCTGTAACCTGAAAAGCCATATCCCATGGCAGCTGCAACGAAGCCATGCAACGGACATCCCACACGAAACGATTCTGTTTCTTGCCGTATATTGTATAGAAACTGTCGTGCAGCGGATAGTCGGTACTCCATGCTTTAAGATGACTGTTGTACAGATTGACTGTCGTTGTCAGTGTCAAATATTTTAAGAGTGTGTTGCGGGATATGATTTCAATACCGGTATTCATCATGTTGCCTACATTGGCATGACCGTAATACATTGTGTTTATATCCGGGTTAGATGCCATCGGCGCAAGGAAGCTGACATGGCTTATCATATCATTGCTGGCACGAAAATAACCGGATACCGACAGCATGTGGTTGTTCCAGTTCCTGATATACGACAGTTCAACCGCATTACTGTATTCCGGCATAATCAGTGGGTTGCCGAGATGTACTTCCAAGGGGTCGGAAATATTTTCAAAAGTGTTGAGCTGAGGCCCGTATGGACGGCGTATGCGGCGGGAGTAATTTAATTTCAACTCATTATTGTCAAGAAACGACCAGCCTATTGATGCTGATGGAAATAATGCAAAATCATTTTTCTTAAATTGGGTTACATCCGCATCTGTCTGGCCAAAACCGAGAGAGCGTGTTCGTATCTGCCAGGCCTCTCCGCGCAATCCGGCTGAAAATGTCAATCGCTCATAGCTGCCTGAGAAATTTATATATAAAGCCGAAATATCAGTGTCATATTTGAAGCGGTTATATAGGTCATCTATTGGCACAAGGTTATTTTCATTTGTACCTTCTTCATACGATGCAGGGCTGTTTTCGTGATTATAATTTCCTTTGTACCCGGCTTCGATACGCAGCCACCGCAGCACCTGATTCGAATAATCAAGTGCGGCTTCCCAACTGCTTATTTTCATATTCTGATGCTGGTTTTGCCACACCGGTTCCTCTGTACCGTCGGGCCATATGGTATTTTCATGAATATGGTTGTCATTTTGCCCCCTCCATATATTGTAGCTCACATTGGCATCTATAAAATGGTTGGAACTGAAGTTATGTTTGTAACCAAGCATAATATTTGCTCCACGCGTGTCCCCATTTTCTCTCATGTTATTGATATTGCTGCTCCATTGTCCGGGCAAGTCACAAAGGTGAGAAGTGACTGTCCGCCCCCATTGATGCCCGAGAGATCCGATTGCGCTTACGTAAACAGTATTATTGTCATCAGGTTTGAAATTTGTACCCAAGCGTAGAAACATACTATTTTCATGTTTTTTGTTGTCACCATCTGAGTTGAGGTAATGATTCTCTTCATAATTGCGGCGCGACTCCGAACCTCCCGGTTCATGTTGCGTTTTGAGACTTATACCGGCAAAAGATTCAAATTTCCCCATATTATAATTGATGTTGAAATTTACGTTTGCCGTACCTCGGGTATCCACATTCGCTTCTGCATTTCCGAAATATCCCCGACGGGTGTCTTCTTTAAGGCGTATGTTTATTATGCCTGCCGTTCCCTCTGTACTGTGTTTTGATGAAGGATTGGTCATCACTTCAATACTTTCAATACTTTCGGCCGGTATTTGACGGAGTATTTGGGCGCGATTTTCGGCCGTCATACCCATTTCTTTGCCATTGATCCATACAAGAACATCAGCATTCCCACGCAAAGATATTTCACCGTCATTATTTACATTTACAGATGGAATGGCAGCAAGAAGTTCGCCGGCCGACACTCCGGCTGACATTATGTTTGAGCTGACATTGAATACCTTGTGCTCACTGTTGACCGACATCTGGCTTTTCCTCCCCGATACCACGACCTCACTGAGAAGTTTCGTATCTTCGGCAAGTTCTATATTCCCAAGATTGAGCTCATTATTGGTCACCAGTATATCCCTCTCCTGAGGTATGCTTCCAATCATGTTGAATCGGATAACATATTTCCCTGACGGTGCGTTTGAAATTACGAATTTTCCATTCTCATCAGTCATTGCACCTATTGAAAGAGGTGTTTTTGTTTCGGGTTCCAAAAGGACTACTGTGGCGAAATCAAGAGGCTCGGAGGTACTCTTGTTGAGAACCGTGCCCGATATACTACCGTCGGCATATGCGTATGTTGCAATCAGTAGCAAGCCCGCTGAAATAAATGGCAGTTTAAAATTCATTTATGTTGCTGTTTTTTGTTTTCTGGATGCAAAGATACCGATATATAGTTGCAACCCGTTTGCAAACAGCAAGCGCAGATATGGACAGAAAGATATAATCAATCAGATTTCTTCCGACATTCAGGACATATTCCTTTAAGTATAAAATCCATAGATTTTACCAGGTATGAATCCGGAATACCTATATGAGGTATCGCTATCTGTTCCAGACAGTAAACCTTATCACATTTTTCGCAATAAAAATGCATGTGCTGATCGGAGATGCTGTGATGGTGGCTTGGGCAAATCTCATATTTCAGTGAGCGGCTTCCGTCTTTGATAACATGCACCATCTCTTTTTCTGTAAAAAGCTCAAGCACACGAAATATGCTTGCCTTATCCATTGTGGAAATGGTCTCTTCCAAATCCGCAAGGCTTATAGGCGAAGAGGCATTTATCAGCTCTTTCGCAACAAGTATTCTGTTTGGGGTCGGTTTGACACCCTTTCTGTTCAAATAATCAGGTATATCATTAATCTTGTCCATGCTTCTGCAAAGATAAACATTCTGCTCGACATATGGATATAGGCGAAGTAGTGTATAGGGTTTGGTTATAGTTAGAGAAATCTGTTTTCGGAATAGCATCGCACCTCTTGATATTGAGCACTTGGCTGCCACAATTGTCTGAGGCATGCAGATTGTTCAGTTAAAACTAGTCAGGATACTTACCCATATTCTTCAGCCATATCTTTGTGCGATAAATAAGTCTCCATATCCTTATCGCCTCGTCCGCTCACTGTCAGTACCACTACATCGTCACTCTTTAATTGCATCTTTTGCAAAGCGGCAATAGCATGGGCACTCTCTAATGCCGGGATTATTCCTTCAAGGCGTGTCAGTTCATAAGCTGCTTTCACAGCTTCATTGTCGTTAATGGAGAATACTGTGACGCGATGCTGTCGCGCCAGATTTGCGTGGAGGGGTCCTATGCCGGGATAGTCAAGACCGGCCGAGATTGACTCAGCCTCCATTACCTGTCCGTCCGGTGTCTGCAATACAAGAGTCCTGCTGCCATGAAGTATTCCCACTTGTCCTGCATTTATCGTAGCTGCGGTGTGTCCCGTGTCAGCTCCTTGTCCACCGGCTTCAGCAAGCATTATTTTTACCCGATTATCGTCAATATAGTGATAAATAGTGCCGGCGGCATTGCTTCCTCCACCTATACAGGCCACAAGATAATCAGGATAATCGCGCCCGATTTTCTCGCTCAATTGAGTCTGTATCTCTTCCGATATTACACTTTGCAGTCGTGCCACCATGTCGGGATAAGGATGCGGACCCACAGTGCTCCCTATAATATAAAAAGTGTCGTCGGGGTGTGTACACCAGTCATGTATGGCCTCGCTGGCGGCATCCTTCAAAGTCCTGTTGCCGGAGGTTACGGAACGTACTTCTGCCCCGAGCATTCGCATACGTTCTACGTTAAGGCGTTGCCGCTCCACATCAACAGCACCCTGATACACCACGCAGGGCATGTTCATCAATGCACATACCGTAGCGGTCGCCACTCCATGTTGTCCGGCTCCCGTCTCTGCGATTATGCGTGTCTTGCCCATCTTCTTTGCCAACAATATCTGTCCTATGGCATTGTTTATTTTGTGCGCGCCGGTGTGGTTCAGGTCCTCACGCTTAAGATAGAGTTGGCAACCGTATTTCTCGCTCATTCTTCGTGCATAATAAAGTGGCGAAGGCCGCCCCACATAATCGCGCAACAACTGAATATACTCTTTATTGAACTCCTCACTTTCAATCACTTTAAGATATTCATGTTGCAGCGTTTCCACCGCGACACGTAACTCTTCCGGAACATACGCTCCTCCGAATTCTCCATAAAATCCATTTTCATCTAATTGAAATGCCTTTTTCATATTCTGTTTTCTTAAATTGTTTTTTGTCGGTTACAAAAGCAGCAGGGCCCGTTGCTGTCGCGACGGGCCCTGCTGTATCTAATTTGTTTATTAAGTTCTGAACAATTATTGTTTAGGTACACGGCATCTTATCTCGCGACTTTTTAATCTCGAGTTTTGCCACCACCATGCGTTGTTGCTCAGATAAACTTTCATTATATTCTTGTTGGTTGTTTAGTTGCAAAGATAGCAATAAAGTGTGAAACTTCCAAACTTCTTTCAACAAGGCAAACTGTTTTTTTGACGATAGGCTAGGTCAGATTTCCGGTTCTATATCTGAAACCACCGGTGCGGTTGATTCCGCTATGGTCTCCTTGATATTGAACACCGCTGCTGCGCCGAGTATCAGGAGCACTCCCGCCAGCACCAGCATCATCACTTGGCTGCCGCCCACGCACCATAGCACTGTGCCGCCAAGAGCAGCGGCAATTATCTGAGGCACGCAGATGGTTCCGTTAAACAATCCGAGATACGTACCCATATTCTTGCCCGAAAGCGAGTTGGTAAGAATGGTGAACGGCATCGCGAGCATTGCCGCCCATGCACACCCTATCAGGAAATATGACACGAACAGCCCGTATTGATTGGTGATGAAATATACCGAGATAAATCCTATTCCGCCGAGCACAAGGCTGAGCGAATAGGCCACTTTGTGGCTGCGGAACATCGGTATCACCACTGCCCACAGCACGGAGCCTACTGCCTGCACTGCAAACAGCACTCCCACCCAGTTGCCGGCCTCCTGATATGCGGCCGATGCAGTGTCGGAAGTTCCCCATACATTGTGCGCTATCGCTCCGTTGGTATAGGTCCACATGTACATGAAAGCTGCCCAGCAGAAAAACTGCACCAGTCCCACCGTCCAGAATGTCTTGGGCGCATGCTTGAGCAGATGGGCAAGTGAGCTGCTCTCTTTCTCCTGTTCCTGCGTGATGCCGTGAAACCGGGCATACTCTGCCGGCGGCATTTCACGGATAGTGGCAAAGCTGTATATCACGCACAGCACCAGCACCGCTGCACCTATATAAAATGAGTAGGTCACTGTATCGGGCACCTGACCCGCAGGTGCAAGATTGCTTATCCCTATGGCTGTAAGAGTGATAGGCGCGAGATACCCCACTAATGAGCCTGCATTGCACAGGAAGCTCTGTATTGAATAGGCCAAACCCTTTTGTTTCTCGTTGACCATGTCGCCGACCAGCATTTTAAACGGCTGCATAGCCATGTTGATTGATGTGTCAAGAAACATCAGCGCTATGAATCCAAAGGTCATCGCTCCGGCTATAGTCAATCCGAATGAACCCGCATTAGGCAGCAGACACATCACTATGATTGCCACCGCCGCGCCAAGCAGCAGATAGGGCAGACGTCGTCCCAGACGGTTCCATGTGCGGTCCGATGCTGCGCCGACAAGCGGTTGCACTATTATCCCCATCAGCGGGGGGAGTATCCAGAAATAACTGAGATTGTGAGGGTCAGCACCAAGGGTGGCGAATATTCGCGAGATGTTGGCACTCTGCAAGGCATAGGCTATCTGCACTCCGAAAAATCCGAAGCTGAGATTCCATAGCTTCCAGAATCCAAGATTGGGTTTGGTGAATGTGTTCATAAACTTGAATATGTGTTCTTTGATATGTAAGTATGATAATTCTTCTTATTTCACTAATGAGTACAGCCATGCTATCTCTTCAGCCCAGATGGTGTCGTCGGGCGTTTCAAGTATCAGCGGTATGTCATCAAGGCGGCTGTCATTCATCATCCGCTCAAAAAACTCTTTGCCAAGCATCCCTTTGCCCAGCGATTCGTGACGGTCAACCTTGCTGCCGACTCCCTTCTTGGAGTCATTGATATGCATTCCGCACAGATAGTTCAGCCCCACTATCCGGTCAAACTCTTTCCACGTGTGCTCATAACCTTCCGGAGTGCTGAGGTCATAACCCGAGGCAAACGCATGGCAGGTGTCTATGCATACCCCCACGCGGCTCTTGTCGTTGATTTTGTCTATTATGTGGGCCAGATGCTCAAATGCGAATCCGAGATTGCTCCCTTGGCCCGCAGTGTTCTCTATCACGGCTTTCACCCATTCGGTCTGCTCCAGAGCAAGGTTTATCGACTCTGCTATCAGGTCAAGACATGCCTCCTCCTCCATCTCGTTCAGATGGCTTCCGGGATGAAAATTCACCATCGTAAGCCCAAGGGCATGGGCGCGGTTCAGTTCATCTATAAATGCCTCGCGGCTCTTGGCAAGTTTTTCGGCGTCCGGTGCCCCGAGATTTATCAGAAAGCTGTCGTGAGGCAGTATGTATTTCGGCGCATAGCCGTACTCCGCACAGTGTGCCTTGAACTGTTCTATCTCAGCCGGCTTCAGCGATGCCGATTTCCATCGCTGGGGCTGACGGGTGAATAAGGCAAATGCCCGGGCGCCTATTTCATGGGCTTTTACCGGAGTGTTGGCGATGCCGTCCGACATCGACACGTGTGCTCCTACATATTTCATGTCAGATAATATTTACGCGTAAAAATAAAACTTCTCCGCGAATTTAATGTTTTTTCGGATATTTGTACCTCTTATTGGTGTGAAAAATAATTTTTGCCGCTATTTTTATTATCTCTGTCCGAAAATTCCTATCTTTGTGTAATTGTATTCAAACACCCGTTTATGCTTATTATTGGAATTGCAGGTGGCACCGGTTCCGGCAAAACCACCGTGGTCAACAAAATAATCAATAGCCTTCCTCCCGGCGAGGTGGCCGTTCTCCCGCAGGATTCTTACTACAAGGATTCAAGTCATGTGCCCCCCGAGCAGCGCAGTAAGATTAACTTCGACGAGCCCGCTGCCATCGAATGGCCGCTTCTCGTCAGTCATCTCAACATGCTCAAGGAGGGCAAGGCCATTGAAATGCCCACATACTCCTATCTCACTTGCACCCGCCAGCCCGAGACGGTTCATGTTGAGCCACGCGATGTGGTCATTGTCGAGGGCATACTTGTCCTTACCGACCCCGTCCTCCGCTCCATGATGGATGTAAAGGTGTTTGTGGATGCCGATGCCGACGACAGGCTCATTCGCGTCATTGCACGCGACTGTGTGGAGCGTGGGCGCACACCCATGATGGTCATCACCCGCTATGAGGAAGTTCTCAAGCCCATGCATTCCATGTATATTGAGCCTTCTAAGCGTTTCGCCGACCTCATCGTGCCTCAGGGTGGCAATAACATGGTGGCTATCAATCTCCTTACTGATTACATTGAAGCGCGGTTGCGCAAAGCACGCTGCACCCACGAATAATCTTCCTTATGGCTATTAGCATTACACGCGACGATAAACAATACATTACCGAGGATGCCCCAGTGCTTTACGAGCTGGACAATCCCGAGGCCGAGCAGCGTCCTCCCGTTCCCGACTCGCCCGTGGCCCCGGCCCACACACCGCACAAAGGCACCCCCGACCACATGGTGCTCCGTACCGAGAATCTCGTGAAGAAATACGGCAAGCGCACCGTGGTCAATCATGTGTCCATTGATGTGACACAAGGCGAGATTGTGGGCCTGCTGGGCCCTAACGGTGCCGGCAAAACCACCACATTCTACATGACCACCGGCCTTATCATCCCCAACGAGGGGCAGATATACATCAACGACATGAACATCACCAAGTATCCTGTGTACCGCCGTGCCCAGTACGGCATCGGTTATCTCGCGCAGGAGCCTTCCGTGTTCCGCAAACTTTCGGTGGAAGACAATATCCGTGCCGTCCTCCAGATGACTAAAACCACCGTTGAATATCAGAAAGAAAAGCTTGAAAGTCTGCTTGACGAATTTTCGTTGCAGCACGTGCGCAAGAATCTCGGTGACCAGCTCTCCGGAGGCGAACGCCGACGCACCGAAATTGCGCGGTGTCTTGCCATCAACCCCAAGTTCATCATGCTTGACGAGCCGTTTGCCGGTGTTGACCCCATCGCCGTAGAGGATATTCAGCGGGTAGTTTACAGCCTTAAGGAAAAGAACATCGGCATCCTCATCACCGACCACAACGCTCCCGAAACACTCTCCATCACCGACCGCGCTTATCTGCTTTTTGATGGCAAAATCCTGTTTCAGGGCACTTCCGAGCAGCTGGCCGAGAACCCCGTCGTGCGCGAAAAATATCTCGGCACCCAGTTCATATTCAATCGCAAGAAATTCAATTAACCGCATCATCTCCGTTCCATGCAGCCGTTATTTTCCATAATCACTGTTTGTTACAATGCCGCCGACACCATCGCCGTCACCATGCAGAGTGTAGCCCTGCAGACTTGTCGCGACTATGAGCACATCATCGTGGACGGAGCTTCCAAGGACTCTACGCTTCAGATTGCCCGTTCACTCGCCACGAGCTGCACCCGCATCGTCTCCGAACCCGACCGTGGAATATACGATGCCATGAACAAGGGCATGGATCGTGCCTGCGGCAAATACCTGATTTTCCTTAACGCCGGTGATGCGTTTCATGCTCCCGACACCCTCGCCGTCATTGCCGGGGCTATAATGAAAAATCATTTTCCGGGAGTGCTCTACGGGCAGACTGATATAGTTGATGCCGAGGGACGCTACCTTGGCCCCAGACATCTCATTGCGCCTCCCAAACTCTCCTACAAATCCTTTGCGCAAGGCATGGTTGTCTGCCATCAGGCGTTTATAGCGCTTGCACGCATCGCCATGCCCTACAACACTCGCTATCGCTACTCTGCCGATTTTGAATGGTGCATACGCTGCCTCCAGCATTCACGAAAAAACATCTATATCCCTCACACATTGATAAATTATCTCTGCGAGGGTGCCACCACCTCCCATCGCGGCCGCAGCCTGTGGGAGCGGTTTCGCATCATGTGCCGTTATTACGGCACCGTCCCCACTGTGGCGCGTCATCTGCGCTTCATTCCGCGTTTTCTTAACAACCGTCGCGCCATGCGCTCATCTCATCCGCAATGATACAGCTCAACACTACTTTCTACGTGCATGTTTCCGTTCGCAGCAGCTTCCTTGACTGGGTGCGCGCCACCTATATCCCCGATGCCGTTGGATCGGGCATATTCACCTCGCCCCAGCTCATGCTCGTGGAGCACAGTGTGGAGCCTGATGCGCTCACTTATGCCGTGCAGTTCACTGCCGTCAATGTGGCCGATGCCCGCCGTTGGCACGATGAGGGCAGGGGAGCGGCCCTTCGGCAGGCCATAATGAAGCTGCATCCCCAAAAAGTACTTTTCTTCTCATCATTCATGGATATTTTGCCTCTATGACATCCGCCGCACGTTCATCATCGCCGCTTGCTGCCTACGATCGCATCATCATTGGCATTGACCCCGGCACCAATGTCATGGGCTATGGCATTTTGGGCGTTGCTGCGCGCAAGCCGGTTATGATAGCGATGGGTGTCATTGAGCTGAGCAAGTTTGAGAGCCATTACTGCCGTCTGGGGCGCATATATGAGCGTGTGCTCGGCCTTGTAGAGCAGTATCTTCCTGATGAAATGGCCATTGAGGCCCCGTTCTTTGGCAAAAACGTGCAGAGCATGCTCAAGCTCGGCAGGGCGCAGGGGGTGGCCATGGCAGCCGCATTGTGCCGCGACATACCCATCGTGGAGTACGAGCCGCGTAAAATCAAAATGGCCATCACCGGCAATGGTGCCGCCTCCAAGGAGCAGGTGCGTGAAATGCTTCGCCGCATACTCGACATTCCTCAGGAATCGCTCCTCCCGCAGCTTGACAGCACCGATGCCCTCGGTGCGGCATTGTGCCATTTCTATGAAAGCTCCAAGCCTGCCGCGGCCCGCTCCTCATGCAAATCTTGGAAAGAGTTCATTCTCCGTAACCCTGATAAAGTTAAATAAATCATTATATCAATCATGAAATTCTTTATTGTAGAAAACAATCAGCAGGCCGGTCCCTTCACTATTGAGGAGATGGCTGCCCATGGGGTCACACCTTCCACTCCCGTTTGGCGCGAAGGTATGAGCGACTGGGCGCCCGCCGGCAATATCCCTGAACTTGCTCCCTTGTTTTCCTCTGCCGGTCCGGTTCCTCAGGCCGCCCAATCGTTTGACCCTATCGATGCCGGCACTGAGGTTTGCCCCAAAACATGGCTCGCCGAATCCATCCTTGTCACACTTTTCTGTTGCATCCCTTTCGGCATTGTCGGCATAGTCAAGGCCAGTTCCGTGTCGTCAAGGTTCTCTATCGGTGACTTCGCCGGGGCGCGCAAGGCTTCTGCCGATGCCAAGAAATGGACCACTATCGGTTTCATTTGCGGCATTGTGTGGATTGTGTTTTACGCTATTTTTGTTGTAATAGCCGGTTTAACAGGATCATTTTAATTCATTATAATCTTCTACCATGTACAAATTTGACAAGCGTATAGTTATCACACTTGATGCCGGTGGCACAAACTTGGTTTTCGGTGCTATGCAGGCCAACGAGTTCATCGTCGATCCCATCACATTGCCCTCCAATGCGCAGGACCTTGACCTTTGCCTTCAGACCATGGTCAAAGGTTTTGAGCAGGTAATTGCCCAACTCGATCAGAAGCCTGTGGCAATAAGCTTTGCTTTCCCCGGCCCTGCCGACTATCCCAACGGCATTATCGGCGGTCTGCTCCCCAATTTCCCCTCGTTCCGCAACGGCGTGGCTCTCGGCCCGTTCTTGGAGGATAAATTCGGCATCCCCGTATATATCAACAACGATGGTGACCTCTTCGCGTTCGGTGAGGCTATCGGAGGTGCTCTTCCCGAAATCAACGACAAGCTCGCCGCCATGGGCTCCGCACGCCGTTATTCCAACCTTCTCGGTTACACTTTCGGCACCGGCTTCGGTATCGGCATGGTCATTGACGGCAAGCTCAACCGTGGCAACAACTCCTGCGTGGAAACATTCTGCCTCCCGCATAAAAAGAATCCCTCTTGGTTCGTGGAGGAAGGCGTTGCCATACGTGCCATAAAGCGCGTTTATGGCGAGGTTTCCGGCGATGTCAATCACAAATTTGAGCCTAAGGATATTTGCGATATTGCTGAAGGCAAAATCCCCGGCAACAAGGAAGCTGCAATCAAGGCTTTTGAGGAATTTGGCGAAGTGGCCGGCGATGCCATTGCCACTGCAGTAACTCTTACCGATGCCCTTGTGGTGATTGGCGGTGGTCTTACAGGTGCGCGCAAATTCTTTATGCCCTCGTTGCTCAAGCAGCTTCGCGGCGTGCTCCACTTCATCAATGGCGATGAAATCAGCCGTCTGCCCGAAAAAGTGTTTGACCTTGACAACGAAGAGGAGTTTGCCAAATTTGCCAAAGGCGACAGCCGTCCCCTCAAGGTATATGGCACCGACCGTTATGTCATTTACGATCCCATGAAATGCACCGGCGTGGCTATATCCAAGCTCGGGGCAAGCAAGGCCATTTCTATCGGCGCTTACTCCTTCGCACTCTCAATGCTTGATTCCGTCAACGAATAACATTGACCCGTCTTATAAAAAACCGGCCTCGGGCTTATTGCTCGCGGTCGGTTTTGTTTCTTTGATAAGTCATAACTATCAGCAGGGCCGTTATCACTACGCTTGTCAGCGTAAGCCACCAGTGTTGCGGCTCGGTTCCTATGCTGTCCATCGTCAGCACCCCGTTGCGGTGTGCCATCCATATCGATGTGGCTGCAAGCGTGTTGTTCAGCACATGCGCTGTAACCGGTATCCACAGGTTTTCCGTCCACACGGCCAAGTATCCGAAATATGCGCCCAAAAGCAGTCTCGGCACAAATCCGAAAAACTGCATATGCACCGCGCTGAAAATCACTGCCGTCGTCCACACTGCCACATGCTTGCTCACAGGCACCGTGGCTATCAGCCGCTGCAATGTGCCGCGAAAATACATCTCCTCGCTCACTCCTGCCAGCACTCCCGCTATCATCAGGGCCACTATATAGGCCGCCACGCTCCAGTTTCCGAAAAGCAGCAGAGTCATCCTGCCCGCATTCTCTTCCGCCACGCGCATCCACTCCTCCATTCCGTGCAGGCTTTCAGGCAGCACTATCCCTTTGTTCCATTCCACCACGCAGTTCATGGCCGGTACTGCCGCTATCAGTGTGGCTGCCACAAGCAGCAGCGTGGCCGCATCGGGCTTCTTCTCCACCATCAGAAATTTTGCCGGTGTCCTTGTGCACATCATCGCCACCGCTATGGCCGGAACTATAAACATCATCACATCCTGTATCACCGTTCCCACTCTCAGTTTCCCGGGAGTCACGCCGTGCATCGTTATCACCCCCGTAAGCACGCTGCCGAGCACCATGCACAGCACCGTTACCAGTACAAACAGCCATAATCTTTTACCCGCAGGAATCAGAAATCTTATATCGGTTTTGTCACTCATCGCTATATATTATTAATTATATGTGTGTATAAAATTCATTCGTCAGTTTGCGGTACTCCGGCGTGTATTCTCCGGCGGCATCGCGTATAGCCATCTCCGAGCGTTCTATGGCTGTCAGGTCGCGGCCCATCTGCACCATTACCCTTATGGCCGGTTTGTGTGCCGCTGATTTCACCATGCATATCCGCTGCATGTTCAGTCTCAGCATTGCGGTTTGCACCTCTATGTCGTCCAGCCTATCCGCCGGTGCTATCAGGCTCAGTTGGCCGTGGGGGGCAAGCCTTTCGGCAGCCAACTCTATCAGTGAATCCACCGTCAGCGTATCGCCGTGCCGCGCTTCCGATCGCCGCGCGTCGGGCGACCTCAGTGTTGTCTTGAAAAATGGCGGATTGCTCACAATCACATCGGGGCAGGGCAGTCCCTCGGCAACTTTCATGGCATCGCCGGCCAATATTCTCACCCTCTCGCTCCATGGCGATGATGCCGCGTTCATCGTAGCCTCCTCGGCCGTCGTAGGGTCTATCTCTATCCCCGTTATGCTGCATTGGCTCCGCTGGGCGGTCATCAGGGCTATCAGACCCGTGCCGGTGCCTATGTCCAACACGGTGCCTTCTTCCGGCAGCCTGCACCATGCCCCTAACAGCACCCCGTCGGTGCCGGTTTTCATGGCGCTGCGCTCTTGGCGCAGGTCAAACTGCTTCATATGAAAAATCATCTCTTTCACCGTGCAAAAATACAAAAAAATTCTCCCTTGACCGGCAACATCCGCCCATAAACAGAGCGCGACCCCCGCCATGGGAGTCGCGCTCATTATCGTGGATTGTGATATGTCGGTTATCTCTTTTCGATCATCTGCTTGGTGGTCTTGCCGCCCTGACGCACGATATACATGCCCGGTACAAGATTCTTTGCTTCGATCTTCATGCCCTGAAGGTTGTAGTACTCGGCTGCGCCGTTGCTTCCGTCAAGTTCCACACCGTCAATTGCGCCTGACAGCTGTGTGAATGTCACGGTCACTGTTATGTCACCTTCCACGGCGGTGTAGAAACATATCGTACCGTTGGCCAGACGCCAGTCATCCAGTCCGTCATCAAAGCTGTTTTGCGTGTCGGCATCCACTGTCACTGACTCACCGTTGTTGGTGGCTATGATGCTGGTCACTTTTTCGCCTTCATCGGGCACGGCTGCAAAGTACAGGTCGGTGTTTTTGCCTATCTGGCTGCCGCTGCTGTATTCGTTGCTCGGCATCCCTTCGTCATCATATCCCATACCGGCCACGCAGTGTCCGTTGCCCTCTGTTACTATGGTGATGGTGTAGAGTGCTTCCACAAACACTGCTTTAACCTCCGTTGCCTTGGTTACGGTAACGGTAAATTCACCATTCTCGTCCACTACCACAACATTGCCGTTCACGGTCACTCCTTGCAGGCTGCGGTCGGTGTCGGGTGTGGCTGTGAATGTTACTTCAGTGCCCGGTGCCAATACTGTGCCGTTTGCCACTGATTCGCCGTTGATGGACGCAAGCAGTGAGCCGTCGCCGTCCACGCCGTAGCTCAGACGGTAACCGAAGTGTGCGGTAAACGAGGCGTTGGCCTCACCTTTGTATGTGTACGATGCTGTGGTGGTCACAACTTCATCGTCGCCGTTGGTCCAGTTGATTACATCAGCACCTTCGGCCGGAGTGGCGGTGAAGCTTACGTTCTTGTTCTTGGTGCTTACGCTCTGGCCTTCATATTCATCAAAGGCCACGGTACCGAGTGCTTCGTTGTCCGATGCTATGGTCACTGTGCGCTCGCGGGCAAATTCTGCCGGCACTACGCTTATGTTGAAGTCGTATGCCACACCGTTGCGCATTTCGCCGTCATCCCATATCGACAATGTCCAGTTGGTTGATGAATTTGCAGGCTCGTTGAACACAAGGCGCATTCTGTAAATGCCGGGCTTCACACCCTCGGGCACTATCACTGTTTTGGTGGTGGTTTTGCCTTTGAACTTGCCGCTGGTCATGGCTCCCTGTTCGCGAACCACATATTCTTTCTCGTCGGTGAAATCACCGTCATTGTTCCAGTCCACATAGTAGGCAAGCTGGGTCCAGTCTATTTCGGTGCCGCAGCTCACATTGGTGCCGTTGATGTTCACTGTTTCGGTGTTTTCCCACACTGTGAATGAGTAGCTGAAGTTCTCGGTTCCTTCCTCTATTACTATTGGGTTGACGGTCTTGTCAATTATGGCTCCGCTTTCGGTTCTGGTTTCTACCGGACCTTCATAGATGGTAAACGGCAGCTCATCCACTGTGGTGGCCTCGAACACTACCGGTGTGTCGGTGCCTGAGGTAGTGAACTTCTTGATGTAGCGGTTTTGCTGGTTCACGCCGTTGGTGTAGTAACGGGTGAGTGCGGGATATTCCACGCCCTCTTGTGTCACCGCACTGATTGTGGTGTTTTCGTTCACGGTGAGTGTTGTGCCGTTGAAATCGTTTCCGTTCACCACATATTTCACGAATGTGTAGCCCGATTCGCGCTCAAAGTTCAGTGTGAGCACCTCTCCTTCCAAAGTCTTGTCGCCGCTGGTAAAATTGCCGGTTACAAACCCTTCATCGGTTTTCTTGAGACCGTTCACTGTTATGGTGCCGCCCACGGCCGGTTGATCTATGGTGATGGTGTACAGCTGCTTTTCGCGGCCCAGTATAGCAAGGGTTGCTGCGCTTGAGGGCATGGTGAAGGTGTATGCGCCGTCCACTTCGTGAAGTGTCTCGTCGCCGAGCGCCACGCCGGTAAGCACCTTGTCTTCGGGCACTGTTACGGTTAGGCGCAGGTCGGTCCCTTCAAGCACTTGGGCAAGATTCACTTCCTCGCCGGTAGTGGTGGCGAGGGTGTAGGGGAAGTTCATATCATTGCTCACTGTCAGCGCGTAACTGTTCTGGCCTGTGATGATGTCTATGTCATCTTTGCTCAATGACCCGCTGAGCACGAAAGTGCCACCGTTGGCCACTGGCTCGTCAAGCACTGTGATGGTTGACACCTGATACCCCTCGGCTGCTGTGGCGCTCACGGTTATCTCTGTGCCCACGGGCAACGTAACGGTTTCGCCTGCTGTCAGTATGCCGTCGGCGGTGCTGAATGTCAGTGTGCTCAGGTTGGTGTAATCGCTCGCTTGGGGCACTGCGAATTCCGCTGTGCCATTGAGATTGGCAGTCACTGTCACCATTTTGCCTCGACGGGTGGTCGAGCAAGGATCGTATTCGTGGCTGTTGTGCATTTTGGCCTCGCCGCTCACAAAGCGTAGGGCCACCGGACCGTTGTGGATGCCGTCAGGCACCACAATCGGGGTCGTACTGGTGAAATCAAAGGCGTTGTTCGAAACATAAGCCGCAAGGTCGCCCGCCGCAAGGTTCTCGAAAATGGTGTAGGTTTCGTCGGCACTGAATTCTCCGTCGCCGTTCCAGTCGGCATACATGTTGCACATGCCCCACTGCATGTGAAAGCCGCCGGTCAGGTTGAACGTAAGCTCGTCACCGGCTTTCAGATCCACGATTTTGCTGGAGGTCAGGTCGGTGATGCCGTTGGTGGATGAGGTAAGCTCTGACAGGAGTATCGACAGTTCTTCCTCGCCGTTCACCATCATCTTGTAGTTGTTGGCGCCGTAATGGTTGCCTTCGCTGTTGTAGGGCGATGTGCCCGCGCAATAGCTCGGCATCTCTGCGCCCGCTGCAAGCATGGGCAATGTCGCGGCGCAAAGCATTGTGAGTAAAGCTTTTTTCATGTAATTAATGGTTTGGTTTATGGTTGTTGTCTTTTGTCTGCAAATATAATATATAATATGTGTTCCTACAAATTTTAGTCCCCTCTTCTGTTGTTTATATACATTGTTAATTAAGCATAATTAACATATCGTTCTTTGGCATAAACAAGCTATTATTATTAAATTTGTGCACTTTATGTTTAATACCTTATTGTTGAAAGCATATACCCGTTAATAGATGTTTATCCGCCGGGCGCGTCTCAAGGAGATGGGTTTGGCTCTAATTTATTTTGTTTCAATTAGTAATACCAATTTGTTAATCACTTAATTATTAATCTTAGTTCTTTAAATCATGAGAAAATCTTTACTATTTCTCTTGGGAGCTGCAATGGCTATGCCTCAGTTGCAAGCTGTTGAGAATCAGGCAGTAAACCCTCAGGCCAATTCTTCTGGCAATAGGGCTGATGCTTTGATTATTCCGTTTAATGCTACAGGACTCCAGATGGTACGCAATGAGTACAATCAGGTTGCTGTGCCCGATGACGCTGCCTATACTGTAGGTATGTGGTTTTATCCTCAAGGCGTTGGTGGTGTATATAGCTATGACCATATTTTCGCAGTAGCTCCACACAAAACAGAGTGTATAACTTGGACTCACTACATGGTGTCAAGTGATTCCGAAGGTAACTTCTTTTTCAATGTTAAGCAGAATGACGGTGGCACCATGGAAGGCGATGACTGGGACACCACTACTACTTTCACTTATGCTGGTTTTACTGGAGATATGAGCTATTGTATGGGTCCTCAGTTGCATCTTGGCCAATATACCATGGGTGAATGGCACCACATGCTCATTTCTATTGACAATGCCAACAAGCATCTTGCCATTTATGTTGACGGTCAGCTTGATAAAGAGATTGAGATTTCCGCTCCTCTTACTTTCTCTGAATCATACTACTTCCAGTTCGGTTATTTTGGAACAAACAACAACAAGTTTGACGAAGTTCAGTTCTTCAACCGTGCTCTTACCGCCGAAGATGCTGCTGCCGCTTATATTAACGCAGCCAATGTTGAGGGTATAGCATCTATCTTCACCCTTAATGCTGTAGCTGATGGCTCTGTTGGTACTTTCAAGAATGATCTTATTGGCGGTGCCGATGTTGATGGTACTTTCACTCGCAAAACATACGGTGCTTTTTGGGGTATTCCTTACAACTATTATAACACTACCGGTTGGGCTGAACAGGATCCCACAATGGCCGAAGGTCGCGACATGACTGACAAGAACGCTGAAGTTAAGGTTGTTGCTGCACAGAATGGTACTCTTACCTTTACCCCCGTGGGCGACGCTACTGCTCTTAACGAAGGCGACAACACTATCCCTGTTGCTTCTTCTTACGTTGTTACCGCTACTCCTGCCGACGGTTACGCTCTCGTTACCCTCAAGGCTAAGACTGCTAACGGTGATGTAATTCTCACCAGCGGTCAGCAGGTTTGCGTGCTCGGTACTACCGAATTCTCCGCTACTTTCTCCAACAACTTCAAGACTGTTGCTGTTAAGAACGAGAACAATGTTCCTTACACCCTCTATCACACCGGTCTTGCTGTTGAACCTACCGCAGAAAACTCTTATGGCCTCCTCGTTGGCGAAACTTACAAGATGGTCTTTGAAGTACCTTTCGACAAGGTTCTCAACGGTATCACTGTTGAAGGCAACGAAATCGCTGCTGTTGACAATGCTTGCGAATTCACTGTAGGTGAAAACACTACCGAAGTTACTGTTAACGCTTCTGACAAGGAAACTGTTAACCTCACCATCGATCAGCCTATGGTTGACGGCGTTCAGGCAGGTACTCTCACCGTTTCCGGTTGGAATGGTGAAATCACCAATGGCAAAGCTGTCAAAGGCGATGTCCTCACCATGGCTTTCGTTCCCGCTGACGGTTATCGTTTCCGTCACTACATGATCAATGGCGAACTCTCTGTTGAGGCTACCGTAACTGCCGATGCAGACCTTACTCTCAGCATCGATGCTCAGGCCGGTAACGAATATCCTGCCATGACACGTACATTTACCAACTCTGTTACCCAGCAGAACCGTTACATCAAGTCTATGCGTCAGATTGACGGTGACTATCTGTTCAACGCTGAAACTTCTGATGAACTTGGCGCTGGTTACTTCCCCGGTCCTACCAACACTTATCTCCCCGATGGTGCTATCGTTAACAAGACCGGTATCCGTGCTGGTCACTTCCAGATCGATCAGGCTACTAAGGAATTCGGTTTCGTATTCACTCCTTGGACTGATCCTATCATCACTCCTGCAGGTTCTTGCAACTCCGAGTTCGGTTGGACCAAGTACTGCGTATATATTGACTGGAACAACGACGGTGACTTCACCGACGATGGCGAACGCGCTGCTCTTGACGAAGTAGGTTGCTCAAGTGGCAAGTATAACGATGAGGCTAACTGCACCAAGACCATCACCGTTCCCGAAGGTCTTGCACAGGGCATTTACCGCATGCGTATCGTATTCTACGAGCCCGGTGATGCTAACTGGTACGAAAATCTCTTTGAAACCAACCAGATCCGTAACGGTGTTGCCTACGACTTCGATATCGATGTAGCTTCTTCAAGCTACGATCAGCCCCGTAAGGTATCTGTTGCTCCTAACTTCGCTGAAGGTGGTAAGGTTGAAATCACTGGCGTACCTGAACAGGAAGCCGGTATCACCGAAATCACTACTGCTTACAAGTATGTAACTTGCGTTGCTACTCCTAACGAAAATGTTACCTTCATCAACTGGTCAACTAAGGACAACACTCAGCTCACCACTGAAGCTACCTATGTTTACAATGGTACTGAAGATGCTGAACTCGTTGCTAACTTCGGTTATGTAATCAATGCTGAGGTTGAAGGCAACGGCCGTCTCTCCATCGCTTCCGAAGGCAACAACTACACCTCCGGTTCCGCTCTCGTTTACGGTTCTGAAGTAACCATTACTCCGGTTGCTGATCAGGGCTACGAACTCACCAGCCTTACTTTGAACGATCAGGAAGTTACTCTCGCTGCTGATGGCACTTACACCTTCACTCTTAACGAAAATGCTAACTTCAAGGCTGTATTCGGCGTTCACACCTACACTATCACCTACGCTTCTACCGGTGAAGGTTCAATAGCTGTTGGTACTGACTACGATGCTGATACTCATACCGTTCTTGACGAACTTGCTAACGGTGCTGAGGCTACCGACGACAACCTCATCTTCGTTCTTGCTACTCCCGCTGCCGGTCAGCAGATCAACTACATCAAGTACATCGCCGGCGACGGTGAGCATATCCTCTACCACGTAAACGGTGGTGGCGAATACGAAGTTGCTGATGATTACTCCGATGATGCTTCTGCTTGGTACACTCCTGCCAAGGCTATCGGTTGCGTTATCATGGGCGGTCTCGATGACTACAACATCCTCGTTGACTTCTCTGGCAAAGGCACCGGCATCAACGGTATCGAACTTGACGCTGCTAATGGTGTAGTTGAATACTACAACCTCCAGGGTGTTAAGGTTGCTGCTGAAAACCTCGCTCCCGGCTTCTACATCGCTCGTCAGGGCAACAAAGCCGTTAAGGTTCTCATCAACAAATAATCCACTCCGATTATTACGATAATCCGATAAAGAGCGCGACCATCCGGTCGCGCTCTTTTTCTTTTTCCCCCCTCTCAAAAATGGCAAAACAAAAGCCGGAAACAAATCTGTCCCCGGCCTCATGTGCTGTCTTATTTTGAAAATCGGCTACAACTCCATCTTGAGGAAGTCCCTGAGATTAACGTGCTCTATGCCCGGATATTCTCCGAATCCGCCACTGACAGCATCCATTGAAACAACATACTTCGGATAGTTGTCTTTTATTGCTGCAAGATTGCCGAATTCACGTTTCACTGTTTCCTCGGAAGCGAGCAGATATGTTACCTGTATATATATCTGGTGGTATGTCTTGGTAGCTACAAAGTCTATCTCTCCTGCACGAAGAAGTCCCACTGTGACTTTGAAACCCTGTCGGCGAAGGTGATTCCAAACCACATTTTCCATGATTTTCTCAATGCTGCCGCGTATGTCGGCTCCGCAAAGATAATTGCGTATGCCATGGTCGGAAAAGTAGCGTTTGTTGTTTGATTCAAGCAGCATTTTACCATGTATATTGAATCTGTCAACCACGATTGCCAAAAATGCCTTTCCGAGATAATCAAGGTAATTTGACACGGTTTCATCGCTGATTTTCTCTCCCCTTGATGTCATGTACTTGGCTATCTTTGCCACTGCAGTGGGTTTGCCTATGTTGTCGGCCACAAAGCGTATGATGTTTTCAAGCTGGGACACATTGCGCACCTTTTCTCTTGTCACAATATCTTTTACAAGTACGGTATTGTAAACGCCCTCCAGATAGTCGTTAATCTGCGATTGCTCCTCGGGCTTGAACGCAAGCAGTCCGGGTAAACCACCCATTCTCAGGTAATGCATGAGTGATTCGTTGCTGTCCTCCATCTTGTGAAACCGCAGGAATTCAAGATAAGAAAGATTAAGAACTTTAATCTCTACATATCTTCCTGCCAAATGTGTGCCTAATTCGCTTGAAAAAATATAAGCGTTGCTGCCGGTGGCTATGATTTGGCAACGGTTCTCGGCATGAAGACTGCGCAATGCAGTTTCATATTGCTCAACATCCTGCACCTCGTCAATAAGCAGATAATTTTCTTCTCCTTTGGGCAGTCGGGCAACGGCATAGTCATACAGCTCTTTTGCTGTCGCAATATCCCCGAACTCCTGATATTCCTTGTTGATATACACTATGTTTGCATCAGGCTTATTCTGTTTGAGCCATTCATGAAACAATTCAAGCACCTTGCTCTTGCCTACGCGGCGTTGGCCCACAAGGATTAGCATCATGCCTCGGTTAATCAATCCGGCAATCTTTTCTATGTATTGGGGACGAGGAATCAGTTCCATATCTTTTTTTCGCAAAGATAGCAAACCATAATCGGTAATCCAAGCAAATTTTGCGTTAATTCCCGATTATACTCGGTGATTTTTACATAATGATCCACTCACAAAATGGCATCAAGCCACTTTTTACACCCTTTAATTGCTCCATCAACTCATTTTTTACTCTTTCCTTTTGCATTTTTAACTTTTTGGTTTACCTTTGCAGTGCTTTTGGTGCCGGTTATGCCGGTGAAAAGGGAATCAGGTGTGAATCCTGAGCAGACCCGCTGCTGTAAGTCCTCTAAAGCAAGCATGGCTTCTACGCCACTGTGCCTCCGGGCATGGGAAGGTTGCCTGTTTGCGGACAAGCCAGAAGACCTGCCAACGAGCATATCTTAGTTTTGTAGTTTTCGGGACATAAAACGGCAAAACAACTCCTGTCAGGCTCTGTATGCCGTGTATTGGCACCGGGCAAGTGATAAGCGTTGTACACATCCGCAAGTGTCCGTAAAATATCACTTTTTGCAATGAGCCGATTCGCTTTCACTTCATTTTTGTTGCTCGTTTTAACCCTTCACCTCTCTGCTGCCGATTTCAGAGTCAGCGGTTACGTGGTGGATGTTGACGGACAGCCTGTGCCGTATGCGCATGTCTCCGTGCCCGGCACCAGTCTGGCCACGTTATGCAATATCAATGGCGCTTATTCGCTCTCTGTGCCTGAGGGGGCACGCACCATTCAGGTCTCTATGGTCGGCTACGAATCCGAAACCAAAAGCGTAAAGGTTGCCTCGGTCACAAAATGCAACTTCACTCTCCATGACAAGGCTCTTGCTCTTGACGGCGTGACTGTAAGTGCCAAAAGTGATAACCGCAGACTCAAGGAATCATTCTTTTCTGTCAATGCACTGGATGTTAAATCTCTGGCCGGCAGCATCGTCAATCTCAACGATGTTGTTGACCGGAGCTCCGGTGTGAAAGTGCGCCGTCAGGGTGGCACCGGCTCCGATTTTGACCTCTCCATCAACGGCCTTGGCGGAAATGCTGTGCGATATTTCATTGACGGTGTCCCTTTGGACGCTAAAGGCTCCGCCATCAATCTTGACAATCTGCCCGTAAGCTCCGTCAACCGTATTGAGGTGTTCAAGGGCGTTGTGCCGGGCCATCTCGGCAGCGATGCCTTGGGTGGTGCCGTGAATATTGTCACCAACAAAGCCAAGAAAAATTTTATGGATGTGATGATCGGTGGCGGCTCGTTCCACACTTGGAATGTTGACCTCAACGCCCAGTTCATCATTCCCAAAACCAAAATCGCCATTCGCCCCACATTTGCCTACAACTACTCCAAAAATGACTACATGATGCATGATGTGGAGGTGTGGGATGAAGCGTCACGCAAATATGTGCACACCCAACGCCGCAGGTTTCACGATGATTTCCGCTCCGTCTTTGCCCAGATTGAGGTAGGGGTCAACTCCGTGAAATGGGCCGATGCCGCCTTTGTCGGGGCGAGCTTCACCAAGGTCGACAAGGAGTTGCAGACCGGTGCCACTCAGTCAAAGGTCTATGGCATGGCCGAGCGCAACTCCAAGGCTTGGAGCATATTCGCCCGCTACAACAAGCGTTTCGGCAATCTATATACGCATGCCAATCTCTCCCACACTTGGGATCATAGCGAAACTGTGGACAGCGCCAAGCGCATTTATGACTGGAACGGCGACTGGATGCCGTCGTCACGCAATGAAATAACAGGCCGCGCTCCCGGCATAAGGGTTTACAAACGCCCTCTGACCGTGCTGAACGCCGGACTCAATTACGACTTCAATGTGCACCACACTCTGGCGTTGGATTACATGCTCACGCGCAACGGCAACAACCGCTACGACCTCATCGACAAATCTTTTGAACCCACCAATGATGTCCTTTACAAGCACATCACATCGCTCACCTACACCCAGCATTTCCTGAACGGCAGGCTCAACAACAGCTTCTTTGGCAAAAGCTATATCAATACCACCCGCATACGCATGAGCGAGTCGCCCACTGTTACCGGCTACAACGAGATTGACCCCGACGCAAGCAAGGCTTACTGGGGTGGGGGAGCCGCTTTCAGCTTCCGTCTGTGGGAGCCGTTGCAGTTCAAGGCAAGCTATGAGCGCAGCGTCCGTCTCCCTTCGGCCACTGAACTGCTCGGCAACGGTTCTACTATCGACCCCAACCTTGCCCTGAAGCCCGAAAGCTCGCACAACGGCAATCTTGGCATCTTCGGCACATGGTTCCCGGCAGGCGACCACACGATCACCTATGAAGTCAACGGCTTCATACGCCATGTCAACGATTACATACGCATGTCGGTCAGTGAGCGCGAGGGGCGCATGAAATACGAGAACGTGCCCGCCGTTGAGGTCAAGGGTTTCGATGCCGAGCTATCCTATATGTGGAAGCGCAATCTGGAGCTGACCTTCAACATCAGCTACAACGATTCCCGCAATCTTAAAAAGTACAAAGAGGATGGCAACCCCAACGCCACTTACAAAAATCGCGTCCCAAACAAACCGTGGGTGTTCAGCAATGCTTCATTGGCCTACAATTTCTACGGTCTTTTGGACAAGACATCGCATCTCCGCCTCAGTTACGATTTCCAGTACGTGCACTGGTATTATCTCAACTGGGAGGAATGGGGCGTAAAAAGTTCCAAAGCTGTCATTCCCACCCAGTGTGTCAGCAATGTGGGTCTGAGCTACTCATGGCACAGCGACCGTTACACTTTCAGTGCCGAGTGCAGCAACATTTTCAACAAAGTCACCTATGATAACTATATGCTCCAGAAACCCGGCAGAGCTTTCTATGCCAAATTCCGCCTTTATCTGAGCCGATAATAAACAAATTTTAATCCCGACATAATCAATTCCCAAAAAAGATGAAAAAGCTTAACTACTTATGGATGCTCCTGCTGACCGTCTTCTCTCTCGGTATGACAGCTTGCTCCGATGATGACGACAATCAACCCGCACCCTCCGCTCCCGCCGAGGCCGGACAGCATTTTGACCTTTGGGTGGCTCTTGACCGTCACGGCGGCATGGGTCGCGATGTGCAGACTCTCGTGCGCTCCGTCAACTCTCTTGACAACCCCGACGATGTAATATCATTCCGAGGCGAGGGCACCGAAGTGAACCAGAAACTCACGCTTGAAACCATTGTCAAAGGCGCATATTACTATCAGGTACCTGTTAGTCCGGCCACATGTTTCGGTAAGTACCTTATCACTGACAACACTATTCGGGTAGTGCAGGAGCAGCGTTTTGAGACCAACACCTACAACGCTCGCAAATATTGTTACGCTTGGTTGCCAAACAATACTCTTCTCATCATGGCTGCCAACGGCGATGCCGACAAAATCCTCTACACCAAGCTCAACGCCAACGACATGACCATCATCAGCGAGGGCGAGGTTAACATCCCTCTTCCCGAAACTGCCACTATGTTCACCACTTCGGGTATCGCCACTTATCGCGAGAGCGACAACACCCTCTTCTACTTCTACTATGGCAAGAAGCCCGGTGGCCGTACCGGCGTGCGCACAAGTCCATTCCACATCGCCGTAATCAATCCCGACGACATGTCGGTTAGAAGCGATGTTACCAATTCTCTCGCTGACGAAATGGTGGGCAGCGCCTATGGTGAGCTGTTGCAGAAAATCAGCTTTACCGATGAGCGGGGCAATCTTTATCTCGCTTGCTTCTCCACCGTTGATGGCAACGAACGCAGTCATCTGCTCCGTATCAACCCCGGCGAGTTCAACTTTGACCCCGATTATGACGGTTTCACCAACTCCGGCAAGCTCATAGCCTGTGAATATGCCGGCAACGGCAAGACCGTGGCTTACGCTCGCGATGATCAGTACGGCACAAGTATTGACGATTTCAGCCATTACTATACTATCATCGATCTCAATAGTTCCACCAACTCCCGTCTGGCCTATAACGGCACTCCTCTTCCTTACAGCGGCGGCCGATTCTCATCCCGTCTTGCCACCTCCAACGGCAAGGTCTATGTGGGTATAGATGCCGACGGCGCAGCTCCGCAGATTTATATCTACGACACTGCCACTGGCAATGTAACCAAGGGCGCTTCACTGCAATCCGGTGTTTACTTTGAGCAGATCCGTGTGCTTGACAATATCTAACACTACACACATACAATAACTCTTTTCGCTACAAATGATTCATCTCCCGGCTCTCCATTCTCACAGAGTCGGGAGATGTTGCTAACCGTTATGAAACCTCTTTTTTTCTCCATATTTTTCCTTATCTCGGCTCTTACCGCAGGTGCATCTGGCAGCAAGGCTATACTTATGGTGCACTTCGGCACCACTTTCAACGACACCCGTGCTCTCACCATTGATGCCATTAATCAAAAAGTCCGCGAGGCTTTTCCGGATGCTGAGGTTGTGGAGGCTTATACTTCACGTATAGTCATCAAAAGGCTTAATGAGCGCGGGATTCACAAGGATACTCCACGTAAGGCACTGCTGAAGCTCGCGGCTGCCGGCTACGACACTGTCGTAGTGCAGAGCACTAATATCATTGACGGTATAGAGGCCGCTGCTCTTCGCGAGGAAGTGGAATATATGGCTCCCTTTTTCAAGGACATTCGCGTTGGCCGTCCGCTGCTCTACAGTGTGGACGACTGTGAGCAGGTAGTGAGCATTCTCACGGCCCAATACCCGCCCGTTTCCGATAAGGCTTATATCTTCGTGGGTCACGGCACATCCACTCCCGCCAATGCGCTGTACTCACAGGTTGATTATATGATGGATGTTGCCGGACGACCTGACTGTACCGTGTGTACTGTCGAGGGGTATCCTGATTTAACCCATTCAATGCGCTATCTCTCACAACTCAAGGTTAAGGTTGTGACTCTGGTGCCGTTCATGTTTGTGGCAGGTGACCATGTTCGCAACGATATTGCAGGTGACATGCGTCAGGCTCTCATTGATGCCGGCTATCATGCCGATGCTGTGATGGGCGGACTCGGACAGATGCCCGACATACAGAATCTCTTCATTGAGCATATACGTCAGGCTATGCTTGAAAAACCGCTGTCACCCTCCGAATACAAACGCAAAGCACTCGTACAATGAGCATCAGATCATGGATTTTTACTGCCCTTGCGGCACTGATTCTCATATTGACTGCATGGGGCGTTTATGCCCGATGGTTCGCTCCTACAAAAATACTTGTGGTCAATGCAATGCCGGCGCGTGAGGCCGATTTGAAAGTCAACAATGTTGACTCCCATGTTGCCTTGACATGTCTTAAACCTGACGATGTAAAATCTTTTTCGGGTTACGATGCTATCGTGCTTTACGGTCGATCGCTGTATCTTGATTCTATTAAAATTAAAGATTTGCAGAAGCAGATTGACAAAGGGGTTAAAGTCTACACGTTCGCTTTGCGCAATTTTTCTTTTGACATAAAGGCCAATCTCACCCCCGGACAGATTGATACGCTCAATATATTTGCGCAGAATTCCAATGCCTCCAACTGCCGCAACATGCTTATTTATCTGCGCGGTATAGCCACTCCCCACCGTTTGCCTCATATTCAGGTCGCACCTCCACACCCTATGCCGGCAAATCTTTATTATCATGTGGAGCCGGGAAAATACTTCGGCACTCCCGATTCCCTGGAATGTTATTTAAGACAAAAAGGCATATTCCACGAATCCGCCCCCAAAATAGCTTTTATCTCCGGCACCTCATTTCCGGTAGAGGGAAACCGTCCCTATGTTGATACTCTCATCAACCGTCTCACTGCATCCGGCTTCAATGTCTATCCGCTGACTGCCGGTGGCAGAAAGCGTGCCTCAATGCTGCGCAAGCTTCATCCTGATGCCGTGGTGTATCTGCCAATGGGACGAATTGGCAATGATACGCTTGTGAATTGGCTTAACGATAATAATATACCTCTTTTCACCCCATTCCCTCTTCTGGCTCCGTGCTCGGAGTGGCTTGATGTCAACAAGCCCGTGACCGGCGGTGTGCTCAATGCCCGCATTCTCATTCCCGAAGTTGACGGCGGTATTTATTCCATGTGCATAGCCACACAAAATGAAGTGCAGTCGGGTTTGTTGCTTACCACTCCCGAGATGGAACGTGTCAACAATTTCGTTGCCACGGTGTCGAAGCATATGGGACTGCGGGTCAAATCCAATGCCGAAAAGCATGTGGCAATAGGATTTTTTAGAAATCCCGGCAAGGACGCTCTGCTCGCTTCAGGTCTTGAGGTGGTACCGTCGCTTTACAATCTATTGCGGGAAATGAAAGCTCAGGGTTATGACCTTGGTAATCTTCCTTCCACACAACAGGAGTTCGCTTCACAACTTGCGCAGCATTGTACTGTGCTCGGTGACTATGCTCCGGCGGCCCAACAAAAGTTTTTTGATTCAGGTTTGGCCACTTGGGTCAGCAAGCGCGACTATGAGTTATGGGCGCGTCATTCGCTCCTGCCTGAAAAATATAATGAAGTGGTCAAGCGTTACGGGTCCGCGCCCGGCGTGCAAATGGCCCGGGGAGATTCGCTGGCGTTATGCTTTCTCCGCTATGGTAATGTTATCCTGTTCCCCCAGCCTCGCCCTGCACTTGGTGATGATGATTTCAAACTTGTGCACGGTGCTGAAGTGGCTCCCCCTCATAATTATATCGCCACGTACCTTTATCTTCAGCATAAATTTGACATGGATGCTCTGTTGCATTTCGGCACTCATGGCAATCTGGAATTCACACCCGGCAAGAATGTCGGACTTTCACAAGCCGATTGGGCCGAAGTACTTGTAGGTCCCATACCTCATTTCTATCTCTATGTGACCTCCAATGTAGGTGAGGCTGTGATTGCCAAGCGTCGCAGTCACGCGGTAATGGTTACGCATCTCACTGCTCCCTTTGTTGAAAGCGGCATGAGATTGCGTTATCAGTATTTGCTGGATGCTCTCCATGAGGCCATAAATGCCGCCGACACTCCATCGTTTGGCCGTTTATCACTTGAAGCTAAGCGGCAGGCAGTGCATTTTGGCTTGCATCGCACTCTGCACCTTGATTCTCTGCTCTCCAGGCCGTATTCGCTAAGCGAACTTGAGGAGCTTGATATGTTTGCCGAAGAGATTGCCGATGAAAAAATCACTGGCGCTAATTATATACTTGGTGTGCCGTATGCATCGGATGCTTTGCGCAGTTCCGTACGTGCCATATGTGCTGATAAAATAGCATATAATGCTGCCAGTCGCGATCGTGATGCAGGCAAAATCACCTCTGAGCAGCTACAGAACATGCGGTTTGTTTCTCACAACTATCTTCCGGAAGCTAAAAATAGCGTTGATCGTGCTCTGAATGGCAATTGCTCAGACAGCGGTGAGTTGAGCATGGTTGCTGAGTATCGCGACTTGCTTCTTGCGAGTTCCAGGGCCGAAATAGCCTCTCTGTTGCGCTGTTTGAACGGCGGTTCCGTGGCTCCGGCTCCCGGCGGTGATCCGGTGCTTGCTCCCAACGTGCTTCCTACCGGCCGCAACATGTATAGTGTCAATACCGAGGCTGTGCCTACCGAAAAATCATGGCGCACCGGAGTGAACCTTGCCGAGGCCACCATTGCAAAGTATCGTGCCGAGCATAACGGTCAATTTCCTCAGAAAGTGAACTATACGTTCTGGGCCGGAGAATTCATTAATAGCGAGGGTGCCACTGTGGCACAGGCCCTGTGGATGCTCGGTGTTGAGCCTCTGCGCGATGATCAGGGCCGCGTGGTGGATCTCAAACTTGTGCCCGCGAGTCGTCTTGGCCGTCCGCGCATCGACATTGTGGTGCAGGTGTCAGGTCAGCTTAGGGATATTGCCGCTTCGCGTCTGAAACTTATCACCGATGCTGTCAAGCTTGCAGCTTCAGCCGATGATGGGGATGTGCCTAACTATGTGGCCATAGGCTCGCGCGAGCAGGAAAAGGAGCTGATGTCCTCCGGCACGTCTCCGGCAAGAGCGCGTGAGTTGGGCTATATGCGTGTGTTCGGTCCGATTAATTCGGGCTATGGCACCGGAATGTTGCCTTACACTGAAAATTCAGGTTCATGGAACGACAAACAGGAGTTGGTTCAGGGATATCTCAACAACATGAGTGCCATGTATGGCGACGATGAGAACTGGGGCAAGACTGAAAGCAATCTTCTTCCGGCTGCTCTCAAGCGTACCAAAGTGGTGGTTCAGCCGCGCCAAAGCAATACATGGGGTCCTGTGTCGCTTGACCATGTATATGAGTTTGCCGGTTCGGTGTCGCTTGCTGTCGCTTCTCTCACGGGTGAGGAACCCGATGCTGTGATGGCAGACTATCGTAATCCCAATATGCCGCGTATTCAGGATACCAGACAGGCTGTTGCCGTGGAAACACGCGCTTCTCTTCTTAATCCCGATTTTATCCGTGAGCGTATGAAAGGCGGTGCCACTACTGCCTCAATGTTCGGTGAAATGTTTCGTAACATTTTCGGTTGGAGCGTGATGCGCCAGTCGGCTCTTGACGAAAATATTTATAACGACTTGTACCGCGTGTATGTACAGGACAGTGAGAATCTGGGCATAAATGATTATTTCAATCAAGTTAACCCTGCTGCTTATCAGGAGATGACAGGAACTATGCTTGAGGCTGCACGCAAAGGTTTATGGAAATCCTCTTGGGAACAGGTGAAGACTCTGAGTGCCATTATGGCAGAATATACCGAAAAACATGGCGCACCATGCACCGAGTTTGTTTGTGGCAACAATAAGTTACAGCGTTTTGTAGCCGAAAACCTTTCTGCCGATGCGGCCGGTAAGTACCGTAAAACAATGGCATCCGCTCTTGCCCCATCTTCTGCTGACGAGGTTGTCCTTCGGGAGCAGACTCTTTTGAAGTCCGATAAAAAGGCATTGACTATTTCAGGCTGGGTATTGGCCGGAACGCTGTTTGCTCTGGTTATTATAATAACAATTGTTGTCAGAAACCGAAAGCGCGAAAACCGCCATGTATGATTTGTCAGTGATATTGCTTGTTTTGTGCGTGGTTGTGTCTGCAATCAAGCTTTCCGTCATGTCTTTTTCCAAAAGTTTGATTGTAGCTGTAGTATGGCTCATTTTGCTTATCGTTGCGGCTCCATTCATAGCGCAAAAGAATCCTGTGACTATTGAATCTCTTGGAGGGTGCGGTCTATGGCATCAATTGCTGTGGATTGAGGGAGTGCTGATGATTACTTATTGTCTTGGATTCCCATCTTCTTCTTGGGCTTACCGTCTCCTTTCATGGTTCCCGGGTATAATGTGCGGAGTGTCATTCTATTTTATGCTTACTTATTCGTTTATAAAATTTATTGATTGTAACTTTGCATTTTGTGGCGTTATTGTGGGACTTGTGGCAGCTTTGGCGTTGCTCATTCCATCAGTTGTTTTGCGTAATCTGGTGAATATAAAAGCGATGATTGTGAATCTCATATTTGCCTTGGAAATTGTAATGTTGTTATTAACTGCATTGTAATGGAAACTGTATCCAACATACTTTTCGCTCTCTCTTCGGGATTGCTTTTTCCCGTTGTGGTTTGTTTGCTGATGCTCTTTGTTTATGCTTTGGTGCATTGTGTCACATCCTTTGTGGATTACAATCATTTTGTGGCCGAGCATCGGTGTTTGAATCCGGTGATTGATTCTATTGACCGCGAAAACATAACCATCAAACTTGATATATTGCAAAAAGCTTCTCCTTCTATGTTTGTTTCAGCTGTATCTCAGCTTGCATCTTTGGCTGCATGCGCCCCGGCTCGCGAGCGTATGCTGGCAGATCTGGAAGTTAACATAGACAAAAAACTTTGGAAATCACGACTCCTCGTCAAACTTGGTCCCATGATTGGACTAATGGGAACTCTTATACCTATGGGACCTGCCTTGACCGGTCTTGCTGCCGGAGATATTGCTTCAATGGCATATAACATGGAGGTGGCTTTTGCCACCACTGTCATAGGCATTCTTATAGCTGCAATCGGGATGCTTACTCTTCAGGTTGCCAAGCGTTGCTATGCACGTATGCTCAACGATCTTGATTTTATTAATGAAATGATTGGAGACAATGAGAAGGCGGAACCATAATAGGCTTTTGGGAGAGAGCGATAAAGACAATCCTTTGGCAATGCTTGCCAATCTGTTTGATGTCGCCATGGTATTTGCTGTGGCTCTGATGGTTGCGTTTGTAAGTCATTTCAATATGAGTGAAATTTTTTCTGAGGATGACTTTACCATAGTGAAAAAACCGGGTACTTCTCAAATGGAGGTCATAACTAAGAAAAATGGTAATGTGACCAAAATGTCGGCTGCTGAAAACAATGAAGATAACTCAAGTCGCGGTCAGCGCGTAGGCACTGCCTATCGTTTGGACAACGGCGATATAATTTATATTCCTGACTGATGAAAAAATTTATTTATAGCTGGCTGATTGTTGCCGCATTCCTTTTGACGGCATGTGGCAATTCTAAAACGACTTCTCGCGGCGGTGTTGAAGCCGATTTGTCCGACTCTACTAAAGTGGTGGCCGAGGAGGCCGGCGGCTTTGAGGTTCGGTACAATGACGGCATGACATTGCTTGATATACACGACCCAGAAAACATTGAGGCCGAATCTTTTCATTTCGCTCTCGTGCCTCGTGGCGAGAGTGTTTCTGTTCCCGAGGGTTACACCCGTATAGATGTTCCCGTGCGAAGTGTGATCTGCATGACCTCGTTGCAGCTTTCCAATTTCATAAAACTTGGCTTGCTTGACAGGGTAGTGGGTATCACCAGCACCCGCCATCTTTTCAATAAAGAGATGAAATCGCGTCTCAAGGAGGGCAAGACCCACAAAATAGGTATTGAAGGCAATTTTGACAACGAGGTCATTATGTCGCTCAATCCTGATATTATCCTAATCTCGCCTTTCAAGCGCGGCGGCTACGATGCCATACGCAATGTTGACATACCGCTCATTCCCCATCTGGGCTACAAAGAGCCTACTCCGCTCGGTCAGGCCGAATGGATTAAGGTCGTAGGGCTGCTGACCGGTAATGTGGAATCTGCCAATCGCGAATTTGCTGTCATAAGGGATAATTACAACAAGCTTAAGGCTCTGGTGGATACTGTTAAGGTACGTCCGGTAGTGTTCAGCGGCGAAATGCGTGGCGGCAACTGGTATGCGGTTGGCGGCAAAAGTTTTTTGGCGCAGATTTTCAAGGATGCCGGCGGTGAATACTTTCTTAAGGACAATCAGGAGAGCGGCGGTGTGACCCTTGATTATGAAACCGTTTATACCAATGCTGCTCATGCCGATTATTGGCGCATTGTCAACAGTTTTGACGGCGATTTCAGCTACGATGCTCTGAAAGAGCTGAACACCCGATATGCCGATTTTGATGCATGGAAGAATCATGGCGTGGTTTACTGCAACATGAAGCAAGTGCCGTTTTATGAAAACATGCCCGTCGAGCCTGATGAGGTGCTTGCCGACTTTATAGCTGTTTTTCATCCTTCGGTACTTCCCGGGCGTGTGCCTAAATATTACCACTTGCTTCGCTGATGAATCATTCCAAACTAACCATATCTCTTGTTGCTCTACTTGTGGCCATAGCTCTGTTGTTGGCCCTCAATCTTATGCTCGGTTCCGTATGGATTCCCGTGGATGAGGTTTGCAACATACTGCTCGGCTCAGGCTCCGACAATCTTATCTGGACCAATATAGTCTTGAAGTCGCGTTTGCCTCAGTCGCTCACAGCCATCATGGCCGGAGCCGGGCTTGCCGTGAGCGGTTTGCTGATGCAGACCGTGTTTCGCAACCCTCTTGCCGGGCCGAGTGTGCTTGGCATAAGCAGCGGTGCAAGTATGGGTGTGGCGTTTGTGCTTCTCCTGTCCGGTACTATTGGCGGCGTGGCTCTCAGCAAATTGGGCGTGATAGGAGAGGTCACGGTGACATTGGCGGCCATTGCAGGTTCGCTGGTGATTATGGCGGTCATAGCCTATGTCTCTCACAAGGTTTACGGCAATGTGACCCTGCTGATAATAGGTGTTATGATTGGATATATTGCCAATGCCGTGATTGGTGTTTTGAAATTTTTCTCCGTGGAGGAAGATATACGTGCTTATGTGATTTGGGGACTCGGCAGTTTTGCGAGGGTGTCGGGCAATCAGACAACAGTGTTCATCCTCTTAATGCTTATACTATTGCCATTGTCTTTCCTGCTTATCAAAACATGCAATCTGCTTTTGCTCGGAGACTCCTATGCCCGAAATCTCGGTCTTGACATAAAGCGCGCCCGCTTGACGGTGATTTGCGTGGCCGGCGTGATTGTGGCTGTCGTCACTGCATATTGCGGCCCTATCGTTTTTCTCGGCCTCGCTGTTCCTCATCTGTGCCGTGGCATATTCCGAACTTCCAATCATGCCGTTTTGTTGCCCGGTTGCATACTCATCGGCGGTGCGCTTGCATTGCTCTGTAATCTCATTGCGCGCCTTCCCGGGTTTGAAGGGGCTTTGCCTGTCAACTCTGTTACGGCTTTGGTTGGTGCGCCGGTAGTGATGTGGGTTTTGTTCAACAAACGTAAACACTCCTTATGATGGCACAATGCACTCCCGCAATTACTATTGACAATCTTGTTACCGGCTATCATACACGCCACGGCAACAAGGTAGTGGCTCAGGGCATCAATGCGCAGCTTCTCCGGGGACAGCTTACATGTCTGCTCGGGCCTAATGGCGCCGGAAAATCCACTTTGCTCAAGACTCTCTCGGCCATGTTGCCTCCGCTTGATGGCAAAATTTTTATCAATGGCAGGGACATGACCTCTTTTTCCGCCATGCAGCTTGCCCGGGAAATTGGGGTGGTGCTTACGGAGAAACTGATGCTCAGCAACATGAGCGTCTATGAGCTGATTGCCCTTGGCCGAAGTCCATACACAGGCTTTTGGGGGCGCTTGTCAGACGACGACCGCAGGGTAGTGGATGAGGCTATTTCTCAGGTGCGTATTGAGGCTTTGCAGCATCGCATGATTCAGACTCTCAGTGATGGCGAGCGACAAAAGGTTATGATAGCCAAGACTCTTGCACAAAACACTCCTATTGTGTTCCTTGATGAGCCTACTGCATTCCTTGATTATCCCAGTAAGGTGGAGATTCTGCAGCTTTTGATGAAACTTACGCGTGAACGTGGTCTGACCGTGTTTCTCTCTACTCATGACCTTGAACTTGCGTTGCAGATTGCTGATGAAGTGTGGCTTATAGATAAGGCTCTTGGTGTCACTATAGGCACTCCCGAGGATTTGGCTTTAAACGGTGATTTGGGACGGTATTTTGAGCGCGATGGAGTGGAGTTTGATGCTGATTCCGGCCTTTTCCGCATAAGCAGCGTGCCGTTGGCTTCGGTTAAGGTTAGTGGGGCGGGCCCGCGTTACGCCATGGCCTGCAAGGCATTGAATCGCATAGGGGTTGAGGCTGTTGATTCGGACTGTGCCGTAGAAGTAAACGTGTTCAACGGCTATTATACCGTTAATGGCGAGCGGTGCAATTCCGTTGCGGAATTACTTCACCGTATAAGAAATTTCACCGGCATCTGATATTAGCAATGCCTCTACTTCGCATGTCGGTATAAGCATTGAGCATTGCCTGTGGCATAACTTGATGATTTCCGGTAAAAATTTTCTTCGGTCATGTTCCGGTATGTCACTCCATAATTCCCGGGCCATGTTCAGTGTCGGAATTTTATTAAGCGTTTGTTGTGAGCACCCGCATTGCTCGGCAATTCGGTATAAAAACTCACGGTTAAGCGTCACATTATGGCTGTGGGTGTCAAGATGTCCTTCGGCAAGCTTCACGGCTTTGCCTATCATTATTCCTATTGTAAGCTTTTTAACTCCCATTTCTGCTGCGAGTTTGATGGTTTCTCCTATCGCGTTGCCGTAATGAATAAACGCTTGTGAGGGTAGCGACGGATAGGCTTGTTTCACGATTCTTTCGCTTCTCGCGCCGGAGTTTATCACTATTCTTTCCACTCCTATTGCCTGCGCCACTTTAATCTGCTTGCGTATTGCATCCAGAAATGCTTCGTTTGAAAAAGGCATCACTATTCCGGTTGTACCTATAATGGAAATGCCGTTCACTATTCCTATCCGTGAGTTGAATGTCTTTTTCGCTATCTCCTCTCCGTTGGGCATGCTTATGGTCACATCCACGCCTCCGGAATAAAGATTGCGCAGCTCATGGGTTATCATCTCTCTCGGCACGGGATTTATCGCCGGTTCTCCGATTTCAAGGCCGGTTCCGGGAAGCGTAACAGTACCGATTCCGCTGCCGCCTATGAATTTTATATCGTTGGTGCCGTTAAATTCTAAGGTCACATGTATCTCCTGCCCGTTCGTCACATCCGGGTCATCGCCTGCATCTTTCACAACTATAGCCGTTGCTTTTCCTTGGTGGATAAATGCCGTCTTTATAGGCATTTCCATAATTTCACCATCAGGCAATGCAAATTTCACTGTATCGCTGTAATCGCCATATAGCAGAAGTTGCATTGCTGTTTTGGCTGCTGCTGTGGCACACGCCCCGGTAGTAAATCCGCTTCTAAGTTTGAAGAATCCCGGACAATGTTTTTCCACCATCTTTCGCAGGCCATGTTTGCCGGTCACAGTAATAAACTCTCTTGGCATTTCGGGCCTGTTTACCACAAATATTTTAACACCTGCGCTTACCGCCGCCTCCATTTTGTCGGAGATTCCGCCGCTTTCTCCGCTCTGTTTGGTGATTATTGCGTCAGCGTTTGTAAGATTTATCAGCTCAGTGGTGCTTTTGTCGGCGTAAAACACCACATTGCTTTTCGGAAATCCCTGTGCTTCTGCTTTCTCCAGCGATTCATCACGCTTAAGTATCCGGAACACGGTCGGTGTCTCTTCCCAGAATTTGCGTAGCTTGGCTATCGTTTGAACTCCTGTAAGTGCTAAAAGTTTTTTAACCCCTTCACGACGCATTTTGCTGATTGCATCCTCATACCCGTCACATGCTATCGCTTGCTCGGGTAATGTCGGATATTGCCGTTCATATCGTACCACAGGTATTCCTGTGAGGTTGCTTGTGCTGTTAACGGTGGCGTGGAGTTCCGATGCAAACGGGTGCGCCGCATCCACTATCAGCTTTATGGCATTTGTTTTGCAAAACTGCACCATATCCTCCGTAGTCATGCTTCCGGAAATATGTTTGCCGTGTATGCAGTTTACCTCCTGAAGTGTTCCACGTGTGGAATAAAAATATTGGCTGTCTCCTTGGTCCAATACCTCCACACATTTGCGCCCCTCGGTGGTGCCACCCAACACTAATATCATTTTTCGCTTCGGAATAGATGTGAGAAACTATGGTCGTAGAGCTTTGACAAACCATATCTGTTGTCAATTGCATCACCTACCACAAGCAATGTAGTGAGCGTCAGATTGTTGTCGCGCACTATCTTGGCTAAATCTTTAAGCTGTCCGCGATATATTTTTTCATCCTTCCATGTCAGTTTGTAGCATGCCGCCACAGGAGTTTCGGGTTTGTACGCTTGCAGAAGTTCCTCTTGGACCTTCTCTACGATTCCGGCACTCAGATAAATGCACATGGTGCTTTGCGAGGCTGCGAGTTTATGAAGCTGCTCTTTTTCCGGCATGGGGGTGCGGCCTTCACCACGGGTCAGTATGATGGCCTGTACCTTCTCAGGGATAGTGAATTGCGACCTCAGTGCTGCGGCTGCCGCCTGAAATGATGAAATTCCCGGTGTGATATGGTATCGCATGCCGTATTTGTCAAAATATGCCATCTGTTCCTGTATGGCCCCGTATATGCACGGGTCTCCTGTGTGCAGTCGCACCACAAGCATGCCCCTGTTATAGAATTCGCGCATTAATTCTATCTGCTCCTCAAGGTTCATTGATGCCGAGCTTCTGACCACACAGCCCGGTTTGGCATAATAGGTCAGCTCGCGTGGCACGAGGCTGCCTGCATATAATATCAGGTCGGCTTGCCGCAGGAACCTTGCGCCTCGCACCGACACAAGTTCCGGATCTCCCGGGCCTGCACCTACTATCTCTATGTGACCGCCACGAACAGCAGTGGCATCAAGAGCTACGGCAAATGTAAAATCGCTGTCATCGCTCAGTTTGCATTTCTGTTTCGGAATCAGCAGCATTCCGAAATCCGAATCGTATATAGCCGAACTTTCGGCCACACCCCACACGCCTGTCACCTCTTTAACCTTTTCCGAAGGATTCGGCACATCTATTGCACTTAGCTGTGACGGAGTGTATATTTCCGCTTCTTTACTGGTATATTCATGTGCAAGTTCAGCTATCAGTGGTTCATCCTTTTTTAGGTCAATAGAGCATACCGACTTGATAGAAAGTGGACTTATGTTATTTTTTTTAAGCGATGCTTTAATATAGTCGCTAACCCCCTGAGGATTGCAGTTTTTCCGGCATCCCACCCCGAGCGACAGTACTTTCGGGCGGTAATACAGCACAAATCTGTCAGTTGGGAAAATGGCATGACTCACTGCTATTATGAGCTGGCAGCTCTCCGGCACATCCTCAATAGTGTTATATATAGTTACGTTGGCAGGCAAGCTGTCTTCAAGTTCACGGGTCCCTTTGTCCTTTATGTCAAGGATGAGTGCGGTGGGTAGGCCGTTCACAAATTTATAGATGGCTTTATCCATCTGCTCTTTAGTGCATTCTGTTGCCCATCCGTATTTTGTTGCTATGGTGTCAAGTGCCCACACCCCTTGGGTGTCGCTTTGTGTTGTTATAACAGGTTCTGCACCAACTATTGATGCCACCTGTCGCGCAAACTCGTTAGCGCCTCCCACATGTCCTGACAGCACGGAAATCACATATTTGCCCGATGAATCCATGCACACTACTGCCGGATCATGATACTTGTTGTCTATCAGCGGTAATATTGTGCGTACGCATATACCCAATGCTCCGATAAATAATATTTTTGAATGTTGTGAAAGGGCGGCGGCATCTGCCTTTCGGTTCATTACTATCTCCGCATCGGTTAGTTGTGACTTTACGGTTTGGGCCAGAGTGTGTCCGGCTGCTGTCACAGGTATTATTAATATGCTCATTTTGCTTGCATTACGGTTATGGGGTTAAATGCATCAAGAAGCAAAGTATGCCTGAGTGAGATCCTCATTCCGGCATTTTTGATTGATTCTTCAAACATTTTTAGGCTGTCAGCACTCACTGAGTTGAACACTATGATCCCTCCGGGCAACAGCACTTTTCTTATTTTAGCTACAATATCGTAAAGTTTTCCTCCGTGTCCTCCTATGAACACGGTATCCGGAGCCGGAATATCCGAAATGTCATATTCAAGGAAATCGCCTATATGATAATCAATTCCCGGCGTTCCGAATTTACGGCAGTTTGTCTCAATGAGTTTTTTTGATTCTTTTCGCACCTCAAATGCGTTGATTGTAAGGTGCGGTGCCTGTAATTTCGCTTCTATTGACACTGAACCGGTGCAAAATCCCACATCCCACATTGATGTGCGGTTGTGGATGTCAAGCATTGAAAGTGCAAGAAGTCTTATAGGCATCTTGGTAATCATTTTCTCGCGCCCCGGCAGATGGGCAAATTCGCTGTCCTGTATGCCGAATGGGCGAGGATGCTCGGTTTGGCGCGTAAGTATTATGCTGTTCAATGGCTCAAAATCTTTGGCTGAAGCCTCCTCAATGCTCATGGTCGATATTTTCTCAGTATCCTTGTTGCCAAGATTTTCGCCAATAGTCATTAAATAATTGCTGTAACCATATTCAAGCATCCTTTCTGCTATTGCTTTGGGTGTCCTTACCCTGTCGGTAAGCACACCTATCAATCGTTCTCCGGATATAAGGGCCTTGTAAAACTCGTGCCATGGTCTGCCGGTCAGCGACACACACCTCATCTCTTGGTACGGGAGTACTAATTTATGAGCAATGCTCTGCAATGAATTAAACCAAGGATACACCTTGATTTTTGCTCCGGGAAACTCCCGCTGGAGTGTTGAGGCATATCCAAAAAATAATGGGTCACCTGATGCAAACACCACTATATCGCTGTCAATAGTCCTGTATCTGTCAAATACATTTTTCAGAGGCACAGTCACATCTATCCATTCAGCATCCTCGGGAATTAACTCTTCCACAAGCTGATGATGTCGCTTTCCTCCGGAAAAATAATGGGCATGGCTCAGGGCGTTGGCCGCCTCATCGGTGAGCATGAACTCTTTTGAATCCGGTATCCCTATCACTGTAAAGCTACACATCTCTTCCTGGTTTGAGTTGTTGCGCGTCCGGATAGCACAGTATGGCATTGGTGAGTGTGGCTGCAAGATTGCTGCCTCCCTTTCGTCCGCGTATTATCAGTTTGGGCGTTTTGCCAAATGATTTTATCATATGTTTGCTCTCGCACACATGCACAAACCCTACCGGTGCGGCTACCACTCCACATGGATTCGCTTCGCCGGTGCGCATCAGGTGTGCAAGTTCCATCAGTGCGGTCGGGGCATTGCCGAACACATATAGTGCGTCGGGATGTTCCTGCACGGCGAGTCTTATGCCGGCTTGAGTACGCGTTATGCCATATTTCTCTGCTATCTCTTTTACCCTTGGGTCATGCAGATAACATTTCACCTCTATTCCAAGGCGTTCAAGAGCACCTTTGCGAATACCTGATGCGGCCATTGTCACATCTGTCACAATGGTACGCACATTCCCTTCGGTGAGGCTTTGATATATGCGTTTTAACGCCTCATCATCCACTTCAAGCGCATTTTCCATGTCAAAATCTGCTGTGGTATGAATGGCATGCAGCAATGCCCATTTGGTGTCAATGGGCAGATTGGGGTTGGATAATTCACGTTCTATGGTCCGGAAGCTTTCGGTCATGATGGCCTGACCTATCTTCAAGTCCTCTTCATTATTCTCCTGATAATATCCGCGAGGGGTTATTATATGGTCTCCGAAACTGAAGGTTCTGGAATTCCCTATAATCACAACCGTAAACATATCCACTTCCTCGGGGTTAAAATCACCAAGTGTGGTCACGGTTATCTTTTGTTCTTCCCGCCCCGCTTGGCGAACATATCCCACTGGAGTGTCTTTGCTCCTTGTTTTCAGGAATATCTCTTTTAGCCTATGCAATTGCCAATACCTTCCCTTGCTTTTGGGATTGTATATGGCCGTCACGAAATCGGCATCAGCAGCAGCAAATATCCGCTTCTCTATCACGCTCCACGGTGTCAGCAAATCGCTCAGGGATATTACGCAGAAGTCATGTCCTATCGGTGCTCCCAGAAGTGCTGCAGCTTTCTGGAATGCGCTTATTCCCGGCACCACTTCTATCTCTACATCAGTTTCAGGGTTGCGGATGCTCATTTCCCAGACCAGTGGGGCCATTCCGTATATTCCCGCGTCTCCGCTGCTGATTATTGCCACATTCTTTCCTTCCCGGGCAAGTGTGAGTGTCATTTCAGCGCGGGCACGTTCCTGCTTCATGCCGGTATCTATCAGTTCCGTACCCTCTTTCACCAAATTCTTGATGAATTGAAAATAATATTTGTAGCCAACGACCACATCACACTGCTGCAATGCAGCCAATGCTTCGGGTGTCATGCTGCTTTCGTCTCCGGGACCTATTCCCACTATGCTGATTTTGCTCATGTTCTCTGCTTTTAGCACAAAGGTAAACAAAAATCTCGCTATTTTTCACTACATTTGCATAAAATAGCATATTGTAGTGAATAGCAGATTTGTCATAGCGGCTGCATCGTCCGGGAGTGGTAAAACCACTCTCACACTTGGCCTGTTGCGCAGTTTGCGCCGCAGAAATCTATCTGTGTCGCCTTTCAAATGCGGTCCTGATTACATTGACCCCATGTGGCATAAAGCAGCGTCAGGGTCCGATAGCATCAACCTTGACACTTTTCTTGCCTCTGAGGCTCATGTAAGGCAGCTGTTTGCTCGCTATGCTTCCGGGTCCGATGTCTGTGTGGTCGAGGGAGTGATGGGCATGTTTGACGGTTATGACAAAATGTCGGGCAGCAGTGCCGATATTTCCCGCCTGCTTGATATACCTGTTGTTCTCCTTGTCAATGCAGCCTCCACTGCCTATTCTGTAGCTGCAACCATATTCGGTTTCAAAAATTTTCGTCCGGACATAAAGATAGCCGGAGTGATTTTCAATCGCGTTGCTTCCCGACGACATTTCTCCTTTCTCAAAGATGCATGCCATGATGCCGGTGTGGAGTGTTTCGGATATATCGGTCGTATTTCCGACATGGAGATGCCGTCACGGTATCTCGGTTTAAGCATTGAGTCTCAGCATTCCATGAATGTTTTTGTTGACAAGGCGGCCGATGCTGTGGCCTCAGGGGTGGACATAGATGCTCTGTTGGCAGCTACTCAGATTGATACTACACCGTATGTGCCCGACTTCGCATCTACCTCCAAGACTCATTTTAAGGTGGCGGTTGCAAGTGACGAGGCTTTCAATTTTATTTATCCCGCCAATATACTCGCTCTTCGTGAGCACCCTTGCTATGACATATCAGTGGAATATTTTTCCCCGTTGCGTGATTCTGTTATGCCGCAGTGTGACATGCTGTATCTTCCGGGAGGCTATCCTGAACTTTATGCAGCTGAGTTGTCTGCCAATAGTGCGATGATTGACAGTGTCAGAACTTACGCTGAAAACGGGGGCAAAATTCTTGCCGAATGTGGTGGCATGATGTATTTGATGCGTGGCGTGGATGATTACCCCATGTGTGGTGTGCTCCCTATGGATGTCACGATGCACTCTCCGAAACTCACTCTCGGTTATCGGTCGCTGATGATTGATGGTGAAATATGGCGCGGACATGAGTTCCATTATTCCCGGGTGCTAAATCCCGATGAGTTGCCCTCAATCGCTGTTCAGCGCAATGCCAAGGGCAAAGAAGTGCCCACGCCATTATACCGATATAAAAATGTGATAGCCGGTTATACCCACCTTTATTGGGGAGATAAAGATATTCTTAGGTTATGGCAGATTTAAAAATATATACTCGCACAGGCGATCGTGGCACCACGGCCATTCATGGCAAGATGCGTGTGTCCAAAACCGATATGCGCATTGAGGCCAACGGCACTCTTGATGAGCTTAATGTGTCCATAGGCATCGTTCGTTCTTTCATGGATGAGCATTCCGCATGGCAGCCTGAATTGAAAGCCATTCAGATTACTCTTATGACTGTTATGAGTCGCGTGGCCACTGTAAACGACAGGCGAAACGAAAATCCCAATCCATTGCCATGTAATATGGTTGAACATATTGAGCAACTGATTGATTTTATTGATTGCGCATGCGGCAAACCCGACAGTTTCTTGCTCCCGGGCGGCAACAAGGTTTCGGCGTTTCTTCATCAGGCGCGTGTAGTGGCCCGTCGCGCCGAGCGCCGTCTATGGCAGCTTAATGAACTTGACCCCGTTGAGCCTCAGGTACTTCAATGGGTTAACAGACTCAGTGATCTCTTTTTCGTTATGGCTCGGTATGAGCTTCTCAAAGCCGATCTGACGCCTGAGCACTGGCAACTTTTTTCATACAAACGAAAATGAAACATTTGCACCCCATAATGCTTGCCGGTACGGGCAGTGATGTTGGCAAAAGCATAATAACTACCGGTCTATGCCGTATTTTTCTGGAAGACGGTTATTCTCCGGCTCCATTCAAGGCCCAGAACATGGCATTGAATTCCTACGCCACTCCCGATGGCAAGGAGATTGGTCGTGCTCAGGCAGTGCAGGCCGAGGCTGCCGGCATACCATGTTGCACCGACATGAACCCGTTGCTTCTCAAGCCATCCAGTGACAAGACCTCTCAGGTGGTGCTTAACGGCAAGCCTATAGGCAATCGCAACGCTTACGAATATTTTCGCGTTGAGGGTAGGGAAGAACTTCGCCGCGAGGTTCACAAGGCGTTTGACCGGCTCGCAGCTTGCTATAATCCCATTGTTATGGAGGGAGCCGGTAGTATTGCTGAAATCAATATTCGTGCAACGGACCTCGTTAATATGTCTATGGCGCGGTATGCCAATGCTGATGTCATTTTAGTTGCTGATATTGATCGCGGAGGCGTGTTCGCAAGTGTTTACGGCAGTATAATGCTTCAGGACGAGTCCGATCGCAAACGTATAAAAGGTATCATCGTCAATAAATTCCGTGGTGATATGCGGCTGTTTGATTCAGGTCGTAAACTCATGGAGCAGATTTGTAATGTCCCTGTGCTTGGTGTCGTGCCTTATCTCAATGACATTCATATTGAAGAGGAAGACTCCGTTTCGCTTGACAAAAAACACAGGGAGGCATCCTGTGACAACAAGATCAATATCGCTGTCGTGCTTCTTCGTCACATATCCAATTTCACTGATTTTGATGCCATAGAAAAAGACCCCCGCGTTCATCTTTTCTACACCAACAACGTGGCCGAGATTGCGCATGCCGACATAATTATTATTCCGGGAAGCAAATCCACTATCGCCGATCTTTATGAGTTGAAAACAAACGGTGTGGCCGATGCCGTGATTCGTGCCCATCGTCGGGGCTGTTCAGTTGTCGGTATATGCGGCGGCTTCCAGATGATGGGGCTTGAGGTGCACGACCCGGATGGCGTGGAAGGTGATATGCGGTCCATTGCCGGATTGGGGCTCCTTCCGGTTGTCACCGACCTCACCGGCCAAAAAGTCACACGGCAGGTAGAGTTTTGCTATGATGGCTCTCTTTGCCAAGGTTATGAAATCCACATGGGACAAACCTCGTTGCACGGGGGTGAACCTTTTGTGCGCTTGGCCGATGGCACTTCCGATGGATGTCGTGTCTCTGTTGGCTGCTGGGGAAGTTATATCCACGGCGTGCTTGACAATCCTGCCGTAATATCATCGTTGCTCTCCCCCCATGTTTCATGTGGTGATTCCCAACGCACATTTGATTATTCCGAGTACAAACAATCTCAGTACAATGCCTTGGCTCGCGAACTCCGCACCTATATCGACATTGATGCACTGTATAAAATCATGGGACGCGATGATTGACGGACACGGCGATGATTTATTCCGTTTCCCCGGAATAGTGAAGCATAATTTCAGCTCCAATATATTCAGCCGGGTGGACCATACCGCTCTATTGGCGCATCTGGCCGCCTGTGGCGATGACATTCTTCATTACCCCGAGCCACGTGCATACTCTCTGGAGAGCATGCTTGCCGCAGAAGCCGGAATTGATGCCCGACATCTATTGGTTACCAATGGCGCCACTGAGTGCATTTATATCATTGCCCAGATGATGCGCGACAAGCGGGCTGCCATAGTGGCTCCGGCATTTCGTGAATACGAGGATGCTTGTGCCCTCAATCATCTCATCGTTTCGTGGCATGAATCTTTGGCCGAGGCTATGAAAGTCTCTCCTGATTTGGTGTGGATATGCAATCCTGCCAATCCCACAGGACATGTCACCCCCCGTGAGCATATTTTGGACATTGTCTCTGCTTATCCATCCACGCTTTTTGTTGTGGATCAGGCTTATGCCGACTATACGCTTCTTCCTGTGCTCACTCCGCAGCAATCGGTTGAGCGTGGCAATGTCATTATGCTCTCATCGCTTACCAAGCGGTTTGCAGTTCCCGGATTGCGCATAGGTTATGCCATAGGGTGTGTGGATCGGCTCGCAGAGTACCTCAAGCCATGGAGTGTCAGCAGTGTGGCCATAGCCGCTGCCAAATATCTTGTTGAGCACAAGGCTGATTATCCCATTGATGCTGCTATGCTCCACAATCAGGCGTTGATGCTTTCTGCCCGGTTTCAGCAGCTTGGCATAGCTGTCTCTCCTACTGATTGCAATTTCATCTTATGTCGCTTGCCTCATGGCACGGCAGCCGATTTAAAAGAATGGCTTGTTAGCAACTATGGTATCCTTATACGTGATGCCTCCAATTTTCATGGCCTTTCGCCTGCTCATTTCCGTGTTGCGGCACAAACCATTCCTGAAAATGAATTACTCATCAAAGCTGTCTCACAATGGATTGGATTATAGCTCCTTTGCCTCTTGTCATAGGCTGGATTCTTGACTTTGTTTTCGGAGATCCGGCGCGGTTGCCGCATCCTGTTGTCCTGTTCGGTAAAACCATTTCGTTATTGGAGCATAAGCTGAACCACGGCTCTCATCGTGTTGCCAAGGGCGCTTTCATGGCTGTGTCATTGATCGTAGGCGTTTATCTGTTGTGTGCTTTTCTTATCCATTGGCTTTCCCCTTGGCTGTGGATAAAAATAGCCGTTGAATCCGTTTTGGTATTTTATTGTCTCGCAGGCACTACCCTTGTGCGCGAAGTCAGAATGGTATTTGAGGCCTGCGACCGTTCGCTTGAAGAAGGCCGCCGTCAGGTTGCGAGGATTGTCGGGCGCGACACCTCCACGCTTTCAGCCAACGAAGTTCGCACCGCTGCGCTTGAAACACTTGCCGAAAATCTTAGCGATGGTGTCATTGCACCGCTTTTCTGGTACGCACTCCTTGGCATTCCGGGCATGTTGGCTTACAAAATGGTCAACACCCTTGATTCTATGATAGGTTATAAGTCGCCGCGTTATCTTCTTTTTGGCCGTTTTGCGGCAAGGATAGATGATGTGGCTAATTTCATTCCGGCGCGAATCACGGCTTTCCTTATGCTTCTCGGTGCCGGCAAATTAAATCTTATTCCGTTTGTATTGCGCTATGGCAGGCAACATGCCAGTCCCAACTCCGGTTATCCCGAAGCTGCCCTTGCCGCCATTCTTGATTGCCGTTTCGGTGGCACCCACATTTACTTTGGCCAAGAAATTTACAAGCCTTACATAGGCACAAACCCACGATTACTCACCACTGCCGATATGCGCACTGCCATTCGTGTTAACCGCGCAGCTGAGATTCTCGCCCTTTTGATAGTGGTAGCCATACTGTGTGTTTGACAATATTCCGTCAGTGCGTGCCGTTGATAAGTTCATTGCATAGATTCTGTAGCACCGATGCCTCATTATGGTTCACATCTTTTGATGCGAATACAAATGTCACAACCGGATAAGATTTCACTGTTTTGAGAAAATTCTCAAAATCAGGATTCTTCCTCAGCTCGTTCTTGTACTTCACCACAAATTCCGTCCAGCGATTTGCTGCATCACCGTGAAACCATTCGCGAAGTTCGGTTGACGGAGCTATATCCTTTGCCCAATACTTGCAGTCGAGGCGTTCATGTGTCAGTCCGCGCGGCCATAATCTGTCCACCAATATCCTGTAACCGTCTGTCGCATCAGGCGTTTCGTATGCTCTTTTTATTTTGATTTCTGTCATTTGATGTATTGATATGTTTCACCATAATAACATCGGTGAAAAATCAACTGTTCATTGCATTGCGCAGCCATACCCGCAGGGCGCATGTGAACTTATATTCTTTCCCTATTGTTGTATGCTCAACCGAATGAATTATTATTTAATAGATCCACCGTTATGTTGAAAACAGATTACAAATTCGGGGAAATATTTCCTCTTGCATCTCAGATTGAGAAACATGCATCTAAGGTAGAGTTCAAAGAAATTATGGGTAACAGCAATGGTGGTATATCTTTGCTTGCCTTTTCCGCCGGGCAGGATTTTGCCACTCATGTCGCTCCTGCTGAGGTTATGGTAAACGTACTTGAAGGTGAGGTTATATTTACTATGATTGACAAACCTCTGCATCTTCACAAAGGAGAATTTATTCTTATGGGCAATGGTGTGCCTCACTCAGTGCATGCCGTTACTGATGCCAAAATCATGCTTGTTAAAATCAAACACGACTGACCTATGGGCAACCCTATGTTTTGCTATCAGTGCCAGGAAACGGCACGGGGCACCGGATGCACCATGCTGGGTGTATGTGGTAAGCATCCCGAAACTTCTGCACGCATGGATTTGCTGCTTTATGCGGTGCGTGGTATATCTATAATCAATCGTGCTCTCAGAACCAAAGGTGAGCCGTCTTGTGATGCAAGCCATTTCGTGATTGACGCTCTCTTCACCACTATCACCAATGCCAATTTTGATAATGCATTTTTGGATGATTTCATCCGGCGTGCATTTCAAATTAAAAATCTACTTGCCGGTACAGCCAAGAAACAGGGCATAGAGCTTCCTGATCTTCCTCAGGTAGAATTTTATGCTTCTCCTGAAGATGCTGAAAAATCTGAACCATTCACCGGTGTGCTTGCCGAAGAAAACCCTGATATTCGTGGTCTTAAGCAGCTTGCCATTTATGGTTGTAAAGGCATGGCCGCCTATGCGCGTCATGCGGCTAATCTCGGATTTGAGGATGATGATGTATATGCCATAATAGAAAATGCTATGGCCGAAACGGCTCGTCCCGATATTGACCCTGATGAACTGTTTTCGCTTGTTCTTAATGTTGGCGAGGGAGGTGTCAAGGTTATGGCACTTATTGACACAGCAAATACCCACACCTATGGCAACCCTGAAATAACAAAGGTTGATATAGGTGTGCGCAATCGTCCGGGCATACTTATAAGCGGTCATGACCTTAAGGATCTTGAGGAGCTCTTGGAGCAATCCGCCGACAAAGGAGTGGATGTTTACACTCATTCCGAAATGCTTCCTGCTCAATACTATCCTGCATTCAAAAAATACCCTCATTTTGCAGGTAACTATGGCAATGCGTGGTGGAAACAGACCGATGAATTTGAATCATTCAACGGTGTTTTCCTTTTCACCTCTAATTGCATAGTGCCACCGCGCAAAAATTGCACATATCTCAACCGTGTATATACTACAGGTGTAGTGGGAATGCCCGGAACGCATCACATACCTCAGGCACATGATGGCAAGCCTAAAGACTTTTCTCAGCTCATTGCTCATGCACAGAAGTGTCCTCCTCCCACAGCCATTGAGCATGGTGAGATTATTGGCGGTTTCGCTCATCATCAGGTCATTGAGCTTGCGCCGAAAATACTTGACCTCATTAAGCGTGGCAAGATACGCAAATTTGTCGTTATGGCCGGATGTGATGGCCGCTTCCCCTCTCGCGACTATTACACCAACTTCGCTCAGGCACTTCCGAACGATTGCGTCATACTCACCGCCGGATGCGCCAAGTATCGTTACAACAAGCTGCCTCTTGGTGATATAGAAGGCGTGCCACGTGTTCTTGATGCCGGACAGTGCAACGACTCTTACTCCCTCGTGCGCATAGCTCTTGCCTTACGCGATGCACTGGGACTTAAAGATGTCAACCAACTGCCTATAGTGTACAATATTGCATGGTATGAGCAGAAAGCCGTTATAGTGCTGCTCGCTCTGCTTGCATTTGGAGTGAGAAACATTCACACCGGCCCCACCTTGCCGGCGTTCTTCACCCCCGATATTCTCAAGGTGCTTCAGGATAAATTCCATATCGGCACCATTACCAACGTACAGCAGGATATCCACACACTTATCGGATAAACTTTATTTCCCGCTTTCGCTTTTTGTTGCTCATGGCATACACTGTTGCACCTCGGCTTCCGCCGGGGTGCTTTTATGTATCTGTTATTATACTCAAGATTGTGTCTTGGCTCATAAAAATCAGTATTTTTGCAGAATGAAGATAGTGAAATGCCGTAACGATTATTATCCTGCGCTCATAGAAATATGGGAGCGTTCTGTGCGCGCCACACATGATTTTCTGACCGATGATGTGATTAACGATATAAAATCGGCTTTGATTCCGGATTATTTTCCCAATGTAGATCTCTACGCCATTATGGATTGTGGTCCTATAATCGGATTTATTGGACTGGCCTCAGATACGATAGAGATGCTTTTCATTGACAGCAATAGCATGGGTAAAGGATATGGAACAGCTCTCATTGATTTTGCTAAAAAGAGAGGAGCAACGAGGGTTGATGTCAATGAACATAATGTCCGCGCGTTGGAATTCTATAAGGCAAAAGGCTTTCATATTATAGCCAGAGATGAAAAGGATGAAGCCGGACGGCCTTACCCTGTTTTGCATTTATTATTGGGTTGATTATGGATATTCTGAGAAAAGAACTGAACGCGATTTATGATAGCCAGCATCTGTCAGATGAAATTCTGGATAATTGCGAGATTCAGAGATATAAACACATTATAGAATCCTTGGCATCGGTGAGTGATGCGCTTTATGTCATAACCGATGCGTTGGCCGACCATTGCTATATATATTCCGGTAGCCTTGCGCGGCTATTGGGTCTCACTTCTGAGCCTCAGTACTGCACGGAACAAAATTCAAGCGACGAGGATGTAATCTATTCGCGCATACATCCTGCCGATTTGGTGGAAAAACGAATGCTTGAATATGAATTTTTCAAATTCGTCAACCCCCTGTCGGCATCGGAGAAGAAAACATATGTGGCTACAAGCCGATTCCGCATAAAATCCTATAAGGGTCAGTATATCTATGTTGACAACTCCACCCAAGTGCTTCATCCGTCTCCATGTGGCAAGATATGGCTCATTCTGTGCAAATACGCCATATCACCCGACCAAAAGCCGACTGATGACATACAGGCGGCCATAATATGCACCGCCACTGGTGCAATCAAACGCTTCTCTTTTACTCAGGATAAATGTCGGATTCTCACAGCGCGTGAAAAAGAGATTATGACTCTCATTATGAATGGCAACCTGAGTAAGCAGATCGCCGCTATTCTTGGAATCAGTGTCAACACCGTCAATAGGCACCGTCAGAACATCATAAGCAAACTAAGCGTAAACAATTCAGCCGAAGCAATTTCTGCAGCTATATCCATGAAGCTTTTATAACCGGCTATGGTTATAAATCAGTATTTCACGGTTTATGGCCTGAATGTATTTTTGCTGCAAAAAGCATTATTATGAAATCGGTTATTATTCTTCTATTGTTTTTGATGTTCTCGGCAACAGTGACGGCAACTCCGGAAAATGATAATTTCACTTGGTGCAATGCCACGGTCTATTTTGTCATTACCGACCGTTTCTGCAACGGTGACTCAACCAACGACATCAACTATGGGCGCATCATTGACTACGGCAGCGAACGCCTCAATGCCGCTACTTTTCATGGCGGAGACTTCAAAGGCATGCTTCAGAAAGCACGCGACGGCTATTTCACTCGCCTCGGCATCAGCGTGGTTTGGATGACAGATGTTTATGAGCAGATTCACGGATGGATGTCGGGTAGTGGTGCTGTCAATGATTTCCCTCATTACGGTTACCATGGCTATTATCCGCTTGATTACACTCAGATTGATAAAAACTATGGCACTGTTGAAGAATTTCGCGAGTTGGTCAACACTCTCCATTCGCAGGGAATACGCGTGATGCTTGGCGCAAATTTAAATGATCCCGGCTATCCAACCCTTCTTGATGCCGTACAATATGGATTTGCCGACACCGGTTTGTCTGAAACAGAAGCTGCTGCACATATCACAGACTGGAGCTATGACAATTTTTTTGCACAAAGACTTGGTTGGAACGGTTGGTATGGCAGAGGATGGATTAGGATGCCCGATGAAAATTGGGATGAAAATAATCCTCTTGAAGCCACTCTCTATGGCATGCCCGATTTCAAAGATGAGAGCTTGTCTCCGGTCAGGATACCGGCATTTTTGCACCGTAAATGGAAAAAGGAGGGGAACGAGAACAGCAGATGGGTTAACCCTTCCGCATTGAATCTGCGTAAAGACCGCGAGTGGACTCCAATGCAATATCTCATGGCATGGATTGCCTCATGGGTAGAGGAATTCGGTATTGACGGATTTCGTTGTGACATCGTGGAGAATGTTCATCTCAATCGCTGGAAAGAGCTTAATGATGCTTGCAATAAAGCTTTGGCAACATGGAGAAGAAAACATCCGTCCGATTCAGCCTCACGTTGGGCAGATAAATTCTATATGACAGGAGATTTTGAAAATTCGTCAATTGACCGTAAGTCCGGGTATGCTGATGCCGGATTTTCAAGTATGGTTAATTTTTTCTTTCCCAAGCATGGTGACCTTGATAATATTGTTTACACATGGCAGGCTTATGCCGACAGCATTGCTGCAAATCCGGGCTGGCACCCTTTCAGCTATCTCAATAACTCATATCATCGCGACGCCGATTCCGCTAATATGATTGACTGCATCACAACTCTTTTGCTTTCTCCGGGTGTCGCACAGATTTTTTATGGCGATGAAACCGGACGCAAGCTCAGCGATGCCCGCTTCAATGTTGATTCCGATCAGGCTTTCCGTTCGGATATGAATTGGAACGACATCGACTCAACACTTCTCGCACATGTTCGAAAACTTGGCAACATACGCCTTAATAACCCCGTGATTGGCAGTGGCAGACAGCGCACTCAAAACACCCACACATGCGTCAGATACAACGACACAGATACCGTATTGATATGCGTTAATCCCGAGAATTACAAATCTATTCCTACAGCTGAAGTATTTGCTGACGGAACGATGCTAACAGATCTCTATACCGACAATACAGCCGTAGCCCGGGACGGAAAGGTCTTATTCCCGTTCTATGCCAATAATGTGGCTATAATCGTAGCATCCGGCCCACGTAAATCCGATTAAGCCTTATATTTCAGTTTATAATTTGTATCTTTGCATATAAGGATAAAACTGAAAATATAATATCGTTTATGGAATTTGTATATTCATTGATAAATATGCTGGCGGATATGGCCCCGTATCTGCTTTTGGGATTTTTGGTGGCAGGCGTGTTATATGCCTTTGTGCCGGGCGGTTTTTACCGCAATCATCTTTCACGGCCCGGTGCATGGTCGGTGATTAAGGCCGCACTGATTGGTGTGCCGCTCCCTTTATGCTCCTGTGGCGTACTGCCCACCGCCGTTTCCCTTCATCGCAATGGCGCATCGCGTGGCGCGTCCACATCATTCCTTATCGCTACTCCGCAAACCGGCATTGACTCTATTGCGGCCACATATTCACTTTTGGGCCCTGCTTTTGCCATCATCCGACCGGTTGCAGCGCTTGTCACTGCCTTCATCGGCGAAATGTTGGTCAACCGTGAGGACAAGGTTTGTACCATTGACCCGAATATGGAAGTGGACACAATAGATGCTCCTGCTTCCGACAGCTTCGGCGGTAAAATCCGTGATGCATTGCGCTATGGATTCGTGGATATGGTTCAGAATATTGGTAAATGGCTGATAATTGGCCTTGTGATTGCAGCTGCCATAACGGTATTCATTCCCGATGGATTTTTTACATTTTTTGCCGGATACCCATTGTTGTCAATGATTGCTGTTGTGATTGTGGCAGTACCGATGTATGTTTGTTCCACAGGTTCTATACCTATAGCCCTTTCCCTTATGCTTAAGGGGCTTAGCCCCGGAGCTGCTTTTGTGCTTCTTATGGCCGGTCCCGCCGCAAATTTTGCTTCAATCATAATAGTCAGCAAATCGCTCGGCAAAAAATCGGCTGCTATATATCTCGGCACAATTGTAATCGGAGCTATAGTTATTGGACTGTGCATAGACTACCTCATGCCGCGCGAGTGGTTTACAATGCCGTTGGTTAGTGGAGAGGGAAATTGTCATCTGCATGTTGGATTGTTCCCCGCAATCTGCTCTGTTCTCCTTATAATATTGCTTATCAATGCACTAATAAAAAGATATACATCAAATAAATCAGAAGAAATGGACAAAGCACAAACCACCATCATTGTCAAAGGAATGACTTGCGGCCATTGCAAGGCCATGGTTGAGAAAAATCTGTCAAAACTTCCCGGAGTGGAATCTGTGACCGTGGATCTTGCTTCCGGTGAAACAAAAATACAGGGCAAAGCTGATATCGCCACCATCCGTGAGGTCATTGATGACCTCGGCTTCACAATGTAGTGAAGCCTGTTTGGTCACCGATACTTAGAGCTTGTTTAATAATAAATGTTACCGACAGGGCGGTCAGTCGTCAAGCAGATTTTTGCTTGTGATGAGGGAGTTATGGGGTTCCATAACGACCGAAGAGCAAACAAAAATCTGCCGGCGAATGGCCGTGCTGGGGTATTTATTTTAATATTGCCCATAATATTTTATTTTTTTGTTCACAATCTGTCAGGAGCTGTTTCTCTATTAAAAATTACCACCGTTTCGTATATCTTGGCCGCTTTTCGCCCTGTGACGAAGGAGTGTACTTGACGTACACGACTGAGGAACAGGACCAAAATCGTCTCAAGCCATACGACCCTGTCGGTAACATTTATTATTAAACAAGCTCTTAAAATCACATCAACCGTATAAAATAATGTTTATGGGATATACACCTTTGTGGACTTGTTGCCCTGACGGCGGATGTAGAAGCCGGAGCTTGGGTTCTCAACCCTGATGCCCTGCAGATTGTAATATTCCACCGGAGCATCGCCGCACTCATCGCTCTCCACCCCGTCAATACCCGAAAAATCTATCTCCTGTATATTGCGGAAATACATCCATGGCGATATGAGCAGGAATTTCCCTGAAGCACCTTTGGGTATGTATAGAGTACTATTATTATATTCCTGATTTGAAAAAATACTTTTGTCGCCCGATATAGGAGCAGCGGTGTTGTAATATATATCAGTTTTTGTGTTATAATAACCGGAATAAAAAGCACCCGAGCCAATTGAGGTGATTGATGCAGGTATATGCAAGCTTTTAAGCGTACAGTTAACAAATGCATTTTTCCCGATTGATTTCATCCCTTCGGGAATTATCAGTGTTGACAAATTATCGCAATAGCGAAACGCATTATCCCCAATCTCGGTAATAGATTCGGGTATTGTGTAGTTTTCATTAATACTATTACGGCTTGCATATTTTATAATGTTTTTGGAACTATTGAAAATCATACCATCTTCCACAATATCGGTTTCATCATAAAATACTGGGTAGTGTGACATAGTTCCCCCGGGGATGGATTTATTAACAGCTTTTTCATAGTTGAAGTTGTTGCTGCATGCAAATTTGTAAAGGCCGCAAAAAGAATTATTCATTGCATCTGAAGAGATTCCAAGCGGGAATATGAAGTCGCTTAAGCCGTAAAAAGCATTATAACCGATTGAATCAACATTCTCATTTATGCTCAGATATTGGAGAGAAGAATTGTAAAAGGCTTGCTGACCAATGTATTTTATGTTGGGTAAATCAGCTGTAAATAAACCTTTTGCATCATAGAAAGCATAAGGTTCAATCTCTTCGATAGATGTTGGCAGATTCATATGTGAAATGCCTTCACATTGATATGCTGCGTAAGCCCCGATGCATGTGGTTGACAAGGGGATGTCTAAATCGCCGGTATAGCCTCTTGGCACGAATACCAACCTTGAATAGTTACCGGAATATATTATTCCGTCTTCAGAAATTGAAACATCGTTATCATACCAGCACATGCCGTTGAATTCAGACGCAAACCATTGGCTGTGATTGGGCTTAAATCGTACCGGTGCAACTACTCGGGTAAGTTTGCTGCACCCTGAGAAAATTTCCTTGCCGACTATGGTTAAATTTTGGGGCATGTAAATTTCTGTCAGAAGTTCGTTGTTGGCAAATGCATGGTCGTAGATAGTAGTAAGTGAATTGGGCAACGATATGGTCCCAAATTTACACCCGTAAAATGATTGATCACCTATGAAATCAAGGTCGTCGGATAGAATGATACTGGACAAAGCGGTGAGTTTAAATGCTTGTGTTCCGATGCGTCGTACTCCTTCTAAGTTTAGTGATTTCAATGCTTGGCAATTAGTGAATGCAAAATTATTAATTGTTTCTACCGAACTCGGAATAACGATAGTGTGAAGCTGGAGGCAAAAATTGAATGCACTTGCTCCAATTTCTGTTGTTCCGTAACCAATATTGGCAGCTCTTAAATTTGTGCACCCCATAAAAGCTTCATCCGATATTTCCTGGACCGTACCGGGTATTTGAATCGCATTAATGCCGGAGGATTTAAACGCAGCTTTTCCTAAGTAAGTCAAGCTACTTGGCAATATTATAGTACTATTTTTCCCAAAATTTTCGCACCCCTCAAATGCATTGTCACCTATTCGGAGTATTGTGTTAGGCAGTGATATGCTACGTAAATAGTAATTTTTGTAAAAGACTTTGTCGTTTATCTCTGTAACTGTGTAATCGGTGCCTTCAAAAGTGATGGTTTCCGGTATAACGGCATCACCCCTATATTCATTGGTGTTGAGTATCACAACAGCATAGTTATTGCCGGATTCATCGGTGTTGAGGCTATAAGTGATGTCGTCTTGTCGATAGCCAATCTGGGCAATGGCAGATGCGAAGCATGCCAGCACACATAATGAGGTTATAATTATCTTTTTCATAATATTTGTTTTTTGTTTTATCTTTTGATGAATACATCCCAGTCAGTTTCGTTACCGACATTGAAAATCTTGTCTCCGCGACTCCACGTGTCGGGCAGTGAAGAGGGTTTGGTGGTAGCAGTACACTCCACAGATTCGTTGAGATGGGTCACATCCTGAAGTTTCAGCGTGTCGGTATCAGGCAAAGAACCCAGAGGATTCGCCTCACTGCATTTCTGCCAGGGGTATCCTGACAGGAACAGGCCATTGTCATAGAGCATCATGGCGTTTACGACCGGAACATCTACTGTGTTCCAATCAAATTCTCGCACAATTTTGTTAATTATTGTATCACGTTCAACGCGACACCGGTACATTCTGAGGTAGCCTGACCATTTTGGGAAATAAGTCCCTCCATAAATTGGAATTAGCGTGCTTACGGCATTTGCATCTACCGGGTTGTCAATAAAATTATTTTTTTTGATAATCGTGTCGCCTTTGTTTTTGAGATGCTTGTATTTCATGCCGTTAGGATAGGCAATGATATTGCGCTGACGGTCAATGACAAACACCGCAAAGTATTCGTATTCACCCGATTCAGCATACCATCTGTCGTTTCGGTTGGGCATCATAGTAGCTGTGCGGCGATTGATGTTGTGCAGCTGATGGTTTACATTGTTTACTGCGAATCCGGCATTGATTGTGCCGGAGCCGGATAGGTATGGCGACAGGTCATTGAGTAATGTGGTTGCGATTGTATCGGTTAGAAATATTGAGTCGTTTTGATTTTCTGCTCTAAACTGTATCCCAACCGTGAGAGGCCATGTCACGGAATTCAATAATGCCACCTGCCTGTACTGGTTGGAGATATTGACTGTTGCCCCGTCTCCTACAATGATTTCCGGAGCGGATGAACGCGCGAGCCAAATTTTCTTTTTCGCCTCAAACTCCGTTCTCCGTTCCTCAAGGCTATAATAATCTTGAATTGAGTCGTTTGTTATGCCGGGAAACAGGTCATGAAAAGTACACAGATAGGTGTTGTTGTGGATTTCAGCTACACTTGGCGTCCCATATCCACCTCCGGCAACATATATATTGCCTCGTTCACTTTTATAGAAGAAATTGTCGGAAATAGTGACTTGAGAATTAAGTACACGGATAAGCATACCTTCGTTTGATTCCATTGAAGATTCCATATGGTTGTTGGAGAACGTGAGTCCCCGGCAACCATTCAACACTATTTCACCACCGGTTATATTGCACGATATCAATCCTCCACGATTCCGCCCTACATACAGAGTGCGGTTGTTTAGGAACCGAGAGCCCATGAACGCATTTCCGGTGAATTGGAGATTATCGCCGTCACCGTTAAGATATATCATCCATTTGGTGTCATAAACAGTTGTATCGGTGGCTGAAGTTGTTCCGGGAGGCGCGTAATGAACTATGTTGACACCGGAAAAACGGCAGTCTTTGATTACAAAACCGTCGGCATAATCACGGCTTTTCACTATGGCCTGCTTGAAGTTAAGAAACCTGCATTGCTCTATGTCAAGTCCTCCGGCGGTAAACAGACCATTGAGTTGCGGAATGATCCGTTCGCTTTTGTCGCCGTTCATAAAAGTAATGTTGCGCACTACGGTTGTGAATGCCGGGTATGGGTGTACCCACATGTTAAACTGTTCCTCAATAGGCTCCGAGGAGGAGGGGTATTGTTCAACAGGCTTGGTGTTGACAAGCACCATGTAGTCTGATTGGAAGTTGAAGCATGATAATGAGTCATTGTTTGCCACTATGGTAGTTCCGAGAAGATCGGAGTTGGATCCGTTGCCCGGATTGGAGATGAATCCGTTTTCGCCTGCAAGTTCTATGCCGTAGCGCACGCGAATGGAGTGCTTTGTGGGGTAAAGCCCACGCTGTAGAAACACCTCACCGGTGCGTTTTAGCTCTATGGCCTTGTTGATCGGGGTTGACCAGTCATCGCATCCGGGAGATGCGAACCATTGGGGATAGGCCCTGTCCATATGCCAGTTACCGTCAATGTCAACGCCATCGAACACGAACGTGCATTTGGCCTCAAGAAAAGCATATTTCTGAATCACATAATCCTCCGCAAATTTCGGACCCGATATTTTTCCCGATCCGGAAATCGGAATATTTCCTATTCTTAATATTGATTCCGAGCCAAGATTAAGAGGGGTTGAACCGTTTAGAATCAACTTGCCCAATGTTATGTCAAGCAAGCATGATGTGGACAGTTGCAGAGAGGCACCGGATGCCACGGTGAGTGTGCTGCCGGGTTGCAGAATGATTTGTGCGTTGCTGCCAACGGTTGCGGTGGTGTTTATTGTAACAGAGCAGAATTGGCCGAGCACAAACGTACACCCCGACCCTATGGTCAATGCTGAAAAAGTTACTTCGGCATTGTCGGATATGATAATCCGGGCATTGTCGGGATATGTGGCAGAAATGGTTCCACCGGTTATCACGTGTCTTGGGGCGGAAATGTTGTTCATAGAAGTGTAGATTGGTTAGTCATTGACAAAGATATAAAGTTTAGTGCAATAAAGCCTCCCCCCGAATTGCAAAAAAAATATTAAAGTTCACGGCTTAAACTTGTCAAAACAAGCTTTTATAGCTCTATTTGCAGAATTCCGGCGTAGTCGGGTTGTTGGCTGAACACATTGTCAAGCGTTGCTGCCCCAGACAGCAGCAACATGTGTATCATTATGCCTCCGTGGGTAAATAACAGCACATTCTCCTTGTCGTTGGTCCTTATTTCTTCCAGAAATTGGCGTAATCGTTGCTGTTGTTCCTCGGATGATTCTCCCCCTGTCGCCTTGACATGAAACCAGTCGTCAAACCACTCTGTCAGCCTCGTATCCTTTATTTCATCCCATCGCTGCATCTCCCATTCTCCAAAATTCATCTCCATCAGGCGTTTGTCACGCACGGCATCCTCATACCCGCAAAATGAGGCAAGCTTCACGCACCGCGATAGGGGAGAAGTGTAAACAGCATCAAACTTCCTTCCTTTTAAATTTTCGCGTACTCTTTCTGCTTCCTCGGCGAAAGTTGCGCGTAACCCCACATCGCTTTGTCCGTAGCACACTCCTTTAGGCACATCCACCGATGTGTGTCTCACCAATGTCATTTTCATAATCCTGCTCCGTATAATATCGCAATGCCAACCCACATGCCCAATTCGCAGATAATGAATGTGGCACCGCAGCAATCGCCGGTATAACCCTGAATTTTTCGTTTCATGAGTATGAAAAGCATAGGCGCAATAAGCACCGGCATAATCAATGAGGCTATATATTGAACGGGCAGCAGCAACAACGGAATTGCGCCACCAAGGCACCCCGCCACCCCTGCCAAGAATCCGGTGCTATTGTATATGGTATGATTTTTGGCCTCCTCTATTTTTCTTGCGTAAGGCAGAAAATTCACTATGGTTGATGCCGCATATTTGCTCCATGCATCGCATGCCACAAACGCTCCGGCTGCCACTTTTATGGGAAGTGAACTCGCAATTCCGGTAAACAGGATATAATAGACAATGAGTGCTATCACTCCGTAAGTACCTATATGCGAGTCTTTCATTATTTCAAGAATTCGGCTGCGATTGGTGCCTCCGCCAAATCCGTCAGCAAAGTCGGCAAACCCGTCTTCATGCAGGGCACCGGTCACTAACAACCGTGCTGTCAGAGCCAGAACTACCGCACACGATTTTGGCAGCACGCATGTTGCACCCAGATATACAGCGGCCATTATTCCTCCTGTCAGCCATCCTACATAGGGCCAGTATCTTACCACATTTTTATAATATTCGGCAGGCACTTCCCCCAATCGCCAGAATGGCAGGCGGGTAAAGAATATCAGGGCAGCAAGTACGTGCTTCATCAGAAATATTTGGTCACATGCACCGCACTGAAGCGGTCCATCTCGTTTATCATCCTTACTGCCGACTCCAATATCGGATAAGCGCATACTGCTCCGGAGCCTTCGCCGAGCCTCAAATCAAGGTTCAATATGGCTCGCACGCCCAGTGCGTCAAGCATCCTTTTATGTCCCGATTCGTCTCCGCAGTGGCCGAATACGGCGTAATCCATCACATGGGGATAAAAATGTGCCGCTGCTGCCATACATGATGTCATTATGAATCCGTCCACGATAATCAGCATCTTCAATTCGGCAGCTTTTAACATTCCTCCGACAGCCATGGCCAATTCATACCCGCCGAACCATCTTAAGCGATCTTCCGTGGAAAATGGTCCGGAATAGTTGTTCCACGCGTGGAACAGTACCTCATATTTGTGTTCCACGCCTTTGTTACACAGTCCGGCTCCGGCTCCTATGCAGTCGGCCAACGGTATGCCGGTGAGGATATGCATCCACATAGATGACGGAGATGTGTTGCCACTTCCCATCTCTCCGAAACTTATTACGTTACAGCCTTTTGAGTGTACCATTTCCACTGTTTCAGCACCTCTTTTCAGGCACTCCTCCCATTCTTGAGGGGTAATGGCTGCCTCATGCAAAAAATTGCGTGTGCCACGGCGTATCTTCTTGTTTATTATGCCTTTGCCTTCCGGAATATCGTAATCCACGCCGGCATCTACAATTACCAACTCAAATCCATGCTGATTGCATAAAAAATTTATTCCCGCTCCCCCTCGGGCAAAATGGCTGACTTGCTGCCAAGTAACTTCTTTGGGCGATACACTCACTCCCTCATCAAGAATCCCATGGTCGGCTGCAAACAACACATTGCACGGATGATTGAGCTGTGGCTCAAGGGTTTGCTGTATGAGGCCAATCTTTATGGCAAGTTCTTCCAGTCGTCCGAGCGAACCTTTGGGTTTGGTTAGGTCGTCCACTTTTTCTTTGAGAAGCGGCAAAATGTCGGTATTGGGTGCGGAGATGTTGAATTGTTGCATAACTATTTTATTCTTAGCGGGATACCGCTTATAAGCATATAAACTTCATTGGATTCTGCGGCCACGAGCTGATTGATTGCGCCCTGAAGGTCGGTGAATTTTCGTTGCAGTGCGTTTGCGCTCACTCCTCCTAATCCTATCTCGTTTGTCACTGCTATTATGTTGACAGGCAATGAGATGAGTTTTTGCCATTCGGCGGTGAAACGCCGCAGGGCAAGTTGCGGGTCTTCATTTTCGGCAAACAGTATGTTGGAGGTCCACATGGTCAGGCAATCAATCAACGCAGTGTCATTGGCAATAGATAGTTCGCCCGGTGCCAACGGTGCCTCAAAATTTGTCCACATTGGGCCACGGCGAGCCTGATGAGCTGCCACCCTTTGACGCATTTCATCGTCAAATATCTGGGCAGTAGCTATATACGCGGGGTTGGCACACCGGTCAAGTGTGAGCTTTTCAGCAAAAGCACTTTTGCCTGAGCGTTGGCCGCCTGTGATGAGTGTGATGTTGTTTGCCATTTATGTTTGCAAATTTAGACATTTCTTTTTTAAATTCGTAATTTTGCAGTCCTATGACACCTGAGCAGCTGCTGAATATTGCAAATAACCGTTCCCTCATTGTAGTGGTGGCGGATGGCATGCATGAGCCTCCGCTGGATGTTCTTGGCGGGAGAACTCCTTGGCAGGCAGCTGACTGTGAATGCATGGATGCAATGATGCATGATTCCATTTCGCTTGTGCCTGATGGGCTGGAACCTAACACTGATGTGGCACTCCTGACCCTGCTCGGTTATGATGCCGGAGAGTGTGCCAATTGTCGTGCTCCATTTGAGGCTCTGGGGCTTGGCATAGAAGTGGATAAGGACGATATGGTGCTGAGATGCAATCTCGTTTCGATGCATAATGGCATGATTACCAGCCATTGTGGCGAAGGACTGACCGGTGAGCAGGCTATGGTTGTAGTGGATTTGCTGAATGGCCGATTCGGGTGCGATAATCTTCATTTTTATAACGGCAACGGTTTCAGGGCTTTGCTGAAGGTAAAAGGCATGACAGATTTGCCATCATCGGTTCCACCTCACAATATTCTTAATCAGCCGTATCAGTCGCATATGATAGACAATGCAACGCTTGCACGTATTAATGTTGAGGCTATCGCATTGCTTTCCACTCTTGGGTTTCTTGCCAATGGCATCTGGCTTTGGGGCGCGGGACGAGCGGGGAGTTTTGCTCCATTTGCTTATAACGGGGCATCCATAAGCGGTACTCAGCTTGTGCGCGGCATATCGCGGGCTGTGGGTATGGATGTGATAGATGTAGATGGGGCTGATGGAACATCCACCACGAATTTACGGGGGAAATGCGATGCGGCAATTTCGGCTATTGGTAATCACCAGTTTGTGCTTGTGCATGTTGAAGCATGTGATGAGGCATCCCATTCGTTGGATGTCAAAGGCAAGATTGATATGATTAAACGGATTGATACTGAGTTGGTTGCTCCTCTCAGGGAGTATGCATCGGGTCATGATGTCGCGTTAGTGATAACGAGTGATCACGGCACCAGTTCCATCACAGGAAAGCATCTCGCGGGGGAGGTGCCGTGTTATGTGCAAATTTAATTTGTGCGAATTGCAATTATTGGGCTTTTAACGCGTTAAATAAATATGAACTATACAGTACACCATCCACGCCTGCAGATGTATTATGACAGTGCAGCCATGAATATTGCTTCTTTAGGAGCAGCTTTGTCACTTGTGATACTTAGCCATTATGGCTTTACTATATTGCCCGTAGTAGCTTTGTGTATATTTTTTGCTTTTATGGTGGGTTATTCCATTTGGTTTTGGATCAGTAAGCCTAAAAGTGTGTCAACAAGCAAGTTTCTATCCAATGTTTCGCTATATTATATGCTGTATGCTTTGATATTGGTAACTCTCTATCCGGTATCGGTAGGGTGGTGCGTCCTTGGATTGGTGGCTGCTATCGCTATTCTTTTAATCTACATTGTCAAAGTTAAATAATATTGGTTATGAGCTTCAATAAATATCCCAAAATAGTGCTGGTTTGTGGTTTGATTTGCCTTATAGCCGGAGTAGTGATGCTTATAGCCGGAGCGAATTTAATTCAAGAAAATTCATTCTATAATTATGCCGGAGTACTGTTTGCCTGCCTCGGCGCAGTATTCGTGGCTCTCAGCTTCCACAAAACTCCACCCAAATCCCCCAAAAAAATAAGCGGGCGATGAAAGCACACGCAAATATAGCTTGCTTTGTGGCAAATGTTTAAGGCAATATTTCCGGAAGTAACATATTGCCGGACTCAATAATATTTGTAAATTTGCAATTGCCTTAGAAGGAGTCGCCGAGAGTTACTTGCAGCCCTCAAACAGGTTCGGATTCAGTTATGAATTGGATAATTCTAATTGTAGCCGGCTTCTGCGAGGTCGGCTTTACTTACTGCCTCGGAAGGGCAAAATCCGTTGAAGGTCTCGCATGGTGGGGCTGGATTGGCGGATTTCTTGTGTTTACAATTATAAGTATGGGATTATTGGCAAAAGCTACGCAAAGTTTGCCGATAGGTACTGCCTATGCCGTATGGACCGGGATTGGAGCCGTCGGAACCGTTTTAGTGGGCATCCTATTCTTCCACGAACCGGCAACCTTTTGGCGTTTGTTTTTCATCTTTACGCTAATATCTTCAATAGTCGGACTTAAAATTGTGTCATAAGCCATGGAGTTTCGTAAAATGCGGCGTTTTCGCCAACAACTCACAATATCAGAATGTGATGCCATATTGTCAACGGGAACATCCGGCACACTTGCCGTACTTGGAGATGACGGTTATCCTTATGCTGTTCCGATAAGTTATGTTCATGTGGACGGCAAATTGTATTTTCATAGTGCCAAAACTGGTCATAAGGTAGATGCCATAAGGCAATATGACAAAGCATCGTTCTGTGTCATTGCCGCCGATGATGTCCATTCGTCGGAGTTTACTACCTATTTCCGGAGCGTCATTGCATTTGGAAGAATCAGAATTATTGAATCAGAGGAAGAAAGAACGCATGCGGCTTCTTTGTTGGGGACCAAATACAATCCTGGCGATGAAGTCGGATTACAGAAAGAATTGGAAAAGGGACTGTTACATATGCTTGTTCTCTGCCTTGATATTGAACACATGACCGGTAAAGAGGCTATTGAGCTTGTAAAGAAGGAATGAGAAAAATACTTCAAAAACAAATAATCATAGTAAAGATGAATATGTCATCGCTTGATATATTGACGGGTGAGGTGTATGGCAAGGTCGGTACATCTGCAAATCTGGTGTAAGAGATCAGGTGTGTGGATTCAACGGCTCAGGTATGACTGATCAGGATTTATGCTTTTCAGAAACTTTTGAGGGCAGGTTCCGTAGAGTAATTTATGTGAGGAGAGGTGGCTCGGGATGCTGCCTGAGGCATTGTCTGCTATCAAAAAATTTTGTAATTTTGTGCATAGGTAAAAAAGATGCACATGATAAAATCCGTTTCACTACTCGGAAGGGACAGGATTATTGGATTTGTATGGCAACACCTGCTCCTTCTTGTCTCACTTTATTTTATGACTCTCGGAGTCGCGCTGTGTGTCAGGTCAAATCTCGGCAGCAGTGTTATTTCAGCGTTGCCAATGGCATTTTCAATAGCAGGCACACAAAATCTTGTTCCGCCACTTACAATAGGTGGTTATACCAATGTGATGAACATTATATTAGTGCTGGGCCAAATTCTGGTGTTGCGAAAACGCTTTGAAAAAGTACAGCTTTTTCAACTTATAATAGGATTTGTATTCGGGGCACTGATTGATGTGAATATGTGGGCGACATCATTTGTTGACTGTTCCACTATGATGCAACAGACAGTAGCCCAGTTTGTGGGATGTACCGTAATGGGTATCGGCATAGCTTTTGAGGTGAGATGTGGTTCTGTGACAATGCCCGGAGAGGGGCTTCCGGTGGCGATAAGCCGCGTTACAGGCCGTCCTTTCCCCAAAATCAAGATTGCTGTGGATGTGTCGCTTGTGGTACTGAGTGTAGTGAGCTGCTATATGTTCTGGGGCGCATGGCAGTGGAATATTATCGGTCCGGGTACACTGTTTGCAATGTTTTATGTGGGCTATATAGTAAAATTGCTCGGCGGACATCTCGGATGGTTTGACCGATTGCTTTGTCGTCCGGGTATGCGCAGATATGTGTTTGGCCTCGCCCGCTATATTTACCATAGGTTCAAGTAACTGATCTTATTTGAAGCGGCCGGAGCAAGGGTGAAGAGAGGGTATAAAAAGAAAGGACTCAATTATGAGTCCTTTTCTTGTGTAGCGAATCAGGGAATCGAACCCTGGTCTCCACCGTGAGAGGGTGGCGTGCTAGGCCACTACACTAAATCGCCATCTTTACACCTTGCGGTAATCAAATCTCCTTTTGATGGCACAAAGGTAGGGCGAATATTTTGACTGTGCAAGAGCGCAAGGCTATTTTTAAGATATTTTTTGAAATATCGGTTACTCCAATGTTATCTCGCCGAAGAATTCGGGGCGGTGATAATCGGGTTCGGGAGTGTCAATGGGCGACCATGTGAGGAAGTGCGGACTTGAGGTGAGGTCGGCACATTTGTAGAAGTTGCCATGCATGGTTATAGGTTTGCCTTCGTATTTCACTCCTATCAATTCCAAAGGAATGGCCATAACGACGCTCCAAGAGAACATGCCTTCAAGCTCTTCAAACGGGCGAGTTCCGCAGGATGCATAGCGTCGTACTGTGGCAAGCTGTTCATCGGTGAGGGGAGTGCCGTTGTGACGGTCCATGCGGCATGCGGCATGGAGGGTGCCGATGCAGTTCATCTCAAAATTATAATAGGGCTGCGACCCTTTGGGGGCAACAAAAAATTCTACGCATGAGTCCTGATGTACGGGAGAGTTGTTGGTGTAGTTTACGGCACGCAGGTAATTGCAACGCACAAAAAATTCCACATAGATGTGTGTGCCTGAATGAGCTATAGAGAAAGAGGTGAGGGGATGATAGGGAAATTGCTCTTTCCAATTGAGGATGTCAATGGGATTTTTGTTGCCTTTCTCATCAAGAATTTTGCCAACTGTTTCAAGCTCTGCGTTGTCAAGCTCGGGGATGTAGGGTACTGAAAGTGATTTGGGGTTAGCTTTCATATTATATTCAAGGTTGTAATAAAGTTTTGACGGCTGTAAAGAGTCCTATAAGCGCCATTATGCTAAGCAGGACGGCGATAATCCTGTTGATGAGCCACAAAGAGCGCACATTGAAGTGTGCGCGAAGCTTGTTGACAAGATAAGTTATGACAAACCACCATCCGATGGCTCCAAGTATTATGCCACAGTAGCCTGTTATGTAATGGTAGTAGCTATAGGTGGTGTCCATGAAGTTGAAGCGTGCAAACAGGCCAATGATAAAGAAAAGAATCAACGGATTGGACACTGTGAAAAGGAATCCGGTGGCAAAATCACGCCAATATGTGTTGGCAGCCTGTGTGGCCGGTTTGAGAGATCGGGACGGATTGCTGCGAAAGAGGTAGATGCCATAGATTATGAGCACGACCGATCCGATGATCTGAAGCACTGACTGGTTGCTCTGGATGAAATCAGTGACGAATGACAGTCCAAGACCTGTGAGCAGGCAGTATATAAGGTCGGACAATGCAGCCCCCAAGCCGGTAAAGAATGCGGGTACACGCCCCTTGTATAGAGTGCGTTGAATGACAAGCATGCCGATAGGGCCCATTGGGGCGGATATAAACACGCCTATTATCACTCCGGTGAATAGTATCTGCAATACCTGCTGCATGTTGCAAAGTTAATACTTGCCGTTGTGAGTTGCAAAAAAATTGTGGCTAAGCCAAGGGAAAATAATGTTAATATGACAGATGCTCGCGCCGCGAGGCGTCAATTCGTAGTAATATGAAAAGCAGGAACGTAAAGCTCCACAATGAGGAGCCTCCATAGCTGAAAAACGGCAGGGGAATACCAATTACGGGACAAAGCCCAATAACCATGCCCACGTTGATGGCGAGATGGAATATGAAATATGAGGCTACGCAATAGCCATATACGCGTCCGAATACCGTGGGCTGCCGTTCGGCCAAATGCATGACTCTGAGTATGAGGCAGAGGAACAAAATCAATACCGCCGATGCTCCAAGAAATCCTTGCTCTTCGCCAATAGTGCAGAAGATGAAGTCGGTGTGCTGCTCGGGCACATATTTGAGCTTGGTCTGGGTGCCGTTGAGAAATCCTTTGCCGGCGAAACCTCCGGAACCTATGGCTATACGCGATTGATTTACGTTATAGCCTTTGCCCAAAGGGTCATCAACGATGCCCAAGGTTACTTTGATACGCTGCTGCTGATGGGGCTGCAAAATGGAATCAAATGCATAGTTGACCGAAAACAGAAATATAACTGATGCAACGGTGGCGCCTACAGTTATCCACAGTTTGCGAGCATGGCTGCGCATGGTGAGAAATGCGGAGTAGAGGCAAGCAACGGATATGGCGGAAATGAAATAAGCGAGTCCGGGCACCGTGATGCCAAATGCATCAAGTACGGCCACTATGACGAAAGTGCCCACATACCACACAGCTACATTTCGTGCAGCTATGATATGCTTGCAGTAGATGGCGAGCAATCCCACCATAATGCACATAATCATACCGAATACGGCTGCTTCTCCGGCGGGAATGCCGAGATAGGTGGATGCAGTGTATTTGATTGCCACTACGAAAAACAGCACAGCGCATCCTGCTGCCATAAGCACAAGTCCGCTCATGCCTTCGCGATAGAGCACGAAAAACAGGGCGAGATAGGCCAGTGCGGAACCTGTTTCTTTCTGGGCTATGATGAGAAGGATGGGGAGTATGATGATGGTAAGTGCCCGGAAATAATTGTTTTTGGAGGCATTGAGCCGGAAATTATAGCCGCTGAATAATTTTGCAAGGGCCAATGCTGTGGCAAATTTTCCGAATTCTGCCGGCTGAAACCGTAAAGGCCCGAATACAAGCCATGAATGAGATCCCTTAATGTCCGGGGCTACAAATATGGTTATCAGGAGGATGAACATTACCACTATATAGATAGGGTAGGCATAAGTCTCATACATTCTGGCATCAAAAAGCAGGAGCACGAGTGCAAGCACAAGTGCCATGCCTATCCATCGGATCTGTTTGCCTGAAAATTCGGCAGCATTGAGTATGGAAGCGTTGTCGAAATCGTAGCTTGCGGCATAGATGCTGAAGATACCTGCAATTACAAGTATCAGATAGATTGCAATCGTGAACCAGTCAACATTATGCAGCAGCGATGAGTTAGTGTTTCTTGACTCCACTGTAAATAATAGTATTTGAGGTCAACATACGTGTTTCAATATATTTGCGATTCTCAGCAATCTTGCCGGTGAGATATTTCTCGATGAGAAGACTGCCTATCGGAACCCCAAAAGTGGCACCGTAGCCGGCGTTTTCCACGTACACGCATATTGCAATCTTGGGATTGTGATAAGGTGCAAATCCGAGAAATACGGAGTGGTCGCGTCCATGGGGATTTTGGGCTGTACCGGTTTTGCCGCATACCTCAATGTCGGGTAGATTTGCAAGACGGCATGTGCCGCCGGTGACTGCCATGCGCATGCCCTCGGCCACGGAATTGAAATGCTCCTGGTGGATGTCGGGACGATGCTTTTCGGAGTATTTGGTGTCAATAACGGTGTCTTCAATCTCTTTTACCACATGGGGTGTGATGAACCATCCCCGGTTGGCAATGGTGGCTCCGAGGTTGGCGATTTGAAGGGGAGTGGCAAGAATCTCACCTTGGCCTATGGCTACTGAAATAATGGTATTGGCACTCCAATGTCCTTCGCCATATACTTTGTTGTAGAATTTGGCGTTGGGGATAAATCCACGGCTTTCGCCAGGGAGATCTATGCCAAGTTTGTAGCCGTATCCCAGCTCCACAAGGTGTGTCTTCCACACTTCAAAAGCCTCGGCTGCAGTGCCATATTTGGAGCGTCGGTCAATCATATTTTTAAGTCCCCAACAGAAGAATGCATTGCAGGAGGTTTGCAATGCCGGCTTGAGAGTTATGGGAGACGCATGTGGGTGACAACCGACTTTAAGACGCCCGCTTATGTAACCGCGATGGCAGGGGAATGGTGTGCCAAGTCCTATGATGCCCTCCTCAAGCAAAATCAATCCTTGTCCGGGCTTGAACGTGGATCCGGGCGGATAAACGCCCATTATGGAACGGTCGTAGAGTGGCTTGAGCGGGTCCTTGTTGAGCTTGGCATAATTGTTGCCTCGCTCCCTGCCCACAAGCAGTGAAGGGTCGTAGGTGGGGCTGCTTACAAGCGCAAGAACCTCACCGGTGGCAGGCTCGATTGCTACGACTGCGCCAATTTTGTTGACCATCAGGCTCTCGGCATATTGCTGAAGCTCAATGTCAATGCTGAGTTTGAGGTTTTTGCCCGATATGGCGGCTTTGTCGCGGGCGCCCCCCTCATATTTTCCCTGAATCTGGCCGAGGGCATCGCGAATCAGAATTTCCTCGCCTTTTTCTCCGCGCAAAAACTTTTCATAGCTTTTTTCCACTCCCAGGTCGCCGGTGTAGTCACCTCGCGAATAGTAGGGATCATTGTCAATATCCTTTTGAGACACCTCGCGTATGTCGCCGAGGAGGTTGGCCCCGCAATGATAGTTGTATTCACGCAGTATTCGTTTTTGTATGAAAAATCCCGGATAGCGATACATTTTTTCCTGAAGGCGTCCATAATCCTCGGCCGAGAGGTGCGTCATAAGCACTTGCGGAGAATAGGATGAATAACCGGGATTCAGCCTCTTGTCGCGCATGTCGGAAAATCTCTTGCGGAGTTTTTCGGGTGTTATGCCGAGCGTGCGACACAAGTCAAGAGTGTCAAACGGCTGCACATCTCGGGGAATCATCATAATGTCGTAGGCGGGTCGGTTAAATACCACCACGTTTCCGTTGCGGTCGTAGATTATGCCTCGTGACGGGTATATGGCTTTGCGCAGAAAAGCATTGGAATCGGCCTCATCCTTGTAGCTTGAGTCAAGTACCTGAAGGTTGAACAAGCGCACGAGATAAATCAGCACTATCACCACGATAAAGCTGCCTATCACATATTTACGCTTTTCTAACTTATAATCTTTTCTCACCGGGGTTTACTGTGATACAGTCAATACAAATCAATAGCAGGGTAGTGAGCAGTGTACTGCATACGATTCGTGCTATCAGCAACAGAATGTTGAACATTGAGAATGCTTCGATAACGAATATTAGCGTGCAGTATATCAGCGACATCGTAACGGCGTACTTGACATAGGCAGCGGTGCCGAGCGAGTGCATTGAAGGCATGAGGTCGCCAAGCTCGTCTTCACGCAACACATAGAGCCTGAGCACTGGTTTACGCAATACGGCCGCGATGGTACATGCAAGAGCATTCATTCCCTGAGTGTCGGAGAAAACATCGATGATGAGACCAAGCAGGAAGCTGAATGTGAGCACATAGTTGAGATGCAATGTGAGCGGAAGCCTGAGAATCACATATATGAAAGCCATTGGCACCGCTACGCCCCACAGGCACACATGATTGAGCACAATGACTTGCGCCAATATGAGTATCAGCGTTAAAAGCATGAGCTGTAGTGTGATTTTTGTCATGGCTTGTTGTGGTTAAAACTTGCGTTGCGGTTCCTCGTCGCTCTCCACTTCCAGCAGTTCAGGTTTCATCATGTCGCGTACCACCCGCACGGTGTTAAGAGTGGAGAAGTCGGTGAAAAGACGCACCCGCAATGCAAAAAAGTTTTCGTCGTAGTCTTTGAGGGGCTTTGTAACAATGCCCACAGGCACACCTTCGGGGAACACTGTGGAGTAGCCACTGGTGACAACGGTGTCGCCTACTTTGAAAGTGGCATGACGGGGCAACTCTTCAAGAATGGCTTCTGAGGGGTTTTTGCCGTCCCATACCAAGGATCCTACCTGTTCGCTTGCCTTTACTTTTGCTGATACGCGGAGATAGTTGTTGAGCACGGATATGACTCTTGCAGAGTGCGGTCCAACCTTATTGACAATTCCTACCACACCGTTTTCATTCACAACACCCATTTCTTCGGCGATGCCGTCAAGCGATCCTTTATCCAAGGTTATGTAATTGTGCGGACGATGCACGCTGTTGTTGATTACATGGGCTATGATAAAGTTGTAACGGGCAAGCGAGGTGTCAACCGGCACTGTGGCAGCATACTCGGCAATTTTGTAACGGGCAATCTGCGATTTGAGCGCAAGTACCTGACTTTCAAGTTGCGCGTTGCGGCGAGTAAGGTCCTCGTTGATGTCGCGCAGGCTGAAATAGGATGTCACGGAGTGTGCTCCATTGTACAATGAGGTGCTCAGAGCGTTGGCTGATGACAGATAGATGGAATGCTGGTAGGGATTGTTCTGAAACAGGAGTACGCAACTAATCGTCACGAATACCATAAAAAGTATCCATGACGAAAAGCGTATCAGAAAGTTGATGAGATTGCGCACTTCTGCCTACCTCCCAACTATATTAGCGAATGAGGAATTTGAACTTGTCAATGTTTTTCAGAGCCACACCGGTGCCTTTGGCCACTGCTTTCAAGGGGTCTTCGGCCACGTGGAACTGGATACCGATTTTGTCAGTCAAACGCTTGTCCAGACCGCGCAGGAGAGCACCACCGCCTGCAAGGTAGATGCCATTGCGAACGATGTCGGCATAAAGCTCGGGGGGAGTTTGCTCCAGAGCGGCAAGCACAGAGGCTTCAATCTTGGAAATTGATTTCTCGATGCAATGAGATATTTCCTGATAAGAAACCTGTACTTCCATGGGAAGAGCGGTCATCTGGTTGGGTCCGTGCACGATGTAATCTTCCGGTGCATCCTCAAGCTCGGTAAGAGCAGAGCCTACGTTGATTTTTATAAGCTCGGCGGTGCGGTTGCCCACACGAACATTGTGGACACGTTTCATGTGCTCCATAATGTCGGCAGTGAGGTCGTCACCGGCTATCTGGATACTCTTGTTGGAGACGATGCCACCCAATGAAATGACGGCGATTTCGGTTGTACCGCCTCCTATGTCAACAATCATGTTGCCTTCGGGGGCTACAACATCAAGCCCTATACCGAGGGCGGCTGCCATAGGTTCATAAATCATGTAAACATCGCGGCCGCCAGCATGTTCGGAGGAGTCGCGCACCGCACGTATTTCCACTTCGGTAGAACCGGAAGGGATGCCTACCACCATGCGCATGGATGGGCTGAACCATTTGTTCTTGCTTGAGGCTTTGCCTATAAGACCGCGTATCATCATTTCGGCGGCATTGAAATCGGCGATAACACCTTTGCGCAAAGGACGCACACATCGGATGCCTTCGGGTTCGCGGCCCCACATGCGCTGAGCTTCTTTGCCCACGGCAATCATTTTGCCGGTGCGCACGTCAATGGCCACAATAGAAGGCTCGTCAATGATGATTTTGTCGTTATGGATAATGAGGGTATTGGCTGTGCCAAGATCCACAGAAATCTCTTTGGTGAGTGAAAAAATACCCATTTCTTGTGTCGAAGGATTTTAAGTAGATAAATTAGTGTTTGAAATGGCGAATTCCGGTGGTGACCATGGCAACATCGTGTTCATTGCAATATGCAATGGAGTCGTTGTCGCGAATAGAACCGCCGGGTTGTATAACAGCATCAATGCCAGCTTCGTGGGCTATTTCCACGCAGTCGGCAAAGGGGAAGAAGGCATCGGAAGCCATCACAGCTCCTTTGAGATCAAAGCCAAATGACTGAGCCTTGGCAATGGCCTGCTTGAGAGCGTCAACACGGCTTGTCTGGCCAACGCCGCTTGCCAAGAGCTGATTGTTTTTGGCAAGTACAATAGCATTGCTTTTAGAATGCTTCACGATTTTGTTGGCAAAAAGCATGTCCTGAATCTGGGCATTATCCGGAGACTTGAGTGTAACTGAGGTCAAGTCGTCAGGAGTCTCCACTTTCAGGTCGCGCTGTTGCATAAGTGCACCATTGAGAACGGTGCGTATCTGGTATTTGGTGTCAAGCTGGGTTTTCTGAACCAGAATGATACGATTTTTCTTTTGTTCAAGGATTTTCAGTGCATCCTCAGTGTATTCGGGAGCAATGATTACTTCAAAGAAGATTTTGTTGATTTCTTCGGCTGTTTCGGCATCTATGGCGCGATTGGCGATGAGAACCCCTCCGAAGGCAGATACAGGGTCGCCTGCGAGAGCGTCTTTCCATGCCTCGGCCATTGTCGGGCGAGTGGCAAGTCCGCATGCATTGTTGTGCTTGAGGATAGCGAATGTAGGTTCGGTAAACTCAGAAATGAGGCATACGGCTGCATCAATGTCAAGAAGATTGTTGTAGGAGATTTCTTTGCCGTGCAGCTGGTGGAAAAGTTTTTCAAAATCGCCGAAGAAGGCACCCTGCTGATGGGGATTCTCACCATAACGGAGCTCTTTTTTGTGGTCAAGAGCCAAGCGAAGTGCAGATGGGCCTTCGGGCATGTCAAAATAGTTGAATATGTGGGAATCGTAGGCGGACGAAACAGAAAATGCTTCTTTGGCAAGCCATAAACGCTCTTCAAGGGTGGTGGAAGCATCGTTGTGCCGTTCAAGCATCTCAGCAAATGGTGCATATTGAGCTTTGGAGGCTACGATTGCTACATGGGCATAGTTCTTGGCTGCTGCGCGGATTAGGGAAATACCGCCTATGTCAATTTTTTCAATTATATCAGCGTGTGAGGCACCTGAGGCTACTGTGTCCTCAAAAGGATAGAGGTCAACTATTACGAGATCTATTTCGGGGATTTCGTATTGCTGCATCTGTGCGATGTCGCTATCCATGTCTCTGCGACCGAGAATGCCGCCGAACACTTTGGGGTGAAGGGTCTTTACGCGACCGCCAAGTATAGAGGGGTAGGATGTGAGATCCTCAACGGCATCACACTCGTAACCGAGAGACTCGATGAATTGTCGTGTGCCGCCGGTGGAGAGGAATTTCACGCCATTGGAATGGAGTAGGGAAAGTATGCGGTCAAGACCGTCTTTGTGGAACACTGAGATAAGTGCAGTGGAGATTTTTTTAGCTTCTGCCATAATCCGGATGTTGATGTTCTGTAGATGAATAATCAAAGTGCAAAGGTAGTAAAATTCTGCACAATGCATGTGATAATTATGCTATAAAGCACAAAAAAAAGTTTTTAATGGATAAGTAACACGTTTTTCTGAACAATAAAACGACAGTTAGCGTTAAAAAATATAGATTTTATAATTTATGTGATTATGAATAAAATAGGTATATTCTATGGCTCCACAACCGGTACAACAGCTGGTGTGGCGCGACAAATTGCAAAAGAACTTGGAGTGGCAGACACTGATGTTCACGATATGTCAAAAAGCAGTCCGAGCGATGTGGCTCCGTATGATGTGCTGATTATGGGAACAAGCACATGGGGAGACGGCGACATGCAGGATGATGCTCACGATTTTGCTGACGGATTACAGGGCCTCAGCCTTAAGGGTAAAAAAGTGGCTTTGTTTGGCTGCGGAGACGAGACCATGGCGGATACGTTCTGCAATGGAGTGGAGGAGTTTCTGGAGTATGTAAAGCCAACAGAAGCTACAATTGTGGGCCAGTTCAATGTGAACGGTTATGATTTTTCAAAAAGCAAGTCGGTGAATGCTGCCGGTGAGGCTGCCGGTTTGCTTATAGATGAAGTCAATCATGCCGATACGGTTGATAAACGTATTAAAGAGTGGTGTGATGAACTGAGGAAAGAAATCTGATTTAATTGTTGAAAATCAGGTCATAACAATCCGGCGCAAAAATTTAATTGAAATTTGTGTCTGAAAAATTTGGCCAAGAAATAAATACTGTCTATCTTTGCACTCGCATTTAGGCAATGGCGGGATAGCTCAGTTGGTTAGAGCGTCGGATTCATAACCCGGAGGTCCCGAGTTCAATTCTCGGTCCCGCTACAAGATACATAACGATAGCCCGGAGCGTTTACGTTCCGGGTTTTTTAGTGCGTTTATGTAATATGCTTTTGCGCCGGATCTATTGCCATTGGTCGTTCTCATGCTGAAGAAGTGTGGGTGCCGGTGGCAGGATGCGAAATCGAGAGGGTATAAACTACCGAAGCCGCTCATTAGAGCGGCTTCGGTAGTTGTTGGATGTCTGTTATAGGTTAGGAGTTGTTTTTGTCAAAGATATGACGAAGCTTGCTGAATATTCTATGCTTGGCATCTTCGGTGGGCTTGATGTCGGGGCAGTTGTTCAAGGCTTCTATCTTGGACTTTTCGTCATCGGTAAGATTTTCCGGCACATAAACCATCACATTGATGAGTTCGTCGCCGGTGTTGTAGCCCTGATACTCGGGCAGTCCTTTGCCGCGAAGTCGTAATATTTTGCCGGGCTGTGTTCCGGCAGGAATTTTCAGTCTTGCACGACCACCAAGAGTGGGCACTTCAACAGATCCGCCCAAAGCGGCAGTGGGGAAATCAAGCATAAGGTTATAAATCACATCGTTGCCATCACGAATCAGCTCGGGGTGCTTTATCTCGTCAATCACTACGAGCAGGTCGCCGTTGACACCTCCGTGCATAGGAGCATTGCCTTTGCCCTTAATGGTGAGGGTCATGCCTCCGGTAACGCCGGCAGGAATATGGAATGACAATGTTTGCTCTTTGTGCTCCACACCGGTGCCGTTGCAGTACTGACATTTGTCCTGTATTACCTTGCCTTCGCCATTACATTCAGGGCAAATGGCTGCGCTCTGCTGCACTCCAAAGATGCTCTGCTGGGTGCGCATCACAGTGCCGGTACCGTGGCAAGTGGGACAAGTGGTGAATGATGTGCCGTCTTTTGCGCCTGTGCCGTGGCAGTGAGGATCAGCAACGAATGATTTGAGCTTAAGGGTTTTGTCAACACCTTTGGCAATATCCTCAAGTGTCATTTTTATGGTTATGCGAAGGTCGTCACCCCGACGCTGCCGTGTGCGGGGACGACGTCCGGCGCTTCCAAATCCGCCTGCATCGTGCATGTGTCCACCGAAAATATCGCCGAAAGCGGAAAAGATATCCTCCATGGACATGCCGCCGCCAAAACCGCCGTAGCCGCCAAAACCGCCGCTACCACCGGCACCCGGAAATCCCTGCGGTCCCATGCTGTGGCCAAACTGATCGTATTTGGCTCTCTTTTCAGGATCGGAAAGCACATCGTAAGCTTCGGCAGCTTCCTTGAACTTCTCTTCGGCTTCCTTGTTGCCCGGATTTTTATCCGGGTGGTATTTGATTGCCATTTTGCGGTAAGCTTTTTTCAGCTCCTCAGGGGTAGCTGATTTGCTTACGCCAAGCACTTCATAATAATCTCTTTTGTCCATGATTTAATATGGTTGTCAGGTGTGGATTACTGTCCTACAGCTACTTTGGCGTAGCGGAGCACTTTGTCGTTGATGGTGTATCCTTTGGTGGGAGTGTCTATGACTTTGCCCTTCATTTTTTCATCTTCGGTAGGCACCATTGCTATGGCCTCATGAAGATCGGGATTGAATTCAGCTCCGGTGCTTTCAATCGGCTTCACACCATTCTGTTCAAGATACTTTATCAGTTTGTTGTATATAAGTTGCATACCCTGTTTGGCGGCATCGGTGTCATCAGTTGACTCCAGTGCTGCAAGTCCGCGCTCAAAGTCGTCAACAATGGGGAGAAGACCTTTGAGTACGCTTTCGGCTGCGTTACGAATAATGTCGCCTTTTTCTTTAATGGTGCGTTTTCGGAAATTGTCAAACTCCGCCATAAGGAACAGGTATTCGCGTTTTTCTTTTTCAAGCTTTTCTTTGGTTTCACCCAACTCTTTTGCCAGAGTGTCAATCTCGCTCATTTCGGAGTTTTCAATTTCTTCATCAGATTGAGACTGATTGTCGGTTTCAGCTTCCTGTACGTTATCCATGATTTCTACTTCATCAGCGTCAGAAGCAGGAGCGGTGTGCTTGTTTTTATTTTTGTTGCTCATGATTGTAATAAGTTTCTAATTTGCCACTACAAAAACTTTGCCAAAATGTGCGTTTGCACACATGGCTTTCTATTTTGATAACAATAAAAACGGTATATCGTTCACCGTTACTGCATGTTGGCAGAAAATATGGTGCAATCACGTGTGATTTCCGATGGCAAGTCTGCCAAGTTGTCACGCTCCCATAACCCATATACTGCCGATCCGCTTCCGGTCATTGACGCATACACTGCACCGGCATCAATCATGGCTTGTTTGATGGCTTTGATTGCCGGGTGTTTTGTGAATATGGATGGCTCAAAATTGTTTATTATCCCCTGTTGCCAGTAAATGACGGGCTTTCTGATTCGCTCATATAATGGCGTGCATGGCTGAGCCGGGATGAGAGAGGCATAAGCTTCCTTGGTGGGAATGAGAATCGGCGGCTTGACAATCTGTATGGCGAAACGGCTCAAATCCAATTCAATAGGTTGAAGATCTGTGCCGGTTCCGGTTGCCAGCATTGGCCTGTTGTAGATGAAAAAGGGACAGTCGGCTCCAATTGAAGATGCTATTTGGGCGAGTGTATCATCGGGAATGTCAAGCTGCAGAAGTTTGTTGATGGTGCTGAGCGTGAAGGCTGCATCGGAGGATCCTCCGCCCATTCCGGCGCCATCGGGTATGATTTTGTGTAGATGAATGTCAAGGGGAGGGAGGGGGGTGATGTCGTTCAATGCTCGGTAGGCTTTCATGACCAGATTTTTTTCAGCCGGGCAGTCCACCCTCCGTCCTGTGACGGTTAAAGTGGTGTCAATGCCTTTTGAAGGCACTATTTCAAGTATATCGCACCAAGGAACGGGAACCATTACGGTGCAAATATCATGATAACCGTCGGGGCGCTTGCGGAGGATGTCAAGTCCTATATTGATTTTTGCATTCGGAAACGATATCATCTACTATTATATATAGGTGTTAATAATGTGTAGAATAATTTATCGGCGAAGTTACGAAAAAAAACCGTATTTTTGTATTCGAAATAAATTCCGAACGATTATGCCTACACCTTATAACGATAATATCAAGAAGAAATCACAATCGCAGCCATTGTATGATTACGGCGGCCGTCAGTTGCCTCGCGACAAAGATCTGGAGGAGGCTGTTCTTGGTGCGCTCATGCTTGAAAAAGATGCATATACTGTGGTGTGTGACATATTGAAGCCTGAATGCTTTTATGAACCGTCTAACCGTAAGATATATGAAGCAATTCAGACTCTCGGAGCCTCGCAGCAGCCTATTGACATGCTTACCGTTACCGAGCAGCTGAGGCTCAATGGCACTTTGGATGAGGTTGGAGGTCCGCTTTTTGTTTCGGAATTGACTTCGCGTGTGGCATCAGGAGCACATGTGGAGTACCACGCCCGTATTGTTGCGCAGAAATATCTGGCACGAGAGCTGATTACTTTTGCATCGGAAGTGGAGAAAAAAGCTTTTGACGAGAGCAATGATGTGGATGATCTGCTTCAAGAGGCTGAAGGACATCTGTTTGAAATATCGCAGCGCAATGTAAAAAAGGATGTGACTCAGATAGATCCTGTGATAGGAGCTGCCATCGATCAGATACAGACTGCCGCCAACCGTCCGTCGGGTCTTAGCGGTCTGGCATCCGGCTATCATGAACTTGACAAACTCACATCCGGCTGGCAAGCTTCGGATCTTATAATTATTGCCGCGCGTCCTGCCATGGGTAAGACGGCTTTTGTGCTTTCCATGGCTAAGAACATGGCTGTGAATTATAATACGCCTGTTGCAATATTTTCATTGGAAATGAGCAATCTTCAGCTTGTGGGCCGTCTTATAAGCAATGTGTGTGAGCTGGAGAGCGAAAAAATCAAGAGCGGTCAGTTGCAACCGGTAGAATGGGACCAGCTTATGGCGCGTATAAAGAATCTTTACGGCGCACCTTTATATATAGATGACACGCCTTCGCTCTCAATATTTGAACTCAGAACAAAGGCACGCCGCCTTGTGCGCGAGCATAATGTGAAAATGATAATAATAGACTATCTTCAGCTGATGAATGCCTCCGGAATGAAGTTCGGAAGCCGTGAGCAGGAGGTCAGTATGATATCGCGTTCACTTAAGCAGCTTGCCAAAGAGCTGAATATTCCTATAGTGGCTCTTTCGCAGTTGAACCGTAGTGTGGAATCACGTGGTGACAGCAAGGAAGGCAAGCGACCTCAGTTGAGCGACCTTCGCGAATCTGGTGCGATAGAGCAGGATGCCGATATCGTTTGTTTCATTCACCGTCCGGAGTATTATCTGCGGTCTGATACCGACGGTTCCGGCAGAGATATACGCGGTCTTGCGGAGTTTATTGTCGCCAAGCACCGTAGCGGTAGAGTGGACGATGTGGAATTGCGGTTTAAAGCCAAATACGCACGTTTTGAAAATTGGGACGGTGGCACTGACATGACATCCGCTCCACAGACCATAGGGTCGGGCCTTAATAATCCAGACTTGGCCTCCTCATTCGGAGGAGCTGAACCGTTGGGTGGAGGCAGTGCCGATTTCCTTGCTCCGGTGTCTGATGGAGAACAGGCTCCGTTTTAAGGCATTTTAATTAAAATTCCATTTCCGGTGAATGAAGCCTGAATTATTTCTGTCAATAGTTTCTGCCTGTGCCGTAACAGGAGTTCAGGCTCAGGAGTGTAAACGCCCTCATATTATATTGCTGATGGCTGACCAGCAGCGCGGGGACGCGATGCACTGCGCGGGTAATGATGCAATAATAACTCCCAACCTTGATGGCCTTGCGCGTGACGGCTATCGATTCAGTCATGCTTTCAGCGCATGTCCCAGCAGCACACCTGCAAGAGCCGGGCTTCTGACGGGGATGTCGCCATGGCATCACGGTATGCTTGGCTATGGAAAGGTTGCCGAGCATTACCGATATGAAATGCCGCAAATGCTTGGGGATAACGGTTATCTTACTATAGGTTTGGGTAAAATGCACTGGTCGCCGCAAAATGCTTTGCACGGATTTCATGTAACCATGCTTGACGAAAGCGGCAGAGTGGAATCGCCGTATTTTTGCAGTGACTACAGAAAGTGGTTTATGACACAGGCACCGGGTCTGAATCCAGATTCAACAGGGATAGGATGGAACGATCACGGGGCAAAGGTGTACCAGCTGCCTGAGAGGCTTCATCCGACAGTGTGGACGGCTGATATGGCAGTAAACACCATAAAGAATTTCAGTGGCGATAAGCCATTGTTTTTGAAGGTGTCGTTTGCGCGGCCGCACAGTCCCTATGATCCCCCGGAAAGATTGTTACGTAAATACAGTAATATAGCGATGCCAAAAGCAGCGCATGGAGAATGGAGCTGTAAAACGGGCGAGAAGGTTACGGATCCGGTAAAAAATCATGATGCCGCATACGGGCAGTTTGGCGAGGATTATGTGGATAATTCGCGCAGGCACTACTATGCGTCCGTCACTTTTGTGGATGAGCAGATAGGGCGTATAGTAGAAGCGCTCAAGGAGAAAAACATGTATGACAATACTTTGATTCTGTTCACATCCGATCACGGTGATATGCTTGGAGACCATAATATGTGGCGTAAGACATACGCCTATCAGGGGTCATCCTCCATACCAATGATAGTAAAGCCTCCAAAAGGAACTGATGCGGGTACGGCTCCGGGATCGGTTATTGAAAATCCTGTGGAACTGCGTGATGTATTGCCTACGTTTCTTGACGCGTGTGGTGACACTGTGCCCGCCGACATGGATGGAAGCTCATTGCTTACGCTCATAAGAGATCCACGCGCGAATTGGCGCTGCTGGATTGAGATGGAGCATGCCACCTGTTATTACGACGATAATTACTGGACTGCTATTACTGACGGGCATGTGAAATATATATGGTTTCTGCGCACCGGCAAAGAACAACTTTTTGATCTGGATAAGGATCCCGGTGAAACAATTGACTTGTCTAAGGTTGCCGAATACAGTAATCTTCTTGAAACGATGCGAGGCGCGATGGCGCAGCATCTGTCAGAGCGCGGCGAAGAATGGGTGAAAGACGGAGAACTACAACAACGGGAGTCAACATTGCTTTACAGCCCAAACTATCCGAAATAATGCTATACGCTGTTAATTAGTAGGTCAAATATTGTTTTTAGTACTATTAAATGTTAAAATGATTTAAATCAGTAGGGTTCAAAATCTTTTTAATATACGGGTTGTTAGAATAGTAAAAAGAACATTAACCCAACTATTTAGATTATGAAAAAAGCATTGTTAATGATTGCTATCGTATTAGGATGTACGGCAGCTTTCGCCCAGAAAATCGACAAAAATGAAGCTAAACAGCTGAAAGCTTTTTTGTCACAGAACGCTGAACAAGGCGGTACTAACGCCAATGCGCTCAAGGTCACTGACCTTAACAATTTCGCCTCTATTGAGGGTGTAACCGTTGCTAACGGACATGTAACGGCTATAGAATGGAAAGACAAACATCTTGCAGGCAATCTTGACCTGTCAGGATTCAAAGCTCTGACCAAAGTAGATGTGTCACGCAACAAGATTGCGACAGTGAATTTCAGCGGTGATGCCGCTCTGTCAGTAGTAAACGCTTCGCGCAACGTACTTACCGATGCCAACTTTGAAGGTTGCTCCAATCTGTATGAGGTTTCACTTTACAAGAATCGTCTTACCGACATTGAGATCAGTGACGTGCCTCTTATCAAGACCCTTAATGTAAGCAACAACCGTTTTGCCGAGTTGAATCTCGCTAACTCCTCCACTCTTGAGACTCTTAATTGCCAGGGCAATAATTTGGAATCACTGCTTGTGAATGGTTGCTCAAATCTTAAGAACCTCTATTGCGGCTACAACAAACTTACCCAACTCAATCTGCTCGGAGTGGAAAATCTCACCAACCTCAATCTTGACGACAATGAGATCAACACTATGTACATTCAAGGTCTGACCTATCTGCGCACTATGATTTGCTCCGACAACAACATGGTTACCTTAGGCCTTGACGGTTGCACAAATCTTATAGACCTCGTATGCTCCTATAACGATCTCACTACACTGAGTGTAGAAGGTTGTCCCAACCTCACTTATGTGGATTGCTCTTACAACGACCTTACCACACTTAATCTTTCAAACCTCAACTTCCTGCAGCGCTTGATTTGCAACAACAATCAGCTTAACACTGTGGATGTGTCGTTTGACAATGCTTTGGTTTACATCAACTGCCGCTACAATCAGATTACAGACCTTCGCACAATTGCTTGTCCGAATCTGAGAATGATTGCCTGCCAGTGGAACTACTAACAGCAATGCTTTACAGCTGATATCCTCCGGGGGCGCGCCGCAAGGTGCGCCCTCGGTAATTTTGTCATAATGGATTAAATTGCGTAACTTTGCATGCGATAAAGAAGAATATGAAAAATATCCGTAACTTTTGTATTATAGCGCATATTGACCACGGCAAAAGCACTTTGGCCGACCGTTTGCTTGAATATACTGGCACTGTTGGTGGTAAGGACCTCCAAAATCAGGTGCTTGATGACATGGATCTGGAACGTGAACGCGGCATTACCATTAAAAGCCACGCTATACAGATGAATTATGAGCATAACGGAGAGAAATATGTGCTGAATCTGATTGACACTCCGGGACACGTTGACTTTTCATATGAAGTATCCCGTTCCATAGCAGCATGCAAGGGCGCATTACTTATTGTCGATGCATCGCAGGGCATTCAGGCCCAGACAATTTCCAATCTCTACATGGCTATCGACAACAATCTTGAGATAATCCCTGTAATCAATAAAGTGGATTTGGATAGCGCAAAGCCTGATGAGGTGGAGGACCAAATTGTGGATTTGCTCGGATGTGATCGTTCGGAAATAATCAGGGCAAGCGGCAAGACCGGAATAGGCGTACCCGAAATCCTTGAGGCTATTGTTGAGCGTATCCCGGCACCCGAAGGGGATCCGTCAGCTCCCTTGCAGGCTCTTATTTTTGACTCGGTATTCAATCCGTTTCGCGGCATCATAGCTTACTTTAAGATAGAGAACGGTACTATACGTAAAAATGATTTCGTGAAATTCGTGGCCACCGGCAAGGAATATCATGCCGATGAAATCGGTGTGCTGAAACTTGATCTGTCGCCTCGTGAAGAACTTTCGGCAGGAAATGTGGGGTATATCATTTCCGGTATCAAAACATCTCGCGAAGTGAAAGTGGGTGATACGATTACCCATGTGGCAAATCCTTGCAAAGATGCGATAGATGGTTTTGAGGAAGTCAAGCCTATGGTGTTTGCCGGTGTTTATCCAATCGAAACTGAGGATTTTGAAAACTTGCGTGCATCATTGGAAAAGCTTCAGCTCAATGACGCTTCTCTTACATTTCAGCCGGAATCGTCGGTGGCGTTGGGATTCGGATTCAGATGCGGTTTTCTTGGATTGCTCCATATGGAGATTGTTCAGGAGCGTCTGGGCCGCGAATTTGACATGGATGTCATCACGACCGTGCCCAACGTGTCGTATCGCGTGTATGACAAACGCGGCACGATGACTGAAGTGCATAATCCGTCCGGCTTGCCCGATGCTACGTTAATAGACCATATTGAGGAACCGTATATACGCGCATCCATCATTACTGCGGCAGATTATATCGGACCGATAATGACTCTTTGCCTTGGGAAACGTGGAGAGCTTGTGAAGCAGGAATATATATCCGGTAATCGCATTGAGCTTACTTTTGATATGCCTTTGGGCGAGATTGTAATAGATTTCTATGACAAGCTAAAGAGCATTTCAAAGGGTTATGCCTCGTTTGACTATCATCTGTATGATTTCCGAGAGTCAAAGCTTGTGAAACTTGACATACTGCTTAACGGCGAAAGTGTGGATGCACTGAGCACACTTACTCATGTGGATAATGCCGTAAGTTTTGGACGACGCATGTGTGAGAAGCTGAAGGAACTTATTCCGCGTCAGCAGTTTGATATTGCTATTCAGGCTGCCATAGGCGCAAAAATCATAGCTCGCGAAACCATTAAGGCTGTTCGTAAGGATGTGACTGCCAAATGTTACGGAGGTGACATTTCGCGAAAACGCAAGCTGCTTGAAAAGCAGAAAAAAGGTAAGAAACGAATGAAGCAGATAGGTTCGGTGGAAGTGCCACAAAAAGCGTTTCTCGCTGTGCTGAAGCTTGACTAATTCTCATCTGAAAATCATAGATGCGTCGGTCCAAAACCAATGGGCTGACGCATTTGTTGTATTCTATATCATATAAAGCATTATGACTACCAAATCAAATCCCACCCACGAACACATATCTCCATATTTCGCGGCGTTACAAGCGTTAAGACGCCACACAACCGGTGGCAATATCCTTATTCTCGCCACTGTGCTGGCATTGGTTGTTGCCAATATTCCGGCTATAAACAAGTATTATTTTGATTTCTGGAATCAAGAGGTGTTTTTGCAGGTGGGGAATTTCAATATATTCAGTCATGCCGGGCATCCCATGACTATGCTGCAGTTCATCAACGATGCCCTAATGGCGATTTTTTTCTTTACCATAGGTCTTGAAATAAAGCGAGAGGTGCTTGTGGGCGAGCTTTCTTCGTTTAAACAGGCACTACTGCCAATAATGGGTGCTATCGGCGGCATGATTTTCCCGGTCGTTATCTTCTTTCTGTTGAGCAAGGGCACTGACTATACCGATGGAGCCGCAATACCTATGGCAACAGATATAGCATTTTCGTTAGGAGTCCTTGCCATGCTCGGGTCCCGAGTACCGGTGTCGTTAAAAATATTCCTTACCACATTGGCTGTGGTGGACGATATTGGCGGTATCATTGTGATTGCAGTATTTTATTCCACCCATATAGAGGTGATGCTGCTGGTATATGCTGCTGTATGTCTGGGTGTGTTGCTGTTAGGCTCATTGATGAAGATACAAAACAAGATGTTTTATGTAGTGGTGGGGCTTGTGGTGTGGTTTCTGTTTCTTAACTCGGGAGTGCATCCAACCATATCGGGAGTGCTTGTGGCATTCTGTATCCCGGCCAAACCAGTGCTTGCGCCTAAGAAATACGTAAAGATGATAAGAGGTGCGATTTCGCATTTCAATCAGGATGATGATGAATCACTCAACAGAAGGTCAATACTTGACAAGGACCAGATGAACTGGCTCAAAGAGGTGGAATCGGCTTCAGACAAGGTTATATCTCCGCTTCAGGATCTTGAAGACTCACTGCATGCTTCGGTGAATAACTTCATTGTGCCGTTGTTTGCTTTTGCCAATGCCGGTATCTATTTGCTTGACCTGAATCCTCAAATGGTGGTCCATGGAATTAGTCTGGCAATTATATGCGGACTTGTAATAGGCAAGTTTGTAGGTATATTCGGGCTTTCATTGATTACTGTCAAACTGGGACTTGCTCCAATTCCCCAGCACTGCAATTGGAAAATGATGGCCTCTATTTCAGTTCTGGGCGGAATAGGCTTTACAGTGTCATTGTTTATTGCAAATTTGTCGTTTGCATCTATGGGTGCGCACGGAGCAGAACTTCTTAACCAGTCAAAGCTTGGTATCGTAGTGGGGTCTTTGGCTGCGGGAATAATAGGTTTTATGCTGTTACATTGCATGTTACCGTCAAAAAAAGAGGCTGCAAAATATCTTGAGGAGGATGAAGAAAGAGAGAAGGAACACAGGTGATGTGAAAAAATACAAAAAATATACGAAAATGTGAAAGAGCTTTTGTTCTTTCACATTTTTATGTTAATTTTGGCGCAAAGTGTTAATTAGATTATTTTGACATTTTATAAACAAATCATAATCTTAATTGTTAACATAATAAAGATTAAACAATTATAAAGTTATTGCTTCTAGTCAATAAGCACAGCTCCATGTGATAAGAGTTGAAATATTAGGAATGAAAAAGTCTATAATCTGGTTTCTCACAATAATAATGGCCCTGACATTTGCCGGACTCCTATACATTCAGATAATGTATATGAAAAACATGGTGCGCATGCGCGATGACCAGTTTGCCGAGGGGGTAAAACGCAGTCTTTATAGTGTGAGCAATCTTCTTGAGCAGGAAGAGGCGAGATATTATCTTGAAAACGATGTTGAAAGCATTGAATCGTCAGCACTTCCGGCATATCCCGGAGCGGGTTCCAATCTCGGTGGCGTACGTTATTCCGTGACCACTACCGAGGGGTTGAGCAGTGATTTCACTTTCACCGGTGAAATTACAGCACTGTCGCCAATGCTGTCGGCCGAGGCCAAGAAACAGCGTTATAATTCCATGCAGGAGCAGGTGCGCAATCAATATGTGTATCAGCGCGGCCTTCTGAATGAGGTGATACTGAGCATTATAAGTCAGTCGGGCAATCGCGATATTGAAGCAAGGGCAGACAGTTCCACAGTGTCAATGTTTCTCACGATGGAGCTTGCAAACAATGGCATAACATTGCCGTTTGAGTTCGCGGTGGTCAACCGTATGGGAGTGCCTGTTTACAAGACATCGGGATATAACACTGAAAACAGTGATTCCGGCAATACATTCGTGCAGGCTTTGTTTCCCAACGACACGAAGAATGCTATGAATTATATAAAGGTTTATTTCCCTGACAAGAATGACTATATCTTCTCGTCAGTGAAGTTTATGTTTCCTTCGTTTTTGTTTACATTCATATTGCTGATTGTGTTTCTTTACACCATTATAGTGGCATTCAAGCAAAAGAAACTCACCGAGATGAAAAATGATTTCATCAACAATATGACGCATGAGTTCAAGACACCTATATCCACAATATCTCTTGCGGCCCAGATGCTTAATGATTCTTCAGTGCGTAAGTCGCCCAAGATGCTTGAGCATATCTCAACGGTGATTAACGATGAGACGAAGCGTTTGCGTTTCCAAGTTGAGAAGGTGCTTCAGATGTCGATGTTTGACAGGCAGAAGGCTACATTAAGATTGCAGGATGTGAATGCCAATGAGGTTATAGCATCGATAGTGCATACATTCAAGATCAAGGTGGAGAAATATGGGGGCACAATCGCCACAGAGCTTTATGCCGAGAATGCAATAGTGAATGTGGACGAGATGCATTTTACCAATGTGATATTCAATCTGCTTGACAATGCCGTAAAATACCGCCGCGAGGATGTTCCTCTTAAACTGGAGGTTGCGACCAAGGATATTGCCGACAAAAAACTTGAGATAATAATCAAGGACAACGGCATAGGAATAAAAAAAGAAGACCTAAAAAAGATTTTTGAAAAGTTTTATCGCGTATCAACCGGTAACCGCCATGATGTAAAAGGCTTTGGTCTCGGTCTTGCCTATGTGCACAAAATGGTGCATGAGCTTCATGGCGACATAAGGGTGGAAAGCGAAATCAATGTAGGAACAAAATTTATAATTATATTACCGTTAACTCAAAACTAAAAAATTATGGAAGAACGTTTGCGTATCCTATTATGCGAAGATGATGAGAACCTGGGTATGCTCCTGCGCGAGTATCTTCAGGCCAAGGGCTTCAATGCCGATCTCTTTGCCGATGGTGAGAGCGGCTACAAAGCGTTTCTCAAAGGTAAGTACGACCTGTGCGTGCTTGATGTGATGATGCCCAAAAAGGACGGATTCGCACTCGCTCAAGAAATCAGGACAGTAAATTCAGAGGTGCCTATCATTTTCCTTACAGCCAAGTCAATTAAGGAAGATATTCTTGAAGGATTCAAGATTGGTGCTGATGACTATATTACCAAACCTTTCTCAATGGAGGAGCTTGTGTTTCGTATCGAGGCCATTCTGCGCCGCGTGAAAGGCAAGAAAGGCAAGGAAATAACCATGTACAAAATAGGCAAGTTCACTTTTGACACTCAGAAGCAGGTGCTGATGATTGATGACAAGGTTACAAAACTTACCACCAAGGAATCAGAGCTGCTCAGCCTATTGTGTGCCCATGTAAACGAAATTCTTGAACGTAATTTCGCACTCAAGACCATATGGATTGATGATAACTATTTCAATGCAAGAAGTATGGATGTTTACATTACCAAGCTCCGCAAGCATCTGCGTGAAGACCCGAGCATTGAAATCATCAATATTCACGGCAAGGGGTATAAGCTGATTGCTCCTGAAGTGGAAACCAATGCAAAATGATCTGATAGTATCAAATCATAAAAAACGGTGAGGCAATTACGCTTCACCGTTTTTTGAATCTTATCGTGTCAGTAGCTTCTTGATGGAAGATGTTACTCTGTCAATGTCACTGTCGGTTAACGACGACCCTGACGGAAGACATAACCCATGATCAAACAGGTTTTCCTCGCATTTGTCTCCATAGTAGGGGCAGTGCTCATAGATGGGTTGCATGTGCATCGGCCGCCATAGAAGTCGCGTTTCTATTTTTTGCTCCAAAAGTTTGATGCGCAGTTCGTCAGGCGTGAGGGGAGAGGCATCGGTGAGCTGCACAGTGGTAAGCCAATAGTTGGGGTTGTATTCTTTGCCCGGTGCCGAATGTGTCATCAAACATTCATTACCGGCGAAAGCCTCTGCATACAGGGCATGATTGCGGCGGCGTCTTGCAAGTCTGTCTTCAACAGAATCAAGTTGTCCTATGCCGATGCCTGCGCTCACATTGCTCAGCCTATAGTTGTAGCCTATTACTTCATGATAATAGTATGGCTTGTTTTCGCGAGCCTGAGTAGCAAAGAATTTGACTCTTGCTGCCGCTTCCGCATCAGGGCATATAAGTGCCCCTCCTCCGGATGTGGTGATAAGTTTGTTGCCATTAAAACTGAGCACACCATATTTGCCGAACAGTCCGCATTTTGTCCCTTTGTATTCCGAACCCATGGCTTCTGCCGAATCCTCAAGCAATGGGATGTCGTAGTGATTGCAGACCTCGAGAATCTCATCGTAATTGGCTGGAATGCCATAAAGGTCAACACATATCACAGCTTTGGGTTTGGACCCCGTGATGCGGATGCGCTCTTCAATGGCATTGCGAAGACGAGTCGCGCTCATATTGAAAGTATAAGGCTCGGAGCCTACCAATACAGGTTTGGCACCTTGATAGCAGATTGGGTTGCAGCTTGCCGAGAATGTCAGGTCCTGACATATAACCTCGTCATCCTGTTTTACATCAAGCATCACAAGGCCCAAATGTATAGCCGCTGTTCCCGCACTTAAGGCTACAACAGGGCGGTCGGTATCAAGAAAAGCTGCCAGCCGTTTTTCAAACTCATCCACATTGGGCCCAAGGGGCACAAACCAATCATCGCGGAATGCATCTTCCACCCATTTCATTTCGGTGCCGCTTTTATGAGGGAGCGACAATTTAATCCAGTTTTGTTCCATTATAGTAAGTTTCTGCCAATACAGCTATAAGCCAGTCCTTCATCGGCAAGTTCTACAGGATCATATATGTTTCTGCCATCCACAATCACGTTGCCGCGCATGGCTTTTTTTATTACTCGCCATGACGGTACGCGAAATTGTTTCCATTCGGTAAGCAGCGCCACAGCATCGGCGTCAGCTGCGGCATCGTACATGTCTTTGGCGTAGATAACCTTGTTGCCTATGCGCCGCTTGCACTCATCCATAGCCACGGGATCGTAAACAACCACTTCCGCACCGTGCGCAAGCAAACGGTCAATGACTACAAGCGAAGGAGCTTCGCGCATGTCGTCAGTTTCGGGCTTGAAAGATAACCCCCATATAGCCACTCTTTTGCCTCGCAATGTTTTAAGCGCTGCTTCAAGTTTGTGGAGAACCACGAGCTTTTGCTGATTGTTGACCTCGTCCACAGCTTCAATGATTTTCATCCTGTGCCCGGCTTCAGCTCCGGTACGTGCAAGAGCTTTCACATCTTTAGGAAAGCATGAGCCTCCGTAACCGCATCCCGGATACAGGAACTTGCTGCCTATGCGGGCATCGGAAGCAATGCCTTTGCGCACCATGTTCACATCCGCGCCCACAAGCTCGCACAGCGCAGCTATTTCGTTCATGAATGATATGCGTGTAGCCAACATGGAATTGGCTGCATATTTAGTCATTTCAGCCGATGCAATGTCCATGAATATCACGCGGAAATTGTTGAGCAGGAAAGGACGATAGAGCCGTTCCATGACTTTACGTGCGCGTGGAGTTTCAGTGCCTATGACCACTCTGTCGGGCGACATGAAATCTTTTATGGCAGCTCCCTCTTTGAGAAACTCGGGGTTTGAGGCGACTTCAAATTCTATGGTTTTGCCTCGTTTTTCAAGCTCCTCTTCAATGGCTGCACGCACGAGTTTAGATGTGCCGACCGGCACGGTGCTCTTGGTCACCAATATGGCATATCGATCAATCAACCTTCCAAAAGTGCGGGCTACCTCTATCACATAATGCAGGTCAGCACTTCCGTCCTGATCAGGAGGGGTGCCTACAGCGCAGAACACCACTTCCACTTCGTTGATACATTCTTCAAGGCTTGTGGTGAATTTTAGCCTTCCGGCTTCGCTATTGCGTTTCACAAGTTCATCCAGCCCCGGTTCGTATATAGGGATAATACCTTGGCGCAGGTTTTCAATTTTTTGTGCATCAATATCCACACAGGTAACATTAATGCCTACTTCGGCAAAACAGGCTCCAGTTACGAGTCCCACATAACCTGTGCCAACAATGGCTATGTTCATAAGCGCTATATTTAGGTTGCAGTGTGCAAAATTACACAATAATATTTACGGGTGCTATAATTTCATGCGGTTTTTGCCGTTTAACCATTATGATGCGAATATTTTATACACCTCTAATAATATTTTTATTGCTGATTTCTACAGTAGCTACAGCTGCCAATGTCAATATCCGAGGAAAGGTTATAGACGAGGCCAACAAGCCGCTGGAATTTGTTAATGTGCGTATTGCGGGTACCGCTCTGGGTACTTCCACGGGATTGCAGGGCGATTACAAATTGTCATGTCCTGCATCCGATACTATCGTAGTCGTGTTCAGTTCAATCGGTTACGTGGAGGAGAAACGCACATTGATTGATGCATCGGGTGATGTGACAATCAACATGCGAATGCGTGAAAATTCTAAAGTTCTCGGCGAGGTTGAGGTTACGGAGATAAAAAAGCAAACCGGAGCCATGCAAACTATTGATGCCGGAGACTACAAGATTGCCGCTGATGCTACCGGCGGCAGCGTGGAGTCAATGCTGACAACATTGGCAGGCGTGAATTCAAGTAATGAGCTTTCTTCACAATACTCTGTGCGAGGCGGAAGTTATGATGAAAACAGCGTGTATATTAACGGCATAGAAGTGTATCGTCCGCTGTTGGTAAGCACAGGTCAGCAAGAGGGGCTGTCGGTGATAAATCCGGATATGGTTGGTGCCATAGGATTTTCAACCGGTGGATTTACTGCGGAATATGCGGATAAGATGTCATCGGCCCTTGATATTACTTACCGACAGCCGGAATCTTTTGAGGGTAGTGTTTCTGCAAGCCTGATGGGCGGGAGCGTCGCCTTGGGGCAAAGCACCAAACATTTCTCGCAAATGCACGGTGTGCGCTACAAGCGCAACTCATCGCTGCTCAGCTCAATGGAAACGAAAGGAGAATATGACCCTAATTATTTTGATTATCAAACTAATATAATATGGTCGATGTCTCCTCGCTGGAAGATGTCATTGCTGGGTAACATAGCGGTCAATAATTATAAGTTCACTCCCACCTCGCGTGAAACAAATTTCGGTACCGCTGAGGATGCGAAGAGATTCAAGGTGTATTTTGACGGTCATGAAAAAGATAAGTTCGAAACTTATTTCGGAGCTTTGTCACTTGATTTCAAAGCTTCAAAATCCACAAACTTGAGTTTGATTGCAGCCGGATTTCTCAGTAATGAACTTGTGACTTATGACATATCCGGTGAATACTGGCTTGATCAAGCCGGAACCTCGGGCGAAGACGGAATCGGCGGTGAGCTTGGAGTAGGGCGTTATCATGAGCACGCACGAAACAGGTTGAAGTCATCGGTATTTTCGCTGACATTTAAAGGCAATTCAGCTTTTGCCGGCGGTAAGCATACTCTTGGATATGGTATGGTGCTTAAAAACGAGCATATAATGGACCGCAGTCGCGAATGGGAGTTGCGCGATTCGGCCGGATTTTCACTTCCGGTATCGCCCGATGGTCTTAAGATGGTGTATAATCAGTCGTCACACAATGATTTAAGCTCGACTCGTTTTAGTGCTTATGTGATGGATAATATGCGGTTTAATAGCAAATACGGCTATTTTACTGCAAATGCCGGTGTCAGGCTTTCATACTGGTCGTTTAACAAGGAGTTCCTGTTCTCGCCACGTATTCATGTCGGTTTCGTGCCTGAGAAAAACAACCGATGGGCATTCCGTTTTGCAACGGGACTTTATTATCAGGCTCCATTTTTTAAGGAGTTTCGCATGCCTGTGACAGATGAAAACGGCAATCAGATCATTGTGTTTAATGAGAATATCAAGTCACAGCGCAGTTTCCAGATAATCCTTGGAAGCGATTATACCTTCAGAGCGTTCAACCGTCCATTTAAGCTTACGGGCGAACTTTATTATAAGGCCCTTGGCAATCTTGTGCCGTATGAAATAGACAATCTCAAGGTGAATTATTCCGGCGTCAATTCCAGCAGCGGCATGACGGCCGGTATTGATTTCAAACTGTTTGGCCAATTTGTGCCGGGTAGCGATTCGTGGATAAGTTTCTCATTAATGAAAACTCAAGAGAATCTTAATGGCGTGAAGGTGCCTCGTCCTACTGACCAGCGCTATAGTTTTGCTTTGTATTTCACAGATTATTTCCCTAAATTCCCCAAGCTTAAATTCTCGCTGCGTGGCATATTCTCCGATGGTCTGCCGGCCACTGCTCCTCAGTCAACACGCGATAAAGGGTATTTCCGTACACCGGCCTATAAGCGAGTGGATGTAGGATTGTATTACGGACTGCTTACTCCACGTAAAGACGGTGAACCACGTGAGGGATTCTGGCGGCATTTCAAGAGCATTTGGCTTGGTGTTGACTGTTTTAATCTGCTTGATATTTCTAATGTAAGCAGCTATTATTGGGTTACCGATGTCAACGATATTCAATACGCTGTGCCGAATTATCTGACACGTCGTCAAATCAACGTAAAATTGACAATCGATTTTTAGTTAAATTATATGAAAACCGCATAAATTTCTATCCATGCTGTTGCATATTCAATTTTTATGCGTACCTTTGCATCAGTTTTTCATGGTATAGATTTAAGGTAAAAGATTATTCGTCGTGATGACGAGTAATTTTTTTTTGTCTTGTTTTGTAGCTTGGGCTTAATAAGCTACCTTTGTAAAGATTTTATGAAAAGGAATATAATTACACGCTATATAGCTGCTGTGGCGGCTTTAACAGTCGCTCTAACAGTTTTTTCCAAGGGACCGGTTATAGCCCCATCGTATGCATGGACCACCTTGCCGCCTTTAGGACTGCATGAAGAAGCTACTATTGACACGCTTCTGTATAATTATTACCAAAAGTCAGTGCCATCGGAGGTTTCGTCAGCATACGCCACTACCGGCAATCTCGGAGCCGAGGGAATGAATATGATCTTTTTTGATCGTGAGCCTATGAGCGATTTCTTTTTCAGAGACGCAATTTCGGCGTGGCTTCCGGCCCAAGGCTCCCATAAGTATTACAACACAAGAATTCCAATGACTCTGCTGAGTTATAATATGGGAGGAGGCAAGCAGGATGCGCAGGACAGGCTTAAGGCTACTTTTTCCGGTAATGCCGGACCCAGATTTCAGTTCGGGGCAGATGTGGACTATATTTATTCCAAAGGCTCATATGAAAATCAGGCGGTAAAAGATGTGATGTGGGGACTGAGCACATCATATATCGGGGACCGTTATGAGCTTCAGGCATTTTTTAATCATTATAATAATCTTAATAAAGAAAACGGCGGAATAACCGATGATCTTTATATATTGGATCCCGCAGTGTTGCAGGGCGGTTCTGCGAGCATAACCCCCAAAAGCATTCCTACCCGGCTGTCGGCGGCACATACACGACTCAAGGGGCAGGAATTTTATATGAATCATCGTTACAAAATTGGTTATTGGCAAGTAACGCCGCCTAATGATACCATACCGGAAGACACTGTGGAGCACCGCACATACATACCTGTGTCAAGTTTTATATGGACATTGGATTACAACAGCGGGAGCCATGTGTTTGACAACACCCGTACTGAAGAGTCTTCAGAGTTCTGGTCAAATTTTTATTTTGACGCTGACAGGACTCATGACAGGACTTCATACTGGTCTTTGCGCAACACATTCGGAGTGTCGCTACTTGAGGGTTTTCATAAGTATGCCAAGGCGGGGCTTGCGGCGTATATAACGCATGAAGTTCGGCGTTATAATCAAGAAGTGGATCCACAACAGATAGAGGTGCGTCCGGAGCATCTGACTCCTTTGCCCGAAAATATGCCGATACCCGGTGCTACTACCGAAAATTTATTGTGGGTGGGTGCCCAACTTACCAAACAAAAAGGAAAGCTTTTCAGATATGAGGCTACCGGAAAAATAGGGATTGTAGGCCCTGCGGCAGGTGAATTTGATGTGTCCGGTAACATCAATGCACGGTTCAAATTCTGGAAAGATTCCGTAAAGGTGACGGGTTATGGTGCTTTTTCCAACAAGACCGCTCCTTTTTTGATGAATAATTATATATCCAATCATTTCATCTGGCATAACGATTTTGGCAAGATACGGCGTTTCCGTGCCGGGGGTAAGCTTGATTTGGCCTTAACCGACACTCATTTGGATATCGGAGTAGAGAATATTCAGAACCATATTTATTTTAACTCGCTCGGCATGCCGGCGCAACATGGTGGCAGTGTGCAGGTGTTCAGCGCTTCAATTCAGCAGAATTTCAAGGTGGGAATTTTGCATTGGAACAATTCTATTACATATCAGGCGAGCAGTGAATCCACGGTGATACCCCTTCCTAAACTTGCGGTTTATTCAAACCTGTATCTGCTGTTCCGCGTGGCACGTGTGCTCCATGTGCAGTTTGGCGTGGATTGCGATTACTATACGAAATACAATGCACCAATATATCAGCCGGCTACAACGGCCTTCTGCAATCAGAACGATGTGAAGGTGGGCGGGTACCCATTCTGCAATGCGTATCTGAACATGAAGCTGAAGAAAGCAAGATTCTATGTCATGATGTCGCATGTGAATCAAGGACTGTTCGGAGGCAACAAGTATTTTTCCATGCCGGGATACCCACTTAATCCCCGCCGTTTTCAGCTTGGTATATCTGTGGATTTTGCAAACTGATGAAACAACTAAACAAACCTGATCACAAAAAAACGGCATTATATCTGGCTCTTCTTGCCGGGGTGCTGTTTCTGATGTTCATGCTCAAGCAGTGCAGTTCAAAGTCGCCATACGCACATATTGCTCCGTCGCACTCGGGTGGAGACACTGTGGATGTGGCCATAGAGTACAGTCCATTGTTGCTATACCGATATGCCGATACTTTGGGCGGGTTTAATTATGACATGCTCAGGATGATTGCCCATGAGGAGGGGATGGCTATCAAATTTCATCCACTGACTGCCTTACCGGAAGCATTGAAGGGGCTTGATGACGGATTGTATGACATTGTTGTGGCTGATGTGGCCGGAAGTACGGATTTTCAACAAAACTACTCAGTGACCGAACCGGTATATATTGATCGGCAGGTGCTGGTGCAACTCAAGGATTCAGCTATGCTGAACTCCACCCTTGAGCTTGGAGGCAAAGAGGTATGGGTGTCTTCAAATGCATCGGTGCTGAGCCGTCTGAAAAATTTATCCGCAGAGATAGGTGACAGCATAATAGTGCGGCAGGACAGTATCTATGGGTCAGAGCAATTGGTTATGCTTGTTGCCACAGGCGACATTCCGCGGGCAGTGGTGAATGAAACGGTGGCTGAAGCGATGGCTAAAGATTATGACAATATTGATGTGAGCACAAAAGTTTCATTCAGCCAGTTTCAGCCATGGCTTTTGCGCAAAGATAACAATGAGTTGACAACAAGGCTTGACAGTGCCATTGTAAGATTCAAAAAAACACAAGCCTTTCAAACGCTGTATTCACGATATTTCAATTAAACACAAAGTCCATGGCGCAAGCCATGGACTTTGTGGTATGGATAAATATATGTCAATGTGATTAGAGGAGCGATACAGAGCGACGAATGAATGCGCTGAGAGCTTCGCCTTTAAGCAGGCCATTGGCGAGTAATGCCAAATCAATAGCCTGGCGAACCAATGGCTGATTGCTGCCAAACGCTTCAACAATTTTCTTTTCTTCCGCACGCTTATGTGCTATATCCTGATCAAGCTGCGTAAGTTGTCCCTGCTCTTCATCAGAAAGCTTGACAGAGCCGTTTTTGGTTTTGTCACGTAATTCCGAGGCTTTGCCGTTGGCCTCTTCAATGGCAGTGAATACGGGAGCAAGCTCAGGTTTAAGCTGGCTTTGTGCAGCTTCGGCAATCTTCTTAATGACAGGACTCTCGGTGTTCACAATCAGATTATAGCTGTCGGGGAGGTCACCATAGAAACTCATACCGGGCTGCATGGCTGCCATGTCTTTCATACGACGCATGTATTCATTCTGGGTGATGAGCACAGGATTGGCCTCAGGGTTGAGTGCTTCAAAAGTAACCACGAACTCTGCTTTGTCAACTTTCGGAAGCTGGCTGCGATAAAGCTCTGTGAACATCTCACGCTCGTTGGCTTCCATTTCCACGCTCTTACGGTCGGCTTTGGGAATAAGATTCTCAACCACATCGGAGTCAACGCGCACGAAACGAGCTTTTGTAAGCTTGCTTTCAAGCAATCCTATGAAATGGTTGTCGAGCTGGCCGTCCATAATCAGAACATTGTAACCCTTGTCGGTGGCTTCCTTGATGTATGAGAACTGGTCGGTGGCATTTGTGGCATAAATGTAAACTACATTGCCATCCTTGTCAGTCTGGTTGCTCTCAATCAGAGTGCGATATTCATCAAGAGTGTAATAGTGGTTGTCAGTGTCCTTGAGGAGAGCAAATTTCATTGCGGAGTCACAGAATTTTTCATCAGTGAGCATGCCGTATTCAATGAATATTTTTATGTCATCCCATTTTTGCTCAAATTCCTGTCGGTTGTTCTTGAATATCTCTTCAAGTCGTGATGAAACCTTTTTGGTTATGTAGCTTGAGATTTTCTTAACAGCAGTGTCGCTCTGGAGGTAGGATCTTGATACATTCAGAGGAATGTCGGGGGAGTCTATGACACCTTGAAGCAGCATCATGAATTCAGGCACAACACCTTCCACTGAATCGGTAACATATACCTGATTGCAATAGAGCTGAATGCGGTTCTTTGTTATCTCAAAATTGTTCTTGATTTTCGGGAAGAACAGAATGCCGGTAAGAGTGAAAGGATAATCCACATTGAGGTGAATCCAGAACAGGGGATCATCCTGACCGGGGTACAGTTCATGATAGAATGAACGGTAATCGTCATCGGTAAGTTCTGACGGCTTCTTTGTCCATGTAGGTTCGGTGTCATTGATAACCTTGTCTTTATCAGTGTCCACATATTTGCCGTCTTTCCATTCCTGCTCTTTACCCGAGATGACGGGAACGGGAAGGAATCTGCAATATTTGCGGAGCAGAGAGTCAATTTCGGTTTGCTCAAGGAAGTTTTTGTTTTCATCGTCAATGTACAGAACTATGTCAGTGCCACGTTGCTGCTTGTCGATCTTCTCCATTGAATATTCAGGCGAACCATCACAAGTCCATTGTACGGCTTCGGCACCTTCCTTATAGCTGAGAGAGCGAATTTCAACCTTTTTTGCTACCATAAAGGCAGAGTAGAATCCGAGACCAAAATGACCGATTATGGCATTGGCATTGTCCTTGTATTTCTCAAGAAACTCTTCTGCTCCTGAAAATGCAATCTGGTTGATATATTTGTCAATATCTTCGGCTGTCATGCCAATTCCATGGTCGCTGACAGTGAGTGTACCGGCTTCCTTGTCAACTGTTACGCGTACATTGAGCTCGCCCAGTTCGCCCTTGAATTCGCCAAAAGAAGAGAGGGTTTTGATTTTCTGGGTGGCATCAATAGCGTTGGACACAAGTTCGCGAAGAAATATCTCGTGGTCGCTGTAAAGGAATTTTTTGATAACCGGAAAAATGTTTTCGGTGGTTACACCGATTTTGCCTGTTTGAGTGCTCATATTGTATGTTTTAGTATGTTCAATCATTATAACAATTAAAACAAAAAAAATGCCACATCAAAGATGTGACATTTTGTCATAGTTTGGTAATATTTGCATTTATTCAGGGTGTGACACGCTTGTGACTATTTTGTCAGTATCCTTGTCATAGTCCACTGAAATGAGATCTCCGGGTTTGAGGTCGGAGTTGATGATCATTTCGGCAAGTTCATCCTCAAGATATTTTTGAATAGCTCGTTTGAGAGGGCGTGCGCCATATTGGGCGTCATATCCTTTCTCGGCTATGAAAGTCTTGGCACTGTCGCTTAATTGAAGCTGGTATCCAAGCACATTCATGCGGGCGTAGAACCCGGCCAATTCAATATCAATAATTTTGAATATGGCTTCCTTGTCAAGCTGGTCAAACATTATTATGTCATCGATGCGGTTAAGGAATTCCGGTGAGAATGCTTTGTTCAATGCCTTTTGCAGCACGCCATGCGAATATTCTTTGTCGAGCTTGGGCGTGTTGAACCCGACACCTGAACCAAATTCCTTGAGCTGGCGAGTGCCGATATTGGAGGTGAGAATCAGTATGGTGTTTTTGAAATCTATTCTCCGTCCAAGGCTATCGGTCAATCGTCCTTCGTCCATGACCTGAAGCAGAAGGTTGAACACATCGGGGTGAGCTTTCTCGATTTCATCCAGAAGCACCACGGAGTACGGGCGACGGCGTACTTTTTCGGTAAGCTGTCCACCTTCCTCATAACCCACATATCCCGGAGGCGCGCCCACAAGACGGCTGACGGTGAATTTTTCCATATATTCACTCATGTCCATTCTAATGAGGGTGTCGGCAGAATCAAACAGATATTCTGCAAGCTTTTTGGCAAGATGGGTTTTGCCTACTCCAGTAGGTCCAAGGAACATGAACGTGCCTATAGGTTTGTTGGGATCCTTGAGTCCTACGCGGTTGCGCTGAATGGCCTTGACCACTTTGTCAATAGCTGCATCCTGACCTATGATGGCGTTCTTGAGTCTTGGAGCCATTTCCTTGAGCCTCATTCCCTCAGCCTGCGCAATTCTCTGCACAGGCACACCAGTCATCATGGCCACAACTTCGGCCACCTGTTCTTCATCAACTGTTTCCCGTGCGGAATTCAGGCTGTTTTCCCAACGCTTTTTGGCGTTGTCAAGCTCGCCACGTAGTGTCTGTTCCTTATCGCGGTAGGAAGCGGCTTTTTCAAAGTCTTGCGACTGTGCTGCCTCAAGTTTCAATTTGGCAGCTTCTTCCGCTTGTTTTTCCAACGCTTCAATTCCTTCCGGCACAACGATATTGGTTATGTGAACACGCGAACCGGCTTCGTCCATGGCATCAATAGCCTTGTCGGGAAATGTGCGGTCGCTGAGATACCTTTCGGTCAGTTTCACACATGCCTCCAATGCGCTGTCGGTATAGTTAACATTGTGGTGTTCCTCGTATTTATCCTTGATATTGTGGAGGATGGTCAGGGTCTCTTCGGGAGAAGTGGGTTCTACCATGACTTTTTGGAATCGGCGTTCCAAAGCGCCATCTTTCTCAATATTTTTTCTGTATTCGTCAAGCGTTGTGGCTCCGATGCACTGAATTTCTCCTCGCGCAAGTGCGGGTTTGAGCATATTGGCGGCATCCATAGAGCCGGACGGGTTTCCTGCGCCGACTATTGTATGGAGCTCGTCAATAAACAGGATTATATCCTTGTTCTTGGCCAATTCGTTGAGAATGGCCTTAATGCGCTCTTCAAACTGACCGCGATACTTGGTGCCGGCAACAAGAGAAGCCATATCAAGCGAGATTACTCTTTTGTCAAAAAGCACGCGAGATACTTTTCGCTGCACGATTCTAAGCGCGAGACCCTCAACGATTGCAGATTTTCCCACTCCGGGTTCACCGATTAGAACCGGATTGTTTTTCTTGCGTCGGCTGAGGATTTGGGCAAGGCGCTCAATTTCCACTTCTCGGCCAACGACCGGATCAAGTCGGCCTTCTTCAGCGGCACGGGTCATGTCGTTGCCATACTTGTCAAGGGCAGGGGTGTCATTGCCACGCTTGGATGTGCGCTGACCGGCCCCGGCGTTTCCGTATGCCGTTGAGTCGGACTGACGGAATTCTTCATCGTCCTCGTCTTCATCAGCATCCTCAAAATCTGCCCCGTCGCGTGGCACTGCGGTGTCCGGGGCCACAGCGTGGAACAGAGAGTTGTAGTCAACTCCGGCAGCCTTAAACGGTGTCATGTAATTCATTTCTTTGATTTCGGGGTTATGGAATATGGCAAGAAGCAGATGCTCCTCATCCACATTATCGTTTTTCAGCAGACGCGCTTCAAGCACGCTTAGCTTGATGAGCCTGTTGGCGAGATCGCTGACGCCAACCTGAACTATGGGGTTGTCGGAGGGGGTACGGTCTGTGCCCATGTCAAACAACATTTCGTCAAGTTTCTGTCGCAAGTCATAGGCAGAGGTGTTGGTACACACCCGCTCAATTAGCCCAAACGCTTTGCCTGACGCATCGCTCATCAATGCCATCAGCAAGTGCTCGGGATTAACCACATCCATGTTATGGCTGGCTGCAACGCGCGCACTCTGTGTAAGTGTGTTTTGTAGCTGAGGTGAAAAACCTATGTTCATAAATCTTTAATCCTTTCGTAATTGTACTGATTTAATAACGATTATTTCATGCAATAATTATGCCAAAATAATATGTATGTTATTATAACAATTATTATAACATTTTAAAAAGCGTTTCTTGCCTTGATTTGTGCTGATGTTTAATAAAAAATGATTATCTTTGTATGATATTTGTCGCACCATGGTCTTGTCGGAAATACCGGTGCGAAACCTTTTGAAAACTAACGAAAAGTGAATATATAAGCTTATGTTGGACGAAGATCGTATCATAAAGATCAACATTGAAAACGAAATGAAGTCGGCCTATATCGACTATTCTATGTCGGTGATAGTGTCGCGAGCTCTCCCAGATGTGCGCGACGGGCTTAAGCCCGTACACCGTCGCGTGCTGTACGGTATGAATGAAATGGGCAATACATCCGATCACCCCCACAAAAAAAGTGCGAACTGCGTGGGTGAGGTTATGGGTAAATATCACCCGCACGGTGACTCGTCAATTTACGGCACAGTGGTGCGTATGGCTCAGGACTGGTCGTTGCGCTACACTTTGGTTGACGGACACGGCAACTTCGGTTCAGTGGACGGTGACGGTGCAGCCGCTATGCGTTACACCGAGGTGCGTCTTCAGAAACTCGGTGAAGAGATGCTCAGCGATATTGACAGCGATACTGTTGACTTTCAACCTAACTACGATAATTCCCGCCGCGAGCCTGTGGTGCTTCCCACCCGTTTCCCCAATCTTCTGGTGAATGGCGCGAGTGGTATTGCGGTGGGCATGGCAACCAATATTGCCCCACACAACCTTACAGAATGTCTAAATGCCTCCATTGCGCTGGTGGACAACCGTGATCTTACGGTGTCGGAGCTGATGCAAAACTATATAAAAGCTCCGGATTTTCCCACCGGAGGTATAATTTATGGTTATAATGGCGTAAAAGAATCGTTCGAAACCGGTCGTGGCCGTATTATTATCCGTGCCAAGGCTGAAATAGAGACTGAAAACAATCATGACAATATCATTGTAACGGAGATTCCGTACAATGTAAATAAGGCACTCCTTATAGAATATATAGCACAGCTCGTCACCGAGAAGAAGCTTGACGGCATTGCTGATATAAATGATGAGAGTAACTATCAGGGCATGCGCATCGTGATAAAGCTCAAGAGCGATGCCAATGCCAAGGTTGTACTCAACAAGCTATACAAGATGACGCAGATGCAGGCATCGTTCAGCGTGAACAATGTGGCATTGGTTAACGGTCGTCCCAAATTGCTTAACCTTAAGGACATGTTGCTTGCATTTGTGGATCATCGTCATGATGTGGTTATTCGCCGCACCAAGTTTGAGCTTCGCAAGGCGCAGGAGCGTGCGCATATACTTGAGGGTTTGATTATTGCCTCACAAAACATTGATGAGGTGATACATATAATCAGAAATTCGGCGAGCACCGAGGATGCAAGGGCTAAGCTTACAGAACGGTTTGAATTGAGCGATGCGCAGACAGCCGCTATTGTGGAAATGCGCCTCAAACAGCTGACCGGACTGGAGCAGGATAAGCTTCGTGATGCCTATGCCGAAGTGATGGCACTTATAGCTCATCTTGAGGAGATTCTCAATGATGACCATGTTTGTCGTGAGCTTATAAAGTCGGAACTTGTGGAAATCCGTGAAAAATACGGTGATGCAAGAAAAACTGATATAGATTATACCGCCGGTGATTTCAATGCCGAGGATTTCTATCCCGATGATGACATGATAATCACTATTTCACATCTTGGTTATATCAAGAGTACGGCTCTCAGTGAATTCCGTGCCCAGAACCGTGGCGGAGTAGGTGCAAAGGGCAGCGATACGCGTGATGAAGATTTTATTGAGCATATATATGCGGCTTCAATGCACAGTTATATGCTGTTCTTCACGCAGAAGGGCCGCTGTTACTGGCTGAAGGTATATGAAATACCTGAAAGTGCAAAGAATACCAAGGGCCGTGCAGTTCAGAATCTGCTCAATATTGAAGCTGATGATGCCATTAATGCTATTATCTGTGTGAAAGGCCTTGAAGACAAAGAGTTTGTGGAAAATCATAACCTTGTATTCGCCACCAAAAACGGTGTGATAAAGAAAACCAAACTTGAGGCTTATTCACGTCCTCGTGCTGCAGGTGTGAATGCGATAGTTATTCGTGATGACGACCAGCTCATATCGGTTGAGATGACCGACGGTAACAGCGAGATTCTGCTGGCCAACCGCAATGGTCGTGCTATACGCTTCCCCGAAAGTACAGTCCGCGAAATGGGTCGCGTCAGCACCGGTGTGCGCGGCATGACACTTGACGGGCCTGATGATGCTGTTGTTGGCATGATTTGTATGAACCCGCAGGCTCCCGACACAGTAATGGTTGTATCGGAAAACGGTTATGGCAAACGCTCCGTGCTTGACGATTACCGTATTACCAACCGTGGCGGTAAAGGTGTGAAAACACTGAATATTACTGATAAGACAGGTAAACTTGTTGCCATCAAGAGCGTTAATGATGAAAATGACCTTGTGATTATCAACAAGAGCGGTATTACACTGCGTGTCAAAATGTCGGATATAAGAATACAGGGTCGTGCAACTCAGGGCGTGAAGATTATCAACCTTGAGAAGCGCAACGATACCATTGCATCCGTATGCTGTGTGGATTCAGAGCATGAAGTGAATGAGATGGTAGAGAGTGCCGAGGAAGGAAACGAAATGTTGCCTGACGCTTCGGATTCTTACACTGTTTCCGATGCCGATGATAGTGAAGCGTAAATTATTAACTTTAATTTCTATATCATTTATTATGAAAAAAATTAGTTTAGTAGGTGTATGCCTTGCTACAGTCTCTATGGCTTTTGCACAGGCCGACCGCGTTAAGGATGCTGAACACATGCTCAAGGGATATACCCCTGATTATGCCGGTGCGCTTACTGTAATCAAGCCCGCACTTGAGAATCCTGAAACTGCAAAGAATGTGAATGCATGGTATATTGCAGGAAAAGCTTCAGCCGGTGTGTTTGAGGATGTTTACAAGAAAGTCCAGCTTCAGCAAGAAGTTACCCCCGAACAGAAGGATGTTGCAGGTAAGGCTTTGGGTCAGGCCTACAAATATTTCCTGACTGCACTGCCTCTTGACAGTATTCCTGACGAAAAAGGTAAAATCAAGCCTAAGAAATCAAAGGATATCATCAAAGAGATGGCAAATAATTATAACTTCCTGTCCACCGCAGGCAACTTCTGCTGGGAAGCTAATGACGGTCAGGGAGCTTATGATGTGTGGGAACTTTATCTCACCCTACCCGAGAATCCGGCTCTTGCAGGCAAGGTGTCTATAAACGATCCTTCCATGGCCGGTAACATGATGTTTATCCAGGGTATTGCCATGCTTAACAGCAAGGATTTCCAGAAAGCGATGGAGAAATTCCGTCAGGCTTCAAATACTCCTTATGAAAACGAGAACATCTATGTAGGCGGTATTCAGGCTGCAATGCAGGTTGACAATAACGATGCATTGCTTGAATTTGCCAAAAAAGGTTATGACAAATACGGTACAAAAAATACTCTTTTCATTTCAGAGCTTATCAATGACCGCATTCAGAAAAAAGATTATGCCGGTGCACATCAGTATGTAACCGTTGCTCTTGATTCTGTTTCAGATCCTTCCATCAAGGCACAGCTCCTTGACGTACTTGGTATAGTTTATGAAACTGAAGAGAAATATGATGAGGCTCTTAAAGCCTTTAATGAAGCTGCCGAACTTGATGCCACCAATGCCAAAGTATTCTTCGACCTTGGTCGTATCCTGAATAATCAGGCTGCACGTATCGATGAAAAGAACGCAGATTCCACTACCATAGATCCTGCTGCTCTTGAAGGATATGTAAAAGCTGCTGACGCATTTGACCGCGCATATCAGCTTGATGAGTCACGTTTTGGTCAGGTGCCCGGTATTCTGTATCGCTTGTACTATCGCCTTGGCAAAGGGTACGAGGACAAAGCTTCTTACTGGGAAAAATTACAGTAATATATAGATTACTTAAACCTTATTTCGGGTGCATTTCATGTGAAGTGCACCCGTTTTTGTTAAAATTTATAAATCTCACATCTAAATTAAGTGATGAAGTGTTTAGAGTATAAAAGAAACTTAAAATTAATTGAGTCATGAAATTCTTAATTGCTTTAGCCGTAATTTTCGCAGTAGCTGCAATAGCATTTCTCTGCGCTTCATTGTTCGTTGAGGGTGGGGCACTTGTTTACACATCTATAGGCGCAGGCCTTTCACTTGTAGCATTCATCCTTGTGCTTGTCGGTTATGCTTCCAAAGCTGCCAAGTAGCTTTCGCAAATAGCTGATAACTAAAAACGAATTACTCCCCGCGTTCAATATTGGATGCGGGGAGTTGAGGTGTGTAAGGTTGCGAGTTTACGCCATTATTCTTATCTTTGTGCGTTAATATACAGTTATGAATACTACTGAACTGGAATTTGATAACGCCCTTGCTGCCTGCCGGAGCGTGTTTGCGGCAAAACTTAAGGATTATGGCGCATCCTGGCGCATTATGCGTGCATGCTCTATTACCGATCAGCTCTATATCAAGGCCAAACGCATCCGTTCGATCGGAACCAAATGCGACCGGCGAGTTGACGAGGGCATTTTACCTGAGTTCATGGCAATAGTGAACTATGGTTTGATAGGCTTGATTCAGCTTGAAAATGGCTATTCAGACGATGTTGACATCACGCCTGATGAGGCATTGGCTCTGTATGACAAATTTGCATCCGCAGCACGTTCGCTCATGCTTGACAAAAACCACGATTATGATGAGGCATGGCGCATGATGCGCGTATGCTCCTATACCGACTTCATACTTACTAAAATAAGCCGTATAAAGGAGATTGAAGACCATAACGGATTGACAACTGTGTCGGAGGGAATTGATTCCAATTACATGGACATAGTGAATTATGCCGTATTTGGCGTCATAAAGCTTCAGGAAGAAAATGCTGGATAAGGAGTCGTCAGGTTCTTTTTATTCAAGGGCTTTACCATATATAGTCTGGATATTGCGTATAGCCTTAGGCGCGGTATTTGTGATTTCGGGACTGTCAAAGGGTCTTGATATATGGGGCTTTATTTATAAGATAGAGGAGTATCTCACTGTTTGGGGCATGGATCAGCCCAGATCTTTGGTGCTCGCCTCCGCCTTGTGCATATCATGTTATGAGTTTACGCTGGGACTAATGCTGATGATTGGTTGTTATCGGCGCTTTTCGGTATGGGCATTGCTGGGAATGATGGCAGTGATGTTGCCCCTGAGCTTATACATTTATATTGAAGAGCCTGTGGCCGACTGCGGTTGTTTTGGCGATTTTCTTATAATCAGCAATGCAGCTACTTTTTGGAAGAATGTGGTGATAACTGCTGCATTGATATATCTGCTGACAATAACGAGAAAGGTGGATGGCCTTTACCGTTTTTTCACCCAATGGGCCACAACGATTGTGGCTGTACTGTATTTTATGGCAGTAGCGTTGCTGGGATATAATGTGCAGCCTCTTGTCGATTTCCGGTCATTTCCTGCCGGCAAATCATTGCTTGGAGATGCTGATGCAGAAGATGATAATGAGTATGTTTTTGTATATGAGAAAAACGGCGATATACAGGAGTTTACGATAAACAATCTTCCTGATTCCACTTGGACATTCGTTGACCGTAAGCTTTTAAGCGGGTCTGAAAGTGAAGCGACTGAATTTGTAGTTATGGACGGAGATGAGAACATCACTTCCGACATCATAAATGAGGAAGGCGAGGAACTTATTGTGGTAGTGCCGCAAGGTGAGCGTGCCGATGCGAGTTACACCTATCTTATAAACGAACTATGGCGATATATATCAACGAGAGGAGGCGAGCTGATAGAACTTGTGTCTATGCCACACGAGCAGCTTGAGCATTGGATAGATTTGTCTATGGCCATGTATCCTGTATATATTGCCGACGGGACCATGCTTAAGGAAATGTCGCGTGGTGACATGTCGGTTATTTATCTTAAGAATGGTGTAATACAATGGAAACGGTCGTTGGGATCCATTGATGCCGATATGTTTTCAAATCCTGCCGAAAAAGCAAATATACTTACTCGGCTTGACCCTCGCGGCCATGTGGTGTTTATGTGGTTGAGTATGTCGCTTGTGGGTCTTCTTCTGGTGCTATGGGTGATGTCACAGAGCCGTACATTGTTCCTTTTGCGCCGCAAGCTCCGCAAAAAGCGAAATTCATAACGAGAAATTCAAAACTGTTTGTTAACTTTGTAGTTGGAATTCCAAACTAATTAATATTTATAGCAATGAGAAAAAATATTGTTGCAGGCAACTGGAAAATGAATACCACTCTTCCCGAGGGTATTAAACTTGCCGAAGATGTGAACAAGGCTCTTGAAAACGTAGATGCCAAGTGCGATGTGATTATCTGTGTTCCCTTCACTCATCTCGCTTCAATCAACGGTGTAATCAATACCAACAAGTTGGGCCTTGGTGCAGAAAACTGCGCTGACCACAAGAGCGGTGCCTACACCGGCGAAGTTTCAGCTCCTATGGTTGCTTCTACCGGTGCAAAATATGTTATCCTTGGTCACAGCGAGCGTCGCCAGTACTACGGTGAGACTTCTGAAACACTTAAAGAAAAAGTTAATCTTGCACTTGCCAACAATCTTACCCCTATTTTCTGCATAGGTGAAGTTCTTGAGCAGCGCGAAGACGGCTCTTACCTTGATGTAGTGAAGAAACAGATTGAGGAAGCTTTGTTTGATCTCTCAGCTGAGGATTTCGGCAAACTGATTCTTGCTTACGAACCCGTATGGGCTATCGGTACAGGCAAAACCGCTACTGATGATCAGGCTCAGGAGATGCACGCACATATCCGCGGCGTGATTGCCGGCAAATATGGCAAGGAAGTGGCAGATAACACTTCTATCCTTTACGGTGGCAGCTGCAAGCCTTCAAATGCCAAGGCTTTGTTTGCAAAACCTGATGTTGACGGCGGTCTTATCGGTGGCGCATCGCTTGATGCTGAATCATTTATGGGTATCGTAACTGCTTTCTAAATAGCAGTGTAACTCATTTTATATCTAAACTTTAGGCTACAAAAATAATAATTACTATTTTTGTAGCCTAAATTATATTCTGATATGAGCAATTCGCGCACTGTTTTTTCAATTTTGTTTACTGTTTGTGCCAGTGTGGCTTTATCTGAAAATAATAACCCGCAGCCATCAATAGTTGACCATATCACGGCCGATAGCGTAAATGTGATAATACAGCCCGAGCAGCTTGCTACTCGTTTGCTTTATGATGACACACCTGTTGACAAGAACGAGAATAGAGGCGTTCGCGGCAATATAGGTTATCGTGTGCAGCTGTTCTCTGACAATAATTCCCGCACAGCCAAAAACGAGGCTCGGGCAAAGGAACGCAGAGTGATGGCCCGTTTTCCTCAGTATCGTTCCTATGTGATGTTCAAAGCTCCTTATTGGAGGCTGAGAGTCGGAGATTTCAAAACGCAGCAGGAAGCCAATGCTGTTGCAGAGGAAATCAAACGTGCTTTTCCTTCATACAGTAAGGAGATAAGAGTGGTGCAGGACAGAATTAATCTTTAATTTGTATGGATTCTGAGAATGAACAGTGGCGAGTGGAGCAGATAGCTTCACATATCAAAGAAGTCATTGAATTATTGGGAGAAGACACTTCGCGAGAAGGGTTGATCAAAACACCTCTTCGCTCGGCTAAGGCATTATGGTATGCTACACGGGGATACCGTCAGGATGCCGAAAAGGTGATAAACGGAGCTGTTTTCAAATCTCCGTCGCATGATATGGTTATAGTGAAGGATATTGAGTTTTATTCAATGTGCGAACATCATTTGCTGCCATTTTTCGGACACATAACCATAGCATATATTCCTGAAGGAAAAGTATTGGGGCTTAGCAAAGTGGCGCGGCTTGTGGATATGTATGCGCGCCGACTCCAGCTTCAGGAGCGTTTCACTGCCGAGGTTTGCAAAGCTGTAATGGATGCGGCGGGCGCCCGCGGAGTTATGGCTATAAGCAATGCGGGACATATGTGCATGAAGATGCGGGGTGTGGAAAAGCAGGATTCAACCACATCCGTGGTTTCAGCCATAGGCGTTTTTGAACATGATGCGGAGTTAAGACACCAGTTTTTTGCCTCAATATAAATTGTAAATCAGTTGATGGAATGTCTGATTTCGTCAATGCTCACAAGTTTGCTGACTATGGCATAAATGGTGAGGCCGGCAGGGGAGTGGATTTGAAGTTTAGACGCGATGTTGCGTCGGTGTGTCATAACGGTATTGACCGATACGTTGATTTCAGTAGCGATTTCTTTATTGGAAAGTCCCTTGACTATGCCTTTTATGATTTCTTTTTCTCGGGATGTAAGCTCTGATTTCTTGTCGCCGTAATCGGGGTCAAATCCTGATGCATGACTTTGAACGGTATGAAATATTCTTTCCGGAGAGTCATATAAGGATATTACGGCATCAAACATGTTGGATATGGCGTCAGGTAATACACCAGAAGATACCGCGATTACAGGTGTGTCAGCATAAGTGTTTTCGGAACATTTGCTTGTCACTATCTGTTGGGCGGCAGGATGCAAAGGGTCAGCTATTATAAGCCGAATGTTTTTGGCGGCTATTTGTTTTGCTATGTTGTCAGCCATAAGACCATGACAACGGATGTCGTGGTCCTTTCTGCTTTGGAGTATTTGTGTCAGCCCTTGCGTCAATAGATAAGAGTGAGATAATATGCCTATATTCAACGGCTTCATTTTCTGACACGTTCTATGGTGGAGATAGCCGGTACCAATATGTGATTTTCAATGTCGGCATGCGATTCCAAATCGGCTTCGCAATTGAAAATATCAACCAACGCATCATACATTTTGTCGGGCTTGGTTGTGGTATAGTACAACAGGATGATGTTTTTCAGGTCGGTGAGTTTCACCGAGACCTCATCATGATGTTTTCGGAATATCTCAATGTTGTAGCTTGATGTTTCACCATTTATCAAAGACCTCACGTATGGGAACACGGTGTTTTCCTCATAGGCGAAGTGCAGCTTGACCTGTTCTACATAGTCATCAAAAAACTGCATTATGGCCGGGTTGATGTCAGGATGTGCAGCATCAAGGGCGTTTTGAAGATTGGTGCGTATGTGTGGAAATTTATAGTCCAAAAAATAAGTATGACTGTTATGGAGAAAATCAACTATGCCGATAATGTCACTTTCTTTGGCTTCGCCTACATCAACATGTGATGTGAGCATGAAATTGACCACCATTAAAAATACGCGCTTGTTTACTCCAGCCTGTTCACAAACCTGAGCGATATTTTTGTTGCCAACCCCAAGCGGGATATTGAAACGGCTAATCACAGGCAGAATGTTATAGTCCTGCCTGATGAGATCAGCCATTGTATCGCGGTCGGTTATGTATCGGTTGATAGCCATGCAAGCATCAAGCCTTTTCGGTATTGGCCTCATCAGCTTTTTCAGCGGCCTCGGCAGCTTCGTCCTGAGCTATTTCCTCTTCTTTGAATTTTGTAACACCGGAGGCAATCAACTGATTGTACCAAGAAAACAATTTCTTGATGTCGTTAGTGTAAACGCGGTCCTGATCAAATTCGGGAAGAATTTCTGCAAAATATGCTCTTATGGCAGCATCAGAGCCAAAAGATTTCAAATCTATAGGCTTGGAATCGTTCTTAACGCGAATTGCTTCCAAAACTTCAGTCAAGGGCACATCACCTTCGTTAGTGTAGATAGAGATGTCGCCGAGAGACACAACTTTATCGTGGGCATAGGCGGGTGTGCGCTTGCCATTGGCGAGAGACTCAACTATAAGCATGTTTTTGCCTTGATTCACGAGACGAAACAGGCCGGGGCGTCCGGCTATGGATAAAATTTTTTTAAGCATATTGTAGTTATTGGTGATAAGTGCGAATGAAACATCTCCGCACATAAAATTACGGTACAAAAATAAAGAAAAATAGCGACACCGCCAATATTTTTGCTTAACTTTGCACCCGAACTTCAACCTTATAGCACATTCAAGTCATGATAAATCGAGTATTGATCCGAATCAAAGTGGTGCAAATGCTTTATGCTTATCTGCTTACGCAGAGTGAATTTAAAGTTGAGCAGGCACCGGACCCCTCATCGTCGCGTGATAAACTTTATGCATATTCACTTTATCTTGACTTGTTGCTATTCATTCTTAAAATGTCGGGATATCGCGTGCATTCCACCGGCCAAGAGGCATTGGTTGCCGGTGTGGGTGACAATAAGTATCTTCAGGCAAACAAGATGGTGCGCTCGCTTGCGTCAAATGATGAAATACGCAGAGCAATCCTTAAAGAGCGGTCATCAATTGACGATTTTAATTTCGCATTGCCATCAGTTTACTCATCTATTCTTGAATCTTCGCCGTACAAAAGTTATATCCGCTTGAAAAAGCGCGAGCTGAAGCAGGATGTGGATTTTTGGATAGATATAATAAACATGGTTATAGCCAAGAGCCCCGAGTTCCTTGCGGCTGCTCGTAAAAATCCACAGTTTACCAATGTGGGCTTCCAGAATGGCTTGAACATGGTTGTGGCAACTCTTGACAATTTCAGTGACACACGTAATATGCTTACAGAAGCGCAGAATTCATTGACGCGCTCGCTTGACAAGGCTCATGAGTTGTACTATTCATTGCTTTTGCTTTGCGTGGAGCTGACAAATATGCAATATCAGCGTCTTGATGCTGCAAAGCATAAGTTCCTGCCCACTCCTGAGGATCTGCATCCCGATACACGCTTTGTTGACAATGCGTTGCCCCGTATGCTGGCCGATTGTGCCGATATGGAGGAATATATCAAGTCCAACCCTATTTCGTGGAATGATGATTATACCCTTCTCAGGAATTTGCTTGATGCCATTCTCAGCTCTGAAGTTTATGCCGAATACATGGCTAAACCAAAGGTGACATTTGAGGATGACTGTGAATTCTGGCGTACGGTATATAAAACAATCATTCTTCCAAGCGATGCGCTTGCTGAAGTGCTTGAGAGCAAGAGCGTGTTCTGGAACGATGACCTTGACATAATGGGGACATTTGTGCTCAAGACCATTAAACGGATAGCATCATCCGGACCTGATGCTGAAGTGAAATTGCTCCCTCAGTATAAGGATGAGGAGGATGCCAATTTCGGCAAGGAACTGTTTATGTATGCTGTGGACAATCGTGATGAATACCGTTCCTATATAGACAGGTTCATAGATGTTCGTCAATGGGATCCTGAGCGTCTTGCATTCATGGACATCGTGGTAATGATTACGGCAATAGCCGAGTTGTTGCATTTCCCGTCTATCCCTATTCCCGTTACCTTGAACGAGTATATCGAGATTGCCAACTGTTACAGCACTTCACGCAGTGGTCAGTTTGTAAACGGTATTCTCTATTCGGTGATAAATTATTTGAAAAACGAAGGAAAACTTTTGAAGAATTAAAATCAATGCATATATTTGCATAAACTAATAAAACTATATCCAAAATGACTCTCAATCTTATTATGCTAGAAGATGCCGGAGGCGGCGCCAGTGGCCTCATGAATATACTCATGATTGTGGCTCTTATTGCAGTATTCTATTTCTTTATGATTCGTCCCCAGCAGAAAAAGCAGAAAGAAATACGCAAGTTCCGCGAAGGCATCAAAACCGGAGATCGCGTTGTTACCGCCGGCGGTATATATGGCAAAGTGCGCAATATTAAAGAAACTACCTTTGTGCTTGAAATTGCTCCCGGGGTCAATATCACTATTGACAAAGGTTCTGTATATCCGTCAGCCGAAGTTGCCCAGACTGATGCGCAGAATGAGGAAACCAAGAAATAAATATTGCCGGCTTTATGCCTAAAATAGCACATACCAACCTTACGAAGATACGCGCGGCCTACACCAAGGCCGTGCGTTCGTCTAAGGGGCGGTCTGTGCTAACATATCTGTTGTTTGTGTGCGTGGCTTTTGTGTTTTGGGTGGTTCTGAGCCTTGACAGCCAAGTGCAGCGTGATTTTGATGTGCCGTTAGTAATAGAAAATGTGCCGGACAGCGTGACAATAATAAGCGAAGTGCCTCAAAAAATATCCACAGTAGTAGAGGCAAAAGGCTCACAGCTCTTAAGATTTCTCTGGGGCTCTATTCCGACACTGAAACTGAAATTTCCTGATTACGCCAATAGCGACACGCACACTTTTTTTGTTTCAAAGGGTAAAATCGATAGTCGTCTGAAGGAATATTTCGGGCAATCGGTAGAGCTTATTGCCGCCCGTCCGGATTCACTGTCGCTGAGTTTCACGACCTCTCCCGGTGTCAGGCTTGCCGTGCATGTCAACTCTGACTTCACTCCCGAGTTTCAATACATCATATCCGGGCCTGTAAAGGCTGACAGAGACAGTGTGACCGCATATGCTGTTGACGGTGTACCCCGCAGTCTTACTGTTGCGGAAACAGAGTGGGTTGTGCGTACCGACCTAAAAGACACGTGCATGTTTGAGGTGCGTTTGAAACCAATTCCCGGTGTGCGCTTTATCCCTGAAAAGCTCAATATCACGGTTCCTGTAGAGCCTCTCATATCCAAGCGGCGTACCGTGCCCGTAGAGGTGGTAAATTTGCCTGAGGGGATGGGTCTTATTACATTCCCGTCATCAGTAGATGTGACCTATCTGGTGCCTATGAGTGATTATAATGATGATTATCCTGTAAAGGCTTATGCGGATTATAATTCATTGGACTTGCGTAAAAACAAAATCAAACTGACTCCATCACTGATGCCTGAACTGTACAGGAATGTGACTCTTCATCCCGATAGCGTGGAATATATACTTGAAAAGTGAACGCTATGATCCGTAATCATATTGTTGCCGTTGCCGGTGGTATAGGATGTGGCAAAAGCGTTGTTTGCCGCATGCTGTCATGTATGGGCTATTTTGTATATGACTGTGATGCGCGGGCACGTAAAATAATGGATGAAAGTGCGGAAATAAAGAGTGTTATAGCCAATAGAATTTGTAGTGATGCCGTGTCCCGAGACGGCAAAATATTAAGAGAAAGGCTTGCAGAGGTTGTTTTTGCAAACCCGGCAGCTCTCGCGGAGCTGAATAAATGCGTTCATGCGGCAGTGCGCGAGGATGTATTGCGTGAGAGTGCGCAGCATCAGCTTATGTTTGTTGAAACGGCTATTCTTTATCAATCGGAGCTGGATAAAACGGTTGACAGTGTATGGGAGGTCGTGGCGCCGACATGGTTGCGCATAGAGAGAGTCAAGAAGCGCAATAATGTGTCGGAGGAGGCAGTGCTTGCAAGAATCAAGGCGCAGGAATTGCCTCATGACACGGAGATGCATCCGCGTACTTTTATAATCAATAATGATGATAACGAGGCTGTGCTGCCGCAGCTTATTCAGTTAATCAATGATGAGCTTGAAATCGTCGGCATCCATCCAAGGACGAAATTTTAGTCTGTCGTGATTGAACTGTGTGGCATTGAAGGTGGCATAGATTGTGCCGTCATCACACCGTTCGGCTATGTCCATGCCCATGTGGTTGAATACTTGCGAGTCGTGCCGCTGATATGAGCCATAGATGTCATTCCCTTCGCGGTTGCATCCCGCAACATAAGCCTGATTCTCTATGGCTCTGGCCATAAGCATGTGTTTCCATGCGTGAAAACGGGCATGGGCCCAGTTTGCCGGTACTATCAATGCATCATAATTATTGGCTACATTACGATTCCACACCGGAAAACGTATGTCGTAACAGATGCTCATCATCAAGTTCCAACTTTTGATATTGATGATTGGCGATTGTTCCATTCCGGGTGAGAATATCGCGCTTTCACCACCTGATTGGAAAAGATGCCGCTTATTGTAGAACTCAACGCGTCCGTCCGGCATTGCCATAAATCCACGATTGTAGTATTTGCCGTTAATCCGGGCTGTATAGCCTCCCCATATTGAAAAGCCGTATTGATTTGCCCATTGTTTGGCGCGCCTGATGGTAGGTCCGTCATTGCCTTCGGCCATGGATTGTAGCAATTCAAGGTCAACGGTGAATCCTGAGTTGAACATTTCAGGAAGCACCACAACATCCACTCCCGGTTGCAGTTTTTTTAACCTCTGCTCCACGGCATTGAGGTTGTCATTCACTTTTCCAAGAATAATATCATGCGGAATCAGTGCTATTCTTAAATCCTGTTCAGGCATCAGTCGGCTGAAAATTTTTCGGGATAAATTCCGGTAAATTGTTTGTAATACTTTTTAATGGCTCTCATGTCTGTCTCCACATCGCCGGTGGGGATAAATCTCTCGGTGAGGAAAACCGTTTTTGACGCTCCATCTATGGCCGCAAGCAATAACGGCACCTTTGCCTCATAAGCCATATGCAAAAAGCCTGTGTGCCATTGTGTGGTGCGGCTGCGAGTTCCTTCAGGCGTAATGGCGAGAGCCATACGCTCGGAAGAATTGAATTTGTCTATGACAAATTCGGTCAGTGATTGTTTATTTTTTTTCTTTCTTGGCACGGGGATACCTCCGATAGCGCGAAAGAAGTAGCCTAAAGGGAAAAAGAACCAAGATTCTTTCATTAAAAATCCGGCGCGTCTTCCCACTGAAGTAATGGCAAGTTCACCGAGAATGAAATCCCAGTTGGAGGTGTGGGGCGCCACACATATTATACATTTAGGATAGTCGGGTTCGGTGATAATAACCTTCCACCCGGCTATCCTTAATATCCATTTGCTTAAATTCATTATTTAGCAGAAGCGGCTTTCTTGTTCTCCTCACGCTGTGCTGCGGGAAGAAGACCGTTCATATCCTTAACAATTTGCTGAATACTATTGTTGAACTCCTCGTGCAATTTGGCATATGCCTGTGCATGATAAGCCCTTGCTGCTTTGTGATATGCACGAAGGGAATCAAAATCGCGAGGCGTTTTGTCAAAAGAAAATGATACGTTTTTAATGGCTGAAGACTGGAGTTTGGCAATGTGCAGCACAATATCGTTCATCTTGGCAGTGTCAATGCCTTCTACAAGTTCACGAGCTATGAGACATTCTCCGGCAATTGAGCCACAGATATATCGAATTTGTTTCTTGAGGTTACGTTTGTTTGCCATAAGATTATGATTTTGGGATTAACATTTTAAGAGTATTTGCTTTAATGTGTTATATACCGGAGGAATTGGGCTGACAGGGCCGATGTTGGAATGTTTGGTCGCTGTTGCTGCGTCGGGTGTAGCAGTGGACAGGAAAATTCCGTGCTCTCCGGCTTTCAGACATTCGGCGAGGGCTCTGAAAGAACATGCAGAATGCGGTTCAAGGCTGTAGTGCATGGAGCATTCAGCGGTGATTATGGCATCGTTGATTTCCTCGTCGGTATATTTTCGTGCCTCTATGTCATGTGACATATTCTGGTGCGAATCGGCATACAGGTATTTTAGACGCGGCAAATTGATGGGGTGCGATATGTCGATTGAATGGGCTATGGTGCGATGCACGGGATTGGACTGATAAATGCCCGTTTCAAGGTATTCGGGCAGATGAAAGTTCGTGTTTCCGGCAGCTATGATCCGTTTTATCGGCAATCCCATGCGTTTTGCCAAAACCGCAGCCGTAAGTCCGGCCATATTGCCGCAGGGCAATGAAAATACAATCTGTGTCGGGTCGGCTCCTTGAGCCACGGCTCTGGAATATCCATAGAAGAAATGTATTATCTGAGGCAGCAATGCTCCGATATTTTGGGTGGAAACCGCTGTTAAATGTCCGTCACTATGTAGGTCCGCATCATTGAGAGCCTCAACAATGAGCTGTCGGCACTGGTGTTCGGTGCCCCTGACATTTATGAGTTTCACATTTTTCAGACCCTCAGTATGCAGGTCGGTGTATCCTGCGCCGATTCGCGGAATCATCAGTACGCATGTATAGCCCGGACGATTGCCGTAGCAGTGAAGAATGGACTTTGCCACGTTGGATGTGGCATTGGCCAGAATCTTTACTTTGCTACCATGTCTAATGACCATGTGATCCAGCATCCCTGCCATGAATTCCACTCCAAAATCTTTTACCGTTCCGGTTGGGCCATGCCATAACTCAAGAGAGAATATTGATTTGTCAATTCTGACGAGAGGCATGGGGTGAGAATATGTTTTGAGGGCAATCTGCCTGATTGTTTCCATTTCCATATCTTGCCCGAAGAGTGTGGCCGCCACGCAATAGGCCATATCGACCAGATGCATTGCAGGGAGGGTGGATATTATGGCACGTGGCATCACCGGAATCTGCTCGGGGAGCATCATTCCGGAATCCTGTGCTACGGTGCGTGTCAGAGCATCGTAGAGGTTCAGTACGTTGTATTTGGATATTGTGCTTTGGTACCGCATGATTGCTATCGGATGTTGGCTATGCTGATTATGTCGGCAAAAACTCCGGCTGCTGTTACTTCAGCACCGGCTCCGTACCCTTTGATTTCCATCGGGAAATTTTTATAGCGTTCGGTGGTAAGGAGCACGCAATTGTTGCTGTCCTCAAGCGAGTAGAAAGGATGTTTGGAATCAATTTCCTTAAGTCCCACTTTCGCCTGAGATCCATCGTATTCCGCTACGAAGCGCAGCTTTTTGCCTTTAATTATAGCTTCGTTGCGCTTCTGTTCCATAGGTGTGTCAAGTTTGGTTACTGACTCCATGAATTGTTCCACTGACCCTTCAAAAAGCTCTGCGGGGAGTAGGGGAGTCAGCTTTATGTCTTCAATGCTGAGTTTGTAACCGGCTTCTCTTGCCAGTATCACAAGTTTGCGTACCACATCGGTACCACTCAGGTCCACTCTGGGATCCGGTTCGCTATATCCTAAAGTTCTGGCTTTGCCAATGGCGGTGCTGAAATTGATGGCTTCGCTGAGAGTGCTGAAAATATAATTTAGCGTGCCCGACACCACGGCTTCAATATTGAGAATGGTGTCACCTGAATTGACAAGATTGTTGATGGTGTTGATTACCGGAAGACCGGCGCCCACATTGGTTTCAAAGAGCCATTTTACATCCTTTTTTCTTGCGATGGACTTTAGTTTAATGTAAGTGTCCAGACTTCCGGAAGTGGCAAGTTTGTTGGCAGCCACAACATTCACATTATGATTGAGAAGCTGCTCATATATTCCTGCTATATCCGGAGATGATGTGCAGTCCACGGCTACAGAGTTGAAGATATTCATTGCCACTATTTCGTCAGCAATGAGTTGTGGTGAAGATGGAATGCCCTGTTTGTCAAGCAGTGTGGCGTATTGGTTTATGTCAATGCCGTCGCGGTTGAAATAAGCTTTTCTGGAATTGGCAATGCCCACCACTTTAATCTCCAGAGCTTTGTTGTGCAGAAGGTTTTCCTGCTGGTGGGCAATCTGCTGGAGTAGGTGACGCCCAATGTTGCCAATTCCAATTACAAACAGGTTGAGTACTTGGGTGTCAGATAAGAAAAAACTGTCGTGGATTACATTAAGCGCCTTTTTTTGGTTCTTAAGCTCTATGACAAATGAAATATTAGTTTCGGATGCACCTTGCGCACATGCAATCACATTGATGCCGTTTCGCCCAAGTGTATTGAACAGCTTGCCGGCAACACCTGATGCGTGCCGCATGTTTTCTCCAACGATTGCTACGGTTGCAAGATTGTACTCGGCACGTATAGCATTCATTTCTCCGGTTTCTATTTCGGCGGAAAATTCTTTGTTCAGTGCCTCAATAGCTCTTTGTGCATCGGCATTGCGCACGGCAAAGGAGGTAGTGTTTTCACTTGATGCCTGTGACACCATAAACACGCTCACCCCGTTTCGGGCGAGTGCATTGAATATGCGTGCATTGATACCTATGATACCTACCATGCACAATCCCGAAACGGTTATCAGACAAGTGTCGTTGATTGAGGATATGCCTTTGATGTCCTTGCCTTCTGCCGAGGGGCGTTGCTCGCTTATGCAAGTACCGGGAGCATCGGGATTGAAGGTGTTCTTGATAAGTATGGGTATGTTCTTATGGAATACCGGGTAGATGGTAGGAGGATAGATGACCTTGGCACCAAAGTTGCACAGCTCCATTGCTTCAATGAATGACATGTGGTCAATCACGTAACTGTTGGGGATGATTCGCGGGTCAGCTGTCATGAAGCCATCCACATCGGTCCATATCTCCAGAGCTTCCGCGTCCAATGCCGCAGCAAGTATGGCAGCAGTGTAATCGCTTCCGCCACGGCCAAGATTAGTGACATCGCCTTTGGAGTCGGAAGATATGAAGCCGGGCACCAGAGCTACCTTGAAAGGAGCATTGTCAAAAGTCTGGTGGATGAGAGTCTGAGTGGCATCATTGTCAAGCACATGTTTGCCAAACTGGTCAAGCGTTTTTATGAACTGGCGTGAATCAAAGAGCTGCGCTCCGTTTATTACTTTGCTGATGATGGTGCTTGACAATCTTTCACCATAGCTTACGATAATATCCATTGAGCGCGGTGACAGATCGCGTATCAGGCTTACGCCCTTGTATATATTTCCAAGTTCATCAAGCAGTGCGTCCACTTTGGAGGATATTTCATCCTGCCATTCGTGAGGCACTATGCCGTTTATCACATCATGGTGCCTTGTGACTATATCTTGTAAAGAATGGAGATATTCTTCGTTGCCCTCGGCCGCAAGCCGGGCGGTGGCAATCAGTCGGTCGGTAATGCCTCCTAAAGCGCTTACTACCACAATTACAGGCTCTTCGCGGCGCTCCACAATCATCTTAACATTGCGTAAACTGCCGACGGTACCCACTGATGTGCCTCCGAATTTCAGTACTTTCATTTCTTTCGGTTACGATTGATTAAATGCAGTACAAAAATACAAATGATAATCCACAAATCATAATCAGATTTGATTTAAAAACAAACTATGACGGCAATAATACCGTCCTTAATGTGAGGCATAGAAAAACAGAGCGCGGATGTCCGCGCTCTGTTTAATATTCAGATAGTAAATATGATTATTTGCGAATGATAACCTTGGTGGTTTCGGTGCCCTGACGGCGGATGTAAATGCCGTTGTCAAGGTTGTCAGCGTTAACTCGCATACCATTAAGGTTGTAGTACTCAACGGGAGCATTGTTGTTGTCGGCGGTGATACCGCTGATAGATGCGGGAAGAGCTTCGCCGGTGCCATTGAAAGTAACATCGATGGGCATTGTCTCGCCTTCATCTGTGCCTTCAATTAACCAAACAACTGCAATTTTGGCCGTTAGAGTGCCATCTTTTTCATATGCTTCCACCTCAACATTAGCGATGATGTCACCAAGTAAACTTGAATGAAGAGTCATATGCTTAACTGTGCCAGTCATTTTGTTGCCACCGTCTTCGGAACCTTCTCGTGTAACATTTACGATTATATCTCCTATAGGCAGTCCCTCAAGCTGGAAATCGTAAAGTTTAAGTGTTGCTGCAGGCCATTCTCCAACCTCAATGTAAACAATGGCATTATTGTCAACGATTGGTTCGCTTTCGGGAAGTTGGATTGAGAGAACACCTGTGAATTCGTTACCGGTACGCTGAACGGGAGGTTCTGCGGCTTTGAAGTTGAGAGTGTAGGTGTGAGTGCTATTGCCGTCAAGGTCCTGTCCCTGTGCATTGGTAACTGTGATAACAGCCTTGTTGTTCTCAGTGTCCATTTCTACGGAAGCGTTGGCAGTACCGCTATTGCCTTTTACGGCATAGGATATTGCGGATTCTTCGGGCATTGTAGCGTCAATGTTATATTCATAAACATTGGGGTCAAAACCTTCAACGGATGAGCCATTTACAGACAGGCTGTTGAGGCGGGAATAGTAAATGAGCTTAATGTCGTCAACTGTCATTTCATTGTCAAGTCCCACAGCATCTGATCCTGCGAAATAGTCACCAGCGGAGATTATGACATTGATTTTTTCGGGAGTGTCAGTGGTTTTGTAGTCAAAATCATATACGGCTGTTGTCCAGTCAGCAGCATTTTCGTTGATGTACTTGATGAAAGAAGCAATCAACACACCACCATTGTTAGTAACATTGCCGCCTTGGGTTCCATCCATTGAATAGCCGAGCACGCAACGGTCGCGGTCAACCATGTCAACGGTCTTGGGGCTTGATGAGGATATTGCTCCGGGAACGGAAGCCTGTGTCCAAGACCCTTTCCACATATATGCAATTACAGAAGACTGTTCATTGGGCTTATCAGTGCCGCGTGAACGCTTGTAAGCAAACGATAATGCATCGGGACGATAGGTGAATTTAATGCCGCCAAATGTGCCGCCATCTTTATTGGATATGCTAAAGGTACCCTTACTTGTGGACCAAGTTGTACCCAAGGTTAAATATGCAGGAACATTTGCTTTCAGAGATCCGAAACCTGTGGAAACCTGTTTGAGCAATACGGCAGAAGAGGAATTGTAACCGTTGGTTTTGCTGCCAAGAGTTGCAGCTCCCATGCCGCTCATGCCAATTACATGCGAAATGCACCAATTCTGAGGATTTTCACCTTGGGTTTTAGTGTTGTTGGTGCTGGTCCAAGGAGTACATGCACTCCATGTACCCTCAAAGTCTGCATTGGGAAGCTGCTGAGCACTTGTTGCAAGGCTTACCGCTGCGACTGTTAACAATGTGTAGATTTTTTTCATAAGCTATTGTTTATTAATTGATATCAGTTGAAACAACCCTGCAAAGGTAATGAATTTGTTGTTATCACCATACTTTTAGGACTAAAAATCATTGTTTTGTGACGCTCTTATTGGTTATTTTATTGAAGGACACGAGAATAGTAATTTGAATAAAAGTATGTATGATGTTTAAAACAAAAAAATTATCCGTCATCACGACGAATAATCTTCTTACCTTAAATCTAATACCATGAAAAACTGATGCAAATATAAAACGCGATTTTTGATTATGCAATAAAAATGTGTATGTTTTGCATTTTTTAACCAAAAAATCGCGTTTTATCATATGGTTTAGTTGCTTAGTCTTCTTTTCCTACAGTTTTGAATGATATGGGCAGTGTATATGTCGTTGAAACTTTTTCGCCATTCTCATTAATAGCAGGTTCAAAATCGGGAAGCGTGCTTATTATCCTGATAGCTTCGGCATCAAATAGTTCCCCCTGTGAGCGTATTATTTTGGCATCACCGACCTTTCCGGTGTTTGATATGTTGAATGACACGACAACCATATGAGTTTTACCGTCTTGCGGAGCATTTTCCGGATATTTGATGTTTTCAATTATGTAATTTAACAGAGCTTTGTCACCTCCGGGGAATTCCGGCAGCTTCTTAACGGTTTTCTTCGGAGAATCTTTGCCTTTGAGATTGACTGTAATAGTGGATTCCTGCCGATTAACCTCCATTGACTCAACATATTCCGATGGCATATTAGACAAAGAGTTTATTGAGTACTTTTTGCCATTGTATTCAAAATCGCCGTTGGCATCCGGGATCACTTCATTGCCGTCAACTGTTATGATTAAGTGCAGTGAGGAATTGTTGTCTGAAGCTTTTGTGTTGGATTCGGTCGTGGACTTTGGAGCGGGAGTGGTTTGCAATGCCGTGTCGGATGCTGAAATGGCATCAGGCAAAGAAATTTCTTCTGTGTCCTGGATTAATACATCAGCAGATTTTGTAACTTTGTGTCCGGAAACATTTTCCGGCATCTTGGCATTGGCTACTGTGCTGATAGCGGATGCTACGGCTGGAATGTTGAACACGGCGACGGCTGCTATGGCAGCTGGCGCAAGGGCGAGAGCCAGCATACGGCGGCTCTTGCGAGGTTTTGATTTTAGCATCATGGTGATACGTTTTTTAAGATTACTATGATTCAAGCTGTTGGCAAGGGCCGGGAAACTTTTGCCAACAGCCTTTTTTATTAGCAATAATTGATACAGACGCGCATTTGCTCCTGAGTTGAGTACAGCGGCGTCGGCCTGAAATTCATGCACTGTTCTAAGCTCGTCACGCATGAGCCATGCTGCGGGATTGAACCACTGAAAGATTATAATGATTTGTGCAAGAGCCATGTCAATCCAATGATGACGCGCAAGATGCTCAAGTTCGTGCGGCATGATCATAGAGCCACATTCACGATAATCGTTTTGGCTTATTACCACATATTTCATCCAACTGAAAGGTGCTATATGCTTGTTGCCGGAAATAACAAGAACAGCATTGGATGATAAGGTGTGCCTTTGACCGGTACGAACAATGTGAGTGAGTTTTAAATAACTAATAGCCGTTAGGATAAACATGATTGCTATGCCGCATAAATATACACACAACACTATAAACGGCCATAATGGAGTTGTCGCATTTTGAGAGTCGTCAATGGTTATATTTATGGGCAAACCCACATCAATGTCCATGGCTACATTGCGATTTCCCGCAAGATTGGCAATTATATGGCTTAATTCGGGTAGTGCAGGTGCAATCAGTGCAATAACGTATATAACCAAAAGCGTGACACGATTAAACGCGTATTCTTTTTGGTTAGCCATTATGGCTTTATATATAAGGTACATGGCCATCAGCACCAAGCTGCTTTTCAGCATATATGATAATAGCTCACCCATTGTTTTTCTCTATTAAGTCAATAAGTTCACGAAGTTCATCTACAGATATTTTTTCTGTCTTGACGAGAGTTGACACGGCATTGAGATAGCTGTTGTTGAAATACCCTTTTATTACATTGTTCAGGGTTTTGTCTGCGAAATCTTCTTTTTGAGCCACAGCGAAATATTTATAGCCTGTTCCTGCTGCTTCATGGTTGACATATCCTTTCTCCTCAAGAGTGCGAACAACCGTTGACACCGTGTTTACGTGCGGTTTGGGATCGGGATAAAGTTGCACGAGTTCACGCACATACATTGGCCCGTTGTCCCATAGCAGTTGCATAAGTTCTTCCTCACGAGGAGTAAGGGCTTGTTTTTTCCTGGAATTTCTGCCCATTCTTTTAACTATAAAATTAGTTGATGTGGCAAAGCTACAACTAAAAAATTAGTTAGACAAGAATTTAACAAAAAAATCTTCAAAAAAAATCGGCTCCACATTTATGCGGAGCCGAGCATGATAAGATACTGAGTAAAGTTATTGGCCTACAACCATTATTTGGCCGGCAGAGTGCGCGGTGAGCTGTGGTGCATACTGACTCTGGAGAGTGGCGATGCCCGAAGCAAATTGACCGGCATTGTTGACCCACATATCGTATTTGAGCTGATAGGTGCCCCTGGGCATGTTGGTAACGAAAAGATTTGTCGCACTGTCGCGGTTTTCGCGATAGAAGCACAGGCCATCGCTATAGAGAGGCTGCGGCATTTGTTCCACGGGTTCCAAGCATGCAGGACGATTGTCGGTAATGGCCACGTACTGCATGTCGCGATTGACATGAATAGTGAGCGATACCTGTATTTTGTCGCCAATTTTTATTGAATCAGGATTGACAACATCAGTTCCCTGATATTTGTAGTAGCGCTTTTCAATGCTTACGGCATCGCTGTTTTTCGCCTGAATATTGTTCATATCCTGAGCGAACTGACATAATACGGCTCCAAATGCAGGGGATTTGCCATTACGGTTAACTGTAAGAGTGGAATTGGATGCATTATTGAGCGATGTTCGGAAATATCCGGTGAATTTGTTGGCCGTGGGTATATCCACGCTGTTGTCATCAAGCCGTATGTCAACTGTGCCGGCAGGCTCTAACCATGATTTTGAAGTGAGTAGGATAGAGGATATAACATCAGAGGTAAAGGCTGAGTTTCCCCAATTTTCGGCTTCTTTTTGCAGTATAAGCCACTGTCGGATTCGGTCAACATCCTTGGCCGTGGGTTGAACGGCGTGGAATGCTTCAAGGGCATCGGCGGTGATTTGAAGCTGGGACATGGAGCCTCCATATACATCGCCTACCGAAGGCCACCACATGCCACTTTGCGGCTTATATTCGGAATATTGGCGCAAAGAGTTAAGGATGGTGGCTGCCACTGTCTTGTAGTTGTGGTTCATAAGGAGGATAACAGCTTCGGCTTTATGTCCCACGGTGTAATTGCGCCAATTCTTGAGCGTGCGTTGCACTGTGAGCGAAGTGATTTTTTGACTTACAGCACTGCGGTGGAACGATGGCCACAAATCAAGCATGGAAACGTATGCGAAATAATCTGATTTCGGATATTTGGCATATATCTTTTCATTTTGTGTCTGTACATATTCAAGTGCGCTGTTGGTCATTGATAAAAGCTCTTTGTTGTCGGGCAAATATCCAAGCTGGTTGGCGCGGCCAAGGCATGCAAGCACTTCGGATGTAGCCCAAAGAGAAGCCTCATCGCACTGATCCATCCATGCAAATCCGTTTCCGCGTTGCACTTTCTTGAGATATCTGATGCTGGAATTGATGGTCGCGTCTATATTCTTGTTGTCAAGCAGCAGCGCAAGGCGAGACATACGCTCTGTGTCATTTTTTGCATCCGCAAGCCATGGAGTGGAGTTGAGAAGCACTGTTTTGAGGTCAGCGTTCTTTTCAAGCATTGACACGAGTGTGGAATCACTGCTGTGAGTGGTCCAGTATTCAAGCGCTTTGGCAATCGAGGGATTATCCTTTAATATGCCTTTTGCCACTGAAGCCGAGAATATGTTGTATGCAGCGTTGATTGCGGATCGCGGTTGTGCCTCTGCAAGTCCGGGCAATGCAGTTACCACATACCATAGTGGATTATCGCAGTATTGCAGGGTGACACGTGCATCCTCGGGCATTTCCGGTAGCTTTATACTGAAGGAGGTGCTGTCGGGAGCAATATAGAAAGTGGTGCTTTCAATCACGTGCTGGCTTGCCGGAAGAATTGGAATGATGGTTTGTTCGCCGTCAGCAAATCCGTTTGCCGAGGATTTTACTCTGAATCCTATCATTGGTTCATCCACCGGGGCCTCAACATTGATAGAAACCGTGGCGTTTTGTTGCGGCAGGACGGAGGTGGTCTGCTGAGAAGAATACAGGACCTTGTTTGTGACGGGATTGAATATTTCTATTGTGGTGAGTATGTCTGCAACAGAGTCAGAATTGTTCATCACGAGTGATTTCAATATTGCTTTGTCGCCTGTGCGCAGATAGCGAGGGAGATTGGGCTGGACCATTATGGGCTTGTTAGCAACAACAAGCTCTGACAATGTGCTGTTGATTAAATCTTTGTTGAATGCTGTTGCAAACAGTTGCCAAGTGGTGTTGGCATTGGGTACGGTGAATGAAATGCTCAGGTTGCCATCTGTGTCAGTAGTGAGCGACGGCATCCAAAGACCACAAGTCACGTTGTTTTCGCGATAAGAGAACTCCTGTGCATCAGGTTTCTGAGGCAATGCCGAACCGGCATCGGCTTCAGTGGCGATGCCTTTTGCCATAGCAGGCATTTCTTCAACATCTTTTTCCTCCATTGTAGTCATTTCCATAGCATCTTCCATCACATAGGCATTTGAATTTCCAATGGCGCTTGCCTTTACTGATGAGCGTGCCATACTGTATAAAAGATACTTGGGCTGAGTAAACGAGCGCGAATAGAGATTGAAGCCCGGAGCGAAAAGGTCCGGACAAGAATAATATGAGGTTCTTTGAGCAAGGTTCTCAAACGACATTCCATTAAGCGATGGGGTGGACATTGACAAGAAACGAACATAGCTCGTGCGCGGATTCAAACTCCATGAAGGAGCCTGCAAGGCATTGAGAGCGGAATTATACAGGTTGAGAATAACGGCTGACTGTTCTCCCTTGCTATCAATGTTTAAGGTTCGGAAAGTCCACGTTTCAGTAGTGCCCGGTATCATCTTATTGCGGAATGATTCGGCCTTGATGTTGAGAGATTTCAAGGATGATTTTCTAACAACAGTGCGATTGAATTGTGAGGTGAGCATGCTTTTAGTGGCTTGAACCACAACTTCTACCCGGTTAATACCGACAGGAAGATTTATCTCAAGGTAATGCATGCCATGGTTGGCCTTGATCCACTTCCGTTCCAGAATCTTTTCAGGCGTGGACACAGTAAGCAACACATAAGTGTCATCTTCACTTACTGCATAGAGCAAACGGCATTTGTCACTGTCGGTAACAAAAGGACTATTCTGCTCCGGCATCCACATCGGTTGTTTGACGGGCGAATTTTTGTCGGATGGCGTATAGAGCACAATTGTTTGTGTCAGATTTGTTGTGCTGTCCTGTTCAAGCCAAAGTTTGATAAAGTACTGATTGCCACTGAATCGTTTCCAATCCATATCTGGTTTTATCAATCCTTTATGCACTATGCTGTCAGCCACGGAAAGTTCATAATGAACCGGAATATTTACCGGTTTATTGGCTGAATCGGTAACCTTCACATTCAAGTCAACCGGATTTTCGACATTCAAATCAGCCGGAACAGATGCGTTGATGATGTATTTGTCGCCTCTTGTAAAAGATATTGAGGATTGTTGTGATTCTCCCGAAGGTGAGGTGCATTTTACTGTAGCATTGAAATATCCGTTGGGGGCAGGGGAGTAGTCAAGCACTTGTTTGCTGAGCACGATTTCCCATTTGCCATTTTCATCAGATGTAACGGTGTCGGTGAAGAAGTTCACAGCATTGCTCATTCTCCACCAATAATTTTGTGCTACAGAAACTTCAACGGTTACTTCCTGACCTGCAAGCGGCATGCCGGAATAGGTTCTTATCATTCCGCTAACAGTAACATCTCCTTTTTGGGGAGCGTCATTAAGCACGGGGTTTGCAGTGATTTCAAAAGTGGGCATCTTATAGTCTGACACCATAAAACTTATTGAACCTGACTTTTTACCCCAATAGCTATCAAGTTTATTATTCCCGAAACATAATGCGATATTATAGCGTCCGGTAAGGCCGCTTTCGGGCAGTTTGCATTTGGCAGCTGCTCTGCCGAACGCATCCGTAATCAACGCAATTGTATCTACTAATTGGTTGTTGGCATCAAATATGTTGGCTGTAATATTCTTATTGGCCAAAGTTTTATGGCTGTTTCCTGCAATGCCATAAGCTATGACCGCGAATTTTACCGTGTCGCCCGGATGATAAAGGGGTAATTCTGTAAAAGCATTTATGGCAGAATCATTATATATCGCATTGTTGTTGATGGGGCCGGCGTATATGCTTGATGCATATATGTCGCTGTCTTTCTGTGGATATATATTGGCGTAGGATTTGGGAGTGAAAGAATAAAATCCCTCAGCGTCGGTTGTGCCAAGTTTCAGCAAGGCCTTATTCCTGTTGTATTGCATAAGCAAAGCGCCATCAACAGGAGCACCGGTCATGGGATCAATAACGTAGATGGTGGTTTTGTCAAGATTGAAATTGCCGGAGGTCAGACGGGAGCAATGAATGATGTTGTAGTTTTGATTGCGTTTGTGCTCATTCTTAATTTCGGCTGAGTTGGCTGCGATTATATAATATCCGGGTTCCTGAACAGTGAAGGATACTTTCTGATGTTTTAGGAAGGGAACAGCTTCGTGAGTGCTTACACTTTTCTTGTCAATGAGTTTTAGCTCTGACAAGGACCCGGAATAGCTGTAATCGCCTGTGAATTTTGGAGGAAGTTGATATAATGAAACAGTAAAATCGGAGCAGTTGCGATTGGTTATACGGATGTCAAATTCTTTTCCGGGATAGATGTTATTGACATAAGAGAGGTCAACAGTCGGAGCGGATAAGGATTTGACGATGTTTTTGAGGCAATTGTTTCTGTTAAAAAGAGGGAACGCCTCAAGGTTTTGTTTAGCTTTGGAATATAACCATTTTGACAGCTCAATATCTCCATCGGATATATCATCGAGATCAATGAGGATGTTTCCGGAATATTCACTTGTCTCATACTCACTATATAATGACTTTAGTGAGTTGACAAACTGCCGGTGGTTATTATCATCGTCATACGAATGGTATAAGCCATTGTTGACAAAATTCAGGCGTTGCAGGTCAGCAAAAATGTATGGAGCCGGTGAGCCGCTATGAAACTTGAGAATATTGGCATATGTGTCAAGGATTTTAGTGGCCTCAGAAGACATCGGCACGAAATGCGGTTCAAGTATGAAACTTCTGGCAGGTGAAAGGTAAATGGCTGCAAACATGTTGCTGAAATCGGTCAGATCTGACCGAATATCAATAGTTTGATATGCTACAAAGTCATAAAGCGACGGGAAATATACTTGGGTGAGATTGTCGTGGTTCACCACGCGGTAATAATTTTTCAGAGGGATAGCCTGAAGTGTGCTTTGCGGCAGTAATGCCGAGTCGCATAATTGCGAGATTACGTACTGAAATTGCTTGCCCGACCATTCGGTGTAATCCGCCGGGAGAGGATGCAGGGGAAGTTTACGGGTATTGAAATTGTATTTGTCATCGGTGTAAATCTCGCACAGCATTTTTGCCTTTATGAGATACAAGAGTGATTTTGACGCAGGTTCATTGACCTCCTTAAGAGTATTGTCTATAACATGAAATGCATCAACCATCTTTTCCTTGCCAACAGCTGACTGGGCAAGGCTATAGTCAAGGACAGAACGCACTATGCCTTGTGAATCGTGAGATGAAATGGATTTTTTGAGCGATGTAAGTGATTGTTCCGATACTTTTTTGGGGAAAGCAAAATCAGGCGTGGATGTCGGGGATGATCCACTGGCACCGGTACTTGCAATAAATGACAAGGTGAGTGCGGATGCAATTTTCAGTTTCCGATTCATAACAGAAATAATAAAACCGCTATCCGCCATAAGCGGAAATAGCGGTTGGGATTTGTATTAGTAATAGTCTAATGGATAAACGCTTTTAGCGCTTGTTGTGTTTGCCGGCTCTGTGTTGTCTCATAAGCTCGCGAGCGAATTTGCGTTCAGCACGGCTGAGATCAAAGAGTTGCTTTTTGGTCAGTATGGTTTTAAGCTGCTCACGATATTTTTTTTCTATCTCGCACTCTTTACCCTTGAGTTCTACCATAGCCTCGGTTGCTTTGTCATATTCAAGGTCGGTGGCTGAGTTACCTTTATCGCGTACAGATTTTTCCAGCGCTCTTGTTTCACGGTTTACTTTACCAATCTCACGGTTCATGGCTTCGTAAACGGGAGTGAATTTTTCTTTTTGTTGTGCAGTGAGTTTTAGCTCTTTAGCCACATACTCTACTTTCACTTGACGCATGTCGTCCATCCATTTTCTGAATTTCTCACCTTTGTTCTGAGCAAAGGCAGACATACATATTGTTGCAACGAGTGTAATGGCTATCAGGATGTGTTTCATACTTGAAGGTTATTGTAATGTTAGGTCTTCGGCCACAATGGAGGGGTCAATGCCGGTTGTGAATAAGTCATCAAGGATGTCTTCTTCATCAATTTCAGTGTCGTAATATTCTGAAAAGTACTTTTCATTGCTTACGGCTTTGGCTATAAGTTCGCTTTGTGTATCGGGCAAAGCGGGAGAAGAAGACTGAATGAGGTCAAACATTTTCATCATGCACCATACGCCCATAAACATTGCTGCGAGATAAGCGTATGGCCTGACTTTTTGCCACCATGTGCGTGGTAACACTTTTGGTTGCCGCTCAAACTCCTGTTCGGGTAACATCTGCTCCATGCGCACGGCAAACTGCTCGAAGTAATCTTCGGGCACAGTCATACCGCTTTGACCGTTGACGCGATTGAGAATGTCTGGCTTTTCCATATTTGTGTCAGTTTTAAACCTTAGACTTTTAAGAGTAGGAATGGTTTAATATAAGTTGGAAAAATATTGTTCAATTTTTTTAACGGCAAGATGATAGGAGGATTTTAAGGCTCCTACCGATGTGCCGAGTATTTCCGACATTTTTTCGTAGGTGATGTCATCGTAGTACTTCATGTTGAATACCAGCCTTTGTTTTTCGGGCAATGTGGCTATGGCTTTGCGAAGTTCTTTCTTAAGCTCGTCACCGTCAATATTGGTATCGGCTTCAATGGCTTGGATGAGATGCGCACTTTCGTCATCAATGGAAATGTTGAGTCTCTTGCGCTCACGCTCAATGAAAGTAATACTTTCATTTATGGCAATTTTATAAAGCCATGTGGATAATTTTGCGTCACCACGGAAATTTTCAATATTGCTCCACGCTTTCATAAATGTGTTCTGAAGCAGGTCGTTGGCATCGTCATGGTTGTTTACCATACGGCGTATTTGCCAATACAACGGCTCTGAATACTTGCGTATCACCTCACCAAAAGCCTTGCGGCAAGTGGCGGGATCTTGCAGCTCTTTAATCAGCTCCTTATCGTCGGTGTCGTTGATGCGTGTCATTGTGAGAGCAAATATTTGGGTAAAAGTAATGATTTTTTTTCAATCATGCGCACATTAATTGTTTCTTTTATGTTACATTTGCATATGGATGCATTAAATATTGAAAACATACTTATAGCTCTTGGGTTGACTCTTGTGGCCGGAATGAGTACCGGCATAGGAGCATTACTCGCATTCTTTACCAAATCTACCAACAAGAAAATGCTGGCCGGTGCACTTGGTCTTAGTGCAGGGGTGATGCTGTATGTCTCTTTTGTGGATATTTTGCCATTGTCGTTTGCTGACATTGCAGAGAGTTATTCAGGGAAAATCGGCGAGATTTATGTGACATTGGCTTTTTTCGCCGGGATATTCATGATTGCCGCAATTGATTTTTTGATACCCGAAAGTGAGAATCCTCATGAGATGCAGCACATGGAATCAATAAGCGAGCGCACCACAAGCTATGCGCATGAGGAAGCCTGCAAGGAGACGCACCTCAAGCGCACCGGCATGATGCTTGCTCTCGCTATAGGCATACATAATTTCCCGGAAGGAATTGCTACATTCGTGTCAAGTCTCAACGGACTGGAACTGGCAATACCTATTGTGGTGGCCATAGCCATACATAATATTCCGGAGGGCGTGGCAGTGTCAATGCCGATATATCATGCCACAGGGAATAGCCGGAAAGCATTTCTGATGGCGTTATTATCGGGATTTGCAGAGCCTTTAGGAGCGTTGTTTGGTCTGCTTGTAATCTTGCCATTCTGGACTCCCGTACTTAGCTCATTACTACTTTCAGGAGTGGCGGGCATAATGGTGTATATATCTATTGATGAGCTTCTTCCGAGTGCTGAAGGATACGGCTATCATCATATAACCATTGCCGGTGTGATACTCGGAATGGCGATAATGGCTGTGTCACTTTTGCTTTTCTGAGCCTTTGCCACTGAAAAGGATGTGCCTGTCCTTATTCAATATAGGCGTGGCAATGGATTCCGGAACAAATTGCCAGTTGGCTGATGAGTCCGGAACGATTGTGCCTATGGTTTCAATCTGCTTCATGAGGTAATAACGCAAATCCTTGTCAGTGGATTTTACTATTCGGCTGCCGAGATTTTCTTTGGCGATGCCTGCGCCTATAGTCAGCAAGTCTCCACCTCCGTTTCCGCGATATGAATTTACCGCTACGGTATAGGTCTTGTTCATGTCAAAAGGTTTTCCATTGCTGAGGGATGTGATATTGACTTTCTGACCTTCGGGTTTGGTGACATCTACCGTGTAGTCAATGCCGTAGGCGGAATCAAAGTTGTAGGATGGTTTTTTGAGACGGTTGTGAGTGCTGTCAGGTTTTTCGTCAGCAAAATTGATTATGTGAGAGTTGCTGTCTGTGATTTGTTGTGTCCATAATGCGTAGGACATTTCAAGATAGTTTTTGATTTCCTCACCTGTCAGGTTTACGGTATATAACATGTTCTCATACTTGTATAAAGTGAACATGTCGCTCATTCGTATCTTGCCTTTTTTGATGGAAGCGTCAAATGAAAGCGGTGCAGCAAATGATATATCTGCACCAGAAATATCAAGTTGGAGTTTGTGTATGAGGTTCATGAAGGGAGAAGCACCAAAGAAGGCATCTCTGGTGGTGATAGAGTCGGTGATATATCCGATTTCGCGATTGACATAATTGTTGATGGCGGTGATGTCTTTAGAGAACTGAGCCATAAATTCTTGAGAAGGCGAAAGGGTCTCTATGTTTACGATTTTTCCGCTTACGGATTTCTTGAGAATATTGCCGTTGTCGTCCTTTTCCACAACAATGTTAAGTTCTCCTATGTTCTTAGCATCATTGGCAGGATTCAAAACGGGTATTTCAGCGCTATCGGGAGCCTTCACTACACTGCAATGCACTCTGTGGTCGTGTCCCATAAGTATGGCATCGAATCCGGGAACCTGTTGCGCTACTGTGATAGAAGCGTTTTCATGATAACCGGATGTGTCAGTAGCAGGATCAGCGCCAGAATGAAATAATCCGATTACTATGTCGGGGTGCTCGTTTTTGAGAATGATGGGAATGAGTGTCTTGGCGGTTTCAACAATGTCATCAAACCTAAGGCCGCTCCACAAATTCTCCGGTAGCCATGCAGGTATGGCCGGAGTCAGCATACCGACTATGGCTATCCTAATGCCGTTGCGCTCAATTATCTTATAAGGAGGGAAATATGGCTTACCGGTAGCGGTGAGTATTGTGTTGGCACTTAATACAGGTACATGCGTCTGCTTGCTATACCGGTCATATACGCTGTGGCCGGTTTCAATGTCATGATTCCCAATAGAAGTGGCATCGTAGCCCATGTAATCATAGATTCTTGATACTATATGGGGCGTGACAGTGTCAATGAAATTGTAATAATAAGCAGTGGGTTGTCCTTGAAGTATGTCGCCATTGTCAAGCAGTATTACTTTGTCGTGTCCAAGAGTATTTCGCAGTGAATCAACATAAGTTGAGACTCTTGCAAGGCTGCCGTTGCCAGGCGTGCGGGTGATAAAATTGTAGGGTAAGAAATTGCCATGCACATCAGTGGTATAAATCACTCTCAGATCATGTTGAGTTGCCATGGCGTACATCAGGTTTGTTATCAGGACAGCAATTAGCAGAAATTTACGAATCATTTACCTGTATAGTAAATTTGAATTGAACCTACTTTGAGTTTTCCTATGAGTTTTAGAGGAATGAGACGACTGTCAGCTGAAATCCACGCCTGGATGGGATCAGAAGTTTCCTTTTTGCCGTCAGAAGTGAATGTAAAAGTCACGTAATAAGCGTTGTACTTTTTCTTGTCAAATTTCAGTGATGTTACGCCGTGGTATGTGATTTTGAGCAGTTCTTTGCGTTTCCCTGAGAAAATATTGATGGTTTTCTGTGAACCCGGTTCAAGAGATTTGAAATCAAGTGTTCGCAGATAATAGAATGAACTTAACATATCCACAGTGACACCTTCAGCCTGCAAAGCCATGTTTGCGTATGTGGTTTGGGTGTCTTTTTTGCCACGGCGATAACGGTGACAGTCTCCTAACACAAGATTCCCTTTTTTCGTGAAATTCACAATGTCATGGCTGTATTTGCCTCCTTCGTGGGCTATTCTCTCATATTTAACGGGAAGCATGTCTGGTTTTGACATTATGGTTGTGAGAGTGTCGCGTACTTTATAGAATCTGTCGGCCCAAGGTTCTGATCGCGCATAAAGTGTGGATACAAACCTGTTTCCATCATCTCTAAGATATAAGATGCCACGCCCAGCCTGTTTTTGAATCAGCCCCCATTTAAACATTACTTTATAGGACAGGGCCTCATTGCCAAGAGTAGTACCTGAGGCGTGAATGGCTAATGATAAAACAAGAGAGAGGGTTATTAATATTTTGCGTAATGTCATTTGTGGTATTTTAATTCTAAAAATGGCAGAGCATCACGAGATGACTGCTCTATTCTTTTGTTGCGCCAGCATTTGCGGCAAACGGCGATATAACGGTCATCACCGCCAATTTCCACCTGTGCGCCTTCTTCTACAAAATCGCCATTGGCATCAATTCGGGCATTGATTATGGTTTTTCTGCCGCAATTGCATGTTGACTTGATTTCGTCAATCGTGTCGGCAATCTCAAATAATCTTTTTGATCCTTCAAACAAATGGCTCTGGAAGTCAGTTCGCAGTCCGTAACAAATCACATTGCTGCCAAAGTCATCAACTATACGCGCGAGCTGGTCCACCTGTTCGGTTGAAAGAAACTGCGCCTCATCGACGAGAAACCAGTCAATCACTGTCATATTCTGCTCAAACAGTTCTTCGGCAAGAGCGTACAAATTAGTGTCCAAATATATCCAAAGACACTCACGCTCAATCCCTATACGTGATTTGATTACATTCTTCTTGTCGCGGGTGTCAATTATTGGCTTAAGACATACATAACGCATGCCTCGCTCCTCAAAATTGTATGCCTGTGTCAGAAGCAACGCAGTTTTTGCGGAGCCCATAGTGCCGTAGCGGAAATATAATTTGCCTTTGCGATCCATATTCTTAGCGATTACAAATTACAAATATAGCAACAAAAATTGATAGAATCGGCCGGTCGCGTGTAATAAATGTGCAACTATTTAAGTTCGACCTTTATAAACTCTTTGCATTCAGGAGTTACGGGATAATGGCGCGACGCTCTGATGCCACCTACCCATAATATCGTATCGCCCATAACTAATAGTGGCACTTTACTTTTTTGATCGATTGAAAGTTTTGCATCAGAAAATATGTCGCTTAGTTTTTTTGATCCTTTCATGCCAAAAGGTGCCAGAGTGTCGCCTTGTTGCCAATATCTGCATTTGAGCTCAAGGCCGCTACTTAGAATTGAGGCATCAAAATATGCCACTTTCGTATCTTTTGTAGGGTGGAATAAAGAGATGTCATGTTTGGTGATGATGAATGGAAAATCATCATCGGCCCCTTTCTGAGTATCTGCTATCGCAAGAATGCCATGATTATTGACAAGCATTGTGCCATTAGCATAAAACCTCGTACCGCTTGTATTGCGGGAATTCAGGGCATCCTCCATTTGCTTGCGTGAAAACCCTAAATGCTTAAACCATTCATATAGCAACAGGCCGGCAAATGGATGTGCAGCAACCGCATGCAAGTCTATTCCATCATGCTTAGTCATGGCTTTTTTCGTGTCGTCAAGCATTTGGCGATACAGTCCAAATTGCTCTGAAACATTGTTGAGAGTCTGGGTGATTCCGCACAGTGCGGTTGGTTGAGTCTGTTCAAAAGCCGGGAGCAGGATATGTCGTATGCGGTTTCGGCTGTAATCGTTGGTTAGGTTTGATGAGTCGGTTATGTATTCAAGACCTTTTTCAGTCAGATATTTTTCTATATCCTCTCTTTTGCATTGCAGCATGGGCCTTATCACTCCATTTTCATTTCGCCATTTCATGCCGCAGATGCCTGCAATTCCCGTACCGCGCATGAGATTAAGCATTGCGGTTTCCACATTGTCAGTGTAGTTGTGTGCCACTGCTATAGCTTGTGCAGACAAAGATTCCTTGAGGCTATAAAACCATGCATAGCGCAGTTCGCGACACGCCATTTCTACACTGGCATTATGGCTGGCGCAGAATGCTTCTACATCCATATCTTTCAGGAGTATCTTCACACCGAGTTTTGCTGCGATGTTAACGGCATGGCGTTGATCGCGCATGCTTTCTTCGCCACGAAGATGAAAATTGCAATGTGCGGCCACACAGTTGTATCCGAGGTTTACGAGTGCTGTAAGAAGAGCCACAGAGTCGGCCCCCCCACTTAATGTGCATATTACCACACCTTCTTTGTCGGGGAGTAAATGGTGGGTATCAATGCTCTGCTTGATCGCCGATTCCAGATTTGACATCAGGCAGTGCGCTCCTTGAAAGTAACCATGCGGTTGTAAACAAAGTTGGCGAGAGTATATGCAATCATGCCTATAAGAGTTGCTACGCCATAACCGCTAAGGGTAAAGTTACGTATCTTCCATTCCATGTCGCCCAAGACAGTGTAGTCTGTTATAAGGAAAGTAACAATGAATTGCAGCCCATAGCAAATCAGGAATCCACCGAAAAATTTCAGGGCCTCATGCATTACCTTATTGTGGGAATTGAAAACCCAGAGCTTATTCCAAACAAAAGAGTTTACAAATCCGGCCACATAGCCAGCTGCGTTGGATACCCAAGGATTGATGCCGAGTAAGCTTTTGCAAATCAGAATTACAACTAAGGTAACCATAGTATTGATGACACCTACCAGAGCATAGCGCACAAATTGCAGCACTGTGGTACGGTGGGTACCAATGAAATCTTGAATTTGCATGGTAAACATTGTGGTTATAAGGATTTATTGTTTGGAATAGTATCGGCATACTGCAGTGAGACCGCAATTCAGACAATCAGGTTTGCGGGCCTTGCATACATACCGACCATGGAGTATGAGCCAATGGTGTGCTTTAGGTACAAGCTCTTCAGGTATGTACTTCATGAGGGTCTGTTCGGTTTGCAGCGGTGTTTTACTTTCGGTGGTCAGGCCTATTCGCTCGCTTACCCGGAATACATGGGTGTCAACAGCCATAGCGGCTTTATTGAACACCACTGCAAGCATTACGTTTGCAGTTTTACGGCCAACACCCGGAATTTTCATCAGGCTGTCAATATCGCCGGGGACTTCACCATTGAACTCTTCGCAAAGCACTCTTGCCATTCCGGCAAGAGATTTGGCCTTGTTGTTGGGGTATGATACAGATTTGATGTAAGGGAAAATATCATCAGCAGTTGCACCGGCCATGTCAAATGGAGTGGGGAAGGCTTCAAATAGGGCAGGCGTTACCATATTGATGCGCTTGTCGGTGCATTGGGCCGACAAGATAACAGCAACGAGCAGCTGGTACGGATTGGCATAATGCAGTTCTGTTTCGGCTACCGGCATTGCATGTCCGAACCATTCCAGAACTGCTTCGTAACGCTGCTTGACTGTCATGGCTTAATGTGCGCTTTGGAATTCTTCAAGGAATCGTTGGTCGTTTTCCGAGAACATTCGCAAATCCTTGACCTGATATTTGAGGTTGGTGATACGTTCCACACCCATTCCGAGGGCAAAGCCACTGTATTTTTTAGAATCAATGCCGCATGCATCAAGCACATTCGGATCAACCATTCCACAGCCTAAGATTTCCACCCATCCGGTATGTTTGCAGAATGAACAGCCTTTTCCGCCACACAGATTGCAGGAAATATCCATTTCAGCTGATGGCTCGGTGAAGGGGAAATAGCTGGGACGAAGTCTTATTTTGGTATCAGGCCCAAACATTTGGCGAGCAAAATAGAGAAGTGTCTGCTTCAGGTCAGCGAATGATACGTTTTGGTCAACATACAGAGCTTCAACCTGATGGAAGAAACAGTGTGCGCGTGCCGAGATAGCCTCATTGCGGTACACGCGTCCGGGGCATATTATGCGGATAGGAGGCTGAGTATGCTCCATGACACGGCTCTGTACCGAAGATGTGTGGGTGCGAAGGAGCACATCCGGATTTCGCTGGATGAAGAATGTATCCTGCATGTCGCGGGCAGGATGATCTTCAGCAAAGTTGAGTGATGAAAATACATGCCAGTCATCTTCTATCTCGGGTCCTTCGGCAATAGTGAAGCCAAGACGAGAGAAAATTGAAACAATCTCTTCGCGGACAAGCGAGAGGGGATGACGGCTGCCAAGAGGCATTGGAGCCGCTGTGCGTGTGAGGTCAAGAGTGGGATCAATACTTTCGGCTGTCTCTACCTCTTCTTTGAGTTGGTTGATACGCTCGGTAGCATAGTTCTTGAGGTCATTCAATGCCTGCCCGATTGCACGCTTTTGGTCGGCTGGTACAGTGCGGAAATCATTGAAGAGCGCGGTAACTTCACCTTTTTTACTCAAATATTTGATTCGCAGTGCTTCCACTTCAGCTGCATCAGCTGCGGTGAGTGCTGCTATCTCTGCTTTCAGATTGTTAATCTTCTCTATCATAGAGCCAATATATATATTTGCTATAATTATAGTGCAAATTTACTAACATTTTGTATTTCCCACAAAAATACGGCTAAAGAAAAAACGTGCAATGCTTTTATGGAGCATTACACGCCTGAAAAGTGCGCGCGGGGGGACTCGAACCCCCACGTCGTGAGACACTAGATCCTAAGTCTAGCGCGGCTACCAATTACGCCACGCGCGCTTTCGGACCACAAAGGTATATCTTTATTCGCTTTTTTGCAAATCCTATGTCAGATACTTTGCTCTATATTCCACACAAAAGCTCTTAGTCCAAGCTTAGGAGTTTCAAGGTCCATGGCTCTCAAGGCTTGAAGTATGGTGTCAATCCTATTGTCTTCAACCATGGTAATTAGGGCATCAGCCATTGATGGCCATGCATGGGATCCGTAGTGCGGTTCGCCGGTTTTGCTGCCACGACCCTGAACCTCATGCCATGCTGTAAAACCGCGACAATTGTTTTTTTCAAGCATGGTTATTATACGATCGTAATATGCTTGGTCAAAAGCTATGAATATTGATTTCATTTCTGAAGATTCTTCTTTAGTGATTTACGATTGCGTCTGACACCGACATAGGCAAACACGCAGTACAGAGTGGGAACAAACAGCAGAGTAAGGATGGTTGACAAGGTCAATCCGCCTATAACGGCGGTACCCATTGGGCGCCACATTTCCGAGCCTTGTCCTGTGCCCACAGCCATGGGCACCATGCCGAGGATAGTGGTGAGGGTGGTCATGACTACGGGACGGAGACGCGATTTGCCTCCCAGAATTACGGCATTGCGAATAGACATGCCACGCTCTCGGTTGAGAGTTATGTAGTCAATAAGTACAATACCATTTTTAACTACGATACCAATAAGCATGATCGCACCTATCATTGACATTACATTGAGAGTATTGTCGGTCAGATAGAGAATGATGAACACTCCCGAGAATGCAAACATAAGCGAGGTCATGATAATGGCAGGATAGGTGTAAGACTCAAATTGTGCGGCCATTACTATGTACACAAGAATTACAATAAGTACGGCCAATGTGAGTAGGTCGCTGAATGAATCACGCTGATCCTCATAGCTACCGGCAAGTTCTATATTGATGCCGACGGGAATATCCATCTTGTCAATTTCTGCCTGACTTGCAGTCACAACATCGCTCATCGGGACGCCTTGCACCACTGTACTTACGGTAATGATGCGCTCACGGTCTTTACGCTCAATAGTGGGAGGTGTGAAGCGCTCAACAACTGTGCCAACATCTTTTACCCTAACACCCTGTCCGGCATTGTTATATATAAGAATATTTTCAATATCGGAAATGGTGTTGCGGTGTTCGGGCGCGTACATGACTTTAATGTCATATTCCTCGCCATCTTCTCTAAACTGACTTGAGATGCTTCCGTTGATTCGGTTCCTTAGATAAGTGGCTGCCGTTTGCAGATTGAGCCCGTAAATAGCAAGCTTCTCTCGGTCAAAATCAACCTGATATTCGGGTTGGTAGTCCGAACGGGAAATCATTATGTCGGCTGTGCCTTTGATGTTTTCAAGCACACGCGACAACTGTTGAGCCACCGAGTCGGTCTCGGTGAAGTCATAGCCATAGATTTCATAGTCAATAGTTGATTGACCTCCCATGCCGCCTCCGCGACGGCCACCTACGTTAACCTGAAATTTCTTAAGCTCAGGGTAGTTTTTAAGATCTTCACGCATCAGGCTTGCCAGTTCCGTGCTGGAGCGGTCACGGTCGCCCGGGTCGGTAAGACGTATGTTCATTGACACAATGTGCGGCCCATTATCGCGCAGCGAAGCATAGGTGTTATCGCTGGAAGCCTGGCCGGTAGTGTAGTTGAGCATACGTATCTCAGGATATTTTTCTTTCCATTCTTTGGTGATTCGGGCAGCTAAATCCTGCGCCAGTTCCACACGTGTGCCTATGGGCATTTCAAGATTAACGCTAAGTCTGGCATCATCGGCAGTGGGGAAAAATTCAGTTCCTACATATTTCAACAGGAAAAGCGAGCCGATAAATATCGCCATACATGTTATGAATGTGACAAGCTTGTGGCTCACGACATATCGGAGCAGACGGGCATAACCGTTGTCAAAAGCATCAAGTGCCTTATTGATGGGGGTAAACAACAGTGTGTATAATTTGCCGTGTTTATTGTCCTTGCGAAGCAGTTGGGAGCAGAGCATAGGGGTGAGAGACAAAGCGCAGACCGTAGATATAATCATCATGATTGTTACCATCCATCCCAATTGACGGAACAATACTCCTGTCATGCCTGTAACGAGCGTCAACGGGAAAAATACGGCTATAAGTGTGAGCGTTGATGCGACTACCGAAATTGCAACTTCGTTAGTGCCATGAATGGCGGCTTGTTTTGGCGCGGACCCACGTTCAATATGCGTTGTGACATTTTCAAGTACCACTATCGCGTCATCCACCACCATACCTATTGATATGGAGAGAGCCGACAATGATACAATATTGAGGGAGTTGCCGGTAATGGCAAGATAGATGAACGAAGCAATGAGAGATATGGGGATGGTGATAGTGATAATAAGGGTGGCTCTCCAGCGTCCCAGGAATGTGAAAACCACGATGACCACAAACAGCAGAGCATACATCACGGTTTCAACAAGTGAGTGGATGGTGTTGCGGATATTGTCGGAGGTGTCCACTATCACATCCAGTTTCACATCGCTTGGCAATCGTTTTTGCAGCTGCGGCAGCATTTTGAGTACTTTGCTGGATATTTCCACGGAGTTCGCGCCAGATTGTTTCTGAATGACAATCATAGCTCCTTTTTCTCCATCATTATATGTTTGCTGCGCTCTTTCCTCCAGTGAGTCATCAACCGTGGCTACATCGCTTAGATACACATTTTTGCCATTGAATGAGCCGACGACTATTCTCCGCATTTGGTCGGCAGAAGAAAACTCGCCCTGTACACGCAAAGAGTAGGTATCGGATCCGATATCAAATGAGCCACCAGGGATGTTGCGGTTTTCGGCAGTTATAATTGAGGATATGGTTTCAATGGACAGATTGTAGGCTTCAAGTCGTTTCGGGTCAACATATATATGAATTTCGCGTTTTGGCGCACCGGATATTGATACTGAGCCGACACCTGATATTCGTGCAAGAGGATTGGCCACAGCGTCATCCACAATCTTGTAAAGCCCCGGCATGCTTTCCGATGCTTTTACCGACAGCATCACGATAGGAACCATGTCGGAACTGAATTTGAATATAATAGGTGTCTCGGCATTGTCAGGCAGTGAGCTCTTAACCATGTCAAGTTTGTCGCGGACATCGTTTGTAAGCACATCAATATCCTTGCCATATTCAAATTCAAGTGTTATGACTGAAATATTTTCACGTGATTTAGATGTGATATGCTTTAGGTCATTAACTGCATTGAGCGCATTCTCAAGAGGACGAGTCACGTTTTGCTCAATATCCTGCGCACTTGCACCCTGATAAGTGGTCATCACCATTATGGTATTGTTTTCCACATCGGGATACAAGTCAATAGGGAGAGTTGACAACGAGAACAGTCCCAGTATAGCCACCGCCACAAAACAAAGGGTGGTCATGATGGGGCGCTTTACGGCGCTTGCATATAAACTCATGATTTCAGCAGGGTAGTTATTATTTTATTACTGTGACTTTAGTTCCGTCGGCAAGTCTTGTTTGTCCGCTGATCACAACATTGCTGCCGTCTTCCACTCCGGAAAGCAGCTCGTATGTATTGTCGATTCTACGGCCCAACTCAACTCGGTTGTAGCTTACCGTACTGTCGGCATTGAGCACATACACGTACTTGTTGCCGCTGCCGGTTTGCTTCACCACAGCGCGGTCAGGCACAACAACATTTTCGTTTGTGCCAAAATTCAATGTCACACGGGCAAACATACCCGGGAGCACCTTGTTTTCCTTGTTGTCAATTGTGATCTCAACGGTGAATGTGCGTGTTGACGGGTCAATTGACGGATGAATCAAATGAACAGTACCGGTAAATTCCTGATCGGGATACACATCAAGTTTTATGCCGGCTTTCATTCCGTTATGAACCTTGGGAAAATCGGCCTCGGATATATTTACAATTACCTTTACCGGATTGACCTGTTCTACAGTAAGTATTGGCAATGAACCTGTCATATCGCCCGGATCATAGTTGCGAGCCGTTACGACTCCTGCTATGGGAGACACGAGTATTGTGTTCTCAACCAGATTTCTGTATTGTCTTTTTGATGCTTCCAGTTCGGTTTTCAACTGGTCAACTGTTTGTTGTGTACCGCCGCCGATTTCAAGAAGTTTTAAAGCGCGGTTGTACTCTCTTTCAGCATTTTCAAGCCTGACTCTCAGTTGTTCAATATTTACATCGTCAAGTACAACGACTTTCTGCCCTTTGCCGACTTTTGAACCTACATCTACCAATATCTGCTTGATGCGATTGGGCGAGGATGATGATATGTTATTGGTCTTGAATGCTTCCACGGTAGCAGTGTATTCAGCTATCTGGTCCACTGCTTGTCGGTGCACATTTTGAATCTGCACTTTGGGCAATTGCTCCTCCGTTGCAGCAGTGGTGTTTGATTCTGATTTTGAGCAACCGCTCATTACATAGCCACAGATAATGGCTATAAATATTGCACTGAGTGTTTCCTTTTTCATTGTGCCGGAGTAGTAGAGTTGTATTTGTTTAAGTCAGCATTGCCAAGCAAAAGTTCAAGATCGCAATTGGCAACCAAATAATTATAAATGGACTGATTGTACGCAAGTCGCGATTGTGTTAATGCCAATTCCGAATCACGCAGGTCAAGATATGAAGCGGCTCCGATTTCAAAACTCTGTCGCATTATGTCATGAGCTTTTTCAGCTTGCCTCATGCTCTCAGAGCTTGATGATATCTGCTGCACATTGAGATGAATGTTCTCCATTGCGAGGTCAGTCTGCATTTTCACCGATCGCTCAAGATTCTCACGCTGCCATTTCATTTCGTCAAGCTGTATGCGTGCCTGCTTGATGCGGGTGTATCGTTGGCCGCCTTCAAAGAGCGGTACGCTCAGAGTCAGGCCAATCATGGAGTAGGGGTTCCACCGAAAGTTTTTGAAAGGAGAACCATTGCTCATAGAGGTCCAGTTGTAGTTGGCAGTGAGAGCGAGTGTAGGATACCAAGACATTTTTTGTATAGTCAAGGCATTGTCAAGTTGGCGGGTTTGAATGTCAAGAAGTCTCAAGTCGGGATTGTTCTGTAAGGTGGTGTCAATATGCATCACATCATCGTACATAGAAGACTCGTAATGAGCCAGTGTGACATTGGGCATAAGCTTTATGTCTGATGTCATGCCAAGTAATATTGATAGCTGAAGCTGGGCGCGTTTTATGGCTATCTGTGCCTGAGTAAGTTCAGGCTCAACATTCTTGACAGCTACTTGTGTGCGAAGTACATCATACTGTGAAGCTGCGCCAAGCTCATATTGCTTGCTATAAAGGTCGGCTGTGAATTTTGCCATATCGTAGCTTTCACATATCACTTTATGGGAGTCAAGCGCAAGCATAAGGGTGTAATAGGCATTTTTTACCTGATTAATAAGTTGTAACCGTGAGGTGCGAGCTTGTTCAACCGACTCAAGTATTTTGCTGTCGGACAATGACAGAGTTTTCCACAATTGCGGAGCTATGAGCGGTAAGGATGCCTGAAAACCCATGGAAAATGAATTGTCAAGACCCACTTTTATGCCGCTGTTGCTGCTTGAGGATTGTGTTTGCTGCTCGTTACCCTTGTTATCTTCGCCTGAATTCTGCGAGCTTTGTGAAGATCTTCCCATGTTCATATACATGGTTTGCTTGGCAAGGGTACGGTTGTAAGTAGCACCAAAGCTTATGCTTGGCAACAGTTGGCCTATTGTTTCCTTTTTGCTGTAGTCCATGCGCGTGATTTCCATATCGGCCACTTTGATAGTGAGATTGTCATCAAGGGCTATGGCTATGCAATTGTCAAGCGACAATACAAGCGAATCTGGCACTGCGCTGCGGGCGGCAAATGATGCGCCTATGCAAATGGAAAGTATTAAAGATATTTTCTTAAGTGCCATTTTGTCAATTTACATCAAATCCCGATTGTTTAAGTCCGTTCTTTACTATTGCTATGTGCTCGTGATTAAGAGTTTCCATTTCTATACGCAGCTGGCAACCGTTGATTTGGGTGTTGGTGGAGTTGCGTTCGTGTTGTACCGACAGAATGTTAGCTCCGAGTTCGCCTATTATGTTGCAAACCTTGGATAGCTCACCGGGCTTGTCACTCAGGTTGACTGTTATGGTGCAGTCACGACCGCTCTTTGCCAAGCCACGGGTTATGACACGGTTAAGGCTTGTGACATCAATGTTGCCGCCTGATACTACGCACACAACTTTTTTGCCTTTAATAGGAACTTTGTTGAACATGGCAGCGGCCACAGATACAGCTCCGGCACCTTCTGCCACAAGTTTGTGTTGCTCGATAAGAGCAAGAATGGCGGCTGCAATTTCATCATCACTTACCGTAATGATTTCATCCACATATTTGCTGCAGAGTTCAAAAGTGTTTTCTCCCGGTTCTTTTACTGCTATACCATCGGCAATGGTGGATACGCTGTCAAGACGTATGCGTTCATTGTTTTGAAGGGAATTTACCATTGACGGTGCTCCCTCGGCCTGTACACCATAAATCTTTACATCAGGCTTAATGGTTTTGATCGCAAATGCCACTCCAGAAATTAGGCCACCCCCGCCCACAGGTACTATTACGGCTTCCACATCCGGCATCTCTTCAACAATTTCAAGTCCGATAGTTCCTTGTCCGGCAATTACCAACGGATTGTCAAAAGGATGTACAAGAGTATAGCCGTGCTCTTTTTGCAATTCAAGAGCTTTGTTGTAGGCGTCGTCATATACCCCATTCACCAAACACACTTCCGCACCAAGAGCCTTTGTGGCATTTACTTTGGATATTGGAGCGCCTGCCGGGAGGCATATCAGTGATTTGATGCCATTGTGTGTGGCACCTAATGCCACCCCCTGTGCATGGTTTCCGGCTGAGCATGCTATCACGCCCTTAGCTTTTTGTTCCGGAGTGAGTTGTGAAATCATATAGTATGCGCCGCGAAGCTTGAAAGAACCCGTATGCTGAAGATTCTCAGGCTTGAGATATACTTCCGCTTCGGAATTGATTTTGGTTACACCAATAAGTTTGGGATGACGCGCTACATCTTTCAGCACACGTGCGGCATTATACACTTCTGCTATATCTAAATTTACCATGGTAGTTAAGTTTTTTGCAAAAGTAATTCTTTTGCAAATATTAAACCTATAAAATATTTTAAATATAAATTCGTATTAAAACTATTATGTACTTTTGCTTGTACAAAATTCAGTATAATACTATCTACAATATGTCAACTGTTACAAAACAAGCTGCCCTTGATTATCATAGCGAGGGCAGACCGGGCAAAATAGAAGTTGTGCCCACCAAACCTTATTCCACACAATATGACCTTGCTCTTGCATATTCTCCCGGTGTGGCTTATCCATGCAAGGAAATAGAAAGTGACAAGCAGAATGTATATAAATATACTGATAAAGGCAATCTCGTTGCCGTAATCTCCAACGGCACTGCAGTGTTGGGGCTGGGCGATATCGGCCCTCTTGCAGGCAAGCCGGTTATGGAAGGCAAAGCGCTGTTATTCAAAATATTTGCAGGGCTTGATTGTTTTGATATAGAAGTTGATGAGAAAGACCCTGAAAAGTTTATATCCATTGTAAAGGCAATTTCTCCGACTTTTGGAGGCATTAATCTTGAGGATATTAAAGCACCTGAATGTTTTGAAATAGAACGGCGCCTTAAAGAAGAGTGCGATATACCTGTGATGCATGATGACCAGCATGGTACGGCCATAATATCTGCCGCCGGACTATTAAATGCCCTTGAACTTCAGAAAAAGGATATCAAGGATATAAAACTGGTGGTGAACGGAGCCGGAGCAGCCGCAGTTTCATGTACCAGACTTTATATGGCTCTCGGTGTGAAGCGCGAGAATATTGTGATGTGCGACAGTAAAGGTGTAATCAATAATAAGCGCTCCGGTCTTAACGATCAGAAAAAGGAGTTTATGACTTCACGCGATATAACGACGCTTGCCGAGGCCATGGAAGGAGCTGATGTATTCCTCGGGCTTTCTGTCAAGGATGTGGTTACGCCGGAAATGATAAAGAGCATGGCACCGCGGCCCATCGTGTTTGCTCTCGCCAATCCCGATCCGGAGATTGCTTATGATTTGGCAATATCCACGCGCCCCGATATGATATTTGCTACCGGACGCAGCGATTATCCCAATCAGATTAACAATGTTCTCGGATTCCCATATATATTCCGTGGAGCATTGGATTGCGGCGCGTCCATAATAAATGAGGAGATGAAACTTGCAGCCGTACGCGCTATTGCAGAATTGGCCAAGGAACCAGTACCACCGGTAGTAAATGCGGCTTATGACCTGACAGATATTCAATTCGGTCCTGAGTATATCCTTCCGAAAGCACTTGATCCACGCTTGCTTACATGGGTGGCTCCGGCAGTGGCAAAAGCTGCCATGAGCAGTGGTGTGGCCGCGCGTCCGATTACGGATTGGGACGCTTATGCCGAGCGATTGCGCAAACTTATGGGTTACGATAACAAGCTTATACGCCGTATTACAGACAAGGCCAAATCCAAGCCCAAAAGAGTTGTGTTCAGTGAGGCAAATACTGACAATATGCTTAAGGCTGCAGTTATCGGAGCCCGTGACGGTATCTATGTGCCTGTGCTTCTCGGTAATGAGGAGATGATACAAAAACGTGCCGATCGGCTCGGACTTGACATTTCGGGACTTGAAATTGTTAATCTCCGTCATGACCGTGAGGCAGACCGACGTGCTCGCTATGCCAAGACATTCGCAACTCAGCATCAGCGTTCGGGACTCTCATATCCGGAAGCTCTTGAAAAAATGTACGACCGTAACTACTTCGGCATGATGATGGTAAACGAGGGTGATGCAGATGCTTTCCTCGGCGGTACTTATTCAGCAGCCCATGCCGTAGGCCGTATAGCAGAAGAGGTAATCGGTATTCGTCCGAGCTACAAACATTTTGCTACCATGTATATCATAAACAATAAACGTGGTACTTACTTCCTTGCAGATACATGCATCAATAAGAAATGTGATGCTGATACATTGCTTGATATAGCTCGTCTTGCCCGAAATTCTGTGGAATATTTTGCCCAAGAACCAGTGATGGCTATGATTTCTTACAGCAATTTCGGCACCGGGGCTGAGGAGGAATGCCGCAATGTACGCGGGGTAGTTGAGAAGATGCATCAATTATATCCGAAACTTCTCATCGATGGTGAAATGAACATAGCCTATGCCCTTAATAAGGGGTTGCGTGATGAAACTTTCCCCTTCAACAGATTAAACGGTAAGGAAGTAAACACTTTGATATTCCCTAACCTCAGTACGGCCAACACTGCTTATAAGCTAATGCTTCAAATGGGCATGGGCAATTCCATCGGGCCGATACAGATGGGGTTGAATAAGCCTGTGCATTTCACAAATGTCAATGCTCCGGTGCGCGATATAGTAACGCTCGCCACTATAGCTGGGCTTGATGCAGCTGTTATGGAAACGGGAAAGGGTAGTTCAGACAAATAGTCCTGTATGAAAGGAATAATATATATGATGTGTTTTGCGGCTATGCTTAGTGGATGCACAAATCCACGGCATAGCCGTGATACTATATATTCATGCCGTGAATTTACGGTTTACACGGATAGTGTGGTACAAGGCGATTATGTGGCAAAGGCCGTAAGCCCTACGCAAATTGTTACCAATTATAGGAGTCCGCTTGTCAGTGGCGTTTCACCGGCAGTTGCATTCAGGTTTTCAATCAACAGCCGTGACAACGAACTGATGCCCGGTCAAAATCATTATGCACTTATAGGTAATCCCGCCGATTCAGCCAAAGTATATCTGTTTGGCGATAATACATCGGAGAGCACCCCCTATGAATCAACTGATACTCTTCCGGAGAATACTCCGTGGACGCTGCGCGTGGATATGCGTCCGATGTTAAGAGCGTTTGATATGCAGGGATATTATACCACGCCAACCGGGGATATCATATATGCAGATGATTTCAAAGGATTGTGGCTTGCCGGAAGCGTTGCTCCCCTGAACTGGGATTTTGAAAACCTTTATGGCAAACATGACCGAAAATTTGAAAACCGCGGTGACAGTATTTTTGAACTTACGCTTGCACTTAATCCCCACCAAACCACATCTCCCGACCCTTCGGGATGGTCAATTGATTCAATACCGGAATCATATCCTACTTATGCCTCCAATCAGAAACTCGTGGATGCCGTATATAATATGGGCATTGATAACATAATCTCCAACATCCGTCCTGACAGCACATTCCGTGCCGGCAAAGAATGGGATGGGGTATGGACACGTGATATTTCGTATGCCATATATTTATCGTTGGCTTATCTTAACCCTGAGGTTTCCATAAACTCTTTAAGAGCCAAGGTTAAAAACGGAAAGATTATTCAAGATACCGGTACTGGAGGCGCATGGCCTGTGTCAAGTGACCGTGTTGTATGGGCAATAGCTGCGTGGGAGGTATATAAGGTGACCGGAGACAAAAAATGGCTTCGCGAGGCGCGTAATGTAATAGCTAACACGCTTGATACTGATCTGGTTGTTACATGGGATAAGGAATACGGACTTTTTCATGGGGAACAGAGCTATCTTGATTGGCGTGAGCAAACTTATCCCAAATGGATGCAGCCCGCAGACATATACGAGTCAATGTGTCTTGGCACTAATATAATTTATGCAGAGGCATTGCGTATCTTGTCCAAAATGGATTATGCTTTGGGAAGTTCCGAAACATCTCACAAATATCTTGAACTGAGCAACGAACTTACTGATAATATCAACTCCAATCTATGGTTGGCAGATAAAGGGTACTATTCAGAATATCTGTACGGCAATGCTTATCCGTTGCAGTCACACACGACCGATAACCTCGGCCAGAGTCTGAGCATTATATTTTCTGTGGCTACAGAAGATATGGCTTCAAGCATTATGTCAAAAACTCCGCGTACAGTGTATGGTACTCCTTCTGTATTTCCACAGCTCGCTGATATAAAGCCTTATCACAATGACGCTGTTTGGCCGTTTGTACAATCATTCTGGAATATCGCGGCTGCCAAATGTGGCAATGGTACTGCGTTGCTTGCCGGGCTGGGGGCAATATATCGTGCCGCAGCACTCTTTGCCACTCATAAGGAGCTTTTTATTGCATCAAATGGCGATTACCGTGGAACGGCAGTGAATTCAGATGCACAGTTATGGAGCTGCGCCGGGGCAGTAGCCATGATTTTCAGAGTGTTTGCCGGGATGAGGTTTGAAGAAGAAGGTATATATTTTTCTCCATCCGTCCCCGCCATGTTGCGGGGAGAAAAGGTTATTGACCATTTCCGTTATCGCAATTCCGATCTGAAGATTATTATTGCCGGTACGGGCAACAAAATTGAGTCGTTCAGTATCGACAACAAACTCCAGAGAAAACCGTTTGTAAGCAGTAATATTGAAGGGAAACATGAAATTAAAATAATGCTTTCCGGAGAGCTTTCGCACCGTCCCGTCAACATTGTTGCACAGAAATGGAATCCTGCTACCCCTATAGCCTTGTGGCGTAATGCATCTGCATGCACAATTGCCAATTACTCAGACACCCTCAGTTATCAACTTTATATCAATGGGGTATTTGAGCAAGATTTATCATCCGCATCTATTGAATTCAAGCCTGCTTCCAAAACTTCGGTAATAAGTATATTGCCCATTAATAAAAAAGGAGTTGTCGGATTTTCGTGCCGTCCTCATTTTGTGATGGACAGGAATGCGCTACAAGTTGTTCAGCTTGAATACTATGCACCTCGTGGCACTTCATTGATTGCAGACAAAAAGAAAGGTGATAAAAAAAAGAAAGGTGATAAATTTGTGGAGACCTCGTTAGCAAGAAACAAGTCTATCAAATTCACAGTGGATGTTCCTGTTGAAGGCGACTATTTCATTGATGTGCGTTATGCCAATGGTTCCGGCCCGATAAATACTGAGAATAAATGTGCCATACGTATGCTTTATGCAAACGGCTTTAGGATAGGTGCATTTGTTTATCCTCAACGCGGTATCGGCGAATGGCTTTCAACGGGATTCAGCAATATGCTTCAGGCTCATCTCAATAAAGGGACCAATAAGCTTGAGTTGGTGTATGAATTGCCGTACTGCGAAAATATGAATGGTGCTGTCAACACAGCATTATTAGATTACGTGAGAGTGATAAGAAAATGAAACTGATAGGAATACTTTCTGACACTCATTCCTGTTGGGATGACAGATACGCCACCCACTTTACCAAATGTGACGAGATATGGCATTGCGGAGATGTGGGAGATATTTCCATTATTAAACGTCTTGAACAGATATGTCCGGTGGTTAGAGCCGTCTGTGGCAATATTGATCATGGAGAGGTGAGGAGGCGTTGTCCGGAAGTGCTTTTGTTTAATACCGAGGGTATAAGGGTGTGGATGACGCATATTGCCGGTTATCCGGGTAAATATTCTCCCGGCGTTAAAAACATTCTCAAGACTGAAGGAGTTAATCTTATGGTATGCGGTCATTCTCATATACTTAAGGTTATACCCGACCATGAGCTTAACATGCTGCATGTGAATCCCGGTGCTGCCGGCTGGCATGGCTGGCAGAAGGAGCGTACCTTGGTCAGGCTGACTATAGATAATGGTGTTATGAAGGAACTTGAAGTTATAAAACTTGGAAAACAAATATTGAGATGAGAAAAATATTGTCATTAATAGCGTTTGTGGTCGCTCTTGGATTGTGTTCTTGTAGAACCACAGAGGAAAACTATCGTGCTGCTTACGAAAAAGCAAAGGAAAGGCAGATCGAAACTGGTGACTCAATTTCCACACTCGGTTTAAAAAACGAGGCTACACCTAAAAACATGTCATTCGGAGATATTGTGTTGCCTATTCGTACTGAACCGGTAGGTATAACCAAAGATGGCGGGGGTGAAGTTTCAGACCTGAAACTATATAATGTTGTTGCCGGCACGTTTCGTCAGCGTTTTAATGCCGTTTCCATGGCTCAACGGTTACAGTCAAACGGATATGAAAAACCATTTGTGATTCATAATCGGTTGGGCATGTACTATGTTGTGGTTGGAAGTGTGGCGACTCCGGATATGGCTAAGCAGCTTCTTGACCGTATTGATTCCGATAAGAACTTCACTCTCAAACCTCCTTTCCCATATGTGCTTCGCGCCGCACATTTGGTAAGATAGAATTTGAATGTCAATACATAAAAAACAGCTTGAGTCCGAAGATTCAAGCTGTTTTTCTATTATGATTGCTTATATTCAGTTTTCAATTGCGGCTGCTTTGAGCATTGCGGCATCTACATCTTTGACAAGATCTTCATCCTGTTTGTCGCGGCTTATGATGTTGCCTTCGGGATCAAACAGAATAATGCATGGAATACCGGATATGCCGTAAATGTCTGTAGGCACTGTTTTGGCATTGATAATCTGCTCCCATGGAAGTTGATGCTGCTCAATGGCTTTCAAGGTGTTTTGTGGCTCATCCCAGACAGCTACGCCGAGCACATTTAATCCTTTGTCATGATACTTGTTATAGAGTTCCTTTATAATTGCGGTTTCTCTTATGCACGGACCGCACCAACTTGCCCAAAAATCAACGAGGGTGTATTTGCCTTTACCTATATAGTCGCTTAAACGCTGTGTCTTGCCGTTGTTGGTAATGGCAAAATCTTTGAATTTATGCCCGACAGAGGTTTCTTCTTTGTTTATAAGTGCTGTGCGAAGTTTGGCGATACGCTTGCCGTTTGCAAATTGCGGGTACTCTTTAAGCTTTTCGTTCAGACTCTTAAGATCTGTTTCATAGCATTGCTGGAGAAACATATAGTAGCCAAAGGCATTGTTTGCGTTGTCTTTGAATGCTTTTTCGTTCAAGGCAAGGAAGCGATTGTACAATTCCTGTGATTTTTGTTCATAGCTGCTGTCTTGGGGCAAGGAACGTGCTTCATTCTGAAGCTCACCTATCTGTTTTTCCCATTTTTCTACATAGTCGTTAATGGGAGTGCCGGTTATTTTGCGGCTTTTGATATCTACATTAATGTTTCCGGGTTCAAGAACAAGTGATCCAAGGCGAGAACCTTCCATAGATATGGTTGCCATGACGGGAGTGGTAATATTTCCCTGAAATTTGGCAACACCGTTAACCACTATAGTGCTGTCAATTTTGTCACCGGAATCAAAATCTACTATATAAGCCACCATATCGTCCTCATCTTCAGTCAATGGCACGGTCACGGTGTAGTTGGGCGCGGTAGCGGAGGCGCAGGCAACGGCAACGGCTACCAGGGCTGATGTGCTGATTAAATGTTTGATTTTCATTGTATATTATGTTGGTTATTTATATTGCAAAATTAATCAGTTTCGTGGATTTTATATAATTAATTCGTATTAATTATCATATTATAGTTAATTTTGTAGGACATAACCATATTACTTTTATTTCATGGAACATTATAATTATCTAAATGAATATATAGTTGAATCTATCCGGAATAACTGGAACCTTCTTGCTCTAACTGACTTTCGTGGCACCTCTTATCAGTTTCGTGATGTGGCAAGAAAATCCGCAAAACTTCATATATTGTTTGAAGAATGTGGTATAAAAAAAGGTGATAAGATAGCGCTTTGCGGGCGCAATTCTGCCCAATGGGCGGTAGCATTTTTCGCTGTGATAACTTATGGTGCCGTAGTCGTGCCAATCCTTAGTGATTTCAAACCCGATAATATTCATCATCTTGTCAATCACAGTGAATCCAAACTGCTTTTTGTAGATACTGCTATATGGGAGAATCTTGATCCCAGCGTAATGTCGGCACTTGATGGAGTTATGTGCATTCAAGATTATTCATTGTTTGATTCACGCTCTAAAGCTCTTACCACAGCCCGCGATCATCTCAATGAGCTTTTTGGCAAGCGTTATCCTGAGCGATTTAATCCCGAAGATTTCACAGCATGCAAAATAGATCATGATGATATGATTATGATTAACTATACTTCCGGCTCCACCGGTTTTTCAAAAGGTGTGATGCTGAGCGAAGGATGTTTGCTGAGCAATGTTAAATTCTGTATTGATGGGATACCTTATTTAGAAGCCGGTGATGCGATAGTCAGTATGTTGCCGTTGGCCCACATGTATGGTCTGACCATCGATCTTATTCACGAATTTGTGCGTGGATGTCACATCAATTTCCTTACGCGTACACCCTCACCGCGTGTGATAATGGAAGCGTTTGCTGAAGTCAAGCCAAAAATCATCGTGTCAGTGCCTCTTATTATTGAAAAGATAATAAAGACACGAGTATTCCCGCTTCTTGACAAGCCGTTGATGAAGATTCTTATGCATGTGCCTTTTGTGGATGACCGTCTTCTTAGCAAAATAAAGCAACAACTTACAGCAACATTCGGTGGTAATCTCAGAGAGATTATAATTGGTGGTGCCGGTCTTAACAAGGATGTTGAAACTTTCCTTAGGCGTATAGGTTTTCCCTTTACCGTAGGATATGGTATGACCGAATGTGGCCCACTCATTTCATACGCTCCATGGAACAAAGCTCGCCCAGCTTCATGCGGTCAGATTGTGGACCGTATGGAGGCAAAGGTAATGTCACCAGATCCGGCGCATATACCGGGCGTTATAAAAGTTAAGGGCGATAATGTTATGATTGGATATTACAAAAATCCCGATGCTACAAAAGCAGCCATAGATAAGGATGGATGGCTTGACACCGGTGATATAGGTTGTATTGACGCAGACAACTTTATTTATCTGCGTGGCCGTGACAAGAATATGATACTTGGACCGTCAGGCCAAAATATATATCCTGAAGAGATTGAGCAGGCTCTCAACAACATGCCTTTTGTGTGCGAATCAGTGGTAATTGATGATTCTGGTAAACTTGTGGCTCTCGTTTTTCCTGACTATGAGAATAGTTCAAAGCAGGGATTGAGCGAGAATGATATAGAAAGGCTGATGGAGGAGAACCGTGTCCAGCTTAACAAGGAATTGCCGGCATATTCGCAGATAGCGAAAGTTAAGATTATGAGCGAGGAATTTGAAAAAACTCCCAAGCGGTCAATCAAGCGCTATCTTTATCAACCCTGATGGTTGGAGATTAGAACCTATCTGCTGCCCATTGGCTTAAGCCGGTGGGCAGTTTTGTTATGAGTGTAAACAAAATTCTATGTGTCAGGCTTAACTGCTGAAGATGCATGATCCCATTGTTAGTCTCCGGAAAGGTGGCTTTCCATCGTGCCACATCGCGCGGAGAGCATCTGAGCATTTTCACTTTGCTCACAAATTTCAAAAGATGTATAAATTCTGCGTACTCTTTGTTTAATCCACACTCAGTAAGCCAATGCTCAACAAGCAATGCACACAGCAAATGGTCACGGAGGAGTTTATTGCACCCACTTCTGGACAGCGATTTCATACCCGGAGTGAGATAATAATGGTAGCCCGGCTTTTGGATATATGCAGTTTTAGGCTTTAGAGCGAGGACTCGTGCTACTATTCCAAGATCATCCCATCGGTCAATATGCGGATATGCCTCGATACTGTTGGCAATCAATAGCTCGCGACTTATAATTCGGTTGCACAATGAGAAGTTGGCAGTATTAATTGACATACTGTTAAGATTGTTTCCCCGGAACGGTTTGATTACGCTGGTTTTGCGTCCGGAGTGAACAGTCATGGGGCTTGACACTATCGCGGCATTTTCTTTGTGTGCAACGCAAATAAGTGCGCTATAATAATCGGCATCTACGGTGTCATCGCTGTCGCATTTGCATATAAAATCACCTGTGCAGTTTTTTAATCCTATGTTGAATGCTTCAGAGGCACCGCGTTGATAATCATAACTTATGTCAAGAAATGTATGGCCGCTATTGTTATCGGCAAGAAATCTTTTTACAATATCATGACTATGGTCGATACTTCCGTCATTGACGAGTACGATTTCAATAGGCTCGCATTGTTGATTGCTAAGAGACAGTAGGGTTCGCTCCAAAGTTGCTTCGGAGTTGTGATATGGAACTATTACGCTGAGCTTAAAACCCATTAGAACATGTAGCCGATAGACACGGCAAATACTCCTGCCGAAAAGTCCTTAACATACTGATATTTGGCCTCAAATCCGAGACGAAGTGATGATGTGACTTTGAATCCTGCACCTGCGCCCACATTTGCGCCAAAACGATTAAGTCTTGAGGAGGAATCATCGGAATTGTGATGATTGAATGTAGCGAAAGTGAATCCGGCTAATGGATATACCTCAAATCGCGGAGCAACGGTAAATGGCACATGAGCATCAATATTAAACAAATATGCATCAACATTGCGATGGCTGAATGCATAATCAATGTTTGCCGATAAACGAAATTTATCAACGAAACGGTATTGAAAATATAGCCCTGCTATTCCTGTTTCATTGCGGGTAGTGTATCCACCACGCAGACCTACACTCTTTTCGCGAGCATTAGCACTGTTAGGAACGATGGAAATTAACGAAAAAGCGAGTGCGGTAGCAAATGTGATGAATTTACGCTGCATGATTATGAGGTGTGAAAAATAGTAAAACTTGTTTCGTAGCACAAAAATAGTCACTTATGTTTATTTTATCCAACGATTGACTACAAAAATTTGTTACATAAATCATATTGTTATTATTTTTGTCCAAAATTTCAAACATGACCAACGGATTTGTAAGAGTAGCTGCAGTATCATCTAAAGTAAAGGTGGCTGATGTGGCGGAGAATTTCAAATATATTTGTGAGGCTATTGACACCCTTGAATGTAAGCATGTCGATATTGCCGTTTTTCCTGAATTGTGCGTTACCGGTTATACCTGTGGAGACCTCTTTCGCAGCACTGATTTGACCAATGCTGCAAATCAAGCCGTGGACGCACTCCAAAAATACCTTTCCGGCAAACATCTGGCGGTTATTGTAGGATTTCCTGCCATTGAGAATGATACACTTTATAATTGTGCAGCCTATTTAAGTGCCTCAAAACGTGTTGTTGTCAAGAAGTCGTATTTGCCTGATTACAATGAGTTTTATGAGAAACGTCGTTTCAAAGCCGGTTCATCAGCAGTGCAACCCACTGTAATTGCCGCTGATTGTGGCATTAATATAGCTGTAGAGATATGTGAGGATCTATGGGCTCCTGTTGCGCCATCTACCTTGTCAGCACTTGCCGGCGCTGAAGTGATTTTTAATCTGTCGGCTTCTAATGACATCTTGTATAAATATGATGCTCTTATAAATCTTGTGACATCGCATTCGCAACGGTGTTGCTGCGGTTATGTGTACGCATCTTCCGGTGTAGGGGAGTCAACAACAGATGTGGTATTCCTTCCCAAGCAGATTATAGCAGAATGCGGTACTGTAATAGCGGAAAACAACAGATATGAGATTGTAAACGAGACAACCTTTACAATTTCCGACATAGATATGGATGCTATTCGGGCCGTCAGGCTGAATACCAACACATTTGCTGACTGTACATCAAATCATGATATAGAATCCCAAATCTATGATGCGCCTCATGACGACTTTGATTACGAGCTTCCTCTTGAATATCGCAAGTTAAGCAAACTGCCGTTTGTGCCGCAAGGTAAAGATGCTTATCGTCATCTTGATGAAATAGTAAGTATGCAAACATCGGCATTGTTGAAGCGTCTTTCAGTGTTGCCTCATCACGGCATAGTGGTGGGAATATCCGGTGGTCTGGATTCAACTCTCGCTCTGATGATTGCTGTCAATACATATAAGGTAGCAGGATATCCTCTATCCGACATCACAGCCATAACAATGCCGGGATTTGGAACAAGCGGACGCACATATAACAATGCGCTCCGTCTGATGGAGCTTTTGGGCGTTGACATGCAGGAAATATCAATTAAAGATGCAGTTCTACAGCATTTTAAGGATATAAAGCATAATCCCGAAGATATAGATGTTACCTATGAAAATGCACAGGCAAGGGAACGCACCCAGATTCTAATGGATGTTGCAAACCAGCAAAATGCTATTGTACTTGGTACAGGAGACCTATCCGAACTTGCATTAGGTTGGTGTACTTATAACGGCGACCATATGTCAATGTATGGTATCAACTCGGGGGTTCCCAAGACATTGATTAGAGCCATAGTGGCGAGAATAGCCGATGGATTTGAAAAAGAATCTCCTGAGATTGCTGCTATACTTCGTGATATTGTGGCTACGCCTATAAGTCCGGAACTGAAGCCCACAGACAAACATGGCGATATAGCGCAGATTACTGAAAATAGTGTAGGCCCGTATGAGCTGCAAGACTTTTTCCTGTACTATTGGCTAAAATACTGTTATTCTTTGGAAAAGATATTTTATCTTGCCACTCAGGCATTTTCCGATACGTATTCCAAAGCTGAAATTCTTAAATGGCTGAGAGTGTTTATCCGCAGATTTTTCACGCAGCAATTCAAGCGTTCATGTATTCCCGATGGGCCTAAAGTGACGCAAGTGTCTCTTTCACCACGAGGAGACTGGCGTATGCCGTCCGATGCATGCATGAATTTATGGATTTCACAGTTAAATAATATTGAATCAAAACTTTAGGGCATCAATACTTGTTGATAATATGAATACAAAAATATTATCAACATGAAACGTATTTTAGCTATTATTGCTGCCGGTGTTGTTATGATGGCCGGTACTAATGTGTTTGCCCAAAATGACCGTGGCCAATTGGCTGCACCGGTGCTCTATGGTGGCGTTGGGCCAGCAATTGCTGGTTCAATAGATTTCAATCAGTTACCTAAGGCAGCCAGAGATTTTGCACAGAAGCATTTTAAGGATGAAACTGTGATAGCGTGTGAAAAGGAATTTTATGACAACACCTATGAGGTAGAGTTCAGTGACGGCACTGATATAGAATTTGATGCTCAGGGCAACTGGGTGGAGATTGATGCCGGACGCCGCAAGGTTCTGCCTGAAAAAATTGTCAAGAAATTATTGCCTGACAAAGCCCGACATGAGCTTGAACGCAGAAAAGTTATAGCTTATGTTGAGTCGGTAAAACGATATGATGCAGGTTATAAGGTGGAAATCAGAAACGCAAAATACGATGATTTTCGTTTTGCTAAAGACGGTAAGTTGCTCGGCATTTCCGACTGATAATTTTTATAAGAAATCAAACAGGGGTCGTTACGTTACACAACTACGTACGACCCCTGTTGTTTGTTTAGCTTAATATGAATTATTTGCCTTGCAGGGCATTGATAGCCTGAGTGAGATTGCTGATTTTGGTTTCCGCATCAGCGAGCTTTTTGCGTTCACCGTCAACTACTGCAGCCGGTGCGTTTGACACAAATCGCTCATTGTTGAGTTTCTTTTCCACTGATGCCTTAAACCCGATATAATAATCCAAATCTTTTTGCAGTTTTGCAAGTTCAGCTTCAACATCAATGTTGTTGGCAAGCGGTATGTTGATTTCGGTTGTACCTACCATGAATGTTGCGGCCGCAGGATCTTTTTCGGCGTTGTGGTGTATTGCATCCAGATTCCCAAGCTTGACTATTACGGCATCACGATCTTTGCTCCAAGTGCCGATAATATTAAGGGTGAGCGTCTCTTTGTTGGGAATATTCTTTTCAGCCCTTACATTGCGTATGCCGTTAACTGCCTCTTTGACTTGCTCCATTACCTGAAGAAGAGATGTATTTATTTCGCCAACTTGCGGGGTCGGGGCATACATAATGGATTCGCCATCACGACGTTCGGCAATGTGCTGCCAAAGTTCCTCTGTGATGAAAGGCATAAACGGATGCAGCAGACGAAGAAGTGAGTCAAAGAAGCCGAGTGTGGTATCTAAGGTCACTTTGTCAATTGGTGAGCCATAGGCAGGCTTGATCATCTCAAGATACCATGCTGAGAATTCATCCCAGAACAAACGGTATATTTCTTTAAGAGCTTCCGACAAACGGAATTTCTTCATCAGGTCATTGACTTCGGCAACTGTGGAGTTGAGTTTGGATTCAAACCATTGCATAGCCATTGAGGCAGCCTCGGTAGGAGTACCTTTCTCATTGATTTCCCAACCCTTGATAAGGCGGAATGCGTTCCATATTTTGTTGCAGAAATTTCGGCCGGTTTCGCAAAGCTTTTTATCAAAGAATATATCGTTTCCTGCTGGAGCCGACATCATGAGACCCATGCGAACGCCGTCTGCACCGTAATCGGCTATTAAGGCCAAAGGATCGGGGGAATTACCTAATTGTTTGGACATCTTGCGTCCTATCTCATCGCGTACTATACCGGTGAAATATACATTGTTGAATGGCTGCTTGCCCATGAAATGATAGCCAGCCATTACCATACGTGCCACCCAAAAGAAAATGATGTCAGGGGCAGTTACAAGATCGGAAGTGGGATAGTAGTATTTTATCTCTTCATTATCCGGCTCAAGAATGCCATTGAACAACGAAACTGGCCATAGCCATGAGGAAAACCATGTGTCAAGTGAGTCTTCATCCTGATGCAAATCCTCAGCCTTAATTTCAGGCATTATTACTTTGGCAAGTTCCAAGGCTTCTTCTTCGTTCTCTGCTACCACAAATTTCCCATTGGGCAGATACCAGGCCGGAACACGGTGTCCCCACCAAAGCTGGCGTGAGATACACCAGTCGCGTATGTCTGTAAGCCAATGACGATAAGTGGAAGTGAATTTTTCAGGCACAAATTTGAGCACTCCGTCTTCAACGGAATCCAGTGCGGGTTTTGCCAATGTCTCCATTTTCAGGAACCACTGGTCGCTCAAACGAGGTTCGCAAACAGTATCGCTATTACGTTCGGAATATCCTACTTTGTTTTCGTAATCTTCAATCTTTTCTATTAGTCCGGCAGCTTCAAGATCCTTTGCAATCTGCTTACGTACCTCAAATCGGTCCATACCTACGTACATGCCGGCGGCCTCGCTGATTGTGGCATCGTCATTGAAAATATCAATGGTTTCAAGATTATGTTTTTGGCCAAGCATATAGTCGTTCATGTCATGAGCCGGTGTAACTTTTAGACAACCGGTACCGAACTCTATGTCAACATAATCGTCCTCAATTACCGGAATCTCACGATTTACGAGAGGCACTATCACACGCTTGCCTCGTAAATGCTGATTTTTCGGGTCATTGGGGTTGATGCACATGGCTGTGTCACCCATAATGGTTTCGGGGCGCGTGGTGGCAACAATAGCGTAGCCATCTTCCCCTACAATTTTGTAGCGCAGATAATATAGTTTGCTGTGCTCCTCTTTGTATATGACTTCAATGTCAGAGAGTGAGGTACGTGCTTTGGGGTCCCAATTGACCATTCTTTTACCACGGTATATGAGTCCCTGACGATAAAGCTCTACAAATACTTTTATGACGCTTTTTGCACGAATTTCATCCATGGTGAATGCGGTGCGGCTCCAATCGCATGAGGCTCCGAGTTTTTTGAGCTGCTCAAGGATTATGCCACCGTATTTATGGGTCCAGTCCCATGCATGCTCAAGAAATTGCTCACGTGTGAGAGATGATTTCTTGATGCCTTCAGCGGCGAGTTTTGCTACTACTTTGGCTTCAGTGGCAATAGCTGCATGATCGGTGCCCGGAACCCAAAGAGCATTTTTGCCGTCCATACGGGCACGTCTAATAAGAATATCCTGTATAGTGTTGTTAAGCATGTGCCCCATGTGAAGAACTCCGGTCACATTTGGGGGTGGGATAACTATTGTGTAAGGTTCACGACTGTCGGGCACGCTGCGAAACAATTCATGCTCCATCCAGTAGCTGTACCATTTATCTTCTACCTCTGAAGGATTGTACTTAGTGGCTAATTCGTTCATGGATAAATGAAATGTGTTGTTGGTTTGAAAGTGCAAATTTACGTATTTTTTCAATGGCTTTTAGCCCTATGAAACAAAAAATGCGTCTTGACTTACATTTCATAAGCCAAGACGCTCATAACTCGATTATGAATTTAAATCTTGCCAACCAGATCAATGCCGGGAGTCAAAGTTTTGTCTCCTTTTTTCCAGCGTGCGGGACAAACCTGATCGCCATGTTCGGCTGCAAACTGTGCGGCCTCAAGTTTTCTTAGAAGTTCTTCAGAATTTCTTCCAATGCCATTGTCGTTTATTTCGGCAACCTTGATTACACCTTCGGGATTCACAATAAACGTACCGCGATAGGCGAGGAAATCATCAGGATTCAGCACGCCAAACACCTCACTCAAGTAGCCGGTTTTGTCGGCAAGCATGGGGAATTTTACCTTGGCAATACTTTCAGATGAATCATGCCATGCCTTGTGCGTGAACTGTGTGTCTGTGCTTACAGAGTAAACCTCGGCGCCAAGTTGGGTGAACTTAGCATAATTGTCTGCCATATCAAGCAACTCGGTTGGGCATACAAATGTGAAATCTGCGGGATAAAAGAAAAATATTGACCAGTGACCGAGGGTATCTTCCTTAGTGATTGTTTTAAACTCTCCGTTTACAAATGCCGGCACTGAAAATTCAGGGACATTAGTATTGATTATAGTTTTGTTCATATTGATAATTTGTTTCAGTATATATAACAAAAACGGCATCCCGAAGTTGGGAATGCCGTTAATAATAAATTATAAAAATTATTGAAGTTCCTTTTGTAAAAACTCGGAAGTAGGGGAGTTACCCTTGGCAATCTGTTCCGGAGTGCCTTGAGCTATTATCTTACCGCCATTCCGTCCACCGCCCGGTCCCATATCAATTATATAATCAGCACATTTTATCACATCAAGATTGTGCTCAATGACAAGCACGGTGTTCCCTCGTTCTACCAATCGGTTGAAAACTCCCAAAAGTACTTTTATGTCTTCAAAATGCAAACCGGTGGTTGGTTCGTCAAGAATAAAAAGTGTTTTACCGGTGTCTTTCTTTGCCAATTCAGTAGCAAGCTTCACTCTTTGGTTTTCTCCTCCCGACAAGGTGCTTGACGGTTGGCCGAGTTTGATATATCCTAATCCGATTTCTTGCAATACCTTGATTTTACGCAGAATAGACGGGATACCTGAAAAGAAATCTACGGCCTGATTTATCGTCATGTCAAGTACATCGGCAATAGATTTTCCTTTGTAACGCACTTCCAGAGTTTCGCGGTTATACCGTTTGCCACCACAAGCTTCGCAAGGAACAAGGACATCCGGTAGAAAATTCATTTCAATGGTTTTGTAGCCGTTGCCGGAGCATACTTCGCATCTGCCACCGGATATGTTGAATGAAAATCTGCCCGGTTTATATCCACGGATTTTTGCTTCGGGCAATCCGACAAACAGATTGCGGATATCAGTAAATACGCCTGTATATGTGGCCGGATTGGAACGTGGTGATTTGCCAAGCGGCGATTGGTCAACGGTCACAACCTTGTCGATATGTTCAATGCCGAGAATTGATTCGTATGGCAGAGGAGACTGTAGGGATTTGAAAAAATGTTGTGACAGGATGGGCTGCAAAGTGCCGTTTATCAGGCTTGATTTACCGCTGCCTGATACGCCAGCTACTACCGTAAATGTGCCTAAAGGGAGTTTCAGGTCCACATTTTTGAGGTTATTTCCTGTAGCACCTTTCAGCTCAATATATTTTCCGGAACCTTCTCTGCGTTTTGAGGGCACATCAATCTTAAGATTGCCATTGAGATAGTTGGCCGTTAGTGTAGAAGTTTTGAGCATGTCGGAAGGGGTGCCTTCAAACACCACCATGCCGCCTTTTCTTCCGGCTTTGGGCCCTATGTCCACCACATAATCTGCTTCAAGCATCATGTCTTTGTCGTGTTCAACAACGATTACTGAGTTTTCTGCATCACGTAGTTTCTTTAATGAATTTATCAGCCTTAAATTGTCGCGTTGATGAAGACCTATACTCGGTTCATCAAGAATGTAGAGTACATTTACAAGTTCCGATCCTATCTGAGTGGCAAGTCTTATACGTTGGCTTTCACCACCGGACAGAGTGGCAGAGGCACGATTAAGCGAAAGATATTCCAGCCCTACATCAATGAGAAAACCTATGCGGCCGCTTATTTCTTTAACTATTTCATGCGCAATCAAGGCATGCGAGGGCGATAGTGATTTTTCAAGATTGTCCACCCATTCTTTCAGCTCGGTCAGATCTAACCGACTGACCTCGGCAATGTTTTTTCCCTGAATGTAGAAATGAAGTGCTTCTTTATTTAACCTGTCGCCATTACATTCAGGACATTCAACACGGGAAAAGAATTTGCCGCTCCATTTCTGGGCTGCGCTCGAGGCATCCTCGCTTTGCTGCATTTCAATATATTTCACTATGCCGTCGTAGCTCATGAAATAATTTGAGAGGCTCATAGTGGAGTTCTGTATTGCCAACCGGTCGGGTGTGCCGTTCAGGATGTCATTCATTGCCTCATCGCTGATGTCTTTGATGGGAGTGTGCATGGTATGCCCGTATTTGGCAAGTATTGCCTCTATCTGCCAGAAAATCATGCTGTTTTTGTACTTGCCGAGAGGCACAATACCTCCGTCATGAATTGACAAAAGAGGATTAGGCATTATTTTGTCCTTATCCACTATGTTTACATATCCAAGACCTTTGCAGTGCGGACATGCTCCTTGAGGGGAATTGAAAGAGAAATTATGCGGTGCAGGTTCGCGATAGGACAATCCTGTGGCAGGGTCCATGAGGTGCTGGCTATAATGTGAAATGGCATCGTTTTCCACATCATATATCATCAGCTGCTTGTCTCCCTGTCTCAGAGCATCGTTTACAGTGTCGCGTAGTCTTGTCACATCTTTGTCCGAAACCTTGAGCCTGTCAATCACCAATTCTACGGAGTGATTTTTGTATCGGTCAAGTTTCATTCCCAGAGAGATTTCGCGCAGTTCGCCATCAACTCTTACTGTCAGAAATCCTTTTTTCCTGAGATTTTCAAACAGCTCTTTATAATGACCCTTACGATTTTTTACTATCGGTGCAAGAACATATATCTTCCTACCATTGAATTTTTCCAGAATCAGATTGATGATTTTTTCTTCGGTATATTTGATCATCGGTTCTCCGGACAAGTAGCTGACAGCTTCACCTATTCTTGCATATAACAGACGAAGGAAATCATATATTTCGGTGGTAGTGCCGATAGTGCTTCGCGGATTGCGGTTGACTGTTTTCTGCTCAATAGCTATTACGGGACTAAGACCGGTGATTTTATCCACATCAGGACGCTCAAGAGTGCCGAGCATATTCCTGGCATAAGAAGAAAATGTTTCAATGTATCGTCTCTGTCCTTCAGCAAATATGGTGTCAAACGCGAGTGAGGACTTGCCGCTACCGCTCAAACCGGTTATGACAGTAAGAGAGTTGCGAGGGATGGTAACATCTATATTTTTTAAATTATGGACTCTTGCGCCGTACACATTCAAAGAATCTGCGGCGTCAAACGAGTCATATATTGCGGGTGTGGTTTCAGTATCTTTATTTGTCATTATTTGGAAATCCAATTATGGTTATAAACCTCCTTGGATTGTTTTGACCTGAGCATTGCATCCTCAGAGGGTATCTTTACTATATAGGTCTTGTTGTTTTTGTTTGGAAGTGACTTCGCCCTTATCCACGGATTGAGCTCACGGAGTGTGAGATAGTTTGTGCCATGGTCCAACGCCCATGTTTGCCAATCTTCCACAGGTTCGTTAACTTCCACATTTTCTGTAGTTATCGGGAAATACAATTGAGATGCTTTTAGAACATATCCGAAATATTGCGGGTGCTCAAGGATTGATTTCATTGCAAGTAAACGGAATATGTAGCGCGATGTCTGCTCGTTCAAAAACAAGTCATAGGCACTTTCAGCTTTTTGTGCATCAAGCTCGCGAGAAATTCTGCCCATGCCGGCATTGTAGGAAGCAGCAGTCGATTCCCAATTCCCATATTTATTGTATGCGTTGGTAAGATATTTACAGGCTGCCTCTGTAGCCTTTTCGGGATGAAACCGTTCATCAACATACTCATTGACTTCAAGGCCATATTCCTTGCCTGTAGCCGGCATAAACTGCCATAATCCCGCTGCTCCTGCTCCACTTACGGCGCGAGGGTTAAGATTACTTTCTATGCATGCCAAATATATCAGGTCTGTGGGTATGTTATTGGCTTTTAATATTGGAATCAGGATAGGGAAATACCGGTTGGCCCGCTTTAGAGTCAGCATCGTAGTGCCATGAGTAAATGCCATGGATGTTAACTCACGATCAAATCGCTCATACATGTCGCTTCGGTCCAAATTGATTTTTTTGCCGGCGAATGTTACGTGTTCCGGAATATTCGGACTAACTACTTGCATCATGTGGGGCTGTGATGCCCAAGCATTGCCGCACAGTAGCAGAAGCACCGATATTGGTGCCAAAAATATAGTTTTGATTTGCATAGATTACTTGTAGTTTACAATGTTGATATCACCGCTAAGGTCATATTTTACGCCATCGGCACCTTCGGCCTTTATGACATAGTAATATACGCCGGCAGGCACAAATTTGCCATTATATTTGCCGTCCCAACCTTGAGCGGGATCTTTAAATTCAGCCACTTTGACGCCCCATTTATTGAATATGTAGCATTCAAAGCTTATAAGAGACCGATAGCTTACTTTCCATTCGTCATTTACACCGGGTGAAGCGTTAGGTGAAAATGCGTTCGGGCATAGCAAGCGGGACTCGCCTATGAACACCGTATAGGTGTCGCTATACCATTCACATTTTCCGGATGCATCGGCGCACATAAAACGGATGTAATATGAACCCATTTCGCTGAATGTATGGGTATAATCCAGCTCGGTGGCACGAAGAAGCACATCGTTAAACGATGGGTCGGATGTTATTTGCCATTCATGGAAAATTGCAGCATCGCTTACTACGGCTTTCATACTGATGTCGCAAGGCGCTGATCCGCCAAGTGCTGTATCGTCCATGTCTGCCGACTGCTCGTTGTCGTTTTCACGCTCCTCCTGCATCACATTTACAATGGCTTCCACAGACGATGTATTGTAATAGCCGGAGATACATTCCATAGGAACACCCCATGCTGACATAAATTTATCTCCGGAAACCTTGAAGTATGTGTCACAAAGCGGCGAAGGAACATGGATTGAACCGTTTATATATGCTACGCTCTCGTCTGTGGTAACCTGATTGAACGTAAAGGATTCGCTGTCACTCTTAAGAGTTAGATATGATATGTGGATGTCTCGGTCTATTTCATATGCACGAGCATTGATGCTGTAATAATAAATGCGGTCGGCGGTACCTTCCGTTCTAAGAGAAGTCATGGCGCAATCGCTGTCATCATCAACATGCACGGCTGATACCGAATAGGGGTGTGTGGAGTAATCAACAATCCAAAAGTAATGAATTGAGCTGCCGTCTTCAATAGTGTAACCACAGTTCCCCTCAATGTTTGTGAGGGTGTAACTATTACCCGATTTAATGATATTTGATGCAGGAATTTCTGTGGCATAAGCTGCTCCCTGCATTCCCCATTTCAGCCATTTTACATTTTGAGTGGAGGCCTTATAGGAAGCACTGGCATTGGAAACAGTGGGAAGTACATATATTGCATCAAGTCCTGAAGAACTGTTGGGCGTTTCGGAAAGTGCTGTACGACTAATCCCGGAAAATGTAAGTGAAGCTCCATGAATCTGCATCAGTGCAGACACAAAGAGACACCCTAATAAAACTATATGTCGTAATAAAGAGATATTCATTTAAGATTTAACGGAATACAAGCTTTAATATTGCTCAAATCACTTCCATGTTGGCGTCCAGCCTTTGTCGTACTACCTCATACATAATAACGGCTCCGGCCACAGATACGTTCAGTGATGCAATATGGCCGAACATAGGAATTGACACAAAGGTGTCGCATTCTTTTAGGACTTCAGGAGAAATGCCTGTGTCTTCTGCTCCGAGTACCAAAGCAACGGGTACTGTGTAATCAGCAAGCGTATAGTTTATGTCTGCCTTTTCAGAAACGGCTACAAGTTTATATCCGTTTTCTTTTAGGGTTTTAACAGCATGAAGGGTGGACCGCTCACGACATACCGGCAAATGATGGAGTGCACCGGCTGAAGTTTTTACGGCATCGGCATTTACAGATACGCTGCCGCGCTCAGGGATTACAATGGCATCAACTCCGGCACATTCGCACGTTCTGGCTATTGCGCCAAAATTGCGAACATCTGTTATGCCGTCAAGAATTACCATGAAAGGCAACGATCCTGCTTCGTATAATTGTGGAATAATATCGTCAAGGTGATAATACGTGACTGCACTCAGCAGCGCAACAACACCTTGGTGATTCTTGCGGGTGAACCGGTTCAGCCGTTCCTGCGGTACTCTTTGGGTGACAAGATGGTGTTTATGAATCAGATCAAAAAGTTCTTGTGCCAATTCTCCACCAAGGTCTTTACGAATATAGATTTTGTCAATGTCTTTCCCGGCTTCTATTGCCTCTATAACGGCACGAATGCCAAATATCATTTCGTTTTGTTGCATGATTCAATTATCGTTTTGTGATAGCAGATGAAGTGCAGTTGCTTGAGCTGTCGGGTTGTTCTGGTCTCCGCTAAGCATCAGGGCCAGTTCTGCTATTCTTTGTTTTTGGTCAAGTTCAAAAATTCGTGTATGGGTAGCATCCTCATCGTCTTCTTTGAATACTTTGAAATGTGATGTTCCCTTTGCGGCCACTTGTGGCAAATGGGTTATGGCTATAACTTGTATGTTTTCTGCAGCGCGCTTCATCATTTCGCCCATACGATTTGCAACATCTCCGCTTACGCCCGTATCAACTTCGTCAAAAATAATGGACGGTAGCTGCATTTGCGATGCTATTATGGATTTAATGGCGAGCATCAATCTTGATATTTCACCGCCGGAGGCTGCGCCGGCCACCCCGGTGGGCTTTTGATTTTTATTGAATGCAAACAGAAATTCAACATTATCCATACCGTGAATACTCATGTCGGCCGGTGACACTTTTATATCCACGATGAGATTTTTCATGCCGAGCGGTTTTGCCATATTCAGAAGATCAGTGCCAAATTTCTCAGCGGTGACAACCCTTGAATCAGTAAGCTCGGCGGCAGTTTGCCGCGCTAATGCCATGCTTCTGCGGGCAGTTTTTTCAAGCTCATGTATTGTTTCATCGCCGCAATTTAATTCATTCAGCTGGCTCTGAAGCCTTTCTTGAATGGATATAAGTTCTTCAACAGTTTCCACATCGTGCTTGCGCTCAAGATCATAGATGCTTTCTAACCGTTGTTCAATATAATCCAGCTCTTCGGGATTTGCATGCAGATTTTCATCAGCAGTTTGAATCTCTCCAAGAATATCATTCAGCTCAATTCTTATTGTTTCAAGTCTTTCGGGAATGTTTGCCTCAGCGTTAATGGCATTGTCAAGGGCAGATATGGCATCTTGAAGGCACTCGATTTGGTGGAGGATGCCGAAATTCTCATTTTCTATAGCATCCAGAGCCACATCAATAGATGATTTAATTTGAGCTATGTTGGCCATGTTGTCTCGGTTGCGCTCAAGTTCTTCCTGCTCTCCCGCAACAGGCGATAATTCCTTCAGTTTTTCAAGCTGAAACTGAAGGAACTCTTCGTTTTCCTTGCTTTTGGCAATACGTGTTTTTGCCTGTTTCAGAGCCTTTACAGCTGTGCGGAGAACATTGTAACGCTGAAGATACTTAGCCTTCAGCTCTCCATTTGCTGCAAGTGAGTCAATTATGTTGCGCTGAAATTCAGGTTGCGCAAGCAATTGATTCTGATGCTGTGAATGTATGTCAATGAGCTGTATCGCAACTCCTTGCAGCAGTGTCAACGACACAGGAGAATCATTGATAAAAGCTCTGGAGCGACCACTCGGCAATATTTCCCGTCGTAAGATGCATTTATTGTCATCCCATTCTACATCATTGTCTATGCAGTACTGCTTCAGCTGGGTATTTGTTGATACTTCAAATACAGCTTCAATAACACTTTTTTGTGCAACGGATTTTATAGCCTTAGTATCGGCTCTGCCACCCATAATAAGAGACAAGGCGCCAAGCATAATGGATTTTCCGGCACCTGTTTCACCAGTGATTATATTCAGGCCAGCATGGAAATTAATTTCCATGTGGTCAATTAGTGCATAGTTAGATATATTTAGTGATTCCAGCATCAGTGTCAAGAATTAGTTCCTCTTTGGCGGCTCTTTTATATCTTTGAGACGCCGTTGCTCAGTCGGGTAAAGGGAGTAGAGAAGTTCGTAAACACCGTCTCTTTCATCCTGTGATCCCTGACTGTAAATATTTATTAATTCGTCAAGCTTGGCATCGTGCCAAATATTTAAGGCAACACTCATTGGTTGCGACTGATAAACTTTTTGCAGATTATCAAGTGAATTGGTAATAACGGCTCTTCCTTTGGCAGGACTCATTGACATTTCATCCAATCCTTTACGGTGATATTCATAGATGAGAGTACGGATAGCAGATGTTCCGGGATCTGTAAATGCATTGAGCACTGCGGCACGGTTTCTCCGGTCATCAAAAGACTTCCATCCGAGTTCACCTGATGTTTGTGACAGTTGCACTATGTTCTGTGCCCTGTCATAAAACGGTTGCCCTCCGTTTGGTGAAAAAGAATCAAAATCAATGGCGAGTATGAGATATGCATAATAGTCAAGGATGGCGGTGAGATTATTCTCTACTGAATTTTCTGAGAATATGAGCGGTTCGCCCTGACGGTATGTAAACTCAATGTTGTCGTCTTTGAAATTAAGAAGAGTGGTGGTGTAGTTGGTGTTGTAAACAGGGCGTGTTGATTGAACCTGAAGATTTCCTTTCATCACATCATCAGTGTATTCTCCTATTGTGAAGAAAAGACGACAATCAATTTTTTCATTGGCAGAAATCTGAGCATTTGAAAACTTTGTGGAATTCATGTACTCGTTTATGGCTTCCTGTAATGTAGTAAATATTTCTGTGTTGGTTCCCTCTATCTGGTCAGAGTTGATTTCAACTGTGCAATTAAGTTCCTGAGCATGTGTCTTGAAGCAGAACATACCCATGATCATCATCAAAATTATTATATTGTTTTTACTCATTTTTAATGTTAGGGTAAATGACTTATAATTCCCTCTAAGATTAACTTGGCTACATCCGTTTTGTTCATTAGCGGAAGTTCTACAATTTCGGGACCGTGCGGATAAATAACAGTGACTTTGTTGGTATCGGTGCCGAATCCTGCGCCTTTGTCTTCCAGTGAGTTCAGACAAATCATATCTAATTTTTTACGTTGTGATTTGTCAAGAGCATTGGAAATACCATTTTCGGTTTCAAGTGCGAACCCCACTAAGAACTGGTTCTTTCCCTTAAGGTCTCCAAGAGTGGCAGCTATGTCCGGATTTTTAACAAGTTCAAGCGTCATACCGGTAGTATGCTCACGTTTGATTTTACTTTCCACCATTTGCCGGGGACGATAATCAGCCACTGCAGCGCACATTATACCTACAGAGCAATCATGCCAGTAATTCTTACATTCATCAAGCATTTGTGTGGCAGATTCCACCTTCACAACTTTTACGTTGGGGTTAGTAGGCTTTATGCTCACCGGGCCACTGACAAGGATAACCTCAGCACCTGAATTTGCGGCAGCATCAGCAAGTGCATACCCCATCTTTCCTGATGAGTAATTGCCGATAAAACGTACAGGGTCAATCTTTTCGTATGTGGGACCTGCCGTAATCAGTATTTTTTTACCGGCCAATAGGGAAGTGCTCTCAAAAAAATTATTAAGAGCTTCAACAATTTGTTCAGGTTCGGCCATGCGTCCTTTGCCAATAAGGTGACTCGCAAGTTCACCAACGGCAGGTTCTATGATATGGTTGCCGTAACTGACAAGAGTTTCAATATTGCGAACGGTGCTTGGGTGAGCCATCATGTCAAGATCCATGGCTGGAGCTACAAATACGGGCGCTTTTGCTGACAGATATGTGGTGACAAGCATATTGTCGGCAACACCATTTGCCATTTTCCCTATGGTGCAGGCTGTGGCCGGGGCTATCACCATTGCGTGCGCCCAAAGACCTATATCCACATGGCTGTGCCATTCTCCCGTATTTGCTGTGAAGAATTCGCTTATTACAGGCTTGCCGGTAAGAGCCGACATGGTGACCGGAGTAATAAACTCCTTGGCTGAAGGTGTCATTACAACTTGCACTTCTGCACCCTGCTTTACCAGCAATCTTACGAGTGAGGCGGTTTTATAGGCGGCGATACCTCCTGTTATGCCGAGAACAATATGTTTGCCTTTTAGCATTCTATTTTTTTTGTTTTGCGCTTTCAACTCGCAGATGAATGCGTGCGAAGCAATCTTTAGTGTTTTGAGGAAAATCCCCCTGCATTATCCATCCGTAATATCCGGGGTCGGTAGCGAGCACTTCTTCAGCTATGCGTCCTTTGTGTTTTCCGAAATTAATAACCTCTTTCTTGTTTTCATTCCATACAAGACGCCCCATGAAATCCACATTGCGGCTATGGCTGGAATACTCTGAAAGTCCGTCCACATCGCACGGAAGGTCTTCATAATGGTTTAACTGCGCTTTTAAAACCTCATAGGTGGCACGGGTGTCAGCTGTTGCAGAATGTGCGTCATCAAGATCTTTGCCGCAATAAAACTTATACGCAGCTACAAGAGTACGTGGTTCACGCTTGTGAAATATAGTCTGTACATCAACGAGCTTGGTTCGGCTAAGGTCAAATGCTATGCCGGCCCTGCGGAATTCCTCCACAAGCATAGGCACATCAAACCGATTGGAGTTGAATCCGGCAAGATCGCATCCCTCAAAAAATTTGGCGAGGGATTGTGCGATATCGGCAAATTTCGGTTTGTCGGCTACATCCGCATCCGTAATATGGTGCACTTCTGTGGCCTCAGTTGGTATGTGCATGCACGGATTGATGCGAGTGGTATGCTCTTTGTCGGTACCGTCAGGATAAACTTTGATGAGAGAGATCTCAACAATCCTATCCTGAGTGATATTGGTACCGGTTGTCTCAAGGTCAAAAAAGATTATGGGTCGTGTAAGTTTAAGTTCCATTACCGTAGAGGTATTAGTCAGTGATGTTCATGGGCATGAGGAGCATAAGGAGCTCTTCATCGGGAGCATTTTCTGCCGGAAGGCAAATTGCGGGACGACTTGGATCCGCAATTTTAAGCATAACATCTGTGGTGTTGAATGTTGACAGTATCTCTATGAGGAACATACTGCTGAAGCCCATTACCATCTCCTGACCATCATAGCTGCAAGGAACGGTTTCACTTCCGGATGTGCCGAAGCTGTTGTCACTTGCCTTAAGGGTAAGGAGATCCGGTGTGAGACGGAATTTAACAAGGCCGCCGCCCTGATCTCCGAATACAGACACACGACGTACGCCATTGAGTAATGAAAGACGGTCAATGGTGAGGATATAGGGATTGTTTTGAGGGATAACCTTATTGTAGGGAGGGAACACACCTTTGATCAGGCGACATTCAAAAGTGAACGAATGGCTTTCAAACAGCACGCTCTTTTCACTCACAGTAACCTTTATCTCATCTTCTTTAGCGAATACGTTTTTAAGTACGCTCGCGCCCTTTACCGGCAGAATGAATGAACATTCAACTCCGGGTTTGGTCATGGAGTTGGTGTAACGTACGAGTTTGCGCGTGTCAGTAGCTACGAATACCATTGCATCGGGTTTCACATCCCACAGAATACCCATCATCTGCGGACGTATTTCATCAACACTTACTGCAAACATGGTACTGTCGATACCATTGATTACCTGCTCTGTGCTGCAAACGAAGGATTCTTTTGGCCCATGATCCTCGCTTGAGGCACCCGGATATTCCATGCCGCTGATAGCAACCGTATTATATACGCCATTGGAGTAGGAGATGGTAACCTCCATGTTGTTTTCATTGATATTAATTTCTATGCCTTGATCTGGTAGTTCCTTGAACAGTTCTACTATTCTTCGGGCATCAAGGCAAAATGAGCCGGAGCCTTCGGCTTCTGCTACAGGAACACGACCGATAAGGTAGTTTTCCATATCGGCTGCTTTTACGGTCAGGGTATCACCATCAAGCGTGAAAAGGAAATTATTGAGAATCGGCATGGGATTCTTGGCGTTAATTACCTTGCTCACAGAAGAAGCAAAATTATAGAGCGTTTTGCTTGATACGTTAAATTTCATAGGTATATAATTTTTTTGTTTTTATTCTAATATGATGTTTAATCAAATACCCCTTCAATGGAGGCTTCTTCTTCAGCTCCGGTGTCTTCTTCACCAGAATAGCCAAATTCGCTTTCACATAAATTCATGTCGGGAGGGAATGTGAATGTGGCGCTTTGCGAATAAGGAAGATTGGGGTCTGCATAAACTTTCTTCATAAATCTGCCATAGATAGGGAGTGCCATGGCTGCACCCTGACCATAAGCCATTCCGTTGAAGTGAATGAAGCGTTCTTCTCCGCCAACCCAAGCACCTGCCACAAGCTGCGGGGTGAAGCCCATGAACCATCCATCGGCATTGTAGTTGGTCGTACCTGTTTTGCCACCCATCTGTGCTGTAATGTTAAAAGGGGCACGGCGAAGTCTGTTGCCGGTACCGCCATCCACCACATTGAGAAGCATTGAAAGAATTCGATAATATGCTTTTTCGCTTATTACTTCGGTATGTTTGGGCGTGAATTCGCTTATGATATTGCCGTTGGCATCGGCTATCGCTGTAACAAAAACCGGATCAACGCGCATACCTTTGTTGGCATAAGCTGTGTATGCACTGACCATTTCTTTTACCGATACATCTGCCGGACCAAGGCATAATGACATTACGGGATCCAAATGTGATGTGATACCAAAATTATGCATGGTGCGGACCAGTGCCGCAGGAGAGAGCTGGCTTATCAGGCGTGCTGAAATCCAGTTGTTGGAGTTTGTCAGTGCCCAGCGTAAATCTACCATTTCTCCGATTCTTCCGCTGCCGGAATTTCGGGGCGCCCAGACTTTGCCGTTTTCATCTGTCAACACGGGTTGGGCGTTAAGGAACTGGTCACACGGGGTGAGTCCTTCTTCCATGGCATAAGTGTAAAGGAACGGCTTGACGGTAGAACCGATCTGACGTTTGCCCTGCGACACCATATCGTATTGGAAATATTCAAAATTGGGGCCACCGACATAGGCTTTCACGTATCCATTGATGGGATCCATTGCCATGAAGCCCGTGCGAAGGAAATGTTTGTTGTACAGCATTGAGTCAAGAGGTGTCATAACTGTGTCAACATCTCCGGCGTAGCTGAACACCTTCATTTCCCGTGGAGTGTTGAATGCTGCTTTGATATCTTCTTCCGATGCGCCGGCCTTTTTCATTATGCGGTAACGGTCGGTTTGTCTCATGGCATTTCGGATAAGATGATTGACTCTTATTTCTGAAATCTCTGTGCGATTGGTAGAGTAAGGTGCTCCTTTGGTGTTTCTTTTTTCGCGGAAAAACTGGGGCTGGAGAACGCCACCAAGTTGCTCTGCAACCGCTTCCTCCGCATACTGCTGCATTCGCGAGTCAATGGTGGTGTAAATCTTTAGTCCATCATTGTACAAATCATACTTTGAACCGTCAGGTTTAGGGTTCTTTTCGATCCAGCCATACAGTGGATTGTTTTCCCACTGAATGGAATCATCTTTGAATCCCTGATAATCCCATGAAGGATAGTCACTGCGCTCGGGCTTTGTGGCCCTGAGCATTTGCCGTATCTCTTCGCGGAAGTAGGGGGCCAATCCTTCTTTATGGTCAACTTTATGGAAATTGATGCCAAGTGGGAGCTGCTTTAATGAATCAAGTTCCTCCTTGGTTATCATATCGGCTTTGTACATCTGCTCAAGTACAACATTGCGACGCTCAAGAGTGCGCTCAGGCTTGCGGATGGGGTTGTATATTGAGGGATTTTTGACCATTCCGGTAAGCATAGCCGCTTCCTGTATGTTAAGGTCCTTTGCTTCTTTGCCGAAATATACATGAGCGGCTGACTTTATGCCAACGGCATTGTATAGAAAGTCAAATTGGTTGAGATACATTTTTAGTATCTCGTCTTTTGAATAAAAGCGCTCAAGTTTTACGGCAATCATCCATTCAATGGGCTTCTGCATTGCGCGGCTTATAATGCCGTTAGATTCGGGGGAATAAAGTTGCTTGGCCAACTGCTGGGTAATAGTTGAGCCGCCGCCGGCGTTTTTGTGGCCCATTAAAAGAGTTTTAAAAGCCACACGCATCAAAGCGCGAAAATCAACACCGCTATGCTCCATGAAGCGGGAATCCTCTGTGGCAATGAGGGCATCCACCATATAAGGCGAAATTTCATCATAGTCGGCATAAACTCTATTGCCAGTGTTTTTGAAATATCGTCCTATCTCTTGTCCGTCAGCGGAATAAACCACAGAAGCAAATCTATCGCGTGGATTTTTTAACTCTTCAACAGGGGGCATATAGCCTATAATGCCGTTGTAAACGAGTATAAAAAACAATATGCCTATAACTACAAGCGAGCCAAACACCATCCACATCGCTACAATGATGCTGTGGTGCTTGGCTTGTTTGGAATATTTATTTTTAGAAGAAAAATCCTTATTCATCTTTGATCGTTATACGGGGCTGCAAAATGTAAGTCCTTATCCGTGCAAAGATATGAAAAGTAAATCAATTTTTCTGCCAAAAATGTCTAATTTTTTAATGCAAACGGCTCTTACCGTCCGCTTTCAGTTATCATTTGCGACACATGCTCGTTGAACTCTTTGCTTGCCAACAATTGTTCTATGGTTATATGCATACGATAACGCCAGTAGTGCTTGGGATTTGCCGGTACGTTTATTACCTCTTCACGCGGGTCATTACGGCGTATGAGCGCATCGCAGGACATCCAATCTTGCAACGGGAGTATGCAAAGCATTGACGGGGCTGAAAGGTTTTGCCTTAATATCAAATCGCAAATCCACGGTTCTGCGAACTTAGGAGCTTCTCCCGGCTGGTGCAGCATGTGATTGTAGAAAATCTGGGTGGCATCGCGGTTTTCTTCCCACCATACCCTGATACCTCCCATGTCATGGGTTGAAGTGGTGCATACCGACAGGTACGGATAATGGGCAGGATTGCCGAACATGTCATTGGGATTCTTGGGCATGCGCTGAATCTCAAGCGACAGCATCTGAAGCTTATACATCACATCAGGCACGCAAGCAGGAATCATTCCAAGATCTTCAGCGCAACACAGCATGCCTGTAGAATCAATCAGCGGCGGTAGTTTCCACATGGCCTTTCCATACCAGAAATCGTTGTGGCGATGATAGAAAAAGTCATTGTACAAACGGTCAAAACACCATTTGTCATAGTCGCTTAACGAACGGTAGATGTAGGTGAACTGAGCCGAGATGCGAGGATGGTATTTCCCTTTCTCATACGGGTCTTCAATGAACAATACATCGTCAATAAGTCCCAGTAGCGCATTGCACAATTTGTTGTTTTTGTCATTCTTTTCAAGAGTTGCGAAATAATCGGCAACCTTGCGTTGTGTGTTGAATGCTGACTTAAGGGTATATACGCCGTTGTCATGTGCATCAAGGAATCTATAGGCGGCTTCTTCGGAATGTTCTCCAAAGAAATCATTGAGCATATAATGACGTATGTAGGGCTTGGTATGTAAATCCGGATTAATGTAGAACCCATAGTTGTTCCTCATTTCTTCGGGCGTGAAGGGGAGAGCTGGGTTGAAAACACCAAGAAGTCCATGCAAAGCGTCAAGAGGAATTTGCCAGATGCGGAAGAAACCAAGAACGTGGTCTATGCGGTATGCATCAAAATACTGTGACATTTTGCGAAGCCTTGCTTTCCACCAAGCAAATCCGTCTTTTGACATTTCTTCCCAATTGTATGTCGGGAAGCCCCAGTTTTGCCCCATTACTGAAAAATCATCCGGGGGAGCACCTGCGGAGCAATCCAAGTTGAAAAGTTCGGGATGCAACCATGCATCAACGCTGTCGCGCGATATACCGATAGGAATGTCGCCTTTTATGGCAACACCGTTTGCATGTGCATAATTGCGCACTTCAAGCATTTGCTTGTCAAGATGATACTGTACGTAGCAATGATACTGGACTTCGTCAAAATTTTCATTTATGAATTTTGCAATTGACGAATGGTGGTATTGGGAATATTCGCCCCATTGACGGATGTCAGATGTCTTCATCTTGTCGCGCAGCACACACCATGCGGCATATGGCATAAGCCATGACTTATTGCTGTCAACGAAATTGTTGTATTCGGCATTATCTTTAAGCTCGTGCTTGTGGGCAGCATACAATGCTCTTACATAACGCTCTTTTGCATTATTGGCACGCTCATAATCCACTTGCGGCAAGCTGTTAAGCTCTTTTCTGATTTCTTCAAACTCAGAGGCAAGTGCCATGTCCTCAAGCACACCGACTTTGTCAACCCGCAAATACATGGGGTGAAGCGCGAAGGTGGAGTTGGCATTATAGGGATATGAGTCGGTCCAACTATGAGTCATGGTAGTGTCATTGATCGGCAGAAGCTGAATGAACTGTTGTCCGGTTGCCTTTGCCCAGTCAACCATGAGCTTCAGGTCAAAGAAGTCGCCTACGCCAAAATCATCCTCGGACCTCAAAGAGAATACAGGAATGGCAGTTCCGGCTCCACGATACGGGGGGAGGGGATTGCCGACCTTGTCATATGAAATGACTACTGCATCGTTGGCCTCAATATCGGCAAGGTTCAATTGTCTGTTATTGGCCGGTTCCCATGCCACAAGCTCCAAAGAGCCTTTTCTCAGTAGGAGATATTTATATTCCAGAGGCGAAGATACAGCCGTTATTGGCAATGTAAAGCACCAATGAGGGAAATCAGCGCAGTTCAGCACCAATGCATTTTCTGGATTCCACATGCCCAGTGCCTCATTGCTGCCACATACTGCCAAAACCATGTCAGACGGCACACAAGGTGCTTCCACATTGAATGTTACGTATCCCGGTTTGGATGGCATGCATATACCGTAGGATTGATGCGGGTTAATACATTCAACGAATGCTGTGGAATAGGCGGCTTTATTGGCCGGTACATCATTCCAATTGTCGAAAATCTTAACCCTTATTGCTCTGGGGTCAATATCGGCTTTATGGGGTGCTCCCCATTCATTGCGTACCGCGCCATCGGAATTGCGTACCTGATAGCTGTATTCAAAACGCCCTTGCGCAGGCTGAATGTCAAGAGTCAGGCTCCAATGACCATCTGATGTTAACTCCATTTTTACCCCGGAAGAATCTTTGCCACCAAGTTCGGGTAACGAACCGCGAACATACAGTTCTTCTCCCCAATGGGTAAAGTAATCAATGTTAAAACAAATTTTCATGTGTGTAAATAAGGTATGATATAATCTTCTCTATATATTCCGGCGGCAACTGCAGTTGCCGCCGGTGGTTATGCGTAAAATATTGCGCAGCTTTAGCCGCATTTGGATGTGCCGCAAGAGGTGCATATCAGGCATCCTTCTTGATAGACGAGTGTTTCCTGTCCGCAATTAGGACAGCACTGCCCACTGGCTTTGGTGCCATTTGGCAAATACTTCTTGAGAGCACGCTCAACACCCATTTTCCAAGTGTTGATTGACTGGCTGTCAAGTTCAAGCGTATTAACCAACTTCAATACCTGATCTATGGGCATTCCATAACGGAGCACACCTGAAATCAGCTTGGCATAATTCCAATATTCCGGATTGAATTTGTCACTCAATCCCTCAATTGTGGTTTTATAACCGCGCTTGTTTATGAATTGGAAATCGTAGCGCTTGTTGCCCTTGTCGTCAATGGCTTTGATGATTTTTCCGTGAGTCACTGATTTGGGACAGAAAATACCGTCATCATCATCAGCAAGTCCGGTGAAAATTTCATATGGACGGCCGTCAATAAGACCTACGAATGCAATCCATTTCTCTTTGTTATTTTGAAAACGCACCACATCGGCTTCAAGTTCAATCGGGCGCTTGCCTACATGCTGTGGAGTGGCAATTTTTGGCTCGGCTTTTTTCTTTTCTACTGATACGAGAACGCCTGCACGGGAGCCATCGCGATAAACGGTGCAACCCTTGCAGCCCGAGCGCCATGCTTCTACATAAAGTTGGCCAACAAGTTCTTCTGTGACATCATTGGGCAGATTAATTGTGACAGAGATGGAGTGATCGACCCATTTTTGCACGCGCCCCTGCATGCGCACTTTTTCCAGCCAGTCAACATCATTGGATGTAGCTTTGTAATAAGGAGACTTTGCAACAAGAGCATCAAGCTCATCCTGTGTATAATCTGATTTTACTTCAATGCCATTAATCTTCATCCATGTAACGAACTTTGGATGATATACGATGTATTCCTCAAAGGCATCCCCGCTCTCGTCCACGTAATCCACTCTTACATCCGTGTCGCTGGGATTGACCTTGCGACGGCGTTTGTAAACGGGAAGGAATACCGGTTCAATACCTGAGGTGGTTTGAGTCATAAGGCTCGTAGTGCCGGTGGGCGCAATGGTGAGGCATGCAATATTGCGGCGACCAGATTTCACCATCTCATCGTAAAGTTCCGGACTGGCCTCGCGAATACGCTGGATATATGGATTGTTTTTCTCTCGCTCGGCATCGTAAATTTCAAATGCACCGCGCTCTTTGGCAAGATTCACACTTGATGCGTAAGCTGCAAGAGCTAACTCCTTGTGTATGTTTTCCGAAAATGCAGTGGCTTCGGGCGTTCCATAACGCAACCCCATGGCAGCTATCATGTCGCCCTCTCCGGTTGTGCCAACGCCGGTGCGTCTTCCTTTAAGCGTTTTATTGCGGATTTTACTCCAAAGGTTTATCTCGGTTTGCTTTACCTCGTCTGTTTCCGGATCGCTTGCTATCTTGGCCAAAATCTTATCGATTTTTTCCATCTCCAGATCAATGATGTCATCCATTATTCTCTGGGCCTTGCCTACGTGCTCATGGAACAATTCAAAATTGAATTTGGCCTCCGGAGTGAATGGGTTTTCTACATAAGAATACAGGTTGATGGCCAGAAGTCGGCAACTGTCGTAAGGACATAGTGGAATTTCGCCACAAGGGTTTGTGGAAATAGTTTGAAAGCCAAGGTCTGCATAGCAGTCGGGTACAGACTCTCTTATAATAGTATCCCAGAATAACACTCCTGGTTCGGCGGATTTCCATGCATTGTGCACAATTTTTTTCCATAACCGAGCAGCGTCAATCTCTTTGTTGACCTCTTCATTCCCGGTTGTGGATGCGAAATGCTGGATATATGGCTTTCCATCGACAGCAGCCTGCATAAATGCATCATCTATTCTCACTGATACATTAGCCCCGGTGACTTTCCCTTCCACCATTTTTGCGTCAATGAAAGATTCCGAGTCAGGATGCTTGATACTGACAGTAAGCATTAGGGCACCGCGACGGCCATCTTGGGCAACTTCACGCGTGGAGTTGGAATAACGCTCCATAAACGGGACAAGACCCGTAGAGGTAAGGGCTGAGTTTTTTACCGGAGTGCCTTTAGGTCGGATATGAGACAGATCGTGACCCACACCTCCGCGTCGTTTCATGAGTTGTACTTGTTCCTCGTCAATTTTGATTACACCACCGTAGGAATCCGGTTTTCCGTCAAGCCCTATCACGAAGCAATTGGATAGAGAGGCTACCTGATAGTTATTTCCAATACCGGTCATGGGGCTTCCTTGCGGCACGATATATTTGAAATGGTCCAAAAGATAAAACAGCTCATCCTCGTTCATAGGATTGGGATAGTTACGTTCTATTCTGGCGATTTCTGAGGCAAGTCGATGGTGCATGTCGGTAGGTGACTCCTCATAGATATTTCCAAAAGAATCTTTTAATGCATATTTGCTTACCCATACGCGGGCGGCAAGTTCGTCGCCGTCAAAATATTTCAATGAAGCATTATAGGCTTCATCATAAGTAAAGCTCTTATTTTCCACAGTGGTAGTTTCGGTTGCAAATTAGGGTTATTAAATCAAAATAAGAAAAAGAAAGTATAACTAATTAATGAGGATGCAAAAATTGCATTTAAATAATTAATATCAAAATATTAAAGCAATAATTTTTGTAAATGTTGAGAAGTTTCCCGTTTTCAAATGCCAACACATTGATATTTAGTTGGATTAGGGATAATGATGTGTTGAAAAGTTTTCCAAAATATCTTTCACGTATAAGGTGCAATTTGTCAATAATGTTTATATTTGCGCAAAAAAAGTTGGCATGAACACTAAAGGCTTTTTCCTGAACAGGCGCACTGTGCGCAAATATTCCAATAAACCGGTAAGTGATGAATTGCTCACTGAGCTTCTTACTCAGGCTGAACATGTGCCTACCACCGGCAATATGCAGCTATATAGTGTTGTGGTAACACGCGATCCGGAGCGCAAAAAGCAGCTTGCGCCGGCTCATTTTAATCAGCCGTCAGTTATAGGGTGTTCGGTACTTCTTACGTTTTGCGTCGACTATAACCGGTTTGTTCGTTGGTGTGAAATAAGTGATGCCACTCCCGGATATGATAATTTCCAATCGTTTGTGACAGCGGTGCTTGATACGGCCCTTTTTGCACAACAGTTTTGCACGATTGCGGAGATGAATGGCCTCGGGTGCTGCTATCTTGGCACAACAACCTACAATGCACCACTCATCAGCGAAATTTTAAATCTGCCTGAGCTGGTAGTCCCTGTCACAACTATTGCTTTGGGTTATCCTGAGGGTCAGACACAGGTCAGCGACCGGCTTGATGTTGGCGCTATCATGCATAACGAGGTTTACAATGATTACTCTGATGAGGACATCAAACAGGCTTATGCAGAGAAAGAGGCCCGAGAGGATAGTAAAATGTTTGTGAAGGAAAACGGGAAACAGACATTGGCACAGGTGTTTACTGACATTCGCTATACTAAAGCTTCAGCCATAGAGTTTTCAAAAATATATCTTGATTATATTCGTAAACAGGGTTTTAAAATTCCATTTTAATCTAACCGGTATATAAATATTAAGGACCGGAAAAATATATTCCGGCCCTTAATCATTGTCAAACGAATATAATTACTTAGAGTGTATCAATTCTTCAATTTTGCTTACATCCAGTTGCAGTTGTTTTTCAATAGGAAGACGCTCCTCAATGTTTTTACATCCGTGAAGCACAGTGGCGTGTGTGCGGTTTAGACGAGTGCCAATGGCTGTAAATGCCATATCGGCATGCTTTTTTGCCATAAACATCACCATCTGTCGCGCATCGGATATTTCACGTTTTCTTGATTTTGAGAAAATCAGATCAGGGTTGATGTCATAATATTCTGCAACACTTTGAGTAATCATTTCAAAGTTGATTGTCTTTTTATTGACTTTCACGGCATTGGCAAGAACTTTGCGAGTCAAGTCAAGCGATATTTCTTTGTCCATTACCGTGGCATGAGCTATAAGCGACACGACCACGCCTTCAAGTTCTCTGATGCTGTCTGTCACATTGCAGGCAATATAATCCAATACATCGCTGGGCAATTCAAGACCATCTTGTTGGGACTTGAGTTTGAGCACGTCTTTGCGCAATCCAAGGTCAGGTTTTTCGAGTTCAGCTGTCATGCCCCACTTAAAACGTGAGAGAAGTCGTTGCTCCATACCTTCCATCTGTGACGGACAACAATCGCTTGCGAGTATGAGCTGCTTCTGATTGCGCTGCAGATGGTCAAATATAAAGTAGAAAGTGTTTTGAGTGCCTGTTTTGCCAATAAGATCCTGTATGTCGTCCAATATAAGTACGTCAATGCTTTGATAGAAATTAATGAAATCATTGATCTTACCATTGCGAACAGCAGTAGTATATTGGCTCTCAAACATTCTTGACGGAATATAGAGCACCCTGCTTTGGGGATTGGTTTCTTTTATTCGTATGCCAATAGCCTGAATGAGATGTGTCTTGCCCACACCCGGTGAGCCAAAAATAAATAACGGATTAAATGTCTTGCACTTGGGGTCGTTGGCGATAGCTTCTCCGATTGAGCGTGCAACGCGATTGCTCACGCTGCTGCAATAGTTCTCAAATGTGTAGCAAGGGTTAAGCTGTGCGTCAATCTCTCTTGTGTCCTGATGCGCAAAAGGGTTTGCAGTTGCTCCGGCACGAGGCATAACATCTCGGCTTTGCTTGCTGCTGACCATTGTCACTCCGGTTGACGGCTCGTTGCTGACCTGGTTAAAATGATAATAGACCTTGGCATGTGGGCCATAAACTTTGAATATTACTTTTCCAAGCAGCTTGATGTATCGTCCCTCAAATTGCTCTACGAAATATGGGGACGGCACAAGAAGAGTGAGCTCGTTGTTGGTAAAGCCGGCTGAAGTAACAGGCTTGAACCATGCATCGAACTGCTCGACGGGTAGGTTGTCCTTGAATATCTCAAGGCACTTTTCCCATAATTGTGCGTGATTGTCGGACATTAAAATCAGTTATTCTTTACTTTTCTTTTCAATACAAAATTCCCAATAATTTTATATAAAAACAAATCATTATTTATTTGGATTTTTGACTTTTGCTGCAACTATGCTGTAGCACAAAGAATTAACGAAGTTATTAACAGTCATATTAATCCACTACTTTAGATTTATTGTGTAATATCTTGTTACATATAGATTTATATGGCATTCCCAATCTTGACATTAAAGGTGATGAATCAAAATTAATGCCCATTTGCAGTGCTTTTATGCACTTAAAGCAAATGGGCAAAATTTTGTTATTTGTAATTGTTCTAAATAGCGAACATCCTTTATAGTAACTTGATGCTTATGTATCTCTTGGGGTTCTTTTTTACATCCCTTAACAATGAGTCAAGGCTTGCAGCAGACCCGTTAAGATTGTCATACAGCCCACGATCATTAAGCAATAGGCCGAGTGATGAATTAGTGCTGTTGAGCTTTTGGGTCATTGATTCAAGCGACTCGGTTATGTGGTGAACATTGGCGAGAGTGGAGTCAATAGGCATGTTTTTAAGTTGTGCAGATACTACGGAAAGGTCAGCACTTATGGTTTTGAGATTATTGGATATTTCAGTGGCATTTTTCATTGTTACGCCTGCATCTGAAGCCAGCACAGGCATTGATGCTAAAGATCTGTCAAGATTTGCGCTTGAGGTTTCTACATGCGCCATTATGTCGTCAAGCCTGTTGACTGAATTTACAAGTGCCGGATTTGACACAATATAATTGAGCGCCGTCAGCAGAGAATCAATTTTTGTCATTACTGAGCCAAGAGTAGGCATCACATCTTTTTGAACTCCATCCAACAGACCGGGAGCAGTTTCTCCGATGAGTACATCGCCAACATCATGGAAATCGGTGTTGTGTGCCATTTGCAGTTGTATGGTGGCAGTTCCGAGCATGTCGCATACCAATACGGCCTTAGTGCCTTTAGGCACCCGTAACTTCTTATCAAGACTCATCTCAACTTTCACATGACCCGGGTTGTCATACTCGTAATTGATTTCCCTTACAAGTCCCACCTTATACCCGTTTATAGTAACCGGCGCGGATTGTGCAAGCCCGGCTACATTTGTATAAGATGCGTAATAGTAGTTCGAAGCTTTAAAAAGATTGATTCCTTTAAGATAGTTGATGCCGAATACCAATATCAGCAGCATAACTGCAACCGATATTCCGATAATCAGTTCTTTGGTGTATTTCTTTTTCATATAATGAAATGATTTATTCGTGACTATTTAATTCTTTCTCCATTAATGGTCTTAATTACAAATGCATCAGAGAAGAGTTTTTTGACATGTTGAAGGTCAACAGATGCTCCTTTTTGTGACTGATATTCACCATAGGTGTATTTATATGTTTTGCCATCTTTGTAATAGCCTACATTCTCAAGACCTTTGAATGCCGTACTGTTTTTTTGCAACTTGGATGTATGAGTCAAAAATTGAATTTTGTAAACGACTTGATCCCTACGCGAAGAGGCGGGTTCTGCTGAGCTTGCAGAGGCATCTTCATGTGTAGTTGCCTCGGGCGCAGGCTCGGATATTGAAACATCCTTGACCGTATCAATTGGGGAGGGATTTAATCGCCTGCGCTCCATTGCCGAAACTTTTTCACCGGATATGATGGCATTTTCTTTGTCAACCAAATGCTTGTAACTCATTATGCCATTATATATGGCAGTAGCCAAATCCGTTTGTCCTGATGTAGAATCCAAGAACTTCTCAACAGTTGGGTTACATATAAAGTCCAGCTCTATGAGCATTGAGGGCATGCCTGTTTTAAATAGCACCCAAAAATTTGCCTGACGCACGCCATGATCTTTTCTTTGGGCGGTTGCGACAAGCTCTTTTTGTACTTCAAGTGCAGCATCCACGCTATGCTCCATATGCTTGTTCTGACTCATCTCAAATATGATGTAGGACTCATCGCTGCTTGGGTCAAATCCTTCATACACGGTAGAATAATCCGACTCAAGTTTCATTACCGAGTTCTCGCGCATCGCCACTTCAAGATTTTCCTGCGAGCGTCTGAATCCAAGTGTGTACACCGATGCACCGGATACAGTAAGACGATTTTTGGATTTTTTATCAACTGAATTAGTATGAATGGACACAAACAAGTCACCATTGGCTTTGTTAGCTATGTCAGCTCTTCCCTGAAGGGTTACAAATCTGTCATCATCGCGGGTATATACAACCTTTACTCCCTTTGTCTGCTTGAGCATTTTCCCGAGCTTTAGGGCAACTCCGAGATTAATGTTTTTTTCATTGGTGATTTTACCCAATGCGCCATGATCATGACCACCGTGTCCGGCGTCAATAACCACAATAAAATCCTTGTTGGAGGCCTGAGCGGTAAACCGCGCCGAGGAGCTGCAAGTCAGCATTATAGCCACGCACAAGACTAATATTCTATATAATATCATGTTCGCGAGAGTACTTATCAACTTTGCAAAAATACTAAATATTGCAGTATTTTTGGCCCACGAAGCATGATTTTTGTACGAATGGGGTATAAATGTGGACTTTTCCACAAATATATATACCCAAAATGTTCAACTATTATATACATTTGTAGGTTCTAAAACTAAAACTGTTTATGAAAACATATTTGTTTTTGATTTCTTTGCTTGTCCTGAGCGGATGCACGCATAATGCCGATAAGGAATCATCCGTTGAAATCACACGATTTGATATTATTGCTACCGACAGCACGGTGGCGCAGTCCGAGCAAAAACTTATGCCGGCATTGTGCGCCATGCGTGTCATACACGGAGATACGGCACTCAATCCGGGCCAAATCCTTGCGCTCTATAAAGAATCACAGGCCACAAAAGCATTCAGTCCTGATGTGCGCAAACTGCTTCCTGAGTTGAAAGAGCAAGAGAAGGAACTTGGCGCATCCTTCAAAAACATTTTGCAAAATCTTCCTAACTCTGTAACCCCAACTCATATATATGGTTATGTGACACCGTATATGCAAAGCATAGTACTTGTAGATTCAGTGATGTTTGTAGGACTAAACCATTATTTAGGCGAGAATTATCCTGGTTATGATGGTTTTGAGCATTATAAACGAAAACTTAAGCAGCCAAATCGTATAGCTATCGATGCTATTGAGGCTATTATTTATACCAATTATCCGTATCAGGAAACTGACAATCCTGTAGCATTGAGTCGGATGCTGTATGAGGGTGCGATAGTCAGCGTTCTTCAAGATGTGATGCCTGAACATTCCGTGGCTGATTTGCTTGGATATTCTGACGATGAATGGAAATGGTCGGAAGAACATGAGCGTGATCTTTGGAAATCTATGGCGGAGAATGGTATTTTATACTCTCACGACCCGATGATGACTACAAGAATTATCTCCCCGGCACCTAATTCAGCAGTAGTGTTGACGGAAGCACCCGGACGAATCGGCAGATATATCGGATATAAAATCGTACAGTCGTATCTGAACAATCATAAAGACATGAGCATCAAAGATATACTTTCTCCTGAGTTTTATAACTCGCAATCAACCCTGATAGATGCTGAATATTCACCGAAATAATATTCAGAATTGATTTTTATGCTCCATCATTATATAATTTTAACAATCTTTTGAAACCTACTTATCAAGCGGAGTTTGGGCGTATTTTTGTGCTAAAATGGTGAGTGAAACCACATTAAATTTGTGCAAGTCATTATAAAGCCGTATCTTTGCAGTGTTATTTATCAAATCAATCATATGTAGAGACATGGTGATTTAGCCGAAAATCGGCAGGATTTCATATTTGATACCATTGCTTTGGACAATGAATTGTCATTGTGAAATCTTATGTTTAACATAACAGGATTATAATGAAGAGAACAATGTTTATCATTGCCATCTTCGCCGTTCTTCTGGTGTCAATGTCCGCGCATACCGAACGTGTGTATGAAGCCGCTGATGGCTTCAATGCTCCGGACCTCACCGTTGACAATAGCCATTCTGCGCTTTCATTGTCTGATTTGAAAGGCAAATATGTGCTTGTCACATTCTGGGCGTCATCCAATGCGCAGTCGCGCATATCAGCAGCCCGTTACGATGACTTTTCTAAAAGTCTTGATGAAGAACGATTTTGTCTCTTGTCGGTCAATTTTGACCGTAGTGAGCGCCTCTTTCGTGAGATAGTGCGTAGAGACAATCTTAGTGCGAAGTCGCAATTTTATGTGAGTGGCAGCAATGCTGAAACCATTTTTGAGAATTATCACCTCGGTAATGGATTTCAATCATTTCTCATCAACCCACAGGGTAAAATTGTAGCCACAAATCCAAGTAACGACACACTTAAGAAAATTGTGTGTTCCTAAGATGCAAAAGGCCGACACTGAGCAGTATCGGCCTTCGTTGTATCTAATGCTGAAGAAATTAGCCGCAGTGAAAATATTGTTTCACAATCTGCGACATGAAATCAGTATCGTTTTTAGCGCGTGCTATTAAATCCTTGTCGTCAAATGATTTAAGATTTTTAATTATGCCGTCAATCATTCTGGGTGCAAAAACGCCATATTGTTCATATATGTGACGATGTTGCTGCAAAGCGTCTGCAGACTCACCACAATTGGCTGGCAGGTGATCAAGTTTTGCGGCCTTTTCGGCATTTTCAGCTTCATGGATATTGACATTTACATATGTATTGTCTGCTACTTGCTGAGCGTTTTCCATTTCAAATCCATATCTGCATGCTACAGCAAGGGCCGCTATCAGCAGATAAATATCGGCAGACCCATCGGCAGACCTTATTTCCACAGTTTGTTTTTGAGCTGAAATCCCCGGCATGGAATGTGAGTTGTGGTTTACAGCCGAGCACATGTCGCAATCAGAGGTCCAGCCCAAGGGAACACGAACAAGCACCGAACGGTTTCTGTCACCCCAGCAGATGTTTGTGGGAGCTTCCTGATGGGGGACGAGACGGAAGTATGATGTGGGGTTGACATTGCCAAATGCCGTAACAGATTTGGCCATCTCCATCATGCCGGCTATAATGGTGCGGGCCTCCTTACTGAGCTTGCGGTCAGCATCCAGCATCATATTTTTGTCGTCTTTTGTTATGCGCATATGAATGTGAAGTCCTGAACCGGCTTTGCCCGTAGTGATTTTGGGCGCGAAAGTCACATCGTAGCCCATCTGATATCCTAAATTGCGGATAATCCATTTGGCTATCATTAGTTGGTCAGCGGTATCGCGGCCATCAACCGGCAGAAACTCAATTTCGTTTTGCTCATAGGTGAGTCCGTCAAGGGTGAAATTTCCTACTTCTGAATGTCCATATTTGATTTGGCCGCCGGCCTGCGCTATGTAGGCCATGCATTGTGTTCTGAATTCATTGAACTTTGCAAACGGTCCTGACTCATGATAACCTTTTTGGTCACGGGCTGGGAATTGCTCATTATCAGGGGCAATGACATAGAACTCAAGTTCGCCCATGGCTTCAAAAGTCATACCGGTTACACGCTTGAACTCTTCGCAGGCTTTATGTAAGGTATATTCGGGTGAAGTTTCAAGTCTGTTGCCATCTTTGTCAAAAAATGAACAGAGCATTGTGAGGGTAGGAATCTGGGCAAAAGGATCAACAAATGCGGTGCTGAATCGCGGCATTACATACAGGTCGCTGTTACCCGGTTCTATATATGAGAAAAGGCTTGAGCCATCCACGCGCTCACCACAGCTGAGAATGGTCTCAAGATATTCAAGTGAATTAATGACAAAATTTAAGGTTTTCAGTCTTCCATCGCCGGCAGGATACATGAAATTTACCATTTCAATTCCTTCCGATTCTATGAAGCTGATAATATCGCTAAGTGTAAACTGGCTTGGTGATTTCTGCAGCTTTTTAACCACCAAATTTTTGTTTAAGGCTATGTTTTTATCCATGTTTATGGTATTAAATTTGTGGTAAAAATACCAATAATATTTATTTCAGCAAAACTTGCCTCTGAAAATTACCTTAAACGATGGTAAATAACATAAATATGCAATTCATAGGCCATTAACCCTATCAATGATGTTTTGAATACCGGAGGGGAGTGGAGAGGCCAGCTTGCTTTTTTGAAACACAATTTTGGGCATATCTCCATTTAGCATGCGATTAGCCTCATCTACAGTTATAAAATCTATCCTGATGGGGTAGATTTCAAACAGACCGTTCATTGTAACCGGATCCTTGGATTGAAATGCTTTCTTAATCCATTTGCCTCTGCCTACAACTTCCATTGACAGAGTGCTGGAGAGCATCTCTTCGGGTTTGTACTCTGATTTATTGTTTGCCGTGTATGCTCGGCTCATGGTCATTTCATTAAAGTCAATGGTCATGCCGAGCATCTTAAATATAAAAGGTGACATTCTGTGATCTTTCTTGTCGGCAAGTAGGTCAGTAGATTCAAAATAGAATTTATCTGTTTTCCTTGCTATTGTCTTCACATGGTGTTTGCCCATTATGGTGTCAGTTGCCGCACCTTGCTTTATCCGGTCGGTTTCTATGATGTCCTTTTCAGGATATGACACAATATCAAGCCAAGAAATGTCGTCAGGCCGATGCTCAGGTTCAAAAACCGAGTCCTTGCCATTTTTGATGTTTCGCTGATACAGTTTTGACGATAATACCTGAGGAGAATTACGTGCTTTAAACCCTTTGACTTTTTCTCGGGGAATATAAAACATGGCCATATGCTCCGCAAAATACTGTATAGTATCGGTAGTAGTGCCTCCGCTTGTGTATTCGCGTATATAGCACAACACATTCATTATGGGCCTTTGCCGAGGTGTTACAATTACTTCGCCGAGTTCATGAAAATCCTGTTCCATGAATATTGTGTCACATAATGCCAAACCTAACTTTTGCTTATAACCCAAGCATTTGATTGTTATTGGAAAATCGCGTGTGCTCAATTTTGGCGTATTCCCATTAACATCGGTATTGCCTATGATTGTTCCGTTTGATGCGAATATTGCTGCAGCAATAACAGGTTCTTTGCTTTCACGGTCGGCCACTATTGTGGAATGTGCCTCAAAAGAAAGCAATATTGCAAATAGCCAAAGTAATCTTTTGTAAAGCATTTTTTTCAGATATATATTTAGATTGACAAAGGTAGATAATTACTTTGGAAACCGATTTCCTTTGCCCAAAAATTTGCAATGACTGTTTGTCTCGGAATATTGCATGTTCATTCGTTTAAAATCACCTGTCAGTTAATAATTAAATCAACTCTTTATCTCTATGTTATTTACCATTGGTTTCATCTTATTAAAATAATCCAGATGTGTTAATAAATGTTATAGTTTAGCGCGTAATTTGGTTTATAGTATAAACCGAATTACTTTTGCATCGGACTTAGAGCGGTAATCGCGAGTGCCGCTCTTTTTCAGACAAATAAGGTTTATACTATAAACTACTTTATAAACATTAAATCTTCATAACGATGGAAGAAAAGAAAATTACTGAGGCTCAGAGCCTTGAAATCATCACCGAGATGATTGCTCGGTCAAATGTCCGTCAAAAACTCGGTAACGGCAATATCATGCTCTTGTGGGGCTATCTGACGGTAATCACATCAGCTCTCGTATGGGTTCTCCTGATTATGACGAAAAATCCTGCATGCAATTGGCTGTGGTTTCTAATCCCCGTTATCGGAGGAATTGCAACTCCGATTATGGCTCGTAAAGACCGCGAAGCAGCGGGCGTGAAAACTTATATCGATAGTGTCGGTAATGGATTATGGACAATTGTGGGGTGTATTGCATCAGCATCTATCGTGATTTGTCTATGTTTTGCATTTTCCGGTTACCCTAACTGCTGGAAAGCTATGATGGTTTTTTCAATGCTTATTGTGGGTTTCGCAGAGGCATTTCAAGGACTTGTATTGAAAATGAGGGCAATGATTGTTGGCGGCAGTATTGGTACGTTGATGGGTATCATACTATTGTGTGCTATCTGCGCCGGTGTTATGCTGTATGCTTATTGGGTGATGCCTATGTTTATTATAGCTTTCATCTGTATGATGGTTATCCCCGGACATATTCTCAATGCAAATTCAAAAAAAGAGAAATGAAAGAATTAGATCCCTTGTTGCATTCTCAGTTGCGGCTTGCGGTAATGTCAATACTGATGAATGTTGACGAAGCAGATTTTGTTTATCTTAAGGAGAAGACCGAATCTACAGCCGGCAATCTCAGTGTGCAGATAGAAAAGCTGTCTTCCGCCGGCTATATTGCCGTTGAGAAAGGTTTTCAAGGCCGTAAGCCCCGAACTGTATGCCGCATTACCGACCAAGGGCGGCAGGCATTTGAGGAATATGTCAATGCTATCAAGACTTACTTGAATCTTTGATAATGATAAACGCGCTCATCGCTCAGGTGAACGCGTTTATATTGTTATTGCTATGTTTAATTGTTGTTGAATTTTGCCGAGCATTTATTGCATACCATCACGATAAAATACGCATATTAAAAAAATTAGCGTGGAAATCATTTGAGTGGGATTTTATTCCGGCTCATAGCCTTCGTAGTAGTACGACTGGTCAATGCCGTGGAAGATGACATCGCGGTCGTCAGTTTCAGTTGTGAGCGTACCTTGCAGGAGTACTCGCAATTCAAGGTCGTTGATAGGACTGCGCTCCATCGCCTGCATATATGCTTCACGTGAAATCTTGCGCCAGTCCACAACCCTGCCAAGTGAGCGTCGAAGCATCATGTCGAGCCAGATTCTTGTAGAACGTCCGTTGCCCTCCATAAACGGGTGGGCAATGTTCATTTCAACGTATTTGGCTACAATCTCCTCAAAGGTGCCTTCCGGCATCTTCTCGATAGCTTCGAGCGCAGGAAGCAGGTAAAGAGAGTTGGCGAAGCGGAAACCACCCTTTGAGATGTTCAGTTTCCTTATCTCACCTGCAAATGGATAGAGTCCGGCAAACAGTGCTCCGTGGATTGCTTGCAATCCGCGCGTCGTGCCAACCTCTATTTTATAGACGTCGCCCGTTGCGAAAAGACTTTTAGCTTTCTCAATACTTGCCCGGTCAATTTCGTTCTGCTTCATGTAATATACTAAGATTAAATACTTATAAAGACTAATAATTCCTTATCACAAATATACTAAGAATCAGTTAATTATCCAATATTTTTAACATATAGCTGTTGATTTAATTCATAAAAAAGGCTGTAACCACCTTGTTATCGGTGAATTACAGCCTGAATAATGGGTTTATGTGTGTTGAGGATTAATCCTCTATAGCAGCCTGCGCCGCAGCTACGCGGGCAATGGGCACACGGAAGGGTGAGCAGCTTACATAGTTCATGCCGAGTTTGGCGCAGAACTTAACGCTTGAGGGTTCACCACCGTGCTCACCGCAGATACCTACTTTGAGCTCGGGCTTAGTGGCACGACCTTTTTCTACACCCATGCGAACGAGCTGGCCAACGCCTTCCTGATCAAGAACTTCAAAGGGATCGGTCTTGATGATACCGTGCTCTTTGTAGAATTTGAGGAATTTGGGCGCATCGTCACGAGAGAATCCAAATGTCATCTGAGTGAGGTCATTGGTACCGAATGAGAAGAAGTCTGCTACAGTTGCTATCTGATCTGCTGTAAGAGCTGCGCGGGGCACCTCAATCATTGTACCGATCTTGTAAGGAACAGAAGTGCCTTTTTCTTCAAATACCTTTGCTGCTGTTATGTTGATTACATCAGCCTGATTCTGAATTTCTTTCAAAGAACCAACCAGAGGAATCATGATTTCGGGATGAACATCAATACCGCGTGCTTTCACTGCGAGAGCAGCTTCAATGATGGCACGAGTCTGCATCTCGGTAATTTCGGGGTAGGTGATACCAAGACGGCAACCACGGTGTCCGAGCATGGGGTTGAATTCTTCAAGTGAATCAACTTTTGCTTTAACTTCCTCAAGTGTGAGGCCGATTTCAGCTGCCAGCTCTTTTTGTGTAGCGGTCTGGTGAGGTACAAATTCGTGCAATGGAGGATCGAGAAGACGGATAGTAACGCCAAAACCGTCCATGGCTTCAAAGATGCCTTCAAAGTCACCACGCTGCATGGGAAGCAGTTTGGCAAGAGCCACGCGGCGGCCTTCCTCATCACTGGCAAGAATCATTTCGCGAACAGACTTGATACGGTCGCCTTCAAAGAACATGTGCTCTGTGCGGCAAAGACCGATACCTTGTGCTCCGAAGTGGCGTGCCTGTTTTGCATCGCGAGGAGTGTCGGCGTTGGTGCGAACAAGTGTTTTGGTGAATTTGGCAGCAAGATTCATGATTGCGCCGAAGTCGCCACCAAGTTCGGGTTCGGTTGTGGGAACCTGTCCGTCATAAACTTCGCCAGTGCTACCGTTAAGAGAAATCCAATCACCTTCTTTAAAGGTCTTACCGCCCATAGCAACGGTCTTGGCCTTGTAGTCAACGCGAATTTCGCCGGCACCTGATACGCAGCATTTACCCATACCGCGAGCCACAACGGCTGCGTGAGAAGTCATACCGCCGCGCATAGTGAGAATACCCTGTGCAACAGCCATACCGCGCAGGTCTTCGGGTGAAGTTTCAATGCGCACGAGCACGACTTTCTTTTTCTTTTCGGCCCATGCTTCGGCGTCTTCAGCTGTGAACACAATCTGACCTGCAGCTGCACCGGGAGATGCGGGAAGACCCTTGGCCACAACTTTGGCACGTTTCAGAGCGGCTTTATCAAATACGGGGTGAAGGAGTTCATCAAGTTTCTGAGGCTCCATGCGAAGCAGAGTGGTTTTTTCATCGATTTCGCCGGCGCGAAGAAGGTCCATGGCGATTTTTACCATAGCAGCACCGGTGCGTTTGCCGTTACGAGTCTGAAGCATCCACAGCTTGCCATCCTGGATAGTGAATTCCATATCCTGCATGTCTTTGTAGTAGTCTTCCAGACGGCCTGCAATTGCAATAAGCTCTGCTGCGCATACGGGCATTGACTCTTCAAGAGAAGGATATTTAGCGGCACGCTCTTCTTCAGAAATACCCTGCAAGGCAGCCCAACGACGAGAGCCCTCAACAGTGATTTGCTGGGGGGTGCGGATACCGGCCACAACATCTTCGCCCTGAGCATTGATAAGATATTCGCCATTGAATATGTTTTCACCGGTTGCTGCATCACGACTGAAAGCAACGCCAGTAGCGGAATTGTTGCCCATGTTGCCGTAAACCATAGCCTGTACGTTAACGGCAGTACCCCATTCTTCAGGAATCTGGTTCATGCGGCGATAGATGATAGCACGCTCGTTCATCCAGCTGTCAAATACAGCGCAGATGCCACCCCAAAGCTGTTCCCATGCGCTGTCGGGGAAGTCTTTGCCGGTGTAATCTTTAACGGCGGCCTTGAACAGGCGCACGAGGTTCTGCAGATCTTCTACATCAAGTTCGGTGTCAAGCTTCACGCCTTTTTCGGCTTTTACTTTCTCCATGATTTCCTCGAAAGGATCTATATCAGCCTTGCTCTTGGGTTTCATGCCGAGTACAACATCACCGTACATCTGAACGAAACGACGGTAGCTATCCCATGCAAAACGGGGGTTGCCACTCTTTTCAGCGAGTGATGCCACAGTTGCGTCATTCATACCAAGGTTGAGCACGGTGTCCATCATGCCGGGCATAGAAGCGCGTGCACCGGAACGAACAGATACGAGCAGAGGGTTAGCAGGATCGTTGAATTTCTTGCCTGTGAGCTGCTCAACATGAGCTATCGCAGCCTCTACATCTTTCTGGATGCGATTCACAACTTCATCGCGACCATATTGAGTGTACTCAGTACAAACTTCGGTAGTGATTGTAAAACCGGGAGGCACAGGCATTCCAAGGAGATTCATCTCGGCAAGGTTCGCACCTTTACCACCGAGCAGGTTACGCATCGAGGCATTACCCTCGGCTTTACCGTCTCCAAATGTGTAAACTCTTTTCATTAGATGGTTACTGTTAAATTAAAAATGATATTTATGTTGGATTTTAATGTTCCTATAATGGTATTATCTCAATAACGTATCGTGTTGTTCATGGAGAGTATGCAAATTTAACACATAAATCTTATTCATGAAATAATTTTTGAAACATTTTTGTAGATTACACATATATTAATGCTAAAATTGTGTAGCTTTGCATTGCGAAATTATTCACTTACAGCATACAACCATGAAAAAGAGACTATCCATGGCATGTGCCATGTTGATGACAATCAGTTCAGTATTGCATGCCACCACACGTACGGAAACTCTTCTGGAAAAAGGATGGCAATTCACGCGCACTGACAATCCGGAGTATTCAGCCAAAGATGTTGATACCAAGACCTGGCAAAATGTTACCGTGCCCCATGACTGGGCCATATACGGGCCTTTTAGCTGGGACAATGACCGCCAGAATGTGGCTATTGTTCAGGATGGACAAAAAGAAGCGATGGAGCATGCCGGCCGCACGGGTGGCTTGCCATTCGTTGGTACCGGATGGTACCGCACCGAGTTTGTCACTCCTGATTCCATAGACCAGAAGCGTGTGACTTTGTTGTTTGACGGAGCCATGAGCCATGCCAAAGTATTTGTCAACGGCAAAGAGGCGGGTTACTGGCCGTATGGGTACAATTCATTCTATTTTGATGTGACTGATCTGCTCAATCCCACAGGTAAAAACACTCTTGCCGTAAGGCTTGAAAATCTGCCGGAATCATCTCGTTGGTATCCGGGTGCCGGGTTGTACAGGAATGTACATCTTATCACCACATCCCGTGACCATATCCCGATGTGGGGAACTTTTGTCACGACTCCTGAAGTAAATGATGAGTGGGCGCGAATAGAGATGCACACGCAATTGGCTCTGGGCAACCTACCTGAAGATTACATCGTTAAAACTGTAATAACCGATCCGGACAATAAGGAAGTTGCCTCGGTTTCCCAAAGTGCAGCCGGCAGCGAGTACAACAAAGACGGTTTGTCAACTACATTAATTGTTGACAAGCCCCGTTTATGGTCCACAGAAACGCCTAATCTTTATACAGCACATACCTATTTGTATGATAAGAACAGTGGAAAATTGCTTGACAATTACGATACCACTTTCGGAATACGCACTATTGAAATCAAACCCAACGATGGCTTTTATCTCAACGGCAAAAGAACTCAGTTTAAGGGTGTCTGCAACCATCATGACCTTGGCCCGTTAGGGGCTGCTGTTAATGATGCGGCAATTCGTCGTCAGATACGCATTCTAAAAGATATGGGATGTAATGCCATCCGCACTTCACATAACATGCCGGCTCCTGAACTGGTAAAAGCTTGCAACGAGATGGGCATGATGCTTATGTCGGAAAGTTTTGACGAATGGAAGCGCCCGAAGGTGAAAAACGGGTACAACCTGTTGTTTGATGAATGGGCTGAAAAGGATCTTGTCAACCTTATTCACCATTATCGCAATGACCCGTCTATCGTGATGTGGTGTATAGGCAATGAAGTCAGCGAGCAGTGGCACGAAGGAGATTGCAAAACTGCACTCTTCCTCCAGAATATTGCTCATCGCGAGGATCCGACCCGACCTGTAACTCAGGGTATGGATGCTCCTGATGCAGTGGTTAACAATAACTTTGCCGCAGTAATGGATGTGGCCGGATTCAACTATCGCCCATTCAAATATCAGGAAAATTATCGTAAATTACCCCAACAGAATATTCTCGGCACCGAAACAGCCTCTACTCTCAGTTCCCGTGGCGTTTACAAATTTCCTGTAGAGCGCAAATCCATGGCAACTTATGATGATCACCAAAGTTCAAGCTACGATGTGGAGCACTGCGGATGGTCCGATCTTCCTGAAGACAATTTCATAATGCATGATGACCTGAAATATTGTATGGGCGAATTTGTATGGACAGGCTTTGATTATCTTGGCGAGCCCACACCTTATTATACAAACTGGCCCAGTCACAGCTCCTTGTTCGGCATTATTGACCTCGGTGGCATACCCAAGGACAGATATTATCTTTATCGCAGCCATTGGAATCCTGAGGCCGAGACGCTGCACATTCTTCCTCATTGGACATGGCCCGGCCGTGAAGGCGAGGTGACTCCGGTATTTGTTTACACGAATTATCCCGAAGCAGAGCTTTTCATTAATGGCATAAGCAAGGGACGCCGCAAAAAGGACATGAGCATTGGCATTGACAGTACCTATACCGATGCGGCCAGAGCATCCTTTGAACGCCAAAAACGATACAGGCTTATGTGGATGGATACCAAGTACGAGCCTGGAACAGTGAAGGTTGTGGCCTATGACTCCAATGGCAATGCAGTAGCTGAGAAAGAAATCAGTACCGCCGGCAAGCCTTATACTATCCGACTTATCCCCGACAGGTCAGAAATTTCAGCCGATGGTAAGGATATGGCATTCATTACGGCTCAGATTGTTGACAAAGAAGGCCGTTTGGTGCCGGATGCTGAACACAAAATACGCTTTAAGGTTAGTGGTGCCGGTTCGCATCATGCCGTAGCCAATGGTGATCCATCATCACTTGAATCTTTCCAGGGCAAGGAGATGAAAGCGTTCCACGGACAGCTGACCCAAGTGGTGAAATCCGCTGAGAAGCCCGGTAAAATAATTGTTGAAGCATCGGCTCCCGGACTTAAGAAAACCACCATAGAACTTTCAGCAAAATAACTTCTCCATACACAGAACAAACATCAGCACCGCAGCAGGCAAATCTTGTTGCGGTGCTACTTTATTATTACCTTTGCATAAAATTTTAATGCATGGCACGAAAACGTAAGGAGCTTCCATTGCTCAAAGATGTTACAATAACAGATGTTGCAGCCGAAGGCAAGAGCATAGCCAGAGTGAACGAAATGGTAGTTTTTATTCCATTTGGTGCACCCGGTGATGTTGCCGATATCAAAATTGACCGCAAAAAGCATTCATATGCCGAAGGCCATATTGACAAACTCACAACGCCGTCTTCTATAAGAATCAATCCCGTTTGTGAACATTTTGAAGTGTGCGGTGGCTGCCGATGGCAACATTTGCCTTATGAGTTCCAGCTTCAATGCAAGCAAAAGCAGGTAAAAGATGCTCTTGAGCGCATTGCAAAAGTGGAGCTGCCGGAAATATCCGATATTCTCGGCTCAAAAAAAATATGGGAATACCGGAATAAAATGGAATATACATTTTCCAATAAAAGTTGGCTTACGTTTGAGCAATTGCGGAGTGGTCAGGATTTTCCTGACAGAAACGCGGCAGGATTTCATATTCCCGGTGCATTTGACAAAGTTCTTGACATAAATAAATGTCATCTGCAGGATGATCTTGGCAACAGAATACGCAATTTCATTAAAAATCAAGCAAAAAGCTGTGGCTATTCTTTTTATGACCTGAAAGAACAACACGGACTCTTACGGACAATCATGATAAGGATAACCTCCACAGGTCAAGTGATGTTGCTTGTATGCTTCGGCGAGGACAACAAGGAAGCAATTAATGAATTGATGAAAGCCATTAGCGAACAATTCCCCGAAATTACATCATTGCTATATACTGTAAATACCAAGGCCAACGACACGTTCTCCGACCTTGACATCATCACTTATTCAGGTCTTCCTTACATTGAAGAAGAGATGGAGGGGTTAAAATTTCGTATTGGTCCCAAATCATTTTATCAGACGAATTCATTGCAGGCGTATGAGCTATACAAGGTGGCACGGAAATTCGCTGATCTTCATGGTAATGAGCTTGTGTATGACCTTTATACCGGCACCGGTACAATCGCAAACTTTGTGTCGCGCAGTTGCCGTAAAGTAATCGGAATTGAATATGTGCCGGAAGCGATTGAGGATGCAAAAATCAATTCCGAGTTAAATGGAATTGACAATACATTGTTTTTTGCCGGCGATATGAAGGATGTTTTGACTGCTGACTTTATTGACCGCTATGGGCATCCTGATGTGATGATAATTGACCCTCCTCGTGCAGGCATGCATACCGATGTTGTCAATGTGATTCTTAAGGCACTCCCTAAAAGAATCGTGTATGTAAGCTGCAATCCTGCCACACAGGCTCGTGATATCCAGCTGCTGGACGAACGGTATAAGGTTGAAGCTGTACAGCCAGTTGACATGTTCCCCCACACACACCATGTTGAGAATGTGGTGAGCATGACACTTCGCGATTAGGGTTATTCTACAGGAGGTATTTCAGGACAGGTGGCAAGCATGGAATTGTAGTATCGCTTATCACCTGTCACTTCTTTTCCTATCCAGCCGGGCATATCAAAATCTTCGTTTTCATCGTGAAGTTCTATCTCGGCAACGGTCAAACCTGTTAAATGCCCCGAAAAACAATCTACCTCCCATCGTCCGCACACATATCGTGTTTTGTCTATCAGCGGAGTAATGGCACAATTTTCAAGCATCTGTTTAGCATCAACAACCGGAATTTTATACTCCCATTCATGGCGTTTAGCTCCATGATTCTTGCTTTTGATAGTTATAAATGCCGCACATTCATCAATTATCCGTATTCTTACTGTGCTGTCAGGGTTTATGCTGAGATACGCCTGAAGTATGTGAGTGGATTTTTGACATTCTCCAAGGTAACCATTCCCTTTAACGAGAAATTTACGCTCGATTTCTAATGCCATGTCTATCGGTTTTGTTATTGATATTTGATTTTGAAGAATTATTTACCAGTATCCCCACGTTGATGTGAGAGCCAGCGACTTGACAAGTAACGCCGTACCGGTTCATCATAGAATTTCAGAGCAACCCAGGCTATAATCGGGATAATTAAAAATATGACTATCATGGTAGGAATAGCTTCGTTAAATGATATTTTATTGCTCCATATCCAGTTGTAAAACAGGTACATAATAGGGTAGTGGACTATGTAAACAGGATAAGAAAGTTTCCCCATCCATTCGCATACCGATGTGGAAAAACGGTCGGTAGTTATGCCGTGGGCACCGAGCCAAACCAAGGTAGGCAGAATGATGATTGTGCAAAAAAGGTCGTAAATGCCATTAATGCGTGAAACACCCCCCTCAATACTTAGGTAAGGCGCGCTGCAAATCAGCACAAGGCCGCCTGCGCAAAGCCAGAAAGCGCCACGTATGTGTCGCCCGGCTTTGAACCCGCGAGTCATGAGCAGGCCTAATCCGAAACAAAAACTCATCTGCATGAAGCCGCCTACAAAACCGCCACAAGGAATTATATCCCACCCGAGAATGCTCCATCCATAGCCCATAGTGTAGCCCCCTGAGAAATTGGCCATTGTGCAAGCTATGACGCCTATTCCTGAGATTATGACCCAAATGCGTAACCAGCGTGTTGACAACCTGTGGAGTAATATTGCGTATAATAAACTTCCGATGTATTCAAAGAAAAGAGACCATTGAGGTCCGTTGAGCGGAAACATTTCTGCATTGCCGCGCACATCAATAATGGTATTGGGCACTGCGGGTATCATGAGTAATCCGAGTACTAATGCTATGACTATTGCGCCGGGCGCAGCAGGTGTACCATCCCATCTGACGCTGCCTTGCAGCAAATAAGCGGCAACACCCAACACGGCAGCCAGGATGACCATGGGATGCAGGCGTATTAAGCGACGCAGCATGAAGCGTCCGGCAGTCATGCCGTTATTCCAACGCGAGTCATAAGCATAACCGATGACAAAACCTGATAGAATAAAGAAAAAATCAACAGCGAGATAGCCATGATTAATCATCTGCGTTGTCCAGTCAGATGCAAATGCTTCACCGAAATGAAAGAGTATGACTAACATTGCGCCTACTCCTCGTAGTCCGTCAAGGAGGTCGTATCGCGGTTTGTTTATAGCCGGTGGTACAAGTGGTGCCGTCATCAATGCATTTTTTGATATGTTAACAGAAATAAAATCCTTGTCATATTTCCGTCAGCAAATTTATGAAATAAATATCAAATAACACATCTCTATTTGCGTACTTGATTTCAAACCATTAATTTTGTAACTTATTTAATTTGACTTGATGATAGAAAGGATTGTAATCATAGACCACGCGGATCCGGTTAGCTTTTATGGAGTGAATAACAGCAATATGCAGCTTATTCGCAATTTATTTCCAAAGCTACGTATGGCTGCAAGAGGTTCTGTAATCAAGGTTATTGGCGAAGAAGCTGAAACCCTTGAGTTTGAAAAGAAAATTCATGAGCTTGAAGATTACTGCGTGAAGTACAACAAGCTTACCGAGGAGGCTATAATAGATATAATTCATGGTGCGCAGCCCAAAGAACTTCGTACTGATGGAGTAATTGTGTTTGGTGTAAATGGCAAGCCTATTTCAGCGCGTACCCCAAACCAACAGCGGCTTGTTGATGCATACTCCAAAAATGATTTGATATTTGCGCTCGGTCCTGCCGGTACCGGTAAGACTTATATAGCTATAGCCTTAGCTGTAAGAGCATTGAAAAATAAGGAAGTAAGAAAAATCATACTTTCGCGTCCGGCAGTTGAAGCCGGCGAAAAACTTGGTTTTCTGCCGGGTGACATGAAAGATAAGATTGATCCTTATCTCCAGCCCCTTTATGATGCGCTTGAAGACATGGTTCCTGCTGCGAAGCTTAAGGAATATATGGAGTCAAATGCAATACAGATTGCGCCTCTTGCTTTCATGCGCGGGCGAACACTGAATGATGCGATCGTGGTTCTTGACGAAGCGCAGAACACAACCACACATCAAATCAAGATGTTTCTTACCCGTCTCGGCATGAACAGTAAAATGATTGTGACAGGTGATGCCACTCAGATAGATTTGCCTAAGACCACAACATCGGGACTAATACAGGCGCTTAAAATTCTTGACGGTGTCAATGGCATCGGAAAAGTGGAGTTTTGCAAGAAGGATATTGTGCGACATGCATTGGTACAACGTATTGTTGAAGCCTATGAGCGGTTTGACAACCTTCGCAAAGCTGAAAATGAAACAAATATCGCGAGTGAGTCTGTTCAATCATAGCCGTAAATTATTAAAGCTATTGGGCATAACAGTATGGTTGTGTCTGATAAGTTTGTGCGCATTTACGGTCTCAGCTCAAGAGACAATTATGAAAGTAAGAGGAGAGGTGCGTGATTCACTCACGCATACTCCCATACCATATTCAGCCGTATTTCTGACCGGAACACAACGCGGTATTTTGACCGATGAGAATGGTAAGTTTGAGATCATAACAGCTAAACCATTCACGGCAATACAGGTTTCAGTTATGGGTTATGATACCAAAACTATACCGGTAAGCAAGTGGCACAATGGCAAAAAAATCACCATTGATTTAGTGCCGACAGGTGTTAAACTCAAAGAAATAGTCATAAAACCGGGTAAGGAGAAATATAGCAAAAAGAATAATCCCGCAGTTGATTTTGCGACTCGTATCCGTAAACTTGGCGACAGTACTGATCCTAAGCGCAATGATTATTACAGCTATGATAAATATGAGCGCATCACTTTGGCATTAAACAATTTTGATCCGCGAAGCAATAAGAATCTCATTTTGAAAAACATGAGATTTCTAAAAGATCATGTTGACACATCTGAGGTTTCAGGCCGGCCGATATTGAACATCAGTACACGTGAAAAATCCTCTACGGTATATTACAGAAAGAATCCTCAAAATGAGAAAGAATACATAGAGGGTTTGGAAATGAAAGGCCTTGATGATTTCATGGACAATGATAATATGCTCACTCTTTTTGAGGATGTACTTCGCGAAATAGATCTCTATCAGGGGCAAATACCACTGTTCAGGAATCATTTCGTCAGTCCGTTGTCAAGTATAGCACCTGATTTCTATAAATTCTACCTCACTGATACAATTGAGGTTGACAGTATCCCGTGTGTTGAACTTAGCTTCGTACCGAGAAATTCCGAGTCCATGGGATTCGTTGGACGAGTTTATGTGCCCGTAGGTGATACCACAATGTTTGTGAAAAAAGTGATTATGAACGTGCCTCATGACATTAATCTCAATTTTATTGAAAAGATGTATATTGAGCAGGTTTTTGATAAAGCACCTGACGGTTCAAGATTAAAGCTCAGGGATGATCTTGTCGCTGAGATAAGTATAATGCGAGGGGTTCAAGGATTGTATATGCGCAGAAACACTGCTTATGCCAATCATACATTTAATGAGCCTCAAAACAGTGAATCTTTGTTCTCGCCTCTCGGCCGAACAGTAGAATTAGATTCAGCTTATATGCGTAGTTCGGATTATTGGGCTGAGCACAGAATTATTCCAATTTCTCATACCGAGAATCATGTTGACGATCTGGCACAGCGTATTCGTTCATTCAAATTTTACCGTATAGCCGAAGGATTTGTCAGATACATGGTAACGGGTTATATACCTACCGGTAAAAACAGTAAATTTGATATCGGTCCCTTAAACTCTGTCATCAGTCATAATTTCGTAGAAGGGTGGCGACCCAAAATTGGCGGTATAACAACGGCGAATTTAAGTAAAAGGATTTTCGCAAGAGGTTATGTGGCTTATGGTACTAAGGATAAAGTGTGGAAATACAGTGGCGAAGTGGAATATTCCTTTCATGACAAAAAATATCATTCTCGCGAGTTCCCGGTACATGCTTTGCGTCTGAGCCATCTTTATGATGTGGACATGATAGGACAGCATTTTGCTTTCGCTCAAGCCGACAATATGTTTCTGTCCTTCAAACGCCACGATGACAAACAAATTACATATCATCGCCAAACCAAGCTTGATTACATACTTGAGTTACGAAATAATTTTTCCGTGACCGCATCGCTGATTCACGAGCGTCAGGAGGCAACCCAATACATGCCGTTTATCGATGGCCGTGGTAAAAATTTCGGGCATTATCAGGAAGCCATGTTGAAACTCCAGTTAAGGTATGCTCCCGGCGAGAAGTTCTATCAGCACAAATCCACACGCAAAAACATAAATCACGATGCCCCGATATTCATGCTTACGCATACTTATGCTCCAAAGGGAATTCTGGGTAACAATTTTGGCGTGAATGTTACTGAAGTGAGTGTGCAGAAACGATTCTGGTTATCATTTATGGGATATGCCGATCTCATAGTGAAAGGCGGACACGTTTGGAGCAAATCAGCTTATCCAAATCTTCTCATTCCAACAGCAAACTTGTCCTATACTATTCAGCCCGAAGCATTTTCATTGATGAATCCTATGGAGTTTGTAAACGATACCTATGCCTCATGGGATTTGACATACAATGCCAATGGCGCTCTTCTTAATCGCTTGCCGCTCATTAAAAAACTTCAGCTCAGAGAGGTCTTCGCTTTTCGCGGTCTCTGGGGACATTTGAGCAAACGCAATAACCCTGAATATAACATGGATTTGTTCCGTTTTCCTGCCGATGCATACACTGTGCCTATGACAAATATGCCTTATATGGAGGTTAGTGTGGGGGTAGAAAATATTTTCAAGGTTCTGCGTGTGGATTACGTGTGGCGCTTGAGTTATCGGAGTAATTTTAATGCTGACAGATCAGGTCCCCGAATTGCCCTTCATTTCACATTCTAATGTTTGAAGTGTGGCACCAATTCATTACTTTTGTAATATAATAACTCCAGCTCAAATGAAAACCGTTGTTGAACAATATAATCTCCGAAACCAAAACACATTCGGTATTAATGCTTTTTGCGATTACTGGATAGAGTTTACCGAGGCTGAGGACATTCCAAATGTCATGGCAACTCTTCCCGCTCCTAAATATAGATGTATAGGGCAGGGGAGCAATATGCTTTTTGTCAACGATTTTAGGGGTGCTCTTCTCCATTCAAGAATTTTGGATATGGAGATGAGCACTGACGATAATGATGTTCTTATACGCATCGGTTCCGGAATATCATTCGATGAAGTGGTTGAGCGCACTTGTATGGCCGGACTATGGGGCGTGGAAAATCTTTCCGGAATTCCCGGGGATGCGGGTGCGGCCGCTGTCCAGAATATAGGTGCCTATGGCGTAGAGATCAAGGATGTCATTGAAAAAGTTGAAGCCTACGATGCTGTCCTTCATAAATTCGTAGAGTTCTCCAATAGTGAATGCGCCTATGATTATCGGTATTCGTTATTTAAGTCTCCTGAAAATATTGGGCGTTATATTATATCCCACATCACGATACGAGTTTCAAGTCTTGGCTCACCACGACTTGATTATGGCAATCTGAGAAACAAGTTTGACGGAGTTGCTGAGATAACGCCTATGGATGTCAGAAAATGTGTGCTGGATACACGTGACGCAAAATTGCCTAATCCACTGAAAATCGGTAGCGCGGGAAGTTTCTTCAAAAATCCGATTGTCAATCCTGAGGTATATCGCCGGATTGCAAATAACTATCCGGAATGTAATGTGCCGCATTATCAGCATAATGATAAAATTAAGATACCGGCTGCATGGCTCATAGAGCAATGCGGATGGAAAGGGAAGCAGATGGGCAATGCAGGCGTGTGGCATTTGCAACCTTTGGTCCTAATTAATGCAACCGGACTTGCAACGGGTAAAGAAATTGAATCTCTGGAACAAGCTATAATTCAAGATGTCAAGCAGAAATTTGACATTACGCTTCATCCTGAGGCAGACCATATTTACTAAAAAACATGAATAACATTTCTCTATGAGTAGCTTTATAATAGAAGGTGGGCACAAACTTAGTGGTGAAATTGAGCCTCAAGGTGCTAAGAATGAAACTTTACAGATTATTGCAGCCACACTGCTGACATCTGAACCTGTGACAATAACCAATGTGCCTGAAATTCTGGATGTGTGCAATCTCATAGAATTGTTAAAGGGCCTTGGCGTAAAAGTTACCCGACACAGCAAGGGTAATTATACTTTTCAGGCTGATAATGTCGATATAAACTTTGCTTCAAGCAGAGAGTTTGTCAAGAAATCTGCCGGACTGCGTGGTTCTGTACTTGTGGTAGGTCCACTATTGGGCAGATTCGGATCTGCATATTTTGCCAAACCCGGCGGAGATAAGATAGGTCGTAGAAAAATTGACACCCACATACTGGGCTTTGAGAAACTGGGGGCAACTGTTGTATATGATGAAGCAAAGAAAGCATATCATATCACCGCACCTGCGTCCGGATTAAAAGGCACATTCATGTTGCTTGACGAGGCTTCTATCACGGGCACGGCAAATATTATTATGGCAGCCGTGCTTGCCAAAGGTACTACCACTATATACAATGCGGCCTGCGAGCCTTATATTCAGCAACTTTGCAAGATGCTCGTAAGGATGGGAGCTAAAATTGATGGCATAATGTCTAATCTCCTGACAATTCACGGATGTGGACAGTTGCATGGAACCGAGCATAAGATTCTTCCTGATATGATTGAGGTTGGCAGTTTTATTGGTATGGCTGCCATGAATAGAAGCTCAATAACTATTAAAAACGTATCTTACGAAAACCTTGGCATAATCCCTGATGCTTTTCGCCGTCTTGGAATAACTATAGAACGCCAAGGAGACGATATATTTATTCCTGAAAAAGATTGCTACGAAATTGAAACAGCCATGGATGGTTCAATCTTAAATGTAGCAGATGCTCCGTGGCCCGGGCTGACTCCCGACTTGCTAAGTGTTATGCTTGTTGTGGCGACACAGTGCAAAGGCAGTGTGCTTATTCACCAAAAGATGTTTGAAAGCCGCCTGTTTTTTGTTGACAGACTGATAGACATGGGTGCTCAGATTATGCTTTGTGATCCACACCGTGCTGTTGTAATTGGCCTTGACCATAAATTTTCGCTTCGTGCCAATACGATGGCATCTCCCGATATCCGCGCAGGTATAGCCATGCTTATAGCTGCCATGTCCGCCAAAGGAGTAAGCGAAATTGGTAACATCAATCAAATAGATCGCGGTTACGAGAGTATTGACAAGCGATTAAATGCTTTGGGAGCTAAAATAACGCGACAGGATTAAGAGCCTGCTCTAAGTATATCAAACCGGTATTACCATCATCGGCATATCGGAATGAAATAACAATCTATGCGCTATGCCCGGATTAAAAATTCGAGCGAGCGCATTTTTCTTTTTATTGGGCACGGCAATGAAATCAATGTTTTTTGTGCCGGTTATTCGTGCGTAGTCCTCAGAAATGCTGCCCGGATTGATGCTGTCAACATCAAAAGTATATTGAGGATATTTGTCCATGCAGTATTTTACTACTCCGTCTATTGCGGCTGCTGAAGCTGCCGATACTTTCTTTGACGGAATTGGAACCCAAGTGATGTTAAGGTTTTTTCGGGGCATCAGTTGGTGCAAAGCATCAATGGCAAGGAGGTCCTCCTGATCGAAATTACTGAAGAACATCACATTCTTCATTGATTCAAAATCTCGGGTGTTCCCTTCCGGCACGGTGAATACGGGCACACGGCAAGTATCAAGTACCTCAGCCGTGACACTGCCCACAAGTTCACGCTCCTTTGTGTCTGCGCCTCGCGTTCCCATCACAATTAGTTTGGGATAATGCTCCTTGACATACTGGCGAATCACATCCTCAGGCACACCTTCTTCCACAAGCTCATGGAATTTTACCGGAGGAAGATCCCCATTTTTAATCATTGCTCTCAGAATAGAAGCATAGGAATGTAAGTTTTTGCGTGCGTTCCTGTCCAATGCATCACTCTCAATATCCCCATCTATGTCATATGAAAAAGTGTCGGTAAGCTGGAGCGAACCGGTAAATTTCGGAGACAGAAAAGAATGTAAGAGTGTTATTTCGGCATCAAGAGCATTTGCAAAACCAAATGCAAGCATACATGCAGCTTTGGAATGTGCAGAAAAATCTATCGGCACAAGAACTTCGCAGGCTTTTTCAAGTTCAGGATCATTATGTGCACATTGAAATATTTCAATGTTTTCAATAATTCTGAGAGCCTGCGGCAGATCCTTTTCATATATCCTTACCCTGACACCCGACGACACTGTAGGGTGTTCAAGATTGACATTTTGCAATGTGCATTTTACCCCCTCGCGTTCAAGCAATGAAGCAAGTGCCAAAGCTCGCTCATAGGTGTGTATGGCCACAGTAATCAAGCGGTCGGAACTCATAATTGCATCGGGGGTATATTAAACAAAGAAAAAGAGAGAGGAGAATGTATATCGTATTATCTTAAAAAGTTAGTCTTTGTCTTGCTCCTGAAGAATCTGAAGAGCCATATCATATATAGTAGTGTCATCAAGTACAACAATTCCCCCATCAGGACCCGGCTCAATATGTACACCTACATTTTTGCCAAATTCATAGTTGCTGCCGCCAAAATAGTTGCGTACAGTCTGAACGGTTATATTTAACTTGTCAGCGATCTGATGGGTAGCACCATCAGGCAAGCTGTCTTTGATTCGACGCAGTTCGTTGAAAGTGATAGTCTTAGCCATGATAAAATATTTTTATTTGTTAAGAATTATTGTTATATTTTGTTGTTTGACACCTTAAATTTATGATAATCTTTTAGTATAGCCAAAAAAATTAAGCATAAATTAAATGTGTTTTATAACATAAACATTCAAATTATCTCAATATCAGTGCTCTTGATCCACGCTCTGTGGGCATTATCAACCTGTACCTCACACCATTTCACGGCATTGTCACCTGTGCCGGATGTTACAGAATCCAGTATCTTCACAATAGTACCCTCATGCAGCAGCATTGCTTCTTCATTTCTGTCTTTTGGCTGTCGGGGAGAGGTGCTTAGGATAGTAGAAGGGGCAATGATAACCGCTTCATCTTTGGCTACGGATAATGAGTGTGCATGCACCGAAAATGATATGCTCACAAGCATCAGAACGATGCACAATATGCCACCAAAAAATCCAAATTTTCTCACAAGCACGATATTGCTGAACAAATATAATATCACGCCGGTTACAACCAATACAAATAATCCGAAGCTTATCCAGGCCCACATATTGGATGAAGCTATATTTGAAATTGCATCAAATGAATTGCCAAAGAAAGAACCTGAATCACCAACTCTGTCAATTAGCTTGGTTTTAAGAAATTGCACATTTTGCTTGGCATCATCATTTGTCGGATCAAGGCGCAGACTTCTTTTAAAACATACCATGGCTTTACCTAAATTGCCATTTCTATAGTATGCGTCTCCAAGATTGTAATACAAATCGGAAGATGTGCCGTACTTTTTTATGGCCTTGGAATATAGGGCTACAGCCTCGGAATATTTTTCAGCAGAATATGCACTGTCAGCTTGAGCTATAATATTCACTTCCTCACCTCTGGCAACAAACGCAGATGAAAGGAATAAGGCGGAGATTAATATAATCAGTTTATAGGTTTTCATAAACAAAATCAATTTAACGCTTGGACGATTTAGCCGTGTTTTCAAGTTCATTGATGGCAGAAGTGGCCTGGGCATACACTGACGAAGGCTGAGAAGATGCAGTGGCATAACGTGCCATTTCGCAGTCATCAAGCACAGCAATAAATTTATTGCACAGCTCTTCGCTTGCGCCAAATTTACTCAGTTCAGAGGCAACATTGTCACGTGACAATTGCGATACCGGTATTCCGAGTTTATCGCTGAGATATCCCCACACAGCTCGAAGAATCTCATCATAGAACTTGTCATCCTGTTTTTTATCCATATACATTTTGGCAAGTTTCAACCGTTTTTTAGCCTCCTTATTAGCTTTGGCAAGTTTCATGCCTTTTACATCAGCCATGCGCTTGATGTTTCGCCGGTTGACGGCAATTACTGAAACAAGGGCTGCAATAATGGCTGCGTAAAGTCCCCAATACCACCATTGAGAAATTACGAAAGAATGAATATGAGAAGGTTTTTTGTCACCCAACTTGATATGTCTAATATCAGTGTTCTTAAGCTCAATGTCTTGTTGCTCAACATCTGATGCCACACTCAAACCTTTAGCCACCTTTATATTATAGCCTTGGGTGTCAATAGTTACATATTCTTTGGTGGATGGATTGAAATAGACAAATTTATCTCCTCCTATTCTGAATTCTCCAACGCTTTGGGGCACAAAAGTATATTCAATTGTCATTTTTCCAGTGACATTATTGCCGGAAACAGATGCCTGAATGTCACTTTTGGGCGAATACTGCTCAAATTCCGACGGAAAATCAATCTTGGGCTCTTGCAAATATTTGATATTACCTGTTCCGGAAATAGTATAAATAAGAGTTGCCGGGTCATTAGTGCGGAAACTGTTACCTATAAGGCGGCTTTCAACAGTAAATTTACCAACAGCACCACTGAATCCGTCCGGCTGGGGCTGAGGCAATGGCAAAACATTTACAGACACCGAATTGCTGCTGACCTTAATGCTGCGCTCCTGTGGACTTTGAACTGTAAAGAAGCCCATATTTACATTGTCGTATTGCACAACATTTATGTCGTAGTTGCCGGAATTAATGGTAAGTTTTCCGGATTTCTGCGGGAAAATAATGCACTTTTTCAGCACAGCAGTCATGTACCGCTGTCCATTATAAGTCTCGACTTCGTTAAGTGAGGGCTGAACATTCATCTCCTCTATCAGGAATCCATCATAGCTCGGCATTTTTGTGGGCATGAAGGATGATATGGTGTACTTTGTATATAACTTCATGGTACATTCAATAGCCTCTTGCTCGTAAGCTGTAGGTTTCGAAAGTATGATTCTTACAAATACATCGTTAGCCGACACGGATCTGTCTGCTGTCTGCGTGCTTGCATCATCAAATTCAACTTGAGGGCGACCGCCTGATTTGCTTCCGCCACTTTGCTGCGCAGGATTCCCGGGAACTACCGTAATACTGAAAGATTTTGAGGTGAGTTTCTTGCCATCCACAATAATGGATGCTTCTCCTACATTATAAGAGCCTTCTTTTTCCGCTCTATAAATATATGTGTAATCAACAGTTGATGATGACGACATTGAGCCGTTGATTATCTGGTAGCTCTGGCTTGTGGAGGTTGAAGGTCCGTATAAAAGTTTACATCCGTTGATTTGCGGAACCTTTAGGGAAGAACCCTCGCCGTTTTTCAGGCGGTAGGTTATAGAAAACTTTTGCCCTACAGCAACTCTGCCGGGAGGATTGACCACATTAAATGAAGCAGCGAAAGCAGCATCTGCCACAATGGCTATAAACAAAAATATGAGAATTAAACGCTTCATCAATAAGTTAGTTTGAATTATTAAAACAGAAGTAGAGCTATATTACCAAGGATTTGTGATGCGTTTCTTGCGTGCTTGAGCCTCTTTTTTCTTTTGCATCTCAACGCGCTTACGTGTTGCAGCTTCTTCATTTTCCATCGCTTTCAGAATTTGCTGTGCATTAGCATCACTGATGCCGGATTGCTCCTGAGGTTGCTGCTGGGGTTTATTCTTATCCTGTTGTTGGTTTTGATCTTGTTGATCCTTGTTCTGTTGATCCTTGTTTTGGTCTTGATTTTTATTCTGATTTTGCTGATCTTGATTCTTGTCTTGATTTTTGTCCTGGTTTTTATCCTGATTTTTATCTTGGTTTTGTTGCTGCTCTTTTAGCTTAAGTTGAGCAAGACGCAAGTTTTGTCGGGTAAGATCATTATCAGGATTTCTTCGCAAAGCATTTTTATACATGTCAATACTTTGCTGATAATTCTGCTGATTGAAAGCCATATTACCAAGATTGTAATAGCTCCGCTCAACAATTGTTTTGTCAACTGCCGACTGGGTAAGATGCTGAAACATTGCCGATGCTTCAGTCATCGGATTGTTGCCCGCATTAGGATCTGCAGACCCGGCCTGACGAAGAAGAGAAGAAGCAAGATTAAAAGTTGCAGTTTCGGAAGTTGGGGCTACTTCAAGAGCCTTACGGTACATAACTTCTGCCTCAGAAAATCTTTTTTCGCGGTACAACACATTACCCTCATGGATATAGTTGCGCTCCTGCTTTATTGTTTCGCGTGGTTGCGCCGAAATCATTGCAGGAAACATCATGAAGCAGACAATAATATATATATGCGTAGATAACTTCATTATTTGCTTGTTTTAGAGAAGAATGTGAATTTTTTAAGCCATTCGATTTTGCTGTAAGGAAGCATTATGTCTATCAGAATCAATATCAATGCTATCGTTATGGCTATAGGGAACAACTCACTTGCCGGATTCGGAGCTGTGAATCGTTTGTATTCTGTGGTTGAGAGTTTTTTAAGCTGGTCGTTGAGCTCAGAAGCAGCTGAAGAGGCGGCGCCGGAAATATATATGCCGTTACCGGCTTGGGCAATAGCCTTGGCATCTTCAACATTCAGTTTGGTTATTACCTGATTACCCTGTGCATCAAACATATATTCGTTACTTTTACCGACAACGGGGATTGGTGCACCTGATGCAGTGCCAAGACCGATAACATCCACCTGAATACCTGCTTCAGCTGCTTTTTTAGCTGCTTCCACAGCATTATCTTCAAAGTTCTCACCATCTGTTAGCAGCACAATAGCTTTTTGAAAGTCGCTTTCGGGAGTAAATGAATTCACGGCCATGTCAATAGCGGTGCCTATTGCGGTGCCTTGTGTCGGCACCATATCGGTGCTGAGATCATTGACAAACATTCTGGCTGATATATAATCAGATGTAATGGGAAGTTGGGTATAGGAGTCTCCGGCAAATACTATAAGCCCGACTTTATCATTGCTCATGTTCCCAATCATTTTTTCAAGCAGGAACTTGGCACGCTGCAATCTGCTTACGCCATTTGGGTCATCGGTTGATGAGGCCAGCATTGAGTTGGATACATCACAGCATATCATGACTTCAATACCGCTCACATTTTCTTCATCGCCACCTTCGCCCTCGGACAACGGCATATAGGGGCGTGCATAAGCCAAAATTATAAGAGCAAGAGCTGTAAGCTCTACAATAATTTTTATACCACCCATATATCGTGAAGCGTCAGGCATTAAGCGACTTATGACATTGAGCTTCCCGAACGTACGAAGCTTGCGTTTGCGGGCCATTCTTGCCCACAAATATAATGCTGCTATAATCGGTATAAGAAGTAGCAGATACAAGCCATTGGGATTAGCAAAACTTATCATGAACTAAAAGTTTTTCAAATTAGGGAATTGGACGTAACCATAAATGCCGGATTATAAGCTCTACTGCAAGCAAGCAAATGGCAAGTAATGCCCATGGAAGATAGTTGTCTTCAGTATGCGAGAAATTGCGCACATCAATTTGGGTTTTCTCCAGTTGGTCAATCTCATCAAATATATGCTGAAGCACTCGTTTATCCGTAGCTCGGAAATATTTTCCTCCGGTTGTTTTAGCTATTGTCTGTAACGTGACCTCATCAATTACCACAGGCATATTCATGTATTCTATACGCCCAAAAGCATTCTCATAAGGATAGGGGGCCATACCGTTTCGGCCAATACCTATGGTATAAACCTTGATGCCGTATTTTTTTGCAATTTCGGCAGCGGTGATGGGCGCTACATTGCCAGTATTGTTAGAGCCGTCAGTCAGAAGGATAATGCTCTTTGACTTGGCTTTACCCTCTTTTATGCGGTTGATTGAGGTCGCAAGACCGTCACCTATTGCTGTGTTGTCCTGAAGCATGCCCATTTTTACATCATTGATGTAATTGGCAAGCATTGCACGGTCGTTGGTAAGCGGAACGGCAGTAAAGCTTTCTCCGGCAAATATCACAAGTCCCATGTTGTCGCTCTCGCGTCCGTTGACAAACTGCGAAGCAACCGATTTTGCAGCCTCAAACCTGTCGGGCTTGAAATCTCTGGCAAGCATACTTGTGGATATATCCAATGCAATAACTATATCAGTGCCCTCAGTAGTGGAAGTGCTCCACTTATCTCTGGTTTGAGGACGCGCAAGTATAACTATCAGAGTGGCTATCAATGCAAGACGAAACGCAAACATGCCATGCAAAACATAAACCTTATAGCTTGTCGGGAGCGACGATAATGCATTAAGCGTTGACACAGACATTGAGGCATGCTGTCGCTTCTGTTTCCATATATACCACGCTATGCATGGTATAAGCAAAAGCAGCAACCACAATATTGATGGATTGGCAAACATCATGACTCTTTTGATTTAATGGATTTGGATTCCTTACTATCTTCTGTTGTTTCAGCAACCGGGGCGGGCTTGGTGTCCTCCACAAATTGCAAAGCTGATTTGTAAGCAGATGCATTATCTTCCGGCAGAGGACGGATTTTGGCGAATTTCACAAAATCAGCAATCTCAAGAATACGCGACATGTATTTTTCCGACATCTTTGTATCGGCATTTTCGCGTAGGCTTCTGCGAATTTGAGTTGAAGTCATCTCCATGGCATTGATACCGAAACGGGCATCAAGATATGTACGCAGAATATCGGTGAGGCGAGTATAGAACTCTTTTTCCTCTCCTTTTTCGCATAAATGCTCGTCATGAAGAGTTTGGAGCTGTTGCATGGCAAGCTGATATGGCGGCACAGGTTTTTTGACCGGCATGAGAGGCAACTTGCCTTTGCGTAGCCATTTGAAATACACAAACCCCGCACCACCTATTATGACAAGTGCCAGCAATATCCAGATACCGTAGTCCGATAACCAATCAGGGAGATAATCCAAGAAATGACGCTTGATATCCACCACATCAGCATAATCATGAACGGTAATCATTGAATCTACAGCTACAGGAAGCACCTTAAGAACCGGACGGTTTGATGCGATTGTTTCTCCCCCGTCAATAAAATATATAGGAGGAAGAGTGTACATGCCGCTGTCAAAAGACTGTACTATTACATCTTGTAGCAATTCCTTACGGTTATTGCCAAGATCCTTGTATGTAGGCTCTGAAATACCTATAATTTCCACATCGCGCCATGCGGTGTCAACTACCTGCACATTACAGCTGTCAGGCAAGTTGCCGACTACCGACACATGCAGCAAGGTCTGTTTGCCCATAAGCAAATAAGCGGAATCAAGTGATGCTTTTATCACAGTATTCGCGCCGTTTGCACATAGACCTGCAAACAAAGCCACAGCCAGAAGCAAAGTATGCAATCTAAATTTTATGATCATCTTACTCCTCGGTTTTTAAACAATGCCATTAATGCTTTTACATAATCTTCATCAGTAGCCACAGATACGTAATCCACTCCGGCATGGCGCATGGAATCTACCATACTTTGTTGACGGTTGTACCACCATTTGCCATAAGCCTGACGCACTTTTGAAGACGAAGTGTTAACCCATTTTTCAAACCCGGATTCAAGATCCTGCATTTTCATTAGACCTACATCAGGCATATTGCTGTCACGCTTATCATAAACCTGAATACCGATTACATCATGTTTGCTTGAAGCAATTGTGAGTGCCTTTTCGTAAGAATGATTGTCAATAAAATCCGAAATCAAAAATGTGGTACACCTCTTTTTCAATGCATCTGTAAAATATTGGAGTGCGAAAGCTATATCTGTACCGTTGTTTTCAGGTTTGAAATCCAGAAGTTGGCTAATTATAAAGAGAATATGTTTTCTGCCTTTCTTGGGTGGTATGAACTTCTCAATCTTGTCAGTAAAGAAAATCACACCAATCTTATCGTTGTTCTGGATGGCGGAGAAAGCAATCGTAGCGGCAATTTCAGCCATGATTTCGCGTTTCTCATCTCCCACGGCACCAAACAAACCGCTATGCGAAGCATCAACGAGAAGCATCACCGTAAGTTCACGTTCTTCCTCATACACCTTAACATAAGGATGATTGTGTCTTGCAGTAACATTCCAGTCAATATCGCGCACATCGTCGCCATACTGATACTCACGGACCTCAGCAAATGTCATGCCTCGTCCCTTGAAGGCAGTATGGTATTCGCCTGCGAAAATGTTTTGCGACAATCCGCGGGTTTTGATTTCTATTTTTCTAACTTTTTTAAGAAGTTCGTTAGCTTCCATATCAGGGCACTTCTACCTTATCAAGAATATCAGTGATTATTTCGTCTGCGGTAATGTTATTGGCCTCAGCCTCGTAAGAGAGTCCAATTCTGTGGCGCAATACATCATGACATACGGCACGTACATCTTCGGGAATTACATAACCACGCTGACGCAGGAATGCATAAGCTCTTGCGGCACGTGCCATGCCAATGGATGCACGAGGAGATGCACCGAACGATATTATGCCCTCAAGGTCTTTCAGACCATATTGTTCGGGATAACGTGTGGCAAATACAATATCTACGATATATCGTTCAATTTTTTCATCAAGATATATCTGCTCGACGACTTTTTGTGCATCCAGAATTTCCTCGGGACGCACGAGAGCCTTTACATCATGTTTAACCGGAGATATATTCTGCCGTATGATGAGCTTTTCCTCTTCTTTGTTGGGATATCCTATCACTACCTTAAGGAGGAAACGGTCAACTTGTGCCTCGGGGAGGGGATAGGTGCCTTCCTGCTCTATGGGGTTTTGAGTAGCCATGACAAGGAAAGGTTCATCAAGTTTGAAAGTGGTTTCACCTATAGTTACCTGACGCTCCTGCATCGCTTCAAGAAGGGCGCTCTGCACTTTAGCCGGGGCGCGGTTAATCTCATCGGCAAGAACGAAGTTGGCAAAAATCGGGCCACGCTTTATTTGAAATTGCTCTTTCTGCACACTATACACCATGGTTCCCAATACATCGGCAGGAAGTAAATCCGGAGTAAATTGGATACGGCTGTATTTGGCATCAATAACCTGAGCAAGAGTCTTGATAGCAAGAGTCTTAGCAAGACCGGGCACACCTTCAAGCAGTACATGGCCATTTGCAAGCAATGCTATAAGCAATGAATCCACCAGATGTTTTTGCCCTACAATGGTTTGATCCATGCCTTTTGTAATCAAACTCACAAATCCGCTTTTTGATGCAACCAAATCATTGAGCTCGCGGATATTCACGTTGTCACTCATAATGCGTTATATATTGTTGTTATTTTTTTTAGTAATGTAATCAGCATATTTATAATCAATAGCATGCAATAAGCTCTTGCATCCTTTTAGGACACAAAATTATAATATTATAACAACCGAAATGTGAATAAGGATGTTAATTTTAGCTATATATACTTTATCAAGTTAAATGATTAACCTTTTTTATGCCTACTCTCCAACTATGGGCGTGTTCACATAGCACATAACATAGACATAAAGCACAACAGCTCCAATTATAAGGCCGGTGAGAATTCCGATAAGGAATCCCAATCCAAAAGAAGAGCCTTTTTTATTGCTTTGAGTATGCTGCACATACTCTTCTTCATCTTCAGGTATATAAGCTGAATATTTATCATCTTCCGTTTCTTCAGCCTTGATTTCAGCAGGTTCGGTAAGCTCGGGACTTTCTACGGCGACTGTTGATTCAGTCATGACCGAACATTCATCATGCTCCTCCTCAGTAATTTGTTCCGGTTCCGGTTCAGTCTCGACTATAGGTTCAACAGTGGGTTCAGGCTCATGCAGTTCCTCGGCATCTGTACTTTCTTCATCATGAATAGGAGTAGAAATTTCCGGTTCTTCAGCAACATCACCGGTATCTGCCGAGGATGAAACGGAAGTAGTTGACGGCTCGGCATCTTGAATAAAACTCTCCGTCAAATCAGTCTCACTGATTCCTTCTGCAAGTTCTGTAGGCTCAAACATCTCAAATGGCGAATTGATTTCCGCCGCAGCATCAGGATTAGGCTCAAACACAACCGGACAATCCGTTTGTCGCGTCAGTGAAAATTTGCCAAGACCGGGGAGTTCAACATTTTCACCGGAACGAAGACATTCTATTACTTTATCAAAATATAGTTTGACATATTGTTGCGCATCTTCCGGAGAAATACCACATTCCGACGCAAGCTTTTCGGCAAATTGCCGTACAGAAATCTTATTGTTCATGACACAAAATGTTTACGCAACATTACACTTGGACGCCACTTTAATTCTATTGATGGTGGCAAAAGAAACGACTTGCCGTCTGCGTCCTTTACTATGCGTTCATCAGATTTAATGGGAGTAAATGTTCCGAAGCCGGGAATGGCTACCGACTCAAGATTACTACAGTAATTAAGGAGTGTAGCAATCATTGTTGCCTCAATTTGCTTGCCCGCATTCTGGTCAAGCCCCATGGCCGCAGCCACGCTTGTTGATATGCTTTTGTGTGTCATGTATCAATCAATCAGATATTCGCTTATATAATAGCGCGGACGGTGCTTGACCTCCACAAAAATCTTCCCAATATATTCACCTACTACGCCAAGTGCTATCAGGATAATACTGCCGAGAAACCAAACCGATAGCATTAACGATGTCCAGCCCGGAATGGCGGCATGTCCGAAATATGATATGAAGACATATATGCTCATAGCCACATCAAGTATCAGCAATAAAACGCCAAGTGCCAGAATCATTCTGATAGGACGCGAAGAAAAAGATGTGATACCGTCTATAGAAAAGCTCAACATTTTTTTTAAGGGGTATTTGCTTTCTCCGGCCACACGTTCGTGTCTGTCATATGTCACTATAGCGGTGCTCAATCCTATTTGAGGGATTATGCCTCGCAGAAACAAGTTGCTTTCGCCATACTCGCTCAGGGCATCAAGTGCTCTGTTGCTCATGAGCCTGTAATCTGCATGATCATATATCGTGTCAAGCCCCATTTTTTTCTGAAGGGAATAAAAGGCTCGGGCTGTTGTGCGTTTGAACCAGCTGTCCGTGGCGCGACTCGCTCTGACACCATACACTATTTCATATCCTTGCAGATATTTTTTTATCATCTCAGGTATGGCATTAATGTCATCCTGCAAATCGGCATCAATAGAGATGGCGGCATCGCAATGACCACGCACGGCCATTAATCCGGCAAGCAAAGCATACTGATGGCCGCGATTGTGAGCGAGAGAAACCCCTTTAACGCGCTTGTTCTCACTATGGAGCTGTTGTATTACCTGCCATGTGCGATCAGTGCTTCCGTCATTGCAGCAAAGCAAATAACTGTCGCGCGATATAAGTCCGTTTTCGCACATCCCATCAATAACCCCGAAGAGCTGCTTCACAGTTATTGGTAAAGCAGCTTCTTCGTTGAAGCATGGTATAACTACTGCTATGATGGGGCGCGATGTCATAGTACGTACAGAATAATGATCAATAGTTACGGGCGAAAATCACACGCTGTTTTGAGGGACGACCGGTCACCATGCACACACCGGGAGTGGTATCGCCATTCAAAGGTATGCATCGGATTGTTGCCTTTGTCTCAGCCTTGATTTTCTCTTCGGTTTCAGTGGTTCCGTCCCAATGTGCAAGAATAAAGCCTCCTTTTTCTATCTGCTCCTTGAACTCATCGTAAGTGTCAACGGTATAGGTCATTTCCTCGCGATGTTTCAAAGCTTTGTTGTATATATTCTGTTGAATTTCCTCAAGCAGGTCACGGCAATAATCTGCTATGCCTGCAAGTGGTTTCTCAAATTTTTCAAGCGTGTCGCGGCGCATTACTTCTATAGTGCCGTTTTCAAGGTCTCGTGCACCCAGAGCCAAGCGAACAGGCACACCTTTTAGTTCATAGTCAGCAAACTTGAAACCCGGACGACGGTTATCGGCATCATCATATTTCACGCTAATGCCCATTTCTTTCAGCTGCAAAACTATCGGTTCAACGGCCTTTGAGATTTCGGCAAGCTGTTCGGCATTTTTGTATATCGGAACAATTACGACCTGTATAGGTGCCAGATGCGGCGGCAATACAAGACCATTATCATCACTATGGGTCATAATGAGAGCACCCATCAGGCGTGTGGATACGCCCCATGAATTTGCCCAAACATACTCAGGCTGATTGTCCTTATTGACGAAAGTAACATCAAAGGCCTTGGCAAAATTCTGCCCGAGGTTATGGGAAGTGCCGCATTGAAGTGCCTTACCATCCTGCATCATACCTTCAATAGTATAGGTGTTTACAGCTCCGGCAAAACGCTCATTTGCAGATTTCACGCCTTTTATAACTGGCATTGCCATATATTTTTCAGCAAAATCGGCATACAGATTAATCATCTGCACTGTTCTTGCTTCTGACTCTTCGGCTGTGGCATGAGCGCAATGTCCCTCCTGCCATAGGAACTCAGCAGTGCGGAGAAACATTCTTGTGCGCATTTCCCAACGCATTACATTGGCCCATTGATTACATAAAATTGGAAGGTCCCTGTAACTATGAATCCAATTGCGATATGTACCCCAGATTATGGTTTCAGAGGTAGGACGTACTATAAGTTCTTCTTCAAGTCGCGCTTCGGGATCAACAACCACGCCATTGCCATTAGGGTCATTTTTCAATCTGTAGTGAGTTACTACAGCGCACTCTTTGGCAAAACCTTCCACGTGCTCGGCCTCTCTACATAAGAATGACTTCGGGATAAGGAGGGGGAAATATGCATTTTGTACGCCGGTTTCCTTGAACATTTTATCAAGCTGCTGCTGCATTTTTTCCCATATGGCGTAGCCGTATGGCTTGATAACCATGCAACCACGCACAGCCGATTGCTCTGCCAAATCAGCCTTTACCACTAAATCATTGTACCACTGCGAGTAATTATCAGCTCGTTTTGTTAGGTCTTTAAGTTCCTTTGCCATTGCTGTATAGTTAGTAGAGAGTGGCGATTACACGCCGACTCATAATTTCACGTAGGTTAATTTTTCAAATTGCAAATTTAGTAATTTTACATTACATGCCATAAGCTGTGACATTATTTTAGTACACCTTGATGTGCCATTTCTATCATTTTAGGACCGGGTATAAAAACAACATCAAGTCTGCGGTTCTCAGCTCTATGTTTCATGGTGTCATTGGGCTGCAAGGGATCGTCCGAACCGAATGCATATGGTATTATGATTTGATCTTCGCTGATTACTCCATTATCTATCTGATCCATAAGCCAGTCGTAAACCGAATTACTTCTTGCGTGAGACAAATCTTCCTGATACTGAGTTGATCCTGTATCATCGGTATGCACGCTATATACTATTTTATACATATTCGGATCCTGACTACTCATGAATTTCAGCAGAGGATCAAGTCTTTTCTGTGCATAAGGAGACAGCAGTGTGTCGTTGGGCAGAAATAAGTCATCTGTGGGTATCGACACAACAAAAACCTCGTCACTCCGCATTAAATCAATTATATAATGGCGCATCATATCGCTCGCCACTTTCTTCACATAATTGCGAACGGCCTGCTTGTCGGATTTTGGCACAACCGGTGTGGCCAGATTAGGCTCATAATCCATATCCATAAACACCTCTTCAAGATAGCCGGTGTAAGGATCGGAATATTCCTGGGCTTTTGCAGTAATCCCTGCCAAAGCGATTAGCAATACGGATATGACTCTATACCATTTCATTGTATCAATCCAGAATTGAAAGCTCGTATTCAAGCTCCGCATTCACTATTTTGTCAATATGTTCCGGTTGTACGTTGCATCCTTTGTCCTTACGCATCATGCGGCTTACATAGGTGCATATTTCGTCCGATGGCATAACATCATCATCGTCGTCGGCATCTATTTCCAGCAACCCGTTTTCCTCATAACAGTCCCAGATTGCATCTATGATGTTGAGAATGTCGTCATCGGAATACATTCCGGAAATCTCATCGCCAAGTTTCTTGCGTATAAACTCTATTGCATCATTTTCATCAAACATAACAACTACAAATCTGACAACCCTTCAGGAAGGTCAAGTTTCACAATATTTTTATCACTATCAATATCGCTAATGAACTCCATGGCAACCGGAACAAGAATAGAATCGCCTGTCGGTGTCTCTATAATAAACAACGTATTTTCAGTATCGTCATTCACATCTTCTATAGTTCCGAGTAAATTGCCATTAGAATCAAAAGCAGAGTAACCTATTAAATCACTTGCATAAAATCCCTCGTCCTCTCCTTGTCCCTCAAATTCCACATCATCTTTCAAAGCATACAGCTCCTTGAGCGACAGCATGGTCACCTGCTCATCAGAGTCAAGATTATCAAATTTGACCAAACAGGTGTCGGAAGTCTTGGGGCGAACAGACTCCACAAAAAATGGCACGAAAATACCGTCAATATTCACCACTACACATTTGAGCGCGCGCATATCAATGTCACCGAATAATTCCACAGTTATCTCACCTTTTATACCATGTGGCTTAAGCAATCGGCCTATTTCCAGTATTTCGCTGCGGTGTATCATTTTTTCTTTTTCTTTTTGCCCGTTGCAGGTACAGGAGCCTCTTTAAACTCATGCAGTTGGATGCTCTCAGGTGATAGACGGATTGAGCCATGCGAAAGTTCAGCCAAATCGTTGAAAATTTTCGCATCATCCACGCCATCTTTATTGACAGATAGCATAAGTTTCTTCATGTGGTTGGCTATGTATCGCACGAGAGCATCGCGTTCCTCGCCTTCTTCCATTGCCGAAGCCTTGTCAATCATCTGCACAATTGACTTGCCATAATGTCGGTATTTAACATTGCCGGATGTATATGTAACCTTTTCCGGTTTAGAAGTAAGGTTATCCGGCTGAATCACCTCACAAGGATAATCTATATCCAGCTTGAAGTCGCTCATTATGGCCAGATGGTCCCAAAGCTTGTGGTCGTAACTGTTGCCGTTCTTTAGCTCCGGGAACAGATTTGCCATGGATGCTATTATGGAATATGCACAACGGGTGCGCTCGTCACGGTCCTCTATGGTAAGGCAATAGTCAACCATACGCTGTATATTACGACCGTATTCCGGCAATGCGAGGTGCTTAAGCTGAGTATTGTAACTGAGCATACTGATTTTAATTTTTTTCAAAGGTAAGATTTTTTTCTCAAACAGCAAAAACTCCCGGAGCGGATAAATATCCACGCCGGGAGCTATCAAGTTATGCTTGTTATTAATTACATGTTCATGCCACCATCAACCTGAATAACCTGACCGGTTACATAGCTTGACATATCTGAAGCAAGGAATGTGGCTACATCTGCAATATCCTCGGGCTTACCGCCACGGCGCAAAGGAATCTTGTTTACCCATTCTTCGCGCACATTATCAGGAAGAGCAGCGGTCATGGCTGTTTCAATAAAGCCGGGAGCGATAGCATTTGCGCGTATTCCGCGTGAACCGACTTCCTGTGCAATGCTCTTGGCCAGTGCGATCAGACCGGCTTTGGATGCTGCATAATTGCTTTGGCCTGCATTACCGTGTACGCCTACAACCGATGCCATGTTGATGATGCTGCCGCCACGTTGACGAAGCATGATGGGCAGACATGCGTGGATGAAATTGAATGCGCTTTTTAAGTTCACATTAATTACGGCATCCCACTGACCTTCCGACATACGCATCATGAGTCCGTCTTTGGTTATACCTGCATTGTTGACAAGGATGTCTATAGACCCGAAATCTTCTTTCACCTGCTTTACCACCTCTTCGGTCTGAGCAAAGTCAGCAGCGTTTGAAGCATATCCTTTCACTTTCACGCCATAAGCTGCAATTTCCTCTTCGGTTGCTTTGCCGTTCTCATCTATAACCAGATCGGTAAATGCTATGTTGGCGCCTTCCTGCGCAAAACGCAGGGCAAGAGCTTTACCTATACCACGGGCGGCACCGGTAATCAATGCTGTTTTTCCTTCAAGTAATTTCATCGTAAAAACTGATGTTAATAATTAATTAGTTCAATTGTTGGTCGTATTATTGGTCGCTATACCGGCCACGAGAAATTTCACAACAGCTTCTCGTGAGTCCAATACGGAGATTCCACTTGTATCAGTGCTATCGCGCATTACACAAAAGTCCACCCCCTGAAATAATATAGGATGAACTTTCAATAGGCGCTCTGCCTGTACCGGGTCAAAAGCACCTTTTGCTATTCCTTCATCAAGCAGTTTGCGAAACATTTCCGATTCCTTTATGGCTGCAAGTTTATGCACTCGCTCCATTCTGCGCAAGTCTCTGTCAAAAATATGCCTGAGCACCATGTCATGACGAGGGGCATAGTCAACCACCAGCTGAAAACGCTGATTGAGATATTGCTCAAGCTTCTGGACCGGTTCAAGAGTGCTGGAGGCGATGTTGCGGAGATTTTCCACCATTCGTTCGCTTTGCCTTTCCACTACGGCATTGTATATCTCGCGCTTGTTTTTAAAATATGTGTAAATAGTGCGGCGACCTTTTTCACTTGCCGCTGCAATATCATTCATAGTAGTATTCTCAACGCCTTTATTGGCAAAAAGCTGACGGGCTACCTCTATGAGTTTATCTCTGGTTTTACTTACCATTCACACTGATATTTGACCGCGAAATTAGCTAAAATTTTTGTAATATGGTATGCTACCGGATAAAATTTACTAATTTCGCACAAAACCATATTTCAAAATAATGCAAAAATTTTTAGTCTCAATTATATCCTCAGTTCTGATTGCATTTGGCTGTAAAGCACAGCCTGAGCCGTTCCCATTTGAAATTGATGGTGCTCAAAATGCACTTGGGAGTGTATATATTGAAAACTTGCTGACAGGAGATGTTATAGCTGATGTTAACGGAGATCTCCCGCTAATACCCGCAAGCGTAACCAAACTTGTCACAGCTGCAACAGTGCTGGAGAAAGCGCCTAAAGACTTTAGGTACAGCACCAAGGTTTACACTACCGGTCATATATCCGACAGTTTGCTTTCGGGCAATATTTTAATTAAATTCACCGGTGATCCAACTCTTGAATCCGCACACTTTCCCCAACAGCAAGGATTTGTTGATTCATTAGTGTCAGCAGTTAAACAGGCCGGAATAAAGACAATAAAAGGAAGAATAATATTTGAATACGACAAGAGCCTTGAAGAAATCACCCCTTCAGGCTGGATGCAATCGGATTTGCCATGGATGTATGGCACCGGTTTTCATGCCGTGAACTACAAAGATAACGCTTTTGTGTTATCTTTACCGGACAAATCATCAGTGCCGTATGTCCCTGATTTGAATGTGGTTATAAATAAGCGCCGTGGTGCGCTTGATTATTCCCGCAAACGTGGAAGCAAAACTATCACTGTGACCGGACGCATACCGAAAAGAGGGGTTAGGGAAAAACTTGCCAATCCTGATCCGGAAGGGTCATTGAAATCGGACATTGAACGTCAGCTGATGGGCGAGGGGATAGCTATTGAGAATGCTTCATTGCGTAATCGCCATGAGAATCTCATTTATGAGCATATGAGTGCCCCGTTGATTGACATACTCAGAAGCACCATGTTCCGAAGCGACAATATGATGGCCGAAGCAATGCTAAAACTTTCTGCGCCGGGCCAAAGCCGAGACAAGGCCGCAGAAAAAGAAATCAAGCTGTGGCAAAAGAGAGATGTGGATTGCTATGGGTTGGTAATAAAGGATGGAAGCGGTTTGTCGCGAGAAAACCGGCTGTCAGCTTATTTTCTTGCCGATATATTGGTTTGGAAAGGATGCGATAATATTGATTTTGACTTCATAGAGCTGTTTCCGCGTTGCGGTGAACAGGGTACGGTCAGAAATTTGCTTAAGGATACCTCGTTGCAAGGTAAAATTGCCTTGAAAAGCGGTTCTATGCGTGGAGTGAAATGTTATGCCGGATATGCATTGAACGATGACGGACTGCCCACGCATGTCATAGTTGTTATGGTAAATGAATACAATGGAAACATTGCAAAACTAAAAAAGGCTATAGAGTCGTTCTTATTAAATAATATTTCGTAATTTTGTACTGATTTTTCAGTACATATCTTTAATACCTCATAATATGACAGACAACAAGGAGCATATGCTTGATTTGTGCTTTGAGATTGAAGGTTTACTTGCTTTGATGCTTAAGCGGGAGAACGATGTGCCCGAAACCGTTGAGAGTCTTCTCAAACAAAAAATTGCCGAATTGTCCCGGCTAAGTGGGCTATGTCAATGTGTGTCTGAGAATGATGCAAGCAGCGCAATAGCTCAAAGTGCCGAATTTGAGGAAAAAGAATATTCGGAAGGCAGCGATGAGATAGCAGAGCCCGATTCCGAAGGTGTGACCCAACATGCTGAGGATATAGAGGAGACCGAACAACCCATAGAGGAAGAAACTCCGGCTTCAAACGGAATTGTACCCATTTCACTGACGCTTAATGATAAATTCCGATTCCGTAGGGAATTATTCGGCAATAACGCTGCTGAATTATCAGATGCACTTGATGTGGTAAATGCTGTGAGCAGTCAGGCAGAACTGGATGATTATTTCTACAATGATTTGTGCTGGGATCCGGAGAATCCGGATGTCAAGGATTTCATGGCGTTGGCATCTGCCCGATTTAACAAATAATCAAGAATCCGTTATAAAATGAGTGGAAAGCTTTTCATGGTACCTACTCCGGTCGGCAATTTGTCTGACATGACGCCAAGAGCCATTGAGGTGCTGAATTCCTGCGCTCTTGTTCTGGCAGAGGACACGCGCACATCGGGAGTGATAATGAAGCATTTTGGTATTACTACTCCACTTGTCAGCCACCATAAATTCAACGAGCACGATACTCTTGAGCCAATTATTTCGCGCCTCTTATCGGGGGAGAAAATTGCATTAATCACAGATGCGGGAACACCCGGCATCAGCGATCCGGGATTTCTGCTATCTCGAGAATGCAGAAGGCATGATATAGGAGTAGAAACACTGCCCGGAGCAACTGCTTTTGTGCCTGCATTGGTCAATTCGGGACTGCCGTGCGACAGATTTTGTTTTGAAGGATTTTTGCCTCCTAAAAAAGGTAGGGTCTCAAGGATTTCAGAAATTGCCGCGCGCAACATAACATCCATCATCTATGAGTCTCCATTGCGTCTCGTCAAAACACTTACCCAGTTGGCTGAGGCATGTGGTTACACACGAGAAGCCTCTGTGTCGCGCGAAATATCCAAGTTGCATGATACAACAGTTCGCGGAACGCTGAAGCTACTCATTGATTATTTTGAAGCGAACAATCCCAAAGGTGAAATAGTTATAGTCTTATCAGGGTTATCTTCCGAAGAGGAGAAACCGCGTCATAAAAACAAATATAAACAAAGTAGCTCTTCCGATACAGAACAATTAGATAGCTAAGATTTGTAATTTAACATCAAATTATAATATCACTTATAATCATTTACATTTATTATGAATAAGTTATTACTGTGGGGAATAAGCGTATGCGCTCTTACTTTTGCATCGTGTTCCAACAACGCAAAAAATGATAATGCTGAGAGTGAAGAACAGGTTGCTCAAAACACCGAGCTTAATGCTGCTCTTGCCACTCAAGACAGCCTCAATAATCTGATTAACGACATAATGTCGGATATGAATCAGATTAAGGAGCTTGAATCAATTGTTTCAACACCCGGTACTTTGGATGGTGGAGAAATGACATCCCAAAAAACTCAGATCAAGAATGATTTGACGGCAATAAGAGAAGCATTGCAGCAGCGTAGAGAACGCCTGAATGAGCTTGAGCGTAAAATCAAAAAGAATTCAGGAAAGAATGCCTCAATGCTTAAAACCATTGAGGGTCTCAAAGAGCAGATTGCTCAAAATGAATCTCAGATTTCATCTCTCACCGAACAGCTTGCCGCCGCAAATGTAAAAATTGAGCAGCTCGGCACTCAGGTAGATTCTCTCCATGTTTCCGTTGCCAACGAAAAAGCTGAAAAAGAACAGGCTATGAAGGCAGCAACGGAATTTGAAAATGAAGTCAATACCTGCTATTATGCACTTGGATCCAAGAAAGAGCTTGAAAAACATAACATCATCAAGACCGGATTCCTGCGCAAGACTAAGATTATGCAGGGCGATTATGAAATGTCTTATTTCACAAAGGCTGATAAGCGCACTCTCTCGTCAATTCCATTCAATAGCAAAAATGGTAAAGTACTGACAAATCAGCCGGCTGATTCTTATCATATTGAGGTGAGAAACGGTCAAAAAGTACTTGTCATAACTAATCCTTCACGCTTTTGGAATGCAGGCAACTTCGTTGTGATAGAAATCAACTGAATATAGCTTTTAAGCAATAGGCATGAGGTTTACGATTTTTGTCGTAAACCTCATGTGCTTTTTTGTTGTGCAAATAGGGCTAATTTAGAGATTAATGAGTAATTTTGTAGTCTTGTAACCATCATTTGAAGCCTAAAAATTTATGCGTATATTCAAATTCTTTTCTAAGGATAAAAAAGAGACTCTTGATAAAGGTCTTGAAAAATCAAAAGAGGGCATACTTGGCAAAATTAAACGCGCTTTTGCCGGTCGCAGCACTGTTGATGCCGCTTTTTTGGACGATCTTGAAGAAATACTCATAACTTCAGATATCGGCGTTGATACAACCCTTAAGATTATTGAAAGACTTCAGGATCGCGTGTCACAAGATAAATACGTAAATGAGCAGGAACTCAATGACTATCTTTGTGATGTGATAACCGATATGCTGAGTGAGAACGATACTACTATAAGTTCTGCTGATGACTTCTCCATACCCGAGAATCATAAACCTCATGTAATCATGGTTGTTGGAGTTAACGGGGTAGGTAAAACCACAACTATTGGCAAGTTGGCCGCTCAGTTCAAGAAAGCCGGCAACAAGGTGATGCTTGGAGCTGCTGACACATTCCGTGCAGGAGCCATAGAGCAGCTTGAGGTTTGGGCTGAAAGGGCAGGAGTGCCTATCGTCAAACAGCAGCAAGGTGCCGACCCTGCCTCTGTGGCTTTTGACACACTGCAGAGTGCAAAGGCTAATGATGTGGATGTGGTACTTATTGATACTGCAGGCCGACTTCACAACCAGCAGGGACTTATGAACGAGTTGTCAAAGATTCGCAATGTTATGCAAAAAGTTGTTCCCGGTGCTCCACATGAAGTATTGTTGGTCTTGGACGGAAGTACCGGACAGAATGCTTTTGAACAGGCCAAACAGTTTTCTGCTGCAACAAGCGTAAATGAATTGGCGATTACAAAACTTGACGGTACTGCAAAAGGCGGCGTGGTGATAGGCATAAGTGACCAATTCCGCATCCCGGTAAAATACATTGGGCTTGGTGAGCGCATTGAGGATCTGCAGGTGTTCAATAAACATGAATTTGTCAAATCATTTTTTGGCAATAGCAAACAATGACTAAAAGAGCTTGTATAATAAGTCTCGGATGCTCCAAGAACCTCGTTGATTCCGAGCGGCTTTTGAAAATGCTTGCCAATGTCGGTTTTGACACAGTGCATGACCCCTCTGATTTTCGTCCATCCGATACAGTTATAATCAATACCTGTGGTTTTATTGGTGATGCCAAGGAAGAAAGCATCAATATGATATTGCAATTTGCTCAGGCCAAAGCCGAAGGCAAAATCGCAGTGTTGTATGTAATGGGTTGCTTGAGTGAGCGTTATCGTGCTGAATTACCTAACGAAATACCTGAGGTAGATGGTTGGTTCGGTAAAACCGACTGGCCCGGGCTTGTTTCACTTTTGTCAAAGAAATCTCCCGGGTCTGTGCCATATGACCGCATAATCACCACACCAAAGCATCATGCATACATAAAAATTGCTGAGGGTTGCAACAGATTCTGTGCCTTTTGTGCCATACCTTTAATAACCGGTCGCTACAAATCTCGTCCGATGGAAGAGATTGAGGCCGAGATAAAAATGCTTGTCGGCAGGGGCGTAAAAGAATTTAATATCATCGCTCAGGACCTCACCAACTATGGCAAAGATTTATATGGAGAAGTTAAAATTGCGGAACTGGTTAACCGTATTGCAAAGATTGATGGAGTGAAATGGATTCGCCTCCACTACGCTTATCCTACTGACTTCCCGTACGATTTGCTTGACGCCATAGCTAACAACAGTAACGTATGTAAATATCTTGACATTGCATTGCAGCATGCTAATGACGATGTCCTGAAAAATATGCAGCGGCATATCACCCGCGAACAGACCGAAAAGCTACTTGCAACTATTCGGGAAAAAGTTCCCGGAATACATATCCGTACAACTCTTATGGTTGGATTCCCCGGTGAAGGTGAAAAGGAGTTTGCTGAACTGGTTGATTTTGTGCAAGCTCAAAAATTTGAGCGCATGGGTGCTTTCGCCTATTGTGAAGAAGAAGACACATATGCAGCAAAACATCTTGATGATTCAATTCCTGATGATATAAAGCAGCAAAGGCTTGACAGGATTATGGAACTTCAACAAGAAATAGCCCTTGCCCACAACAAATCAAAAATCGGGCAAGTCCTGACTGCCATAATAGACCGTGAAGAACCGGACTATTATGTGGGACGTACCGAATTTGATTCTCCCGAGGTTGATCCAGAACTGTTTATTGAAAAGACAAGACAGCTTAACACCGGCGAATTTTATAGAGTTGAAATTACCGATGCATTACCCTATGAATTGTTTGGTAAAGTAGTATAATGAATAAAGTAAAATTCTCGGATACGGTGCTCAATGCCTTGGCGATAGCCATGGACAAAAATTTGCCCTTTGCCCTGTACATCTTTCCGCGACAGAGTAAAGTGCATTTCTTTGCATCAACGCATCTAACCGATGCTAATCCCGAGAATCTATGTCAATCAAGTAATTGGCGAGGAATTGCCATAGATTTTTTCCACCCTCAAGGCGAATGCCCGATAGAAATCACCAACCAGCTTTCGGCCCAGCAGCTTATTTCAAAATGCGATGAAATTACAGCTTGGCCCTCAGCCGGCCCAAGGATAAATTTCACCAACACATCATCCATACTATATCTTTCGCAGATACAAAAATTTGTGAAAGAACTCCGTGACCCAAAATCTTCGATAAAGAAGGCTGTACTTTGCCGGATTGTTTCATGTCTTGGCCGCAATGTAATTAATGTGGCACAAGATTATTTTTCATTATTTCCCGAAACTTTTCGCTTCCTGTATTACACTCCGGCCACAGGCATGTGGTTAGGAGCTTCGCCCGAATTACTGCTCGACTGTGACTTCAGGTCTTGCAAGCTGGGAACTATGTCGCTTGCCGGAACTAAACCTGTTGACAGTAACGAACCATGGGGCATCAAAAATATTGATGAGCACAACATTGTCACGCGTTATATTGTGGATGCAATGAAACTTGAAGGCCTTGAACCGGTTGTGTCTGAATTATACGAGCGTCCTTTTGGTAAGGTGGTCCATCTTTGCAATGATATAACGGCCTCATTTGAGTCTATTAATCCATTGCAGCTCCTCAGAAAACTAAGCCCAACTCCTGCACTATGCGGTTTTCCCAAGCGCGATGCCATGAAGCTTATTGAAAGTACTGAAACATTTGACCGACTTTGTTATGGCGGATGGATAGGGGTAAAGGACGACAGCGGTGTGCATGCTTACGTCAACTTGCGATGTGCAAGTGTGCATACTCTATTTGACTCACTTCAACATTATTGTGTATATACCGGCGGAGGCATTATGCCTGACAGCAATTATTTAGATGAATGGAATGAAACAGCCAACAAGGCGCATACACTTTGTTCTTTAATAAGTCTGCCGGGTGACACACAATGTCTTGATGACCTTACCGATTCATCTTTAACCATTAATCCCGAATTTAAATGGAAGAAAACAAATATATAGATCCCAATAACAATAAAGGAAAATCTCCTAAAACGGTATTGTTAATAGGCGGCGCGGTTGCCATTCTCGCCGTACTGTCTTTCTTGCCTTGGGATGAATGGACCAATGGAAAAATAAGCAATTTCAGCCTTATTCAGGACATCAAATCATCCGTTGCTGACACTAATGACATAGATACTGAAGATGCGGCGGATATTGATCCTGCTTTGCTTGCCGCCATGAACGACAGCAGTAGCACAAGTGCATCAACTTCTGTTTCAACAAATAGCAGCCAACTCAATGACACGATAGTTCCCCAACCAATTCCGAACAAAGAAGGTGAAATGGTTATAATTGAAGACTATACAGAAGGTTCAAGGGGACTTTCGCGATTGAAAGCAGCCATAAACTCACCAAAACTTGCAAGGATAGCTGTAATTGGCGACAGTTATATTGAAGGTGATATTATGACCCAGAATCTCCGTGAAAACCTACAAAAAGCGTACGGCGGAAATGGTGTCGGATATGTGAATATGTATTCTGAATTCCCTGGATTTCGTCGTTCTGTAAAACAAAGTGGATCAGGATGGACCGAACATGCTGCGTCAAAAAAAGGAGACAAGAAATATCTTGCTCTTTCAGAACATTATTACACTCCCAAAGGGAGTAATGCCACTGCCGGTTATAAAGGCGTTAAAGCTCTCAGCAACCTTGATAGATGGCAAAAATCTCAGCTGCTGTTTATCGCGCCACAATCCACGACTATAAACATACGCACAAACGGTAAGGAATGGACTGAACATTCAGTGGCCGGAAGCCCCAGTGTACAGGCTATCGTTATTAATGAGCCTACCGATAACTTTGAAGTGAAATCTTCAGATCCGTCAACAGTGTTTCTTGGCACTTGGCTGGATGGCAACAATGGCATAAGTGTGGATTGTATGTCTTCTCGTGGGTATTCGGGCATAACCTTAACAAGTGTCAGTGCTGACTTATGCCGCGAGATGGCAAAATATGTGGATTACGACCTGATTATTTTGGAATTTGGCATAAACGCTATGAGCGCAAAACAAAAAGACTATAGCGTGTATGCCTCACGGTTGGAAAAAGTGGTAAATCACGTGCGCAAATGTTACCCCAATGCTGACATATTGCTGATGGGAATAGGAGACAGAGGAGAAAAACGCAATGGCGAAATACATTCCATGACATCAGTGTCATACATGATAGATGCCCAACGTACAGCTGCTCGTAATGCACGTTGCTTGTTTTGGGATACCCGCGAAGCTATGGGCGGAGAAGATGCCATAGTTAAATGGTCCAAAACCGGATTAGCAAATAAAGACTATATACATTTGACACATAAAGGTGGAGCGAAACTCGCTGAACCATTGTTTAACGCTATTCAGAAAATGCTTGCCAAATGAAAAAAATATTTTTAACATCATATCTGCTACTTGCATGTTTTGCATTTTGCGCCGGTCAAACGGTGGATGCCAATGATGCAGATGACAGGGAAATTCGTGAAAATCCTGTAATTGAAGAAAACGGTGAGGAAGAAGCATCTTCATTTGCCATGCCGTCGTATATTAAACTAAACCGTAATCATGTGATAATGAACGGTGCTAACTGGAAGCAACTGCACAAAGCCATGGCAAATGTGAATAAGCATCCGGTGTCGATAGTTCATATCGGTGACAGCCATCTTCAGGCCGATATTGCAACGGGAGTAGTCCGGAAAAATATTCAAATGGAACACGGCAATGCAGGGCGCGGATTGATTACCCCGCTTAAAATGAGCGGCACAAACCAACCACTGGATTATACTTTTGCAAGTACAATGTCGTGGAACGCAGCAAAACTCATGAAATGGCCGTGGAACAATACAATGGGGTTTACAGGCACTTCAATTTCTCCTACTCAGAGACAGAGTCACTTAACGCTGTCAACCGGCAAAGATGAAGATTATAATCCGTTCAGTGCCGTTACATTGTTCCACAAAGGCAAACTGAATGTTACACGCGTAGAAAATCAGGATGGCATACCATTGATGTTTACAGCATCACCATCTCAGGATTACACACACATACAGCTTACTGAAGCTGTTGACAATGTGAAGATTTTCTTTGACTCAGCGGGTGATCTTACATTATTTGGCGCAAGTCTTTCAGGCAATCGCCCCGGAATTTTTTATCATACCATAGGCAATAATGGAGCGACATACGGCACCTATAACAGAATAGGCAATGTTGGAAAGGGGATAGCACCACTCAATCCCGATTTGGTAATAATATCACTTGGCACCAACGAGGCTTTTGGACGACGTAATGTGCCGGAGTTCATTAGCGCAATGGATAGGCTTGTAAAATCAATCCAAAGTGCGAACCCCAATACACAAATTATGCTTGTCACTCCAATGGAATGTCAAAAAAGTGTGTATTCAACTGTAAACAAAAGAGTCAAACGGAAAAAACGCAAATCAAGAACTGTAAAACAAAAAGTTCGCAGTTATGCTGTGAATGCTAATATTTTGCCTATTAGAAATGCCATCATGCAGTATGGCAGAGACAATAATATAGCAGTTTACGACTGGTACGAAGTGGCTGGTGGAGCCGGGGCATCATCCTTATGGTTAAAGGACAAGATGTTTGGTTCCGACAGAGTACATCACACGCACAAAGGTTACAATATTCAAGGAGAACTACTCTACAAGGCATTGAGTGAGGCTCTAAATAATAATTGACGAACAAAAATTTTCGAATAGTACTACGATGAGTCTGGATGAAATAGAAATTGAAAAGCTTCGCGGGTTGCTGATGTTTGACGCGGACAATCCATTGCTTTTCAACACTGGCTTATTTCTTATTCTATTCCTTGCATTCATAGGCATTTATCAACTTCTAAGAAAATGGCAAACGGCCAAAATGGTGTTTGTTATTCTCTTTTCATTGTATTTTTACTATAAATCATCAGCAGAGTATTGCTTTATATTGCTTGGAATATGCGTTAGCGATTACCTTCTCGGCATATTTCTGGAACGAAGTGATAAAACATGGCAGAGAAAAAGCATTGTGGCATTCAATGTAATAATCAATGTAGGTATGCTGGTGTATTTCAAATATTTTAATCTGCTTTATTCCACACTGACTAATTTGGCGGACAAGCCGTTTGATGCACTTGACATAATACTTCCAGCCGGAATATCATTTTTTACATTCCGTTCCATTAGTTATATTGTGGATATTTATCGTCACGAAATCAAGGCTTGTCACGATTTTCTCAGCTACACTTTTTATTTAACTTTCTTTCCTCCGCTACTTGCCGGCCCTGTAGTAAGAGCCAAAGACATGCTTCCGCAAGTGCAAGCAAATCCCCAGGCATCACAAGCAATGGTAAGCGAAGGATTGTTCTTGATTATGTGTGGCCTGGTTAAGAAAGTTATTGTAGCAGACTTCATTAGCCAGAATTTTGTCGATAGGGTTTTTGATAATCCGTCACTTTACAGCGGGTTTGAAAACATGATGGGAATATACGGGTTTACAATTCAGCTTTATTGTGATTTTTCCGGTTATTCCGACATGGCAATCGGCATAGCACTTTTGCTTGGATACAGGTTTCTTGATAATTTCCGCTCTCCTTTGAAATCCCAAAATCCAACTGAATTCTGGCATCGCTGGCACATATCATTGTCATCATGGCTAAGAGACTATCTGTATATACCGCTTGGTGGAAACCGATGCAGTAAAGCACGGCATCATTTCAATCTTATGAGCACAATGTTAATAGGCGGCTTATGGCATGGCGCTTCATGGATGTATGTGATATGGGGCGGACTTCAAGGCTTGTTTCTCGTAGGGCACAAAGAGCTTAAGAGAGCTTTGCCAAGACCTTCCAAATCAACATGGTGGAGAGTTGCTGCAAATGTCTTTATAACATTCAACCTTGTGGCCATTAGCTTTATGTTTTTTAGAGCAAGCTCATTAGAGACGGTAAGAGATATGGTCACACAGATATTTACCAATTTCCATCTTGAGGTCGCGCCACAGTTTGTTTCCGGTTATCTGACCATAGTACTGATTATGTTGGGAGCATATCTAATGCATTTTGCGCCCGAAAGCTGGACTTCATGGCTCAAAAACAAATACGGGGGGCTTAACCCTATATTTCAGACCATTGTTCTTGCTGTCGTATTGTTCTTAATAATTCAAATGCGCCAAACCGATATTGTTCCATTCATCTATCTTCAGTATTGAACTCCACAAATTATTTATGAGTATCGGAATTCTAATCTGAACAAATCTTGTTGTTTTGTGCTTGTTGTTTATATAACAATAAACAATATGGGCACAAAAACAATCTACAATAGATTTCATCAGTGGGTCGCACTTCAACCGAAAGCAACCGCTGTCGCAGAAGATGGACGCCCTGCAACATATCAGGAACTTGATGCTATGGCAAATGCCATAATGGCAAAATTCTACAACAAACAGTATTCAACAATAGGATTGGTGATGAGTCATAGCATCGAAATGATAGCAGCAATGATTGCTGTTATTAAAAGCGGAGCAGCCTATGTTCCGGCAGAGCCTTTTTTGCCTCAGGAACGGATAGATTATATGATGCAGACCGCCGGAGCAGACTTTATAATCACTGATGATTATTGCCGCCATATTCCGGATACCCCGCCATTACCTGACAGGTCAGTGCCAAATGGAGCAGCCTACATTTTATATACATCAGGTACTTCCGGCCGTCCTAAAGGTGTCATTGTTGAAAATCATAGCGTGGTTAATTATGCCAAGGCATTTGAGAATGAATTTCATGTTGCGCCGGGTGATGTGATGCTCCAATATTCCATCTGCTCATTTGATATTTTTGTAGAGGAAGTTTTCACCACTCTTCTCAATGGAGCTACGATTGCCATACCATCTAATGAGATTCACGAGGGCTCACTTGCTGCCATAATGGATTTTTGCGAAAGGCACGGCGTTACGGAAATAAGCGGATTCCCGTATCTTCTTGCTGACATGAACCGTAATCATCGCTATCCAAGTAGATTAAGACTGCTCATCAGTGGCGGTGATGTGGTACGGGCTTCCTATATAACGTGGCTAAAGAATCAGGATTTCGTTATCTACAACACTTATGGGCCAAGCGAAACGACTGTATGTGCCACATATTTCCGCATTGATAATGCCGAGCCTCTTGATGACGGAACATTTCCCATCGGGCATGCAATCAAAGGTGTTGAAGTGAAAATTCTGAATAATGATTTACAGGAAGTACAAGATGGCACCACCGGTGAAATATGCATTATGGGCGAAGGCGTTTCGCGAGGTTATATCGGCGACCCACCCGAGCAGGTAAATTTTATCGCCCTTGAAAACGGGACAAGGATGTACCGTAGTGGTGATCTTGGTTATCGTTTGCCGGAGGGTAATATAGCATTCCTGCACCGGAAGGATAAGCAAGTCATGATACTCGGCAAAAGGGTTGAACCTGAAGAGGTGGAAAATGTGCTTAATGAATCGCCTTGCGTGGAGCGCGGTATAGTCAGAGCATTTATGGATGAGCAAGGTCTTGCATATCTGACAGCATACTTTGTGCCATCGCATAAAAATTGCCATTTAAGCCGAATAAAAAGATTTCTCCGTACACGCTTGGCTGATTTCATGATTCCTGAATTTTTTGTTAAAATGGATGATATACCGCTTACAAGGCGTGGAAAAGTCAATGACAGAATGCTTCCAATAGTAATGAAGGAAGGAACACCGGCATGAAAATAAGCATAAGAGAAATAACAGCTCTCCCAACATTAATGCACTGGCGTAAAGAGGTGATTGAAAATGTTTTTGGAACCGTACCCTCCAAAAGATTGCTGGTGGCAAACCGTCAGTATTACCGAAAGAATATCGTTAACGGTAATCATGTGGCAATTTTAGCGGGAATAGACGGCATGGATGTGGGATGCGGTGCTATTTGCCTATCTGAAGAGCTGCCGTCGCCAGATAATCCATCAGGCAAGTGTGCCTATCTGATGAATATTTATGTACGTAAGGAGTACCAAAAACAGGGTGTCGGTCACCATATTGTCAGTTGGCTTGTGGAAAGAGCGCGACAATTAGGATGCGATAAAATATATCTTGAAACAACCGAAGGTGCACGGTCGTTATATAAAAACATAGGGTTCAATGAACTACCCGGAATTATGAAGTATGCAGACATTCAAAGTAGCAAATCTTAGTATAAATGCCGTCAAAGAATCAGCCAATAGAATATGCTATATTCTTTATCCCGTTAGCTCTCTTAATGAATGGATTCAGAGTGCGGCACAAAAATTCGGCATTTCACTTGTCATGATAACAGGTATGGATTGGGATGACGACCTCACCCCATGGCCTGCGAGGGGAGTTCCTTCCGGCTCTCCCGATTTTAAAGGGAATGCCCCAAGATTTCTTTCAACGCTCACGAAAGAGGTTATTCCTGAAATTGAACAACGCATGGGCATTGCAAGCAGTGTAGAGCGGACCCTATTGGGCGTTTCTCTTTCAGGCTTGTTCACGCTATGGGAGTGGATGATTGATAATACATTCCATAATATAATCAGTCTTTCAGGTTCGTTTTGGTATGATGGATTTGTGAAATGGCTAAAATCGCAACCAATACCTAAAAAAACGGGAAAAGCATATTTCCTGCTCGGGAATCAGGAAGCCAAAACAAAAATTAAAGCTTTTCAGCCTGTACAAGTCAATACCGAGGAAATTGTCGGTTATCTGCACGACAATGGTATTAATGATTATTTTGAGTTAGTCCCCGGCAATCATTATCAATATGCAGAACAACGCCTTATCCGGGCATTAACATGGATGTTTAATACCTCAATATTATCGGACTGAATTTATAAACTCAGCAATCGTTTTCATAACATCTGACGACATGGTTTCCTCAATTTTGCCATATTCCATAACCGATCCGGTAACGCAATGCTGCATAAGATGATTAAGACCATCAAAGACTATAACATTTGATTTGGGACTATATTTCTCTACAAGTGGAGCATTGAGATGGGAGGGAACCTGAGTGTCTTTGCTACCATAAAGCACCAAAGCAGGACATTTTATACCCTCAATATCCTTACGAGGTGAATAAGATATTGAATAACGAAGCCATGGAGACACATTTTCAGTTATTGCAACGAGATTAGCCTTCATCGCCTTATATTGAGGCAAAAAATCCCACCCGGGACATATGGACGAAATATTTTTCTTAGCTTCTTCGGCACCTTTTAATTTAATCAATTCATAAAGTTTAAGCACTGCGGTTTGATAATCGGAGGCAGCTATGGAATCTATGCCTACAGATTTCAAATATACCACGCTCTGCTCTGCAAGCAATGAGTCACCACGAACAGCCGGGGCACCCAATGTTACAATGAAATCAGGATTCGATTCCGGGGCCGATGCAAGTATAAATGCAATTTGCCCTCCCTCACTGTGTCCTAAAATACCAATCTTATTCTTTGAATATTGATTCCTCACAAAGTTTAAGGCCGATGAAGCATCTGATGCAAAATCAGCTGTAGTAGCGATTGCGCCATTCCCTGATGATTCTCCGATTCCGCGATCATCATAACGCAACGAAGCTATCCCGTTATTTGCCAAGTAATCGGCGAGTACTGCAAAAGGTTTATGATAAAAAATCTCCTCATCACGATTCTGCAAGCCACTACCGCTGACCATTATAACTATAGGCGTGGATTTGGAAAAATTGTCGGGGAGGGTAAGGGTGCCACCCAAAGTGTTATTTGCTTTGGGATTACTGAATGTCACGTTCTCCACCTTGTATTTGAATGGTGGCTTGGGGTTCTGCGGACGATTGACGATTATACGTCCCCGGCTGAAATCCAGTGGGAAAGTATAGCCTTGCTGGGTCAGCTTACCTATCAACTTGTCAGAAACTAACTTTGCGCTGTAAGTCATTCCAATAGATTGTACCGCTATGCTGATGGAGTCGGCGCTTTGAAAAAGGATGGAGCACGGTAAGCCGAATGCACCCTGATCAGGAGAATCCATAGTCACGAATTTATTTTGCTCAGAACCTATATTCAACCCCAAAGCAATGGAGTTGCCCGGCATAACCGATAGATTTCCTTTCCATGATCCCTCAAGAGAAGATTGTGCGAAACAAATTGTGGGGAATAATATCCCCACAAACAAACTATAACAATATTTCATACCTAAAAGTCTGATTCCCATAAAACGATATTTTCAAAAGAAGTTTTGCGCAAATCTATTAGCCTTTGATTGCCGGAGCCACGAAACAACAAAGAAGTGTTGCGCTGTGACAATATGAATTCGCCATCCACAAGCACATCAATATATGATAATAAAGCTCTCATTTCATCGTTTCGCAACAGATCTTCATATTGGAATCCGGTATAGCACCATATGTTTTTCCCAATATCTTTAATAGCTTTAGCTAATGGAATAATTTCAGAAGCCTGATACATAGGGTCACCGCCGGAAAATGTAACATTAAAATCATTTTCAATCACGCGATGCATTATGCTTTTGACATCCATTTCTGAACCGCCGTTCATATCCCAAGATTGGGGGTTATGGCATCCCTCACAATGATGTGCGCAACCGGCAAAATAGATTGCAGTGCGAAATCCGGGACCATCCACGGTAGTGCCGTCAATTATGTCTAATACACGCATCATTTATGTACTACACGGTCATTCAGCTCCGCGAGCTTGGCATTGTTCCAACGGTCGGTTGTCCCCACAAGATAACCCGTGATACGCTGAAGTTTGTCAATTGCCTTTGAGCCACATTCGGGACATACCTCAAGGTTCTCTTCGGCATCTTCATGACCACAGGACATACACCTGTTCCTGTTATGATTTACCGAACAGTATCCGATATTATATTCATCCATCAGATCAACAATATCGGCAATCGCCTGCGGATTGTGCGTGGCGTCACCATCAATCTCCACATAAAATATGTGGCCTCCACCGGTCAACTCATGATACGGAGCTTCTATTTGAGCCTTGTGACGCGGGGAACAATGGTAATATACCGGCACGTGGTTGGAGTTGGTGTAATAAATTTTATCTGTTATACCGGGTAATATGCCGAAACTTTTGCGGTCTTTAGCTGTAAATTTACCTGACAAACCCTCAGCCGGAGTTGCGAGCACAGAAAAGTTATGTTGATATTTTTCGCTATATTCATTCACTCGGCTACGCATATGGGATATTATCTTGAGACCAAGTTCCTGCGATTCAGGGGATTCTCCGTGATGCTTTCCCGTAAGAGCCACAAGACATTCAGCCAATCCTATAAACCCTATACCAAGAGTACCTTGATTGATTACAGATTCAATGGTTTGCTCTGGTTTGAGATTCTCGCTTCCTGTCCATAAACGTGACATCAAGAGTGGGAACTGCTTAACTAATGCCGTTTTCTGGAAATCAAATCTGTCACAAAGCTGTTGTGCAGTAATATCGAGGACTTCATCAAGTTTCTTAAAGAATTTTTCTATGCGCTCCTCTTTGTCCTTAATCATCATGCACTCAATGGCAATACGCACGATGTTAATCGTGGAGAAAGAAAGATTGCCTCGGCCTACCGAAGTTTTTTCACCGTAACGGTTTTCAAATACGCGTGTACGACATCCCATAGTGGCTACCTCATATAAATAGCGCTTTGGGTCGTCGGCACGCCATTTCTCATGATGGTTGAACGTGGCATCAAGGTTGACGAAGTTGGGAAAGAATCTGCGGGCCGTCACCTTACAGGCAAGTTTATACAAGTCATAGTTGCGGTCTTCAGGAAGATAGCTCACGCCACGCTTCTTTTTCCATATTTGAATGGGGAAAATGGCTGTGCTGCCATTACCCACTCCTTCATATGTGGAATGCAGCAGCTCACGTATAACACATCTGCCTTCGGCTGAAGTATCCGTACCGTAGTTGATTGATGAAAATACCACCTGATTGCCACCGCGCGAATGTATGGTATTCATGTTGTGTATGAAAGCCTCCATTGCCTGATGAACCCGCTCCACGGTCTGGTTCATAGCATGTTGTACAAGCCGGTCTTCTCCCTGCAAAGTATCAAGAGATTTCTTTTCATAATCGTCTATCGCCATATCATATTTAGACGACAGGTCTTGCCCTGTAAGCTTTTCAAGCTTCTTAAGTTCCTCTATAAAAGAACTGCGTACAAAAGGAGCCAAATAGAAATCAAAAGCCGGAATAGCCTGGCCACCATGCATTTCATTTTGAGCTGTCTCAAGAGAGATACAACTTATGATGCTTGCAGTTTCAATGCGCTTTGCCGGACGAGACTCTCCATGGCCGGCCATAAATCCATGCTGCAAGATACGATCAAGAGGGTGTTGCACACATGTAAGGCTCTTAGTAGGATAATAATCCTTGTCATGAATGTGGAGATAGCCCTGGCGCACGGCATCACGTGCGCTTGCCGACAAAAGATAGTCATCAACAAACGGTTTAGTCGTTTCACTCGCAAACTTCATCATCATGCCTGCGGGTGAGTCCGTATTCATGTTGGCGTTTTCGCGGGTTATATCGTTGCTCTTGGCTTCAATTATTTCTAAGAACATATCGCGCGTTTTGGCTCTACGGGCAATGCTTCTCTGGTCACGATAGGCAATGTAACGCTTGGCAACCTCTTTGCGCGGACTATTCATCAGTTCAAGCTCAACCCGGTCCTGAATTTGCTCAACAGTCATACTTTCATCCCCGGTCACAGATATGCGATCAACAATTTTTTGTATGAGAGCTTCATCTTCGCCACGCTCGGTTTGTAACATGGCTTTTCTTATCGCAGCCTTGATTTTTTCTTCGTTATAACCCACGACACGACCATCGCGCTTGACAACTGTTTGTATCATCGTATAGAATTTTTATTAGAAAGAGGAACAAATGACATTAATCATCAATTGTGTCGCAAAGGTAATGATGTTATCAATACAATCAAAATATTTATATGAATATTTTAAAAGTTTTCATTTTTGGAAAACTTTACACTA